>Ga0209461_10000008_pt1 | contig 344921 bp, 299 predicted proteins | sample AgamicAsMarz_FD_187162 | JGI IMG/M metagenome (GOLD analysis project Ga0209461, IMG submission 187162) | Agave microbial communities from Guanajuato, Mexico - As.Ma.rz (SPAdes) (version 2) | ecosystem: Host-associated > Plants > Phyllosphere > Phylloplane/Leaf | place: Guanajuato, Mexico... | reverse complement strand
CTGGCAAGCGTCCGGTGACCGGTAACAACCGTTCCCACGCACTGAACGCGACTAAACGCCGTTTCCTGCCGAACCTGCACTCTCACCGTTTCTGGGTTGAGAGCGAGAAGCGTTTTGTCACCCTGCGCGTATCTGCTAAAGGTATGCGTGTAATTGATAAGAAAGGCATCGATACAGTTCTGTCTGAACTGCGTGCCCGTGGCGAAAAGTACTAAGTACTTAGAGGATATAAATCATGGCTAAAGGTATTCGTGAGAAAATCAAGCTGGTTTCTTCCGCTGGTACTGGTCACTTCTACACCACCACGAAGAACAAACGTACTAAGCCGGAAAAACTGGAACTGAAAAAATTCGATCCAGTTGTCCGTCAGCACGTGCTGTACAAAGAAGCTAAAATCAAATAATTTTAGTTTTCTTGCACAAAAACCCCGCACTGTCGGGGTTTTTGCATTTCTGATAACCCGCAAGCCGGAGATGAGATGCCTGAATTACCCGAAGTAGAAACCAGCCGCCGGGGTATCGAACCGCACCTGGTTGGCGAAACCATTCTTCATGCGGTGGTACGCAACGGGCGATTACGCTGGCCGGTTTCCGATGAGATCCTCGCCCTGAGCGATAAACCGGTGCTGAGCGTTCAGCGTCGCGCGAAATATCTGCTGCTGGAGCTGCCGGATGGCTGGATCATCATCCACCTGGGTATGTCCGGCAGTTTACGCATCCTTCCCCATGAACTTCCGGCTGAAAAGCATGACCATGTTGATCTGGTGATGAGCAACGGCAAAGTGCTGCGTTACACCGATCCTCGCCGCTTTGGCGCATGGCTGTGGACCAAAGAGCTGGAAGGCCACAATGTGCTGGCACATCTTGGCCCTGAACCGTTAAGCGAAGCCTTTAATGCCGATTATTTGCAGCAGAAGTGCGCGAAGAAAAAAACGGCCATCAAACCCTGGCTGATGGATAACAAGCTGGTGGTCGGTGTAGGAAACATTTACGCCAGCGAATCGTTGTTCGCCGCCGGGATCCATCCGGATCGCCTGGCCTCTTCGCTGTCGCGTCAGGAGTGTGAAATGCTGGTGCGAGTGATCAAAGCCGTGCTGTTGCGATCCATTGAACAGGGCGGAACCACGCTGAAAGATTTTCTGCAAAGCGACGGGAAACCAGGCTATTTCGCGCAGGAGTTACAGGTATACGGGCGGGAAGGGGAACCTTGTCGCGTCTGCGGTACGTCGATTATGGCCGCGAAGCACGCGCAGCGCTCAACGTTTTACTGTCGCCGCTGCCAGAAATAAGCGTGTTTTTTGCCGGATGGCGGCTGCGGGATGGGGATGCTGTTGTGCTTTGCTAAATAGCGGTTCAGGCACACCGGTGCTGCAGGCCTGATAAGCGAAGCGCCATCAGGCTCTAAGCTTCTCCAGCAAAGCCTGGTACACGTTCGGCGGCAGGAAGTGGGCGACATCACCCTGGTGGCGCGCCACTTCTTTCACCAGCGATGAAGAGATAAACGACCACTCTTTCGACGGCATCAGAAACACGCTTTCCAGTTCCGGCATCAGATGGCGGTTCATATGCGCCAGCTGCATTTCGTACTCGAAATCTGCAACGGCACGCAGACCGCGGATCAGAATATTTGCCTGCTGCGCGCGGGCAAAGTTCGCCATCAAATCACTGAATCCCACTACCGTAACGTTCGGCAAATGCGCCGTTGCCGATTGTGCCAGCGCTACGCGTTCTTCAAGGTTGAACATCGGCTTCTTACTTGGGCTGGCGGCAATAGCCAGTACCACTTCAGTAAACATGGTCGCCGCGCGGGTCACGATATCGATGTGGCCATTGGTGATCGGATCGAAAGTACCGGGATAAATCGCTTTTGTACTCATCGCTTATCCTTTCTCTGAATAACCGTGGTTCAGCGCCCACAGCTCGGTGTATTTATTAAACGTATACTGCGCGTTAACCACCGCCAGCAGCCAGCCCTGTTTGCCGTCGAGCACGCCGCCGCGCAGCAGCAACGTTTTTGCGAATGCGCCCAAAGTATGAGCGAAAATCCCCGGCAGCGAGGTTTTTTTCCCGCGCTGATGGCGTTCCTGCGCCCACGCCGTGGCGTAATTGAGCTGCTTGCGCTGGAAACTGGCGAAATCACGACAGGTCAGATGCAGTAAATCACCGCTCAGGGCGATGGTCTGCGCCTGTGGCGCATCGAGTGACTCATGAACGCGGTTATCGTTGTACTGGTAACGTTCGCGTTCGTACAGGCGCGTGACGCGATCCGGATACCAGCCGCTGTGGCGCATAAAACGCCCGAGAAAGTAATTGCGACGAGCAATGCTGTACACCGCGCCGGGCTGCGGCGCAGCCAGCGCCTGACGCAGTTGTTCTGCCAGCTCAGGGGTTACGCGCTCGTCGGTATCAATCATCAGAATATAGTCGCCGCTGGCATAACGCTGGGCAATTTGACGCTGAATGCCATAACCCTGCCAGTCGGTATGGCTGAAGACTTTAGCACCGGCGCGGCTGGCAATGCCGGGGGTGTCGTCGCGGCTGCCGGAATCCAGCAGCACGATCTCATCCGCCCAGGCTACGGACGCAAGGCAATCGGGCAGCAGATCCGCCGTATCTTTGGCGATCATCACCACCGACAAACGTCTGGACATTAATGGCTCCGCTGAGGCAAATACGGTTGCAGGAGTTGCAGCAGACGTGCCAGCGCGCCCTGGTTCTGGTGCAGAACCTCAACGGCATGGCGACCGTACCATAAGCGGTAGTCTTCATCCGTCAGCAGTGTGGAAACTTCTTTCACCAGCGAATCGGTATCGGTCACAGTGATCAGCCCTTCCGCTTCCTGCAAACGTGCGCAAATATCTTTGAAGTTAAAGGTATACGGCCCCATCAGCACCGGAATGGCATGGGCTGCGGGTTCCAGAGGATTATGACCGCCGCGCTCAACCAGGCTGCCGCCGACGAAAGCAATATCGGCAATACCGTACAGCAGCATCAGTTCGCCCATGGTATCGCCAATGACCACCTGGGTGCTGCCGGACGGGATCTCGCCCGAGCTGCGCAGGGTGTAGCTGAACCCGCCTTTTTGCGCCATGTTGCGCGCATCCGGAAAACGCTCAGGATGGCGAGGAACCAGGATCAGCAGCAAATCGGGGAATGTTTCCAGTAGCTTGCGGTGCGCCTGCAAAATAATTGCTTCTTCACCTTCATGCGTACTGGTGGCAATCCATACTTGACGGCGCGGCGCCCACTGGCGGCGCAGCGTCACGGCGCGCGCGGCAAGTTCCGGCGTCACAGAAATATCGAACTTCAGGCTACCGGTGACGGTAAGCTGATTGCGTTTCAGGCCCAGTTGCAGGAAACGGTCGCCATCTTCCTGGTTTTGCGCGGCGATTAAGGTAATTTTGCTGAGCAAACGACGCATCGCTTTACCCAACCGGGCATAGCCTTTCGCGGAGCGCTCGGAAAGGCGCGCGTTAGCAATTACCAGCGGAATTTGCCGGGCATGAAGGGCAGAAATCATATTCGGCCACAGCTCGGTTTCCATTACGATCACCAGCTTCGGGCGCACGGTATTCAGGAAACGGTTCATGGCGCACGGCAGATCGTAGGGCAAATAAACGTGATGAACGTCTTTACCAAACGCGGACATCACGCGTTCCGAGCCGGTTGGCGTCATGGTAGTGACAGTGATCGGTAATGCAGGGTAGCGATGACGCAGCGCACGCACCAGCGGAATGGCCGCCAGGGTTTCGCCTACGGAGACGGAATGCAGCAAAATACCGTCCGGCTTCACTTTGTTACGACAAAATCCATAGCGTTCAGCCCAACGCTTACGGTAAGCAGGGGCTTTGCGGCTGCGAAGTAATAATCGCAACCACACCAGAGGCTGTATTAAGTAAAGCAGGGTGGTATACAACAATTCCAAGCGACTATCCGTTTTTTTAAGATTCGGCGGGCAAATTCTAAGCATTTAGGGCAGCTAAAGCTATACCTTATGCCAGATACCTTTTGAGACGGAAGTAGCGGCGGCCAAGGCGCCAGCGCAAACGTGGACTTTTTGCACTTTTCCAGATGAGCTTCCAGATGCCTTTCTCAAAAAACTCGCGAATGATCATCGCCTTTTTGCTTTCATCCTTCATGTTATCAAAGGTATGGATGATGCCGAGCCCCTCTTTAGCTATCTGCCAGTAACATGCCGGTATATTTTTGACTTTATCCGCATAGCGCTGGTTAATGGCGTCCAGCATTTGCAGGATTTTCATGTAGTGGCGCGCCGAGCGAATCAGCGTGTCGTCAGTGTCTGGCATATGCGAAACAGACGCTGAGTGGATGTAGTAATCGTAAAATTGCTCACTGGTGTATTGCACGCGCTCGGCAGCGAGCAGGACTTCTGTTGTCCAGGGAATATCCTGATGGCGAAGACCCGGTTCGAAATGAAAGTTATGCTGACGAATGAAATCGTGGCGATAGATATTCAGCCAGGTGACATGCAGGAATTTACGTGAATCCAGAGCCTGCTTAAGCCAGGCCGGGCCGGTCATTACACCCGTTGACTGTAACTTTTCAGGCGGAAAAATTGGACGGGTAGGTTTTTTATCGTTTTCCCAGACATAGTTACCGTTACAGGTCGCAACATCCAGATTCCCCGTGTTGGCCATATCAAGCAGGCGCTGATACATACCGGGTTTGAAAACGTCATCAATGTCCGGAAAAGAGAGGTATTTTCCCTTTGCGCAGGCCAGCCCGGAATTGCGGGCAACCGATACGCCCTGGTTTTCTTGCTCAATAACCTGTAACTGCGGTAGTCGATCGCGCCATTGCTCCACGATCTGCATCGATCCATCCGTAGAACCATCATTAACAATGATCACTTCCATGCTGTCGATTTTTTGCGCGACGAGGCAAGTGAAAAACTGGTCGAGGAATGCTTCGCCGTTATAGACGGCAACCACCACGCTTAACATAGGCGCTGAAATTTGCATAAGAAACCTGATTACTTATTATTTTCCGCCAGAGCAAGATACTGCTGGCAAATCGCGTTGATACCGTAAGATGAAATTTTCTCGCCATCTATTCCATGGGAAGTATTGGCATACATATCGGATAACGTTTTTGCCAGCGACTCGTCGCTCAGGCCGCTCAGGCCGCGAGCAAGTGGCCCCGTCAAAATCTCCGCCGGCCCACCTGGGCAGTTAGTGCTGACCGGTGGTGTCTGGCAGATAATCGCCTCGACCAGAACATTACCAAATCCTTCGCAGTCCGAGCTTAACACTAAGAGGCGGGCGCCTTTGATCCAGGGATAGGGATTAGGTACAAATGAACGAAACACCACCCTGTCAGCGATTCCGAGGCTACCGGCAAGCGCCTTTAACTGGGCGATTTTTGCCTCTGAGCCGTTACCCATCATCACTAAAGGCGCCTCGATTTTGCTAAGCGCATAAGCGCGCAGCAAGCGGTCGTGCCTTTTGTGTTCGTGGAAACGTCCAACGTGAATCAGGTAGTCCTGCCCCTGCATTTCAAACGGCTGTTCGGCCAGTTCCTGGATAGCTTCAATATCGAAGGGGTTATGGATAACCTCGCTGCGACGCAGAGGGATGGCCAGCGTGTCGGTAAGATCGTGCAGCACGGCTGACGAGACGGCCACCACATTGCGGTTTTCGTAGGTGTGCCGAATCTTCAGATGCTTAAACCAGCGGGAAAACCCACGGCGGTGGCAAAGATAGGAAAACGAGAACATGCCGTGAATACAAAACCAGACTTTGTCGCGATCAAGCGCGCGGCTATGGGCGACAATACGGTCGGTTTTATGCAGATGGGAAAAAATAATATCAAACTTTCCGCTGCGTTCTGCCGTAGTAATCGCGTCATCTAACAGCTTTGCCCGACGCGGGATCTCTGTAAGCTTGCGCCAGGGTTTTTTGCATTTATCCTGAATTACCTGGAAATCCACACCTTCGGGGATGGGGTAATCGCACACTTTACGCAGTGAGAAAAGCGAGACCTGGTGTCCCATTTCCACTAAGCCGCTGGAGAGCGTGAGGACGGTTTTTTCTGCGCCTCCACCGGGTAAGCCATCAATAATCATCAGGATGCGCATATTAATCCAGAATATTTTGATAAAGCGAAATTAGCTGGCTTGACAGCTTTCCTGAGGTTGAGTCCTTAACCTTATCGCGGGCTTTCCTGCCCATTTCATTACTCTTTTCCAGTGATGGAATGGCCATCACAGCCTCTCTTAACTTGCCGATATCAAGGGCATCACAGAAGAAACCATTACTTCCTTGCTCTATAAATTCCGCTCCACCGCAGCTATTCGACGTGATGACGGGTAACCCGCATGCCATCGCTTCCAGAATGACGTTTGGGAAAGGATCATACAACGTTGGTAGCAACAGGCCATCGCAAACTTGATAAAAAGGCAACGTCTCTTTTTGCATACCCATAAACCGGATCCGTTCTTTACAACCCAGTGACTGGGCAAGCGCCTGATAACGCTTTTCTGCTTTATCCTGGCCTATGACAATCAGATAAGCCGTAGTCCCTGCTATCGCCTCAATCGCTGCAGTGAGGCCTTTTCGTTCAAAACCCGAGCCAACAAAGCAAAAAACAGTGGCAGCCGCAGGAAGCCCATACTGCTGGCGCAATGCTGCACGCTGCGCGCTCTCCGCCGGAATGAAACGGCTGGAATCTATTGAATTATAAATGACATGAATCTTTTTTGCGTCAACAGAAAAGTCTTCTATGATTTCTCGCTTAATCATCTCCGCATTGCAGATGACCGCTTTCAGCTCTGGCGATTGATACATTTCGCGTTCGGCGTGCATGACATAGCGGTGATAGTGGTCATGCATCAGCATTTTTGCACGCCAACCGGGAAGAATACGCGAACGCTGCCGGAGCCAACGTTGATGCACGCCGTCGCCGGCGCGATAGATATCGCAACCCGCAATACGCTCGTGACTCTGAACGATATCAAATTGCTGCTCCTGCCATAGCGCGCGTGCAGCGTTAGCAAAGCCCCTTTCCCGGCTAATACGCCCCCATTTGGCGGGATTGCAAATATGGATGTGCCAGTCGTCCTGGCGTTCCCCTTGCCATTCGCGGGTGATGACGTTTAATTCCAGATCCTGATTACCCAGCGCCATGAGCGCACGGGAAACAAAGCGCTCCGCCCCGCCATCAGGCCGATATTTTTGACGAACAATAGCCAGACGATGACGTTTCATGCCAGACACCTCTTCGCTGCATCGACAACCGCATCAACGGGGATGGCGTCGAGATAACGTTCACTGGTTTTGGTATCAACGGCGTCAGGATCGGGAAGCGGTCCAAAATCACCCGCCCAGATAACTTCACCATTGACCTGCCAAGGCGACCAGAAAGTGAGTTTTGACGGGCCGAAAAGCGCAACGCAGGGCGTTTGCAATGCTGCGGCCATATGCATGGGCACAGAATCAACGCCGATAAACAGGTCGGCATGATCGATAAGCGACGCAAGCTGGCGCAGCGAGAGCTTGCCTGCCAGCGAGATAACGCCGGTCTGCGGCGATGCGCTGAGGATCCTGTCAACCATCGACAGCTCTTTTTTATCCGGTCCGGCCGTCAACACAATGGTATGGCCTTCCTGCCGCAGCGCCGTGATAGTTTGCGCCATTTTGTTCTCATCCCAGCACTTGAAGAACCAGCGTGATGTTGGCTGAATGACGATATAGCGATCGCTGATGCCTTGTGCTGTCAGCTGTTGCCGGGCGAAATTCCAGTCATCTGCGCTGTAACTCATCGTCACCGTTGAGACGGGAGGAACCGATAGGGGAGAAAGAATAGATAAATTCTGCTCAACGGTATGCAGCGCATTGTGGTTTGCAACGGAAACCAGTTCGGTATGACAAAAGCGCCAAAAGGCGTTTTTACGCTTATTGAAGCCGAAGCCGAGACGAACCGGTGCGCCGGTAAAGCGGGTAACGATAGCGCTGCGCCATTGATCGGCAAGGTTTATCACCAGATGATATTGGCGGGCCCTGAGGGCGCACAGTAACTGCCACTCTTTTTGCAAATGTTTGAGCGTACCAAGTTGCTTCCATTTGCGATCGATACCATAAATCGTATTAATCGCCGGGTGCGCTGCCAGCATGTCGCGTGTTTCTTCGTATAGCAGGACATCAATTTGCGCATTCGGCAAGCGCTGGCGAAGCGAATTTATCACCGGAGTCGTCAGCAACATGTCGCCATGATGACGAAGTTTAATCAATAAAATGCGTAAATCAGGCGTATTCAGTATGTTATTCATCATCGTCTTATCGGCAACAACCTGCCTGCAATTCTAATAGACCTGATGTTGTCTTGCACTCTTTCTCCATGCCGTCAGGATTTTATCTCTAAGGGTTTACTCATTGTGATGAGAGTGCGTAACATAGCGCTGACCTTTATTTTACCTGGGCTAAATATGGATAAACCGGCGTTTATCATCACGATTGATACAGAGGGTGATAACCTCTGGCAAAATCGCCGCGAGATCAAAACGGAGAACGCGCGGTATCTGGCACGTTTCCAGTCATTGTGTGAGCGTTTCGGGTTTAAACCTGTCTGGCTAACCAATTATGAAATGGCAACCGATCCGGCGTTTGTTGAGTTCGCGAAAGATGTCATCGCGCGGGGGGAAGGGGAGGTTGGGATGCACCTTCATGCATGGAATAGCCCCCCGGATCATGATTTAACGGGCGATGACTGGCGCTGGCAGCCCTATCTGATTGAATATCCCTCGGCAGTATTGCGTGAAAAAGTCTGTTTTATGACGCAGTTACTTGAGGATACATTCAACACCAAAATGTTGAGTCATCGCGCCGGGCGCTGGGCGTTCGACAGCCGCTACGCGAAATTGCTTATCGAACTGGGCTACCAGGTAGACTGTTCAGTTACACCTCGTGTTAACTGGCGTAATGCGAAAGGCGCGCCGCAAGGTTCGGGTGGTACGGATTACCAGCACTTCCCGCAGCATGCTTATTTCCTTGATGTTGATGATATTTCTAAGCCCGGAACCAGTTCTCTGCTTGAGGTTCCGATGAGCATTCAATATAAGCATCCCGCGTGGCTCAACGTGATTAAGCAGAGCTACGATCGGTTGCGCGGCAAATACCGTTCGCCTTCGGTGAACTGGCTACGCCCTTCCGGCGGGAATACAGCACAGATGATTGATGTTGCGCAAAAATGTCTGGCGCAAGGGAATGGATACGTCGAATTTATGCTGCATTCATCAGAATTTATGCCGGGCGGCAGCCCAACCTTTAAGGATGAAGCCGCGATTGAGGGGCTGTATCGGGATCTTGAAGAGCTGTTTGAGTGGCTGGCTGCCAGAACACAAGGTATGACGCTGGCCGGGTTTTATCAGCAGCAGAAATAAAAAATGCCCGATTTATCGGGCATTTTTTTATCGTCACGCTTCCCTTCGCGAAAAGGATGTGGCCAGCGCAAAGATGACCATAAAGAAGAGCACCGCCTCCGAACTCAGGAGGATGACGTCAGTCATTCCGTACAGTAGCAAAAGCAGCACTGTCACCAGCAGCAGCCCGTTATTATTGCGGATGGCGTAAGAAATCAGCGAAATAAAGAAGAACAAGAGCAGCAGCAGCCCCGGGATACCCTGAAGCGAGTACTTCTCGATAAATTCATTGTGCAAATGAATCCTGATGTATTCAAGTGAGGCCGCAAGATGCGGATGCCCATCGTTGACGTAATTTTGCGACCAGATTTCACGGCTCTCGATGGACTGCCCTAATGGATGTGCAAGGCCGTTTTGTACGCCAATAATCCACATGGAGAAACGAGCGCCGAGTGAAGTGCGATCCTGCCCTTGCTGGTATTTTTCAATTTCAACTTGCGTTTGGGCTACTTTCGGCGCAATTAACGGCTTATAGCTTACGAGAAAAATACCCGCTACGATGCAGCAAAATACCACCATGGATTTAAGATGGAATTTACGGAAATGGTAAAGCGTCAACACAATGGCCAGTATTAAATACAGCCCCATAGCCGCTCGCGTACCGGTCAGCAGAATAATGAACCAGGAAAGCAAAATAGTGATGCCGGCCAGCACGTAGAGTTTTACACTTTGCTGCAAATAGAGGCTATAAACGAAGGCCAACGAAAGAACGGAATATACATAGGCGGCCACGGTCGCGCGATCAATCGCCATCATAACGCGATCCACTCTCTGTGAGGCTTGCCACAGCCCGTAAGCCGTTGCCAGCGTAAAACCCGTAGCGGTGGCGATCAGAAAATATTTCTGAAAGTTCTCTTTGGTTACGTAGTACTTAAATCGGTCAATATAGAAAACTAACAAGCTTGCCAGCATCAGCTTTTTGCTGGCGCCAAGGTAGTCGCTATATTTGTTAATGCCTTCCGTCTGGTACTCATAAATGAAATACCATGCCAGATTTAACACGCCGATAAGTAAAATTGGCAGTGCGATACTAAAAGGACGAAGGGAAATTCGTTTGTATTCAAAAAGTAAGCCGATAATGCTGGCGTATACGGCAATATAAAAGCATTGTCTCTGCATGCCTGAATTGACAAGGGCAAGTGCCACCGAGGCAAATGCTAAAACAAGTGTGAACTGATAAAGCCGTAGTCTTACTTTTTCCATAGTGCCTCAATGACCCTTTTTTTATAGCTGAAACGAACATCGCTGGACAGATAAAATGAAAGCGAATAAAGCTCGCTGACGCGCTGCCTGACTATGAGCAACTGTTTATCAGTAAGATATTTTTTATGATTACTGTAAATATCAAACCAGTGGCAATTCACCAGGTGCCGGAATTGACGTGGAAAGGTTTTTTCCATCTCTAACGTACACTCAATAAGCGGCGCAATTTTGCTGGCGCTCAGGGTGCTGGAGAGGCTGTCGTTACGTTTAATGTAATAATAATATCCCTGACGCTGATAAAATATTTTCTGAGCCTGCATCAACATCCCGGGAAAGACAGCAAAATCTTCATAACAAATCATTGAAGGAATGGGATTGCTGTTATAGAGCTCCCGGCGTATAAACTGCCCAATAAGATGTGCCTGAAAATCCTTATGGAGCAGAAAACGTCGCACAGCATCATGGGTTGATAACGGTATTGGATTAAAACCCTGCCATGTGGTGGAAATTTTGCTGGTATCGCGGATCTCAAGCAAACGCGTCAATAGCATATCTGGCTGCTGCGCTTTGAGGAAATCCACCGCATCACGCAGGCTATTTGGTTTTAACTGGTCATCACTATCGAGCATGGTGATGTATTCACCTGAGGCCAGGGAAACGGCACTATGACGAACCTGGCCGACATTGCGGTAGCTTACTTGACGGCTAATAACGTGCGGTAATTTATCCTTCCACGCATCAATAATGGTTTGCGTTGCATCTTCTGAACTGTCGTTAAAAATAATAACTTCAAGCTCTTGAGCACAGGTATCAATTGCTGCCAGCAGGCTTTCAAGGGTCGCGGTAAGTGTTTTTTCAGCGTTATGTGCTGCGATGATGATGCTAAGAAAAGCCATAGAATCAGTTACCTTGTGCGTCGCGAACATTTAGTAACGCGCTGGCTTTGGGTAATTCACGAATGAATTGTTCAATCTGATCAAGCGAGGTATCGGTAACGGCAAATAATTCCTCACGATCCTGCGGGAAATAGTATTGGGTTTCAAAAACATAAGAACAAATATTCTTGTCATCACCAATCAAGAGGGTCTTTCCTAAGGGGCGTTGTTCGTAATGGCAACACGGCCCGAACAGCATAACGACCGGAACATTAACCGCATCGGCGATATAAATATTCCCTGAATCCGAAGCGATATAGCAGTCCATTTTGGAAATAGCCCAGGGTAATTCTTCAAGTGAGACTTTACCTATCATATTAACGAAATGGGGGAAGTTGCCGTAGGCTGCGGTAATGTCATCCATCCACGACTGCTCATTCGGCGTTCCAAACACGTAAAACACGCAGGGTAACGTTGCCAGGCAATCAACAATCCGTTTCCAGATAACCGGCGGAACCGTTTTGGCTTTGTTACCTGCGGAAATGCTGATACCGATACGAATGACGCCGGGTTTATCGAGGATCTCCGGATAGACAGAAGGCCTGAAGAGCGGTTTAGTCGCGTGCTTGGGAGACATCTCCCATGAAAGTGAACGGTCTGCCAGCTGCAGATAATTGGTGACGGACAACGTCTTTTTTCCATGATCGACGATGCCATCAGCCGTTGCATAGAAAACTCCGTGATACCACTTGCGCGCGTAAGTACTGAGAAACTGCTTATTACTGGCATTACAAACAGCGGCAAAGAACAGGTTTGCGCTATTCGGTTGCAGCAGATAAACATTGTCGTAGCGGTTCATGATATGACAGGCGAAACTCAGTTTTTGCCACAGATTGCGTTTGCGCTGCTCAATAAAAAAAGCCGTTTCAATGGTCTCATCATGCTGTGCCAGCATGCTGACGCTTCTGCTCATCAATACGTCACTTTTCTGCAGGTACGCCAGTAAGGGTGTCACGTTAACAAAATCGCCGATTTTAGCCGTTTGAATGACCAGATTACGCCCGGTTTTCTTACGGAATAGCTTGCCGATGATTTTCACCGGCAGTAATAAAATCAGCAGAAAAATATAACTCATTGATTAGGCATCTCTGTCGCGCAGTAGCTGATGGTTCTGAAGAAACGTGAAAATCTCATCCGCTGTTATATCTCCCATCCGCCCGGTTGGGCTTACCACCTGATGCTGATTTTTACCGTATCCGCCAATTAGCCCCGGATCGGTTGGGCCAAACAGCGTGATATTGGGGCGATCGAGCGCGGCCGTTAAATGGCTCAGCCCCGTATCGACGGAAACGACAGTCTGCGCGCCGGCAAGTTGTGCCGCAACCTGCGCCAGCGAAAGTTTAGGCAAAACTTCAACATGATCAAAACCCGCAGCCATGCGTTCCGCTCGTTGGCGTTCATGTTCCGCGCCCCATGGGAGTTTAATATGGATACCGGTTGGTTGCATTAATTCGAGCAGTTCACGCCAGCGGCTTTCCGGCCAGTGTTTATCATCGCGGGTGGTGGCGTGCAAAAAGATGGCGTACGGCGGATGTGCTGTATCGGCAACGGCAAAATGGCGCGCAATCGCATAATCGCCCTGGGTTTGCGGTTTTGCGTAACCGAGGCTTTTGGCAAACAGCTCGCGGATACGTTCCACCGCATGTTGCTGTTTTGCGATATGGTGGCGACGATTGTAAAACAAGCTTGCCAGCGGCTCGCGTGCGCTGCTCCAGTCCAGCCCGTGTTTCACTCCGTGCGCCAGCCGGGTGACCAGCGCGGCGCTTTTCACCAATCCCTGCGCATCAATGATGGCATCGTAACGTTCAGCCTGCACGGCTTCGCGGAAGGCTTTGCGCTCTGCTGCAATGGGCGCGGAAAACCAGGCTTTACGCCAGCGGCGGATTGCCACCGGAATGACGCGATCGACGGCGGAATGCCAGGAGGGGATCTGGGCAAATCCCTCTTCGACCACCCAGTCAAAGCGAACCCCAGGAATCGCCTGCATGGCATCTGTCAGCGCAGGCAAGGTATGCAGCACATCGCCCATCGAGGAGGTTTTCACGATCAATACCCGCATCGGTTATCCTTCCGCATCCAGCAGCAGTGCATTTAACTCTTCCAGTACGCGTTGCGGCGTAATATCGATCAGGCTCTGGTGATAGCCTTCGGCAGCATCGCCTTTACGTACTTTGTGATAGCCGGAAATTAAACGGATGACGCGCGCTTTATGCGACAACGGCGGGGTAAAATCCGGGCTGCTTGGGCCATACAGCGCCACCAGCGGGCGGTTGAGCGCGGCGGCGACGTGCATCAGGCCGGAGTCGTTGGAGACGACAGCTTTGCAGGCAGCGATCAACACCACGGCTTGTTCCAGCTGGGTTTCCCCGGCCAGATTGCGGCACCAGGCTTGTTGCTCGATATTCAGCGCGGCGAGGATCTCATTGCCCGCTTCATGGTCTTTCGCGGAGCCGAACAGCACCACCTGATAACCTTCGTCAATCAACTGCTTTGCCAGTTCCGCATAGTGATAGTGTGGCCAGCGTTTGGCCGGGCCGAACTCCGCGCCGGGGCAGAAGCCAATCATCGGGCGTTCTGCTGAAAGTGCAAACGCGGCACAGGCTTGTGATTTTTCCCCGTCATTGACCTGCAACTGCGGCCACAGTAGCGGCTGTGGCAAATCTTTCGCCGAGGCCATGACGCCTTTGTCATAGGCCAGCGCGACGTAGCGTTCGACCATCAGCGGCCAGGCTTGCTTATCCAGTACCCGTGCATCGTTCAGCAGGCCATAACGCATCTCGCCACGCCAGCCGGTACGATGAGGAATTCTGGCAAAGAAGGGGACCAGCGCCGATTTAAAGGAGTTTGGCAGGACGTATGCCCGGTCATAGCGTTTTTCCCGCAGGCGATGGCCCAGCTTGCGGCGCTCGCCAATTTCCAGCGTGCCGTGGCCCAATGGCATCGGAATCGCTTCGTTGACTTCCGGCATGCGTGATAAAAGAGGACGGCACCACGCGGGTGCCATCACATCGATTATCGCCTGGGGAAAGCGCGCTTTGAGCGTGCGATAGAGACTTTGCGACATCATCATGTCGCCCACCCATGACGGGCCAATGACCAAAATTTTCATACTTACGCGTCGCGGTTCAGCCAGGCCATATACTCGGTCACGCCTTCGGCGACGGTTTTAAACGGCTTGTCATAGCCCGCTTTGCGCAGGTTGGTAAGATCCGCCTGGGTAAACGCCTGGTAGCGGCCTTTCAGTTTTTCAGGGAACGGAACGTACTCAATGGTGCCTTTCTTGTGGAACGCCAGCGTCGCGTCGGCAACCGCCTGGAAAGATTCCGCGCGGCCAGTGCCGAGGTTATAAATGCCGGAAACGCCGTTTTCCCAGAACCACAGATTCACGGCGGCCACATCGCCAACGTAGACGAAGTCGCGCTTAAAGTTATCGCTACCTTCGAACAGTTTCGGGCTTTCACCGTTGTTCAGTTGGGTATTGAGATGGAAAGCGACGCTCGCCATGCTGCCTTTGTGACCTTCACGCGGACCATAAACGTTGAAATAACGGAAGCCGACCACCGGTGAATTCGCTTCCGGCAGAATGCTGCGCACGTATTCGTCAAACAGCATTTTTGAGTAGCCGTAAACGTTCAGCGGTTTTTCATACTCGCGGGATTCAATGAAGTCGGAGGTCCGACCGCCATATGTGGCTGCGGAAGAGGCGTACAGGAAGGGAATTTCACGTTCCAAGCAGTAATGCAGCAGCTCTTTAGAGTACTGATAGTTGTTATCCATCATGTACTTGCCGTCCCACTCTGTGGTGGAGGAGCACGCACCTTCGTGGAACACCGCGTCAATGTCGCCGAACTCTTCCCCGGCCATAATCTGGATCAGGAAGTCTTCTTTATCCATGTAGTCGGCGATGTGCAGGTCAACCAGATTGACAAACTTGGTGCCGTCTTTCAGGTTGTCCACCACCAGAATATCAGTGATGCCTTTATCATTCAGGGCTTTAACAATGTTACTGCCGATAAAACCCGCGCCGCCGGTAACGATGATCATAACTGTACCTTTGAAAATGGAGCGTTGAGACAATCTCAGACACTAATATTCTTATCATACCATCACATTGTCGCCCCTTCAGCCATTCCCCCAGAGAAGGGCTTAGCGATGCGTGATTTATGCTACAAATTACATAATGGGTGATGCGTCATCTCGTATCACCGCATAGCTTTCGGTAAGATGTGCCGAAATTTGCCCAGTCTGGAGAATTGCGATGCGTGGGGATTTTTATCAACAGTTAACGAATGACCTGGAAACCGCCCGGGCGGAAGGGTTGTTTAAAGAAGAACGCATTATCACGTCGGCTCAACAGGCTGATATCACCGTGGCGAATGGTAGCCACGTCATTAACTTCTGCGCCAATAACTACCTCGGTCTGGCCAACCATCCCGAACTGATTGCCGCCGCGAAAGCGGGAATGGACAGCCATGGTTTCGGCATGGCGTCGGTACGCTTTATTTGCGGTACTCAGGACAGCCACAAAGTGCTGGAGCAGAAGCTGGCCGAGTTTCTCGGCATGGAAGATTCCATTCTCTACTCCTCTTGCTTCGACGCCAACGGCGGGCTGTTTGAAACGCTGCTCGGCGCGGAAGATGCCATCATTTCCGATGCGCTGAACCACGCGTCGATCATCGACGGTGTACGTTTGTGTAAAGCGAAGCGCTATCGCTATGCCAATAACGATATGCAGGAGCTGGAAGCACGCCTGAAAGAGGCGCGTGAAGCGGGCGCTCGTCACGTGCTGATTGCCACCGACGGCGTGTTCTCGATGGACGGCGTGATCGCGAATCTGAAAGGCGTTTGCGATCTGGCGGATAAATATGACGCGCTGGTGATGGTGGACGATTCTCACGCGGTTGGTTTTGTCGGCGCGAACGGGCGCGGTACGCACGAGTATTGCGATGTTATGGGGCGCGTGGACATCATCACCGGTACGCTCGGCAAAGCGCTGGGCGGCGCATCCGGTGGTTACACTGCCGCACGCAAAGAGGTGGTGGAGTGGCTGCGTCAGCGTTCCCGCCCTTATCTGTTCTCCAACTCGCTGGCACCGGCGATTGTTGCCGCCTCCATTAAAGTGCTGGAGATGCTGGCATCCGGCGCGGAGTTGCGTGACCGTCTGTGGGCCAACGCGCGCTTATTCCGCGAAAAAATGACCGCCGCAGGCTTTACGCTGGCGGGCGCCGATCACGCCATTATCCCGGTGATGTTGGGCGATGCGGTGGTGGCGCAAAACTTTGCCCGCGAGCTGCAAAAAGAGGGCATTTACGTCACCGGTTTCTTCTACCCGGTGGTGCCAAAAGGTCAGGCGCGTATCCGCACGCAGATGTCTGCGGCGCACAGTACTGAGCAAATTGAACGTGCGGTGGCGGCGTTTATCCGCATTGGTAAACAACTGGGTGTGATTGCCTGAGGGCCTGACATGAAAGCGTTATCCAAACTGAAAGCGGAAGAAGGCCTCTGGATGACCGATGTACCGGAACCGGAAGTCGGCCATAACGATCTGCTGATTAAAATTCGTAAAACCGCGATTTGCGGTACCGACGTGCATATTTACAACTGGGATGACTGGTCGAAAAAAACCATTCCCGTGCCGATGGTGGTTGGCCACGAATATGTTGGCGAAGTGGTGGGGATCGGTCAGGAAGTGAAAGGCTTCAAGATTGGCGACCGCGTCTCCGGTGAAGGTCATATTACCTGCGGCCACTGCCGTAACTGCCGCGCCGGGCGTACGCACCTGTGCCGCAACACCATTGGCGTTGGCGTAAATCGTCCGGGTTGTTTTGCCGAGTATCTGGTGATCCCGGCGTTTAACGCGTTTAAAATTCCGGACAATATCTCTGACGATCTGGCCTCTATTTTTGATCCGTTTGGCAACGCAGTGCATACCGCGCTCTCTTTCGATCTGGTGGGAGAAGATGTGCTGGTCTCCGGCGCCGGTCCGATTGGCATCATGGCGGCGGCCGTGGCGAAGCATGTCGGCGCCCGCCATGTGGTGATCACCGATGTGAACGAGTATCGCCTGGAACTGGCTCGTAAAATGGGCGTTACCCGCGCCGTGAACGTAGCCAAAGAGAGCCTGGCCGATGTGATGGCGGAACTGGGCATGACCGAAGGGTTCGATGTCGGCCTCGAAATGTCCGGCGCGCCACCGGCGTTCCGTACGATGCTTGATACCATGAACCACGGCGGGCGCATCGCAATGCTCGGTATTCCGCCTTCGGATATGTCGATCGACTGGAACAAAGTCATCTTCAAGGGATTGTTTATAAAAGGGATTTACGGTCGTGAAATGTTTGAAACCTGGTACAAGATGGCGGCGTTGATTCAGTCTGGTCTGGATCTCTCACCGATTATCACTCACCGTTTCGGCGTTGACGATTTCCAGCAGGGCTTTGATGCCATGCGCTCGGGTCAATCCGGCAAGGTGATTCTGAGCTGGGAATAAATAAAAAAGACTTAATGCCGATCCTTAAACGATCGGCATTAGGCCGTGGCCCCTTTATTATTTCTGCAACTTCTCTTGATCGGTCAGATAGCGCACTTTACGCGTATAGTCCTGACCTTTGAAAAGCAATTTATTATCTGCCGAGTCGAGATATTTTTGCCATTCGGAGAGCGGAAAACCGCCATGGGCGCCAATAACCTCTTTGGGAATAACCGCTTCCTGACCGCCGATTTTTTTGGAAACCGGCCAGTTCATCCAGTCACCCAGATTAATCGTCCTGAGGTCCAGCAAATCCAGTAACGCCGCAAGCGGTAGCTGATCGGTTGGCGGCTGGCTATCGTCCATCAGTTCCCAGGTATCCTGGAACAACGTCAGCCAAAGCGGGCAAATACGCCGCCAGGTTTTTTTTGTTGCCGCAAGAAACGCGCCGTTAACGTGATCCACTAAATACGGGCGCACAGTTTCTTTATAGTAGGCTGGAACCTTTTCTGCGGGCGCGCCGTCCAGCTTGGCAATCATTTTCCCCTGCCGGAAGCTGGAATAAACATGCATATCCGTCATACGGATTTCAGGCATTTTGAGCAAATTCAGATCGGAATCGATCATCAAAATACCTTCTCCCCTGGCCTGCAAAGGTGCATTCAGCTTAATCAGGCGGCTCAGGTAAATTTGTTTGTAGCGATACTGCTCTTCACGTTTTGGCAGATCGAGCGTCACGATGCGCGTTTTCGCGGGCAACTGACCAAATGCGGATGCTGGCTGGTCGCTGACAATGACAATTTCCGTTACCTCTTGCGCATAACGTTCGGCAAAGGTTGCCGATAACAGCGCTTCTTCAATGTAATCCGCGCCTGTGCAGGGAATGACGACGGAATCTACCGCAACACGTTTCTCATTCGCAGAAAGCGTCGCGTAAGGAATATTGTGGCGGCCGGTAATATGGCGGTATCGGGAGTTGAGAAATTTAAACATGACGTTCTCGTTCTGAAGAAGGGGTTTCTAGCACGGCTTCAACGCCAGCCACGTAATGCTCAATGGCGTAATGACGGCATACGTTTTTGTGGGCTCTGGTGACCAGCTGCGAGCGCAGCGTTTCGCTTGCCCATACCTGCTCCAGATGTGATGAAAGCTGAGCGACATCACTCCACGGAAACAATAATCCTGTTACCTGATCTTCGATAAGCTCGGCCGTACCGGTCACGGCGGATCCAATTACGGGGATTTTTAACAGCATGGCTTCCAGAACAACGCGCGGTAAACCTTCGCTTTGCGACGCCAGAATAAAGGCATCGAAGGTGGAAAGGTAGTCAAAAGGATGGTTCTGAAAGCCGGTAAACACGACCCGATCCGCAATTCCCAGTGATTTTGCCTGATTAAGCAGCGCGCCGCGTTCCACGCCTTCGCCAACAATGATCATCTTCCATTTAGCCTGCGGGTGGCGCTGGCTAAATGCGCTTAATGCGCTGAGAGTATGATGGTTCGCTTTGCGCGGGATAAGCGAGCCGATACTGCCAAAAATAAACGTTTCATCATCCAGCCCCAACTGTTGGCGCATTGCGCGGCGGTCCGGCATTTTCTGATGGATATCAATCGCATTATTTACCGTCGTACAGAGCTCCGGCTTAACGCCATGCTGAAGCAAAACGCGTTCAACGCCGTGAGATACGGCAATGATCTGCGTGGCATAACGGTTCACCAGGGCCACCAAAGGTTCATTCAGCACGGGCTCAATACGGCAATGTTGAATCAGGCGCACCGGCAGCCTCGATGCCGCAAGGTAGCCTTCTTCGTTGGAACCCGGCTGGTTGTTCATGTACAGCGTATCGTAGCCGCCTTGTTTCAATAAGCTCTCAATACTGTGTACATTCGGCTGGATACGCCACATCCGGTCAATATAACGGGTATAAGATTTACGCGTAGTTCTGGAAAAAAAGAGTAACCCGCGGCCCGTTTCTTTAGCGAGTTTTGCCCACCAGGGCTGCCTGCGTTGTGGGATGACAATAAGCGGAATGCCGATGCTGTGTAAAACCTGCTCGATAGTTTGTCCCTGGGCGCGGCTGTAATTAGTGTAAAAACAGCATGTGATATCGAACTTCTGGCGATCGATACGCTTCAGAAGTTCAAGCATGCTGTTTGTACCACCACCCCACTCTTTACCCGTATCAAGCAGGAGAATCTTATGTCGTTGCGGCATTTCTTAACCTTTTGGTTTGCACAATAGTGATGCTTAAAACGAACGGGCACCGTGTGCTGAATCTCAGTTAACCAGCGAGCAAAATTAGTGTTTTTGACCCCAGCCGCGCCACTGGTTATGCATATAGTGAACCAGCGAACTGTCACTAATGCTTTCACCCACCACGCTAAAGAAGCGGCTGGCATAAACCGGCTGCGGTTTTTGCTTCGTTTTACACTGTTTAACGCCGCGGAACGGGTTACGCGGTGGCGGAGTGATGCTGCCGGGCGCTGTGGTATTTGGCGTAGAAGTATCGATCTGCGGTTCATTCAGCAGGCTGCTCGGGCGCACCAGCGTGATATCCGCAGGCAGGCTGGACAGCGCCTGTTGCAGGACGCGGACGGTCGCCGGATGCGGATGACCGATAGCAATAGCGGAACCGTTGCGGCGAGCCAGCTCAACGGCGCGGTTAAACTGACGACGAATATCGCCTTCGTTTTGCGTATCGTCGAGAAACACTTTGCGCTTCAACACCTTCACGCCGGTTCCCGTCGCGGCGCGCATCGCCTGGCTGTTGCCGATGGTCATGCTGTCGAGAAAGTAGAGGTTATAGCGCTCCAGCGCCTGCATTACTTTCTGCATGCCGAACAGGCTCGACGTCATGGCGCTGCCCATGTGGTTATTCAGCCCCACGGCGTAGGGCACTTTGCTGACGGCATCGCTGATAATACGTTCAATTTCCGCGCTGCTCATTTCCGGACGCAGAGTATCTTTCTCCAGCGGTTGTTTGCTGAGCGGCGCCATCGGCAGGTGAATCAGCACTTCATGGCCGCTGTTGTGGGCTTTGGTCGCCATTTCCCGCGCATGTGTGGCGTTGGGCAACACCGCAACGGAAACCGCCTGCGGCATCGCCAGCACCTGATTTTCAGTCTGAGGACGGTAACCAAAGTCGTCGATAACGATAGCCAGTTTTCCGGCGAGAACCGGCGCGGAGAAAACCAGCGCACCGGCGAGAGAAAGCACAAGATGACGAAACTGAAGCAAAACTTATCTTCCCAACCACGGCTGTGGATTGACCGCCTGACCCTGACGGCGAATTTCGAAATAGAGTGAAGGCCGGCCCTGACCGCCACTGCTGCCTACGAGGGCTATCGGTTGGCCTGCGCGCACCTGCGTGCCGACGCTGACCAGGGCGCTCTGGTTATAACCGTAGAGGCTCATATCGCCTTTACCGTGCTCAACCACCACCACCAGGCCGTAACCCTGTAGCCAATCGGCCAGGATCACGCGTCCATCGGCGATCGCTTTAACTTCGCTGCCTTCAGACGCACCGATAACAATCCCTTTCCACCGTAGCTCACCCTGCAACTGTTCGCCATAACGATGCAGCAACGGACCGCGAACCGGCCAGATAGCCTGGCCCGAAGGCGAACCTAACCCGCCGGTACGGGACATCAGCGAACGTTCGCTTTCAGTAGGTTTGTAGGTGGTGCCTTTGCTGCTGGCTTCTTTCTGACGATCGCGCACGGCCTGCGCTTCACGCGCTTCGCGATCGGCGCGCGCTTTGGCTGCCGCTTCCGCACGGGCTAAGCGATCACGCAAGCGGGATTCGTTGGCGCGCATCTCGCTGAGCTGCTGTTGCCCCTCCTGGATGGAGGATTCCAGCCCGGAAAGGGTTTTCTGCCGCTCATTACGGGCTTGTTCAAGCTTGGCCTGCTGCGCTTTTTGCTCATAAAGCAGGGTTTGTTGCTGGCTCTGTTTCTCTTCCAGCTCGGTTTTCTGCGTCGCCACTTCTTCACGCGTTTGCTTCAACTGGGCGATCGTTTCCTGGCGCGCCTTGTTGAGATAGCCAAAGTAAGCCTGTAAACGCTGGCCGCGCTGGCTCTCTTCACCGCTTAAAAGCAACTGAATGCCCGTGTGCGGCCCCTGGCGGAACGCGGCATCAAGTTGCGCAGCCAGGTTGCGTTCCTGCGCCGCGCGCTGGCGTTCCAGTTTGGCGATCGAGGCATTCATCTCATCGATTTGGCGGTTGAGCTGTGCAAGTGTGTTCTGGGTTTCCCGCAACTGGCGGGCGGCGGCGGAAATAGCCTGTTCCTGCGCTTTAAGCTGGGCAAGAAGGCCGGAGCGTTGCTGCTGTTGCTGGCGTACCGCGCGCTCTTTCTCGGCGATATCGGCCTGAATGGATTTGAGCTGGTCGCGGTCATCCGCATGGGCGGAAACGGCGCACAGCAATGCGCCAGCGCAGAGTGCGCTGGCGCAAAGAAGGGGCCGGAACCTGCCCCATGTAATTGAAAAAATCGCCTTTCCCCTCATGGGGAGCGATTATTCCACGATGAACAGCGGCTTACCAGTCATCTCTTGCGGGATTTCCATGCCCATCAGCGTCAGCATGGTCGGTGCAATATCGGAAAGTTTTCCGCCTGCAACAGCCTTCACTGACTTATCGCCAACATAGATCAGCGGCACCGGCAGGTTGGTGTGTGCGGTATGCGCCTGGCCGGTAGCCGGGTCGCGCATCTGCTCTGCGTTACCGTGATCGGCGGTGATCAGCAATTGGCCGCCCACAGATTCGACCGCTTTGGTCACTTCTGCCACACAGTGATCCAGCGCTTCAACCGCAGCCACTGCCGCATCGAATACGCCGGTATGACCGACCATATCGCCGTTCGGGTAGTTACAGATGATGGTGTCGTATTTGCCGCTGGCGATTGCCGCAACCAGTTTTTCGGTCAGCTCGGCGGAGCTCATTTCCGGCTGCAAATCGTAAGTCGCCACTTTTGGCGAGTTGATCAGAATCCGGTCTTCGCCCGGGAACGGCTCTTCAACGCCGCCGTTAAAGAAGAAGGTTACATGCGCATATTTTTCTGTTTCAGAGATGCGCAACTGCGTTTTATTGTGCTTCGCCATCCACTCGCCAAGCGTGTTAGCGAGAGAGGCTGGTGGATACGCCACGGCGGTTTTGATGTCTGCGGCATATTCCGTCAGCATCACGAAATCCACGTGAACCACTTTCTTACGCGCGAAGCCGTCGAAATCCGCATTGACGAAAGCGCGGGTAATTTCACGCGCGCGGTCAGCACGGAAGTTCATGAAAATCAGCGCATCGCCATCCTGCATCGCGGCATCAGCCTGACCCGCAGCACGGATCACGGTCGCTTTGACGAATTCATCGTTTTCACCGCGGGCGTAAGCCGCTTGCAGGCCAGCTACAGCGCTGTCGACAGTAAACTCGCCTTTCGCTTGCGTCATCAGATCATATGCCTGCTCTACGCGATCCCAGCGATTGTCGCGATCCATGGCGTAGTAACGGCCGATGATTGAAGCGACGCGGCCTTTGCCCAGCGCGGCAAACTTGTCTTCGAATTTTTTCAGTGAAGATTCCGCGCTGCGCGGCGGCGTATCGCGACCGTCGAGGAACGCATGCAGGTAGATTTTGTCAGCGCCGCGCTCTGCGGCCAGTTCTACCATTGCCATAATATGATCTTCGTGGCTGTGCACGCCGCCTGCGGAAAGCAGACCCATGATGTGCACGGCTTTACCGGCGGCCACGGCTTTATCCACCGCGCCGCTCAGCACCGGGTTGCTGAAGAAGGTACGTTCTTTAATTTCAACGTCCAGACGGGTCAGATCCTGATAAACAATGCGACCGGCGCCGAGGTTGACGTGTCCAACTTCGGAGTTCCCCATCTGGCGATCCGGCAGACCGACTTCAAGGCCCGACGCATCAATCAGGGTGTGCGGACGTTTTGCCCACAACTGGTCCATTACCGGGGTCTTTGCGTTGAAAATAGCGTTATCCTGCTGGTCTTCGCGATAGCCGTAGCCATCCAGAATCACCAGTACCATAGGTTTTTTAGAAACCGACATTGCGACACCCTCTTGCTCAGAAGACAAAAAAATTTTGCGTAATTTTACTACAGCTGAATCGATAAAATAGCCGCAGAAGATCAAAGAAAGCGGCTGCCTGGCGGGCTGATTTACGGGGGTTTCTTTCTTTTTTTCGTAACACGCCGCAGAAAATGCATTCCATCGTGCTCGCTGGCTGTATTTGCCACACTGCGCAGGTATACTCCTTTCCTGGTTTTTTAATCACTAAGTCGGGAGCTGTTACCCCAGATGCAAGAAATTATGCAATTTATTAGCCGCAACCCCATACTGTGTATCGCCTGGATTGCGTTATTCGGGGCTGTATTATTCACTACTTTCAAAGGCCTGGCGTCGAAAGTAAAAGTGATTTCTCGCGGCGAAGCCACACGCCTGATCAACAAAGAAGAGGCTGTCGTTGTGGATTTGCGTCAGCGTGATGATTTCCGAAAAGGGCACATTGCAGGCTCAGTTAATTTGCTGCCAAACGAGATCAAAGCCAATAATGTAGGTGAGCTTGAGAAACACAAAAGCGCGCCAATTATCGTTGTTGACGGTAGTGGCATGCAGGCGCAGGCGCCGGCAAATGAGCTGGTGAAAGCGGGCTTCGAGAAAGTCTTTGTGCTGAAAGATGGCATCTCTGGCTGGATCGGTGAGAATCTGCCACTGGTTCGCGGTAAATAATTGTTCCGGCGAGCTGCGGCTCGCAGGGGAGATCAGGAGACTAAAGTCATGGCCAATATTGAGATCTACACGAAAGCAACCTGCCCGTTTTGCCACCGTGCAAAAGCGCTGCTGAGCAGCAAAGGCGTCGCTTTTGCTGAGTTGCCGATCGATGGCGACATGGTAAAACGTGAAGAGATGATTCAACGTAGTGGCCGTACAACGGTTCCGCAGATTTTTATTGATGCACAGCACATTGGCGGCTGTGACGATTTATATGCGCTGGATGCGCGTGGCGGGCTGGATCCGCTTTTACGTTAATGCTTTTAAAGCACTACAACACTTAAGGGTTATTCACTCATGTCTGAACAAAACAACACCGAAATGACTTTCCAGATTCAGCGTATTTATACGAAAGATATCTCTTTCGAAGCGCCGAATGCACCGCACGTCTTCCAGAAAGAGTGGCAGCCGGAAGTGAAACTGGATCTCGACACGGCCTCCACGCAGCTGGCTGAAGGCGTTTATGAAGTCGTATTGCGCGTTACTGTAACGGCTTCTCTTGGTGAAGAAACCGGCTTCCTGTGCGAAGTGCAGCAGGGCGGTATCTTCTCTATCGAGGGTATCGAAGGAACACAGATGGCGCATTGCCTGGGTGCATACTGCCCGAACATTCTGTTCCCGTATGCCCGCGAATGCATCACCAGTCTGGTATCCCGCGGTACATTCCCGCAACTGAACCTTGCGCCGGTTAACTTTGATGCGCTGTTCATGAACTACCTGCAACAGCAGACTGGCGAAGGTGCTGAACAACATCAGGATGCCTGATGAACGCACTTAATGCTGCAATGACTGTGATCGGTGCCGGCTCTTACGGCACCGCTCTTGCCATCACACTGGCAAGAAATGGCCACCAGGTTGTGCTGTGGGGTCATGACCCGAAACATATTGCGACCCTGCAACACGATCGTTGCAATGCCGCATTTCTTCCCGATGTGCCTTTTCCTGATTCGCTGCAATTAGAAAGCGACCTTGCGCGTGCGCTGGCCGCCAGCCGCAATATTCTGGTGGTCGTACCCAGCCATGTTTTCGGCGATGTGCTGTCACAAATAAAGCCGCTGATGCGCGATGATGCACGTATTGTGTGGGCGACGAAAGGTCTGGAAGCGGAAACCGGACGACTGCTACAGGACGTGGCGCGTGAAGTTTTAGGTTCGGCGATCCCGCTGGCGGTGATCTCCGGTCCGACATTTGCCAAAGAACTGGCGGCAGGTTTGCCGACGGCTATCTCTCTGGCTTCTACCGATCCGCAATTTTCTGAAGATCTTCAGCAGCTTCTCCACTGCGGCAAAAGCTTCCGTGTTTACAGCAACCCGGATTTCATCGGCGTGCAGCTCGGCGGCGCGGTGAAAAACGTGATTGCGATCGGCGCGGGAATGTCTGATGGCATTGGTTTTGGCGCGAATGCCCGTACGGCGCTGATCACTCGCGGTCTGACGGAAATGTCGCGTCTTGGCGCGGCGCTGGGGGCCGATCCGTCCACCTTTATGGGCATGGCGGGTTTAGGCGATCTGGTGCTGACCTGTACCGACAATCAGTCGCGTAACCGCCGCTTCGGCATGATGCTTGGCCAGGGAATGGATGTGCAAGGCGCACAGGACAAAATTGGCCAGGTGGTGGAAGGTTATCGCAATACCAAAGAAGTTCGCGCGCTGGCGCACCGGTTTGGCGTTGAAATGCCAATAACCGAGGAAATTTATCAGGTATTGTATTGCGGAAAGAATGCGCGCGAGGCAGCATTGACGCTATTGGGTCGTGCTCGCAAAGACGAACGCAGCAATCACTAAATACACTTCTTCTTGTTGCCTCTTTGTTGGCTGAGTCTGTGCCCCCGGCTGCTTGTATAAGCGCCAGGGCGCACGGGCTTGCTGCTTCGACGCATCCTGAATACTTTTGTTTATTGAAACGCAGATATTCCTGGAGTAAGCAATGTCGTGTGAAGAACTGGATCTGGTCTGGAATAATATCAAAGCCGAAGCCCGGGCGCTGGCGGAGTGTGAGCCGATGCTGGCCAGTTTTTATCATGCAACGCTACTCAAGCACGAGAATCTGGGCAGCGCCCTGAGTTATATGCTGGCGAACAAACTGGCGTCGCCGATTATGCCGGCGATTGCCATCCGCGAAGTGGTGGAAGAAGCCTACGCTGCCGACCCGGAAATGATCGCTTCCGCCGCCTGCGATATTCAGGCCGTGCGCACGCGCGACCCGGCGGTGGATAAATACTCCACGCCGCTGCTCTATCTGAAAGGTTTTCACGCCTTACAGGCCTATCGCATTGGTCACTGGCTGTGGTCACAGGGCCGCCAGGCGCTGGCAATTTTCCTGCAAAATCAGGTATCGGTGAGCTTCCAGGTGGATATCCACCCGGCGGCGAAAATCGGCCGCGGTATTATGCTCGATCACGCCACCGGCATTGTGGTTGGTGAAACTGCCGTCATTGAAGACGACGTCTCGATTCTCCAGTCGGTCACCCTCGGCGGTACCGGGAAAACCAGCGGCGATCGCCATCCGAAGATCCGCGAAGGGGTGATGATTGGTGCCGGAGCCAAAATCCTCGGTAATATTGAAGTCGGGCGCGGCGCGAAAATCGGTGCCGGTTCGGTGGTGCTACAACCCGTACCGCCGCACACCACGGCGGCCGGTGTCCCGGCGCGCATCGTGGGCAAACCCGAAAGCGATAAACCGTCGATGGATATGGATCAGCATTTTAATGGGATTAACCAGGGGTTCGAGTACGGCGACGGCATCTGAAAGATGCCGGATGGCGGCGACGCCTTATCCGGCCTACGGGCACGTGCCGGTTTTTCCGCGCTGTCCGTGTTCAATCTGCCATCGCCAATTTGTAGGTCGGGTAAGCGTAGCGCCACCCGACAAGCGTTAACTACGCAGCACCGCGCCGGGATAGCCCAACTGACGCCAGGCTTCATACACCACCACGGACACAGCATTTGACAGGTTCATGCTGCGGCTGTCCGGCATCATCGGAATACGGATTTTTTGCTGTGGCGGCAGCGCATCAAGGATTGTTGCGGGCAGGCCGCGCGTTTCCGGGCCAAACATCAGATAATCCCCGTCCTGAAAACTGACCGCGCTGTGCGCAGGGGTGCCTTTGGTGGTAAGCGCAAACAGGCGCTGCGGCTGCTGAGCTTCAACAAACGCAGCGTAATTCGCGTGGCGCTTCACGGCAGCGAACTCATGATAATCCAGCCCTGCGCGGCGCAGGCGTTTATCGTCCCAGGTAAACCCCATCGGTTCGATAATGTGCAGGCTGAAACCGGTATTGGCGCACAGGCGAATAATGTTCCCCGTATTGGGCGGGATTTCAGGTTCAAATAATACGATGTTTAACATACTGCCCCCTTAATAGCGGGGGCAGGATAGCACTCTCTAAGCCGCATCGCCATGCGTCAGCGGCGCCAGCGCGGCGGGTAGCTGTTGGAGCGTTTGCACCAGCGATTCTTTGCTGATTTCGCGAATCGATTTTGCGCCGGTCAGCGTCATTGCCACTTTCATCTCTTTCTCGATCAGATCCAGCAAGTTCGCCACGCCCTTGCGGCCATGCGTTGCCAGCGCATACAGATATGCGCGGCCCAGCAGCACGGAATCAGCACCGAGCGCAATCATACGCACGACATCAAGACCGTTGCGAATACCGCTGTCAGCCAGAATAGTGATATCGCCTTTTACCGCATCGGCAATGGCCGGTAATGCGCGGGCGGAAGAGAGCACACCGTCGAGCTGACGGCCACCGTGGTTGGAAACCACAATGCCATCAGCGCCGAAACGCACCGCATCGCGGGCATCTTCCGGATCGAGGATCCCTTTGATCACCATCGGGCCGTCCCAGAATTCGCGGATCCACTCCAGGTCTTTCCAGGAAATGGAGGGATCGAAGTTCTTCGCCAACCAGCCAATATAGTCTTCCAGCCCGGTCGGTTTACCGAGATAGGCGGAAATATTGCCCAAATCATGCGGACGGCCATTTACCCCCACATCCCACGCCCATTGCGGATGCAAGACCGATTGCACATAGCGGCGCAGGGCGGCATTCGGGCCGCTCATTCCGGAGTGGGCATCGCGGTAGCGCGCGCCGGGCGTCGGCATATCCACGGTGAAGACCAGCGTCGAGCAGCCTGCGGCTTTTGCCCGCTCCAGCGCGTTACGCATAAAACCGCGATCGCGCAGCACATAAAGCTGGAACCACATCGGGCGTTTAATGGTAGGCGCCACTTCTTCAATCGGGCACACCGAAACGGTGGAGAGCGTAAATGGAATGCCTTTCGCATCGGCAGCGCCTGCGGCCTGCACTTCGCCACGACGGGCATACATACCGCACAGCCCGACCGGCCCCAGCGCCACCGGCATACTGAGCTTCTCATTGAACAGTGTAGTGTCGAGGCTGAGCGTGGACATATCCTTCAACACCCGCTGGCGCAGCGCCACCTGTGACAAATCTTCCACGTTGCGGCGCAGGGTATATTCGGCATACGCGCCACCGTCGATATAGTGAAACAGGAATGGTGGCAAAATGCGTTTTGCCGCTGCGCGATAGTCGCTGGCTGCGGAAATAATCATGCTTTTTTCTCCCTTGAATGCGAATGCTGCTCGTCGGGCAGGCGGGTGATGCGCGCCTGGCGGGCCTGATCTTCATCAAATTGTCGAATGGTGGTATGCACAAAACCGAGGTGCGCCATCATCGCCTGACGCGCGCCATCAGCATCGCCCGCGAAAATGGCGTCCATCACCGCGCGGTGCTGTTCGGTCAGACGGGCAAAAACGGGCGGCACGAGATACATGCGCTGGCGGCTCTGCTTGACTGAGGATTGCAGCAGGTCGAAGAAGCCGCGCATGGTTTGCAGCAGCACCACGTTATGCGAGGCTTCGGCAATGGCGAGATGGAAACGCACATCCGCCTGCGACGCGAGATCCGGGTCATCCGACTGCGAGGCGTCAAAACACAGGGCAATCTTCTCTTTATCCGCTTCGGTGGCGCGCATGGCGGCATGCCAGGCGGTACTGGCTTCAATGGCGTGACGGGCTTCGAGGATATCAAAGCTGTAATCGGGGTCGTCGTTGAGCAGCGTTTTCAGCGGCTGAACAATATTCTGTTCTGACCAGGTATCGTGCTGCCAGCGTACAAAAGTACCGCCGCCGCGACGGCTCAGCAGCACGCCTTCGCTGACCAGTTTCGCAAGGGCTTCACGCAACGAATTGCGCGAAACCCCAAGCTGTACGGCCAGCTGGCGTTCGGCGGGCAGTTTCATGCCCGCTTCCAGTTGTTGTTCAGCAATCAGCGCCCGAACGCGGTCTGCAACCTCGTCAGCCAGGCGTCGGGGTAAAACCGTCATGGGATCATCCAGGTCAGTACATAAGCCTGAAGTGTGGTGATCACACCCACCATGCAGGTGAAAATCAGGCTGTGTTTAACGGTAAAGCGGAACAGATCCGACTCTTTGCCAACCAGTCCGACTGCCGCACAGGCAATGGCGATCGACTGCGGCGAGATCATTTTGCCGGTGACGCCGCCGGTGGTGTTGGCCGCCACCATCAGCACATCCGAGACGCCGATCTGCTGAGCGGCGGTCGCTTGCAGCGCGGCAAACAGCGCATTCGATGACGTGTCGGAACCGGTGAGAAATACCCCCAGCCAGCCGAGGAACGGTGAGAAGAAGGTGAAGGCGCTGCCGGTATGTGCCAGCGCGAGCGCCAGCGTTGACGACAGCCCGGAATAGTTCGAGATAAAGGCGAAGGCCAGCACCATACCGATCGAGTAAATCGGTAGCGCCAGATCTTTCAGCGTACTGACAAAGGTACTGACCGCCTCTTTTGGTTTCATGCGCAGCCAGACAATCGACAGGATCGCCGCGAACAGAATGGCGGTGCCGGTGGCGGAGAACCAGTCGAATTTATACACCGCAGCATATGGTGTGGCGGCACTGACAACCGGCGGCATGCGGGCAACCAGCTTGTCGAGATGCGGCACAGAAATATTGAATACCCAGTCATACAGCGCGCCACCTGGTGCAAACAGCGCTTTGAATGGCGGTACGCTCCACAGCGTGACGGTTGCCGTCAGGAACAGGAACGGCGACCAGGCGCGCAGAACTTGCCCGGCACTGTAATGCGTGCGTTTTAAATCGAGATCAACCTGCGCCGCGCCCATATCGCCAAAGCGGAAGATACGCACCGGCCGCCAGCGTTTCAGGAACAGCGTCAGGCACACCAGCGAAACCAGCGACGAAATGATATCCGGCAGTTCCGGGCCGATAAAGTTGGAGCTCAGATATTGGGCAACAGCAAACGAACCGCCCGCCACCAGCACCGCAGGCCAGGTCTCTTTCACGCCGCGCCAGCCATCCATAATCGCCATGATCCAGAACAGCACGATAATGGTCAGGAACGGCAACTGGCGGCCCACCATCTGGCCGATCTCAAAGCTCTCCAGCCCGGTGACCTGGCCTGCGACCAGAATCGGAATACCCATCGCGCCAAACGCCACGGGCGCGGTATTCACAATCAGGCATAAACCGGCGGCATACAGCGGATTAAAGCCCAGCCCGACCAGCAATGCGGCGGTGATTGCCACGGGCGCGCCGAACCCGGCCGCCCCTTCGAGAAACGCGCCAAACGAGAAGCCAACAATCAACATTTGCAGGCGCTGGTCGGGCGTAATCGAGAGGATTGATGAGCGGATAATGTCGAACTGCCCGGTTTTCACCGAGATTTTGTAGACAAATACCGCCGCCACGATGATCCATGCAATCGGCCACAGACCATAGAAGAAGCCGTAGACCACGGCAGCAAGGGCGTGATCTACGGGCATATGGTAAAACAGCAGCGCCACCGCAAGAGCGATGGCGACCGTCCAGCTCGCGGCCACATAGCCTTTGAGCTTGAGTTTTATCAGAGCAAAAAAGAAAAACAGGATCGGTAGCGATGCGATCAGACTCGATAGCCAGAGGTTCCCGGCCGGGTCGTAATTCTGTTGCCAGAGGCTCATGCAGGTGTCTCCCGAGAACCACAACAAAGCCGGTACGCGGTAAGTCTGTGCTTAACGCTGCGTCACACGTTTTGTAAAAGTGGTCCTGCCAATGCGATGGTGTAGGGTTGGTGATAACGGATGGTTATCCAAATGTTGCATTTGAGCAATGGGTATGTGAAGGGATTTAATGGAACTGTGAAGCAGGGAGAGAATCAAAGTGGAATTGGTAGGGCCAATTCAGGTCGCCCCCGCGCTCAACACGCGACAAGGGCGATACCGATTAGAATTCGCTGTTGGCGAAGCCAGTCATCACGTCGAGACCCATTTCGCGGCCCAGCGCCGTCATCGGGTGCACAACCACCAGCCCACGAACGCTTTTTTTCAGCTTACCGAGATCGGCCTGCTCTTTTTTGCTGATGGCGCGGCTGAACGGCATTTTCAGCAGCTTTTGCGCTTCTTTGCTCAGCTTCTGGTTGTGCTGTTCGCGCAGGCGGGCAATTTCCGTCTCCAGCGTGGCTTTCTCTTTTTCCAGTTCGGCGTATTTTTCTGCCGCATCGACTAAAGAGAGGTCAGCCTGCTGGTGGTGAATCGCATCGAGGCGGTCGCTCAGGCGCTTGATTTCGTTCTTTTCAACGTCTTTCATGGTGCTCAGTTTTGTTGGGGGAAAATGCAAGGATACAACATTTGCGGCGGCGCTTACTTATGGAATGCCTTTTTTAAGCTGATGCGGGAGATGAGCTCAGTCAATGAAAGCACCATGGTGGAGCGCACCACTTGCTGGTAGCGCTGCTTCTGCATGGCGAACAGATCGGCATCGCTGGTATCAAATTGCGGGGTTGGCGGCAGGGCGGCCACGCAATGCAGTTCGCCGAACGGACCGAGAATTTCATCGTCGGTAAAGGCGTATTCCGTACCGTCGTGATTCAGCTCTTCACGCAGCGCCATCAGGAGCTCCGCGTCTTCATATTCCGCACGGGAAATCACGCCCAGGCCGTAAATCAGCTTCAGCCGCACGGATAAATTGCCCAGCGGTCCATCTCCGTCAAGCAGCGGCTCTACAGCATATTTCACCGCGTAGTCATCTTTGCGAAATACCTGCAACACCAGAATATTGACGGCTTCATTGAGCAGTTCAACGGCAGCAATCAAAAAGCTTCGTACGGTTTTGCCCGCATTCAGACGCTCGAGTACACGGTTTTCGAAAGCCTGCGTTTGTTCCATTATTGCCTGCATATCTGACAATTTCGTTAACTGGCGCGGGGATTCCCGCGCCAAAACCGGCATCATGCCTTTGCGTTATATGCGTCGATGGCTTCGGTAACGACCGGGCTGTTGGCATCCAGGCCGGAAATTTGCGCCAGCGCAGCCTGCGGGCCTTTCTCTTCGATAAGCTGGGCCAGTTCCTGCGCCTGCGGATCCTGCTCGCTGCGGTAGTGCATCGCGGCGGCAATACCTTTCACCAGGTTTGCGTGCGGCAGGTTGTACTCCAGTGTGCCGAGCAGCGGTTTAATCAGACGGTCGCCGGCGCTCAGTTTACGCAGCGGCTGACGGCCAACGCGTTCCACATCGTCTTTCAGCCACGGGTTTTCAAAACGGCCGAGGATTTTCTGAATGTACGCCGCGTGCTTTTCAGGATCGAAGCCATAACGCTTGATCAGTACCGCGCCGCTCTCTTCCATTGCGCCCTTCACCACGGCGCGGATAGCGTCGTCAAGGATGGCATCACGAATGGTCTGATGGCCGGTCTGTTTTCCAAGGTACGCGGTTATAGCATGCCCGGTATTCAGCGTGAAGAGCTTGCGCTCAACAAATGCCATCAGGTTATCAGTTAACTCCATGCCTGGAATGGCTGGCAGCGCGCCTTTGAACTGGGTTTTATCAACAATCCACTCGCTGAAGGTTTCCACGGTCACTTCCAGTGGATCGTTGGTTGCGGATTCCGCTGGCGGAACGATGCGGTCAACGGCCGAATCGACAAAGCCGACATGCTCTTCCACCCACGCTTTATCGGCATCGGCCAGTGCGGCGATAACATGGCCTTTCAGTTGGGTGGTACCGCGTACCATGTTTTCACAGGCAATGATGTTCAGCGGCGTGTTGATGCCCTGCGCTTTGCGCTTCGCCAGACCTTTGGCAATCGCCGGAGCGATACGCTCCAGAACAACCGGTCCCACGGCAGTGGTAACCAGGTCGACGTGCGCTATCAGGTCAATCACTTCATCACCGATGCTGCTGACAGCGTTGACGCCGGAAACGGTATCAATCTGCTGTTTTTCTCCCACAACGTGAACCTGATAGCTATGACGGGCATTCAGGGCGTCGAGCACCACCTGATTCACATCGGCGAATGTCAGTTCAATCCCCGCGTCGGCAAGCAGTTTGCCGATGAAGCCACGTCCGATATTACCTGCGCCAAAATGTAATGCTTTCATAGAATTAACCTTCATAAATGTTTTACCCGAGAGGGCCTGGGTGAAGAACCACATACTGTTCTCCTCACCCTGACCCTCTCCCCGAAGGGAGAGAACAAAAGCCCGGTAAGCATTTTGCCACCGGGCTTTGGGGATTACTTGTTCAGCAACGCCAGCACTTCTTCAACGCTGGAAGTCTGAGCCAGACGTTCAATGACCGTCTCATCATCCAGTGCATTGGTCAGGCTGGTGATCACCTGGATATGCTCGTTGTTACGCGCGGCGATACCGATGACCAGGCGGGCAATGTCATCTTCTTCTTCGCCGAAGCGTACACCTTGCGGATACTGGCAGAACACCACGCCGGTTTTCAGGACGCGGTCTTTGGCTTCCACCGTACCGTGCGGAACGGCGATCGACTCACCCAGATAGGTCGGGGTCAGTTTTTCACGATCCAGCATCGCTTGCACGTATTCCGGCTCAACATAGCCGCCTTTCACCAGTTGCTCACCGGCAAAACGAATCGCTTCTTCTTTGGTGTTCGCGCTGCGACCAAGGAAGATGTTCTCTGCGCCCAGTTTAAACAGATTGCTGTTGGTCTCATCAAAGCTGTCTTTCAGGCTGGTTGTCACCTTTACTTCGTTGTCCGTGTGGCGCTGCGCGGCAACCAGACGTTCAGTCAGGCTGGTGTACAGGCCGCTGTCCAGGAAGTTGGTCAGCGAAATATGCTGCGCCTGCGGTACCTGACGCATAGCACGCTCGGTCAGATCGCGGTGCGTAATAACCAGGTCGACATCCGGCGGCAGGCTGTTAATTGCGCTGTTGGTCACCGAGATGTTGGTCAGGCCAGCATCCTGCACTTTCTTACGCAGTACGCCTGCGCCCATAGCGCTGGAACCCATACCGGCATCACAGGCTACGATGATTTTACGTACGTGGCTCAGGTCGTTGGTGACATCGCCAGCCGACAGCGGAGTTGCGCCTTTGGACTCGGCTTTCATGTCCTGTACGCGACGGGTAGCGGCTTCGATATCGTCATCTTCTTCTTTCACTTTGCTGGTTTTCAGCAGGATAGAAGAGATCACGAAAGAGACGACCAGCGCAGCCAGAATCGCCGTGATGTTAGCGAAGTAGGCACCTTTCGGCGTCATCGCCAGCACCGCCAGGATGGAACCCGGAGAAGCCGGAGAAACCAGACCGCCGTTCAGCACGCTCAGCGTGAACACGCCAGTCATACCGCCGAGGATCACTGCCAGCAGCAGACGCGGGTTCATCAGCACATACGGGAAGTAAATTTCGTGGATACCACCCAGGAAGTGGATGATTGCCGCGCCGCCCGCAGACTGTTTCGCGCTGCCGCGACCGAAGAACATATACGCCAGCAGCACGCCCATACCCGGGCCCGGGTTTGCTTCGATTAAGAAGAAGATGGACTTGCCGAGTTCATGAGACTGCTGAATACCCAGCGGCGAGAAGATACCGTGGTTGATGGCGTTATTGAGGAACAGGATTTTCGCCGGTTCAACAAAGATGGACGCCAGCGGCAGCATGTCGTGAACAACCATGAAGTTAACGCCCGCAGCCAATACTTTGGACAGCACTTCAACGGCCGGGCCGATGCCAAGGAACGCCAGAATGGCGAGGATCATACCGATGATGCCAGCGGAGAAGTTATTCACCAGCATTTCGAAACCGGATTTGATCTTGCCGTCTACAGCGGCGTCAAATTTCTTGATGCAGTAGCCGCCCAGCGGGCCGGCAATCATCGCGCCGAGGAACATCGGCATATCCGCACCGACGATAACCCCCATTGTGGTGATAGCACCCACCACGCCGCCGCGATCGCCGCCAACCAGACGACCACCGGTGAAACCGATGAGCAGCGGCAGCAAATACGTAATCATGGGGCCGACGAGTTTCGCCAGCGTCTCGTTTGGTAACCACCCTGTAGGAATAAACAATGCGGTAATGATACCCCACGCGATAAACGCGCCGATGTTGGGCATCACCATATTGCTGAGAAAGCGACCAAAGCTTTGCACCTTGATCTTGATATCGGATGACATAAAACACCCCTTCTTATGTTTACTATCGCACAGGCCGGAAGCCCGAGGTTTTGTTGTTAACGTGGCGGCAGAGGTAGCCGGACCTGGGTTATCTGTGAGGCGAAATCTCGCACCGAATTGCGTAACTGTCCAGACGATGGCCTTTTATGTGATCTTGATCACATCAATGTGGGGGATATCCCGCCACTTATCGTGATATTCATCACAAAAAATCAGTGTAAAAAAAGAACAAAGGATAAAAACTGAACGCCTATGGGGATTAAATGTGATCAAGTTCACAAATGGTTGGCGCGACTTTGTTATTTATTTGTGATCTAAATCACAAGATATTTGTGCCAGGAGTTTTCCGAGTGTGATCGCCAGCAAACTGTATTTTTTACAATCAGGACGACCTGTAACTTCCTTTCAGGCAGGATGGCGAAGCTAATTTAGTATCGGAAGTTTTCACGTTGATGAAACAATTTACGACGACTAGTACATAATTAACTTTTTGTTGGCAAAAAAGGATCCAAAAATGAAACTTATCGGCAGCTACACCAGCCCTTTTGTCCGCAAAATCTCCGTGATGCTGCTGGAAAAGGGCATCACCTTTGAATTTATCAACGAGCAGCCCTACAACGCGATCAACGGCGTGGCGCAATACAACCCGCTCGGTAAGGTCCCCGCGCTGATTACGGATGAGGGCGAAGTCTGGTTCGACTCGCCGATCATCGCGCAATACATTGAATTACTGGCTATCGCACCGGCGTTATTGCCGACGGAGCCTGTGGCTGCGCTGAAAATCCGCCAGTTGGAAGCGCTGGCCGACGGCATTATGGATGCTGCGCTGGTCTCGGTGCGTGAACTGGCGCGCCCGGTTGAGCAGCAATCGGAAAGCGAGCTGCTGCGCCAGCGGGAGAAAGTTTCGCAGGGGCTGGATACGCTGGAACGCTACCTGCAAGAGGGAACGCTCAGCGTGGATACGCTGAACCTGGCGACCATTGCCATCGCCTGCGCGATTAGCTATCTCAACTTCCGCCACGTCTCGCCGGGCTGGTGCGTGAATCGCCCGTTGCTGGTGAAGCTGGTCGAGAACCTCTTCCAGCGTGAAAGTTTCGCCCGTACGGAGCCGCCAAGGGCCTGATAAGCATGGTGTCGGCCTGAGCAAAGTCGCTGTACAATCCCCTCACGTCAATCCCCCTGACGGGAGGGGGCAACTCATAGCCAGGCCTTTTCATGACAACTCTTTACAGCCAGATCCCATCGACCGATCGCCTGTTACGTGACGAGGCGTTCGCCACTTTATTAACCCTTTTCGGCCACAGCCGCGTAACGCAGATGCTGCGTCAGCTACAGGACGAAGCGCGTGAGCAAATCCGTCAGCAGCAGACATTACCCGACTGGTGCGATGCCTGGGCCCGCGAGACGCAAACCCGGCTGGAACAGAGCAGCGCCAGCGCGCTGCGCCCGGTGTTCAACCTGAGCGGCACCGTACTGCATACCAACTTAGGCCGCGCGGTGCAGCCGCAGGCAGCGGTCGATGCCGTTACGGCGGTCATGGGTTCTGCGGTGACGCTGGAATACGATCTCGACGGCGCCGGACGTGGTCACCGCGATCGCGCGCTGGCGGATTTACTCTGCCAGCTAACCGGCGCGGAAGATGCCTGCATCGTCAATAACAACGCTGCTGCCGTGTTGCTGATGCTGGCAGCCACGGCGGCGGGGCGTGAAGTGGTGGTGTCGCGCGGCGAGCTGGTGGAGATTGGCGGCGCGTTCCGCATTCCGGACGTGATGCGCCAGGCTGGCTGCGTGCTGCATGAAGTGGGAACCACTAACCGCACGCATGCCAAAGATTACCGCCAGGCGATCAACGACAACACGGCGCTGCTGATGAAGGTGCATACCAGCAATTATCATATTGACGGTTTTACCGCTGCGGTGGACGAAGCAGAGCTGGTGACGCTTGCCGAAGCGGCCGGTCTGCCGGTGATTGTTGATTTGGGTAGCGGCTCGCTGGTGGATTTAAGCCGCTACGGCCTGCCAAAAGAGCCGATGCCGCAGGCGCTGATCGCCGCAGGCGTCAGCCTGGTGAGCTTCTCCGGCGATAAGCTGCTCGGCGGCCCGCAGGCGGGCATTATCGTTGGTAAAAAAGCGCTGATTGCACAGTTGCAGCAGCACCCTCTGAAACGGGCGCTGCGGGCGGACAAAATGACGCTGGCGGCGCTGGAAGCTACGCTGCGTCTCTATCTGCACCCGGAAACGCTACCGCAGAGCCTGCCGACGCTGCGTTATCTGACGCGCCCGGAACCGGAGATCCGCGAGCAGGCGCGGCGGCTGTGCGCGGCGCTGAATGCGCGCTATAGCGAGTTCGACCTGCGTGTCGAAGCCTGTCTGTCACAGATCGGCAGCGGCTCTTTGCCGGTCGATCGCCTGCCTGGCGCCGCCGTGACCTTTACGCCGCGCGACGGTAGCGGGCGTCGGCTGGAAGCGCTGGCGGCGCAGTGGCGGGCGTTACCGCAGCCGGTGATTGGCCGCATTTACGATGGTCGCCTGTGGCTGGACTGCCGCTGTCTTGATGATGAATCCCGCTTGCTGGAGATGTTGCTGAAATGATTATTGCCACTGCCGGGCATGTTGACCACGGCAAAACGACTCTGATTGAGGCGCTAACCGGCGTAAATGCCGATCGTTTGCCGGAAGAGAAAAAACGCGGCATGACTATCGATCTGGGCTACGCCTACTGGCCGCAGCCGGATGGGCGCGTACCGGGGTTTATTGATGTGCCAGGGCATGAAAAATTCCTCTCGAATATGCTGGCGGGCGTCGGCGGCATCGATCATGCGCTGCTGGTGGTCGCCTGCGATGATGGCGTGATGGCGCAGACCCGCGAGCATCTGGCCATTTTGCAGCTCACCGGTAACCCGGCGTTGACTGTGGCGCTAACGAAAGCCGATCGCGTGGATGACGCGCGAATTGAGCAGGTGCGCGCAGAAGTACAAGAAACGCTGAAAACCTTTGGTTATCCGCAGGCGACTATGTTTGTCACCGCCGCAACAGAGATGCGTGGCATCGCTGAATTACGTGCGCATCTGTTGCAGTTGCCAGAGCGCGCGCACCCGGAAAATCAACGTTTTCGCCTGGCGCTGGATCGCGCGTTTACCGTCAAAGGCGCCGGGCTGGTGGTGACCGGTACGGCGCTCTCTGGCGATGTGCGCGTGGGCGATACGTTGTGGCTGACCGGGGTGAGTACACCGATGCGCGTGCGCGGTCTGCATGCGCAGAACCAGCCAGTCGATCATGCTCATGCCGGGCAGCGTATTGCGCTCAACATTGCCGGGGACGCGGAAAAAGAGGCGCTCAGCCGCGGTGACTGGTTGCTGTCACAGCAACCGCCGGAGCCAACGGAGCGGGTGATTGTCGCGCTGCAAACGCACACGTCGCTGACCCAGTGGCAGCCGGTGCATATCCACCATGCCGCCAGCCATGTTACCGGCCGCGTTTCGCTGCTGGAAAATGGTCTCGCCGAGCTGGTGCTGGATACGCCGCTGTGGCTGGCCGATAACGATCGGCTGGTACTGCGTGATATCTCTGCACGCAGTACGCTGGCCGGAGCGCGGGTGGTAACACTCAACTCACCGCGCCGCGGCAAACGTAAAACCGAGTATCTGCAATGGATCGCGGAGCTGTCGCAGGCGGGCGATGATGCGCAGGCGCTGCTGGCGCATTTATCGCGCGGTGCCGTTGATCTGACGGCGTTTGGCTGGGCGCGGCAGCTCAGCGCGCGCGGGCTGGAAGCGCTGCTGGATAACCCCGGTTTTATTCGTGCTGGCAATAACCTGTTGAATGCGCCGGTGGCGGCGCGCTGGCAGCGTAAACTGCTGGATACGCTGGCAATCTACCATGAACAGCACCGCGAAGAGCCAGGCCCCGGGCGCGAGCGTCTGCGGCGCATGGCATTGCCGATAGAAGATGAGGGGCTGGTGCTCACGCTTATCGAACAGATGCGCGAGGCGGGCGACATTCACAGCCATCATGGCTGGCTGCATCTGCCGGATCACAAAACCGGCTTCAGCGATGAACAGGAGCATCTGTGGCAAAAAGTAGCGCCACTGTTTGGTGATGAACCGTGGTGGGTGCGCGATCTGGCGCGCGAAACCGCAAGCGACGAACAGGTGATGCGCGGCGTGCTGCGACAGGCTGCTCAGCAGGGGCTCATTACGGCGATCGTGAAAGATCGTTATTACCGTAACGATCGGATAGTCACTTTCGCCAGCATGATCCGCGATCTGGATCAGGCGCGCGGTTCCACCAGCGCCGCCGATTTCCGCGATACGCTGAACGTGGGACGCAAACTGGCGATTCAGATTCTGGAATATTTTGACCGCATTGGTTTTACCCGCCGACGCGGCAATGACCATATCCTGCGCGATAAAGCCCTTTTCCTGAAGGAATAAGCTCCAGGCAGAGCGCCAGAAATGTTCATGCAAATGACAAATCTGGTGCCTTTCCCCTCTGCGATCAAAGCGCGGCAGCGACACTTTCGGCACTCTTGGCTTTTTTAACGCCTGCTGGAGTGGAAAATGAACCGTTTTATTATCGCCGATTCGGCAAAATGCATTGGCTGTCGCACCTGCGAAGTGGCCTGCGTGGTGTCGCACCAGGATAATCAGGACTGCTCAACCCTCTCGGCCTCCACCTTTTCCGCCCGCATTCGGGTGGTTAAAACCGGTACATTTTCCACGGCAGTGACCTGCCATCACTGCGAAGATGCGCCCTGTGCGAATGTCTGCCCGGTTGGCGCGATTCATCGCACCGACGGCGCGGTATTGGTGGAACAATCCCGCTGCATCGGCTGTAAAAGCTGCATGATCGCCTGCCCGTTTGGCGCGATGCAGGTGACGCGGATTGAGGAGCGCGTACAGGCATTGAAGTGCGATCTGTGCCAGCACCGCGAAACCGGACCCGCCTGCGTGGAAGCCTGCCCGACCAGCGCGCTCAGCTGTGTGAACCCGGCGCAGCTGCGTGAGCGGCGTCTGCGAAGCCAGCTAGCGTAAGTCGTTAAAGTTCTACGTCAGCGTGTCGGCGCGCGTTCGCCAGTGGCGTAGTGCGAAGCGGGCTGCGGCACAATAAGCGTTTCATCACACAATCCCTTTTCAATCAGCGCGCTGAACGGCGATGACACGTGTTGCAGCGAAGACGTGCCCCCTTGCGGGGGCACAAAAAGGTTTACTGCTGGGTTGGTTTTTATAGGCCGACGACGACACCGCTCACACCGCAGAGAGGCTTCGAGGTGGTGCTTCCCCTGGTGTTGGAGGAATTGCTGGTTGACCGTATTCAGGGTGGCATTGACGTTCGCCAGTAGCCCGGACGCATTGGCAGAAACACTGCTTCCGCTGCAATGGTGCTGAGGTGGCTAATGTTATTAGTTGCCATACTGATACTCCGCTCAATTAAAATGCCGGACTGCGCATGAATTAAGTGTAAATCGCATTTATAGACCGGCAACGTTGGCGCGTTAATATTTTGCAAAATAATGAAAAATATGAATATTCCTAAATTGACAGCGCTTCTATTTGGTATGTCATTTAAAATCAATAAATTACATGTTGATTTATAACTTAAGTCACGCTTAATAAAGATTTCTTTTTTTAGATTTTATTAAGCAGGGATATATCCTTGACAGTGATTTTAATTAACAGAAAAGATGTTTCACTTTTTATTTATGAAATATACCCATGTAAAAACAAATCGCTGCCTAATTAAAATTAATCTTTGTGTGGTTATCTGGCAGGCATAAAAAAGCCATCCTGACGATGGCTTTTTTAAACTCTTTTCAGGCCTTGTTTTCTTGCCAGGCTTTTTCAACCTCTTCGGCGAGAATTTTTACCCCGGCTTCGATAAGCGCCGGTTCCGGCACATAGTTCATGCGCATGCACTGATGTGTGTGCGGCCAGGGTTTATCCAGCCCCGGGAAGAAGTAATCACCCGGCACCATCAGCACGCCGCGTTTTTTCAGGCGCTGATAAAGCAATTCGGTGCTGATGGGCAGATCCTTGAACCACAGCCAGAGGAAAATCGCCCCTTCCGGTTTATGGATCAGGCAGCGCTCTTCGGGCAGGTAGCGGCGCAGAATGGCGAGAGTTTCCTGAACCCGCTGGTAATAGAACGGTTTGATCACCTCTTCGGAGAGGCGCAGCAGATCCTGGCGCTTAATCATCTCGCACATCATTGCCGGGCCGATACCGCCAGGCGCAAGGCTGATGATGCCGTTCATGTTGCGAATGGCGGAGATGATTTTATCGTTGGCAATGATAATTCCGCAGCGGCTGCCCGGCAGGCCCAGCTTCGACAGGCTCATGCACAGGATGATATTCGGGTTCCACAGCGGACGCGCTTCGCTAAAGATGATGCCCGGGAAAGGCACGCCGTAAGCGTTATCGATCACCAGCGGAATGTTGTGCTGATTCGCCAGCACATCGAGTTTCATCAACTCTTCGTCGGTGATCACGTTGCCGGTAGGGTTGGTTGGTCGCGAGACGCAAATCATCCCGGTCTCTTCGCCGATATGCAGATGTTCGAAATCGACATGGTATTTAAACTGGCCATCAGGCAGCAGTTCAATATTGGGCCGCGCCGAGACAAACATCTCCTCTTCCAGCCCGGAATCCGCGTAGCCGATGTACTCCGGCGCTAGCGGAAATAATACTTTTCTGGTACTTCCATCGGCACGGCGGCCTGCGAACAGATTGAACAAGTAGAAAAACGCGCTCTGGCTGCCATTTGTCAGTGCAATATTCTGCGGTTCAATATCCCAACCTAACTCTTCACGCAGCATCCCGGCCAGCGCCGTCAGCAGCTCGGTTTTGCCTTGCGGACCGTCATAATTGCACAGCGCATCAATCGCTTTGCCGTTTTCTACCATCCCGGCAAGCAGGTTATGGAAGTAATCGGTCATCGCCGGGATTTGTGCCGGGTTACCGCCGCCGAGCATGATAGCGCCAGGGGTGCGTAAACCGTCGTTGAGATCCTCCATCAGGCGCGTAATGCCTGCATGGCGGGTAAATTTGTCGCCGAAAAGTGAAAATGTCATCGCTACTGCTCTGTCGCGCTACTGTTCAAAGTGGCTAACCATAACGCTCCGCAGAGCAGTGTGCAAATTGCCGCGCCGTGACGATTTTCGCTGTTTATACTAACTCTGTATTTTTTATCAGCATAATATGCTGATATTTGCCTTATGACTCAGTGCGGGACCGCACCTGCCCAGACAACCATGACTTTGTCTTCTCCTTGCTCGCGAACGAACCCATACCCTTGCGGTAATGTCAGTGTGGTTTGTTTTCCCGCACCCAGTGCCGGATGGCGCGCGCGGAACTGGCCCAGCGTTTGCCAGTGGCGCAGGCTTTGCGCGGCTTTGCCGTCAAGATCCTGCCAGTTCATGTCCGATCGCGTGCCTTGCAGCGGATCGGATCCCGTAGGGCCAAATGGACGTGCGGATTCATCACCGTAGAAGATCTGCACCGCGCCTGGCGCAAGCAATAACAGCTCTGCCGATTGCTGGCCGCCTTCGCGGAACAGGCGGGTATCGTGCGAGGAGAGATAACTCAGGGCGTTAAAACTTTGCAGCTTGTCCGCCATTTGCTGCCAGACGGTGTCCATATTCGCCAGGCATGGCACGCCGCTGGCGGCCTGCTCCTGATAATCAAAATTGATCATCGCGTCGAAACCGTGGTCGTAGTAGGCGCTGCGCATGACGCCGTGGCCCCAGGATTCGCCGGTCATCCAGAATGGCGCATCATCAATTTTCTTCTGCGGGTTGGCTTTTTTCCACTCGGCCAGCGCCTCTGTCGCCTGGTTTTTCAGTTGCTGCCAGGCCGCCAGTTCAACGTGTTTGGCGGTATCAACGCGAAAACCGTCGATACCATAATCGCGCACCCACTGGCTGAGCCAGTGGGTCAGATAATCGCGCGGCGTGTAACCGGCAATCTCCCGCGCGTGGGTGTCCGGTTTATGTTGGTAGAAGACGGGCAAGCCGGATGGCGTGGTCGATTCTGTTTTCAGATCCGGCAAGAACGCCAGCGACATGGTCAGATCGTCAAAACCGGGGTTGTCATAATCGCCGATATCGGTGCGGATCCAGTTTTTGCCCCACCAGTTTTGCCACGCCGTTTTATCGCTGAAGTTGATGTAATCATTGAAACTGTGCCACGTCTGGCCAGCGGCGGGCTTCCAGTCTGTCCAGTGCTCGCCGAGGATTTTGCGCCGTTCATCCTCTTTCAGATAAAGCGCGCCAAACTGATACGTCTGCATATCCGCAAGTGTGGCGTAACCGGTGTGGTTCATCACCACGTCAAACAACACGCGGATGCCGCGTCGGTGCGCTTCATCGACCAGTGTGCGTAAATCCTCTTCGCCGCCCATATTGGCATCCAGGCGCGTCCAGTCTTGCGTGTAGTAGCCGTGGTAGGCGTAATGGGGAAAATCACCTTTCGTGCCGCCGCCTACCCAGCCGTGGATCTGCTCCAGCGGCGAGCTTATCCATAACGCGTTTACGCCCAGTTGCTGCAAATAATCGAGCTTGCTGGTTAGCCCTTTCAGATCGCCACCGTGGAAGGTGCCGATCTCCTGCATACCATCTTTGTGCCGCCCGTAGCTGTTGTCGTTTGACGGGTCGCCATTCACATAACGGTCGGTTAAAACAAAATAAACGGTGGCATTATGCCACTGGAAGGGCGCGGGGCCATGGGTTTCGGCGCTTTCTAACAGCAGCAGTCCGTCACTCTGCGCCGCAGGCTGAAGGGTGATTTTGCCGTTGCGGACGGTGGTGATTTGCTGGCTGTAGAAATCGCGCACCTGGCTGCCTTCCGGGAACGTTGCGCCGACGTCTATCGTCAGCGGCTTATCGCTGCGCACCGGGCACTGGTGCGCCACATTCGCGCGGGTGTCGGCATTCTCGCTTTTCACGCTCAGCAACAGAGTGGGCGTGCCGGAACGGGTATCAAGCTGCAACTGGTAATCGCCGTCGCGGAAAACACGCCACTGCGGCGCGCTGCCGGTGCAAGGAACCAGGGATAGCATCTGGTTGAGCTTCACCCCTTCAGCGGGTTGCCAGCATTGTTGGCCTTCCTGCAACGTGAGCGGGTAAGCCCCTTTTTTCAGCGTTGCCTGGCTGCGCCACAGACCGGTGCCATCGTTGGTTAAGGCAGGAAAACTGCTGGCGGACCAGTCGGCGAAGGCGAAGCAGGGTATAAAGAGCAATGAAAGCGCGGCGTGTTTCATCTGATGTCCCGTTAACGGCGGTTTCTTTCAGTTTGCCACGCTGAAAACAGGGCCGACTCATCCTGCGCGCGTTATCGCCAGGGAGGAGAACAACGGGTGAGTGATAAGCCACACAGAACGTCGCGGATTTGCGATAACCACCACATTTATCACTCTTTGTCCATTTTCTGCACAATTTCCTGGTGACATGGTTTCGGAATTGGATTATTTCTGTACGTGCTCTTGTACGCTATTTTTGCTATGATTTGAGATTCAGCTCTCAAATTTATGCAAAAAAGAAGGTGTTGGAATGTTCATATCCGACCAGGAGACCTAATGATATCGATACCCATGCGACGACCTGGGGCTACGATACTCATGTTTTTCACCCTTATATTTTCGGGTGGGGTGCTGGCAAAGACGCACACAGAAACAGCGAGTCACAAAGCCCACGTCACTAAGGCAAACGTAAAGAAGCAGGCAAGCAGTAAACAAGAGTATTCTCGCAATAGTGTAAATAGCAGTTCACTTCCTGATTTGCGAAAATACCCTTCCGGAACCCCAAGGAAAAAAGCGTTTCTCCGGACAGTAATGCCTTATATCACCAGTAGAAACTCAGCGATTACCGCCGAGCGTAACTGGCTGCAAAAGAAACAGTACGACAGCCAATGGTCGCCTGCCGAACGCACGCGCCTGAAGGATATTGCCAAACGCTACAAAGTGAGCTGGTCCGGGAATACGCGCCGTATCCCCTGGAACACGCTGCTGGAGCGCGTGGACATTATTCCTGACAGCATGGTCGCTACCATGGCGGCGGCGGAAAGCGGCTGGGGCACCTCCAAACTGGCGCGTACCAACAACAATCTGTTTGGTATGAAGTGTGCCAAAGGTGCCTGTAAAAATGGCCCGGGTAAGGTGAAAGGCTATTCCCACTTTGAATCCTTGCAGGAGTCGGTGGACGCCTACGTCACCAATCTGAACACGCATGCTGCTTATGCGTCGTTCCGTACATCCCGCGCGCAGTTACGCAAAGCCGATCAGGAAGTGACGGCTTCAAACATGATTCATAAGCTGAAGGGTTACTCGACCCGCGGTGCGAGTTACAACAACTACCTGTTTGCCATGTATCAGGACAATCAGCAGTTAATCGCCGCGCACATGTAACTGTTTTTGCTGCTAAAACGCCTTCCCTGTGGAAGGCGTTTTTCTTTGTGCGTTATATCAGCACTTCGCTGTAGCGGTCGCGGTAGTCTTTCGGCGTGCTGTCGTACTCTTTGCGAAAGACGGAATAGAAATATTGCAGCGACGGATAGCCGCACATCTGTGAAATCTCGTTGATCGAGAGCGACGTTGAAATCAGCAGGCTGCGCGCTTTTTCCAGTTTCTCCGCGTGGATCACCGCGTGGATGGTTTCCCCCACTTCCTCTTTAAAGCGCTTCTCCAGATTGGAACGCGAAATACCGACAGCATCCAGCACCTGATCGACCTTGATCCCCTTGCAGGCATGATTGCGGATGTAGTGCATCGCCTGGATGACCGCCGGATCGTTCAGCGACCGGTAATCAGTCGAACGACGTTCCACCACCCGCACCGGCGGCACCAGCAGCCGCTGAAGCGGCAGGGTTTCGCTATCCAGCAGACGATGCAGTAATTTCGCCGCCTGATAGCCCATCTGCCGCGTCCCCTGCGCCACGGAAGAGAGCGCGACGCGGGAGAGGTAGCGGGTCAGCTCCTCATTATCGATGCCAATGACGCACAGCTTTTCCGGCACCGGAATATGCAGATGGTCGCACACTTGCAGTACGTGGCGGGCGCGGGCGTCGGTAACGGCAATGATGCCGGTTTGCGGCGGTAGCGTTTGTAGCCAGTCGGCGAGCCGGTTCTGTGCGTGCTGCCAGTTTTCCGGCGCGGTAGTCAGCCCCTGATAGACCACACCGCGGTATTTCTCCTGCGCGACAAGCCGACAAAAAGCATATTCACGTTCAGCAGCCCAGCGCTTACCGCTGGAAGCGGGCAGGCCGTAAAAGGCAAAACGGTGTACGCCTTTCTCTTTCAAATGCAGGAATGCGCTCTCAACCAGCGCGTGGTTGTCAGTGGCGATGTAATGGACCGCAGGGTAGCTTTCCGGCGTGTGATAGGAGCCGCCAACGCCGACGATCGGGACGTCAACATCGGCCAGTACCTGTTCTATTTCCGGGTCGTCGTAATCGGCAATAACACCGTCACCAACCCACTCTTTAATATTTTCAATGCGCGCGCGGAAATCTTCCTCGATAAAGATGTCCCACTCGGATTGCGACGCCTGCAAATACTCGCCGACGCCCTCGACAACCTGGCGGTCATAGGCTTTATTCGCATTAAATAACAGCGTGATGCGATGGCGTTTTTCAAACATGTCTCTGGGATTCCTGGCTTTCCACCTGTTCTGATTATCATATTCAGCACACCGCCGGATAAAAAAGATCCGGCAGTGTGATCGCGCCAGTATTCACTCCTTTCAGGCCCGGCGTTTGGTCGCGGAATCCATCCACACCGCCAGCAGTAAAATCGCACCTTTGACGATGTATTGCCAGAAGGTGGGCACATCCATCATGCTCATGCCGTTATCCAGCGAAGCCATAATAAACGCCCCCATTACGGCACCCGCAACGCTACCGATCCCGCCTGCGAGGCTGGTGCCGCCAATGACACAGGCGGCAATGGCGTCCAGCTCGGCGATATTCCCGGCCGAAGGCGAACCCGCGCCGAGGCGTGAGCTGAGGATTAACCCGGCGATTGCCACCATCAAACCGTTGATGGCAAATACCGCCAGCTTGGTACGCTCAACGTTGATGCCGGAAAGCCGGGCGGCTTCCAGGTTGCCGCCGATGGCGTAAATCCGGCGGCCAAACGCGGTTCGCGTAGCCATAAACATCCCGGCCAGCAGCAGAAACGCCAGCAGCAGCACCGGTGTAGGAACGCCGCGATAATCATTGAGCAGCCAGATAGCGCCCAGCACAATCACTGCGATAAGCGCCTGACGACCAATCGCGCTGGTGGAGGCGGGTGTTGTGAGGCCGAGCGATTGGCGGCGCAACCGTCCGCGCCATTGCCAGAGCACAAACACCACCATGCCCAGAACGCCGACGCCGAAACCGACACCGTCTGGCAGGTAGCTCTGGCCGATTTGCGACATCGCCGCGCTGGTGGGAGAAACCGTGGTGCCGTTGGTGATGCCGATTAACACGCCGCGAAACGCCAACATACCGGCGAGAGTGACGATGAATGACGGCACCTTGCGATAGGCCACCCACCAGCCGTTCCATGCACCCAGCAACAGACCGAGCACCAGCGTTACCGCCACGGTGAGCGGCAGTGGCCAGCCGAGCCAGACATCAAAAATCGCCGCTGCGCCGCCGAGCAGACCCATCATTGAGCCAACGGAGAGGTCAATTTCAGCGGAAATAATGACGAACACCATGCCGACCGCCAGAATGCCAGTGATGGCGGTCTGGCGTAGCAGGTTAGAGATATTACGCGCGCTCAGGTAAGCACCATCGGTCATACCGGTGAAAAACAGCATGATCACCACGATGGCAGCGATCATGACAAAGACCTGTAAGTTGAGGGATTTCAGACCGGAAAATAGGCCCGGTGAGACCGTGGATAGCTTCATTTCAGACGGGTTGCTTTTCGACATGATGTTCGCTCCTCAGTGCCGCTTCCATAACCTGCTCCTGGGTCAGATTACGATTGATAAGATCGGCTTTCAGCTTGCCTTCATGCATCACCAGCACCCGGTCGCTTAAGCCCAGCACTTCGGGCAGCTCGGATGAGATAACGATGACGGCAATCCCTTGCTGCACCAGTTGGTTAATGAGTTTGTAGATTTCGTACTTCGCGCCGATATCAATACCGCGCGTCGGTTCGTCGAGGATTAAAATGCGCGGGTTGAGCAGCAGGCAGCGGGCTAAAATCGCCTTTTGCTGATTGCCGCCGCTGAGACGACCGATGGCAAGCGCTGGCGATGAGGTTTTCACTTTCAGCCGCTGCAGAGACTGTAAAATGCAGGCCTGCTCTGCGGCATCGTCCAGGCTGCTGAGCACGCCGGTAAACTGATCCAGCGCCGCAAGGGTAATATTTTTTCCCACCGCCATAACCGGCACGATGCCGTCTTTTTTGCGATCTTCCGGCACCATCGCAATGCCATGTGCAATGGCCTGCTGGCAGTTGTGGATCTCCACCTGCTTGCCATCAAGGTAAATCGCGCCCTCCCAGCGGCCAGGCCACACGCCGAACAGGCACTGCACGGCTTCGGTTCTGCCTGCGCCGACTAACCCGGCGATACCGAGGATTTCGCCGCGTTTCAGGCTGAAGGAGACATCGTTGACGCGTTTAATATGGCGATTAACCGGGTGCCAGGCGGTCAGGTGTTCAACGCGCAGGATCTCCGTGCCGGTAGTATGTGGCTCGCTGGGATAAAGCGCCGTGAGCTCGCGACCCACCATCATGGTGATGATGTCATCTTCGCTCATGCCCGTCGCATCGCGGGTGCCGATATGTTTGCCATCGCGAATGACGCAAATCACGTCGGATATCGCTTTGACTTCATTGAGTTTGTGGGAAATGTAGATACAGGCGATATCGTGGTTGCGCAGGTCGCGGATGATATCCAGAAGCACCGCGGTTTCCTGCTCCGTAAGTGAGGCCGTCGGCTCATCCAGAATAAGCAGCCGCACCTGTTTATTCAGCGCCTTGGCAATCTCCACCAGTTGCTGCTGCCCCAGCCCTAAATCGCCCACCCGGGTATCCGGCGAAATGGCCAGGCTCACCTGTTTAAGCAACTTTTCGCAACGCAGCGTCATCAGGTCGTAATCCATCACGCCGTTACGGGTGATTTCCGTACCGAGGAAGATATTTTCCAGCACCGTCAGGTGCTTCACCAACGCCAGTTCCTGGTGAATGATGGCGATACCTTTACGTTCGGTGTCGCGGATATGGCTGGCCTGCAAGGTTTCGCCGGCAAACACGATCTCCCCGTCGTAGCTGCCCGCCGGGTAGATCCCGCACAGGACTTTCATCAGTGTTGATTTACCGGAACCATTCTCGCCGCACAGTGATAACACTTCGCCGGCATTCAGTCGCAGGCTGACATTATCAATGGCTTTCACAGCACCAAAGGCTTTGGTGATGTTTTTCATTTCGAGTAAATAAGGCATAGCTGCTCCACGTCATTTGCTGGTCTGACAACGCCTGAAAGAGGAGGCGGAGGGCGCGCCCCGCAATGAAGAGGCGCGCCGAACGTGCTAGAGCTGGTTTTTCTGATGGAAACCATCTTTGATGACGGTGGCGTCGATATTGTCTTTCGTCACCTCAATTGGCGTCAGCAAGCGGGATGGCACATCCTTCAGACCGTTGTTGAGCGTGGTATCTGCTTTCGGCTGCTGGCCGTTGCCCAGTTCAACGGCAATTTCCGCCGCCGTGTTGGCAAGCTGCGTAATCGGCTTGTAGACGGTCATTGTCTGGCTGCCGTTAATCAGCCGTTTTACCCCGGCGAGATCCGCATCCTGGCCGGAGATAGCGACTTTCCCTGCCAGCCCCTGGGCGCTAAGCGCCTGGATTGCGCCGCCAGCGGTGGCATCATTTGAAGCGACGACAGCATCGATTTTGTTGTTGTTAGCAGTGAGCGCGTTTTCCATTATTTTCAGCGCATTTTCCGGCAGCCAGCCATCGACCCACTGATCGCCGACAATTTTAATTTTTCCGCTATCGATATACGGTTTTAAAACTTTCATCTGCCCGGCGCGGAACAGCTTGGCGTTATTATCCACTGGTGAGCCGCCCATTAAAAAGTAATTCCCTTGCGGCACTTTCTTGACCAGGCTTTGCGCCTGTAATTCCCCGACTTTTTCGTTGTCGAAGGAAATATAGAAGTCGATATCGGCATTATTAATCATGCGATCGTAAGCCAGAACTTTAATTCCTTCCTGTTTGGCTTCTTTTATTACGTTACTTAATACCTGACCGTTGTAAGGAATAATAACCAGTACATCAACGCCACGGTTTATCATATTTTCAATTTGCGACATTTGTGTTTCTTCATTGCCGTTGGCGGATTGAACAAACACATTAGCGCCGAGCGATTCGGCTTTTTTGACAAAAATATCGCGATCTTTTTGCCAACGTTCAAGGCGCAGATCGTCAATCGCCATGCCAATCTTCACTTCTTTGGCGTGGCCAACGGCGCTGGCAAGGATCAGGGAGGCGCAGAGTGTAAGGCAAAGGTTCTTTATCTTCATAATAGTAATACCTTTCGTAGGGTGATGAGCGAGATAAAAGAAACATGCACTGCTTTGGACGAGCAAATTTTTAACACGGAACGTTAAGTTAGCAATTACTGATTTTTATCCACGCATTACGTTTTTTGGTTTATTTGCTGATTTATGACCGCGATCTTATTTTAAAAAAAGCAAAACCGATTTTGCATAAAAAAGAGGAAGGCGACACGCAACAATTATCGGCGTTATTTTGCGAGCCAGCGCACGTTTGTGCATTCTCTTAATAGCGGTGTGAAATAACGTAATTGAGCAAGCCAGAGAGAGAATCCAGTATTACTTCAGAATTGTTCACTCGCCAATGGAGCTCATTATGCAAGCTTATTTCGATCAGCTGGATCGGGTTCGTTATGAAGGCCCAAAAACCACGAATCCTTTAGCGTTTCGTCATTACAATCCGGATGAGCTAGTGCTCGGTAAGCGCATGGAGGATCACCTGCGTTTTGCCGCCTGCTACTGGCACACTTTCTGCTGGAATGGCGCGGATATGTTCGGTGTGGGCTCTTTCGATCGCCCGTGGCAACACCCCGGTGAGGCCATGGAACAGGCGAAACGCAAAGCTGATGTCGCCTTTGAGTTTTTCCATAAGCTGAACGTCCCCTATTACTGCTTCCATGACGTCGATGTCTCTCCTGAAGGCGCATCGCTGAAAGAGTACCTCAACAACTTTGCGCAGATGGTGGATGTGCTGGCTGAAAAACAGCAGCAGAGCGGCGTGAAGCTGCTGTGGGGCACGGCGAACTGCTTTACCAACCCGCGCTATGGTGCAGGCGCGGCGACCAATCCCGATCCGGAAGTCTTCAGTTGGGCCGCCACGCAGGTGGTGACGGCGATGAACGCCACCCATAAGCTCGGCGGCGAAAACTATGTGCTGTGGGGCGGGCGTGAAGGGTATGAAACCCTGCTGAATACCGATTTGCGCCAGGAGCGTGAACAAATCGGCCGCTTTATGCATATGGTGGTTGAGCACAAACACAAAATTGGTTTTCACGGTACGCTGCTTATCGAACCAAAACCGCAGGAGCCGACCAAGCATCAATACGATTATGACGCAGCCACGGTGTATGGCTTCCTGAAGCAGTTTGGTTTGGAGAAAGAGATCAAACTCAATATCGAAGCCAACCACGCCACGCTGGCGGGCCACTCTTTCCATCACGAAATCGCCACCGCCATTGCGCTGGGGCTGTTCGGTTCGGTGGACGCGAACCGCGGCGACCCGCAGCTCGGCTGGGATACCGATCAGTTCCCGAACAGCGTGGAAGAGAATGCGCTGGTGATGTACGAAATTCTCAAAGCTGGCGGCTTCACTACCGGTGGGCTGAACTTTGACGCCAAAGTGCGTCGCCAGAGCACCGATAAATATGACCTCTTCTACGGACATATCGGCGCAATGGATACCATGGCGCTGGCGCTGAAAGTGGCCGCTCGCATGGTGCAAGATGGCGAGCTGGATAAACGCGTTGCGAAGCGCTACGCAGGCTGGAATGGTGAGCTGGGCCAGCAAATTTTGCAGGGGCAGCTTAGCCTGTCGGAGCTGGCGAAGTACGCTGAGCAGCAGAACCTGGCGCCGCGCCATCAGAGCGGCCATCAGGAACAACTGGAAAATCTGGTCAATCATTACCTCTTCGACAAGTAACCGGTGTCGCGCCGCGGGCAACGCGGCGCACATCAACAGGAGTGGTCACTATGTATATCGGGATCGATCTCGGCACCTCAGGCGTGAAGGCTATTCTGCTCGGTGAGCAGGGGGATGTGCTGGCCTCTCATACGGAAAAACTCAGCGTATCGCGCCCGCAGCCATTATGGTCCGAGCAGGATCCTGAACAGTGGTGGCAGGCAACGGATCGTGCAATTCAGGCGCTGGCCGCCGCGCATTCGCTACAGCAGGTGAAGGCCATCGGGCTTGCCGGGCAGATGCACGGCGCCACGCTGCTGGATAACGAAAACCGTGTGCTTCGCCCGGCTATTTTGTGGAATGACGGCCGCTGCGGCGAAGAGTGCAAGCTGCTGGAAGCGCAGGTGAAAAATTCCCGCGCCATTACCGGCAATCTGATGATGCCCGGTTTTACCGCGCCGAAGCTGCTGTGGGTTCAGCGCCACGAGCCGGACGTCTTCGCCAGAGTCGCGAAAGTATTGCTGCCCAAAGATTACCTGCGTCTGAAAATGTCCGGCGTTTTTGCCAGCGATATGTCGGATGCTGCGGGCACTATGTGGCTGGATGTCGCGAAGCGCGACTGGAGCGATGAGATGCTGGCGGCCTGCTCGCTCACTCGCGCACATATGCCTGCGCTGTTTGAAGGCAGCGAAATAACCGGCGAACTGCTGCCGGAGGTGGCACGACGCTGGTCGATGCCCGTTGTTCCGGTGGTGGCGGGCGGCGGTGACAATGCGGCGGGCGCTGTGGGCGTGGGTATGGCCGATGCCGGGCAGGCGATGCTCTCGCTGGGGACGTCCGGCGTTTATTTCGCGGTCAGCGAAGGGTTTCTGAGCAAGCCGGAGAGCGCAGTACATAGCTTTTGCCACGCGCTGCCCGGGCGCTGGCACCTGATGTCGGTGATGCTTAGCGCCGCCTCCTGCCTGGACTGGGCAGCAAGGCTGACGGGGCTGGAATCGGTGCCCGCGTTGATCCACGCGGCGGAACAGGCGGACGACAAGGCGGGCGATCTCTGGTTTCTGCCCTACCTTTCCGGCGAACGCACGCCGCACAACAACCCGCAGGCGAAAGGCGTTTTCTTTGGCCTGACGCATCAGCACGGGCAGGGCGAACTGGCGCGCGCGGTGCTGGAAGGCGTGGGTTATGCGCTGGCGGATGGTATGGATGTGGTGCATGCCTGCGGCGTGACGCCGAAGAGTATTACGCTTATCGGCGGCGGCGCGCGCAGCGCCTGGTGGCGGCAAATGCTGGCGGATATCAGCGGCCTGCAACTCGATTACCGTACCGGCGGCGATGTTGGCCCGGCGCTGGGCGCGGCGCGGCTGGCGCAGGTCGCGGTGAACCCGGATGTTCCGCTGGCAACGCTGCTACCGCAGCTTCCCATTGAACAACAACACCTGCCGAACGCCGAACGTCATGATGGGTACGCTTCGCGTCGCGAGACGTTCCGGCGCATCTATCAGCAACTGTTGCCGCTGATGTCCTGACCGTTCCGGCTCACTTTCTTCAGTGGGCCGGAATCACCCTGAGGTTGTCCTTTTTTGGTCTTAGCAGACGTAACACTCCTTGCCAGAATAGCGTTATCCCCACTGAGCAAGGAGTCCTGAAATGTCACGTACCGCCCTTATCAATATCGATACACAACAATCTTTCTTTCATCGTGAATACTGGCAGGAGAAGGATTTTCCTGCCTTTCAGCAGGCCATTTCTGCTCTGATTTCCGGCTGTGAAGCGCGCGGCATTCCGGTTGTCGATATCTTTCACGTTGCAGACAGCGGCCCCTTCTCGCTGGAAAGTGGTTTTGTTGCGCCGATGCCTTTTCTGACGCATCAACCGGCCGTGACCTTTTATAAGCATGTGCACAATGCCTTTACCGATACCGGCCTGGATCACTGGCTGCGCGCGCGTGATATCAACCACCTGATTATCTGCGGTATCCGCACTGAACAGTGCTGCGAAACCACGGCGCGCGTGGCGTCGGATTTGGGTTATCGTGTGACGTTTGCCAGCGAAGCGACGCTGACCTTCCCGATGACGCATAAAGGGATTACGCTGGATTGCGATGCGTTGCGCCATCGCACTGAAACGGTGCTGGAAGGCCGCTTCGCCACGATTAAAACCGTCCACGAAATTCTGGAACGCTAATGACGACAGATGTCTGGTTTGTGATGTTGCCGGGAGTGCTGGCGCTGGATATGGCCGGCCCGGCGGAAACATTCGTGCTGGCACAGGATGCTTTCCGCCTGCATTACATCGGGCCAGACGCCGAAGTGCCCACATCGATTGGCCTGAATATGGGCAACATCTCGCCGCTGCCGGAAACATTGCCGGCAGGCAGTTTGCTGGTGTTGCCCGGCGTCAGCGATTCGGCGAAGTTTTTCAACACGCCGCAGGCCAGTCTCGTACTGCACTGGCTGATGCGCCTGCAACCGCAGATCCACAATCAGAGCATTACTCTGATGTGCGTCTGTTCGGGCGCTGTGCTGGCGGCGAAAGCCGGGTTGTTGAGCGGCGTGCAGTGCACCACGCATCATGATGTGATTGCGCGTTTAAAAGCGGCAGCGCCGACGGCGCAGGTGAAAGAGAACCGTATCTTTATTGAAGATCGCGGCATCTGGACCAGCGCGGGCATCACCTCCGGCATCGATCTGGCCTTACATTTGATCAACAGCCTGCGGGGGCCGGAAACGGCGCTGGCGGTGGCGCGTGAGATGGTGGTCTGGTTCCGCCGTTCCGGCGACGATCCGCAGATTTCGCCGTGGCTGCGTTACCGCAATCATCTGCATCCGGCAGTGCATCGGGCGCAGGATGCGCTCACCGCCGAGCCGCAAAAAGCGTGGCAATTGGCGGAAATCGCCGAATGTGCGCACGTCAGCCCGCGGCATTTGACGCGTCTTTTCCAGCAACATCTGGGTATCAGCGTGCGCGACTACCTTGAACAGTTACGCCTGGTGATTGCCGAGCAGTGCTTGTTGCAGGGGCACGGCGCGGAGCAGGCGGCGCTGGCCGCCGGGTTCTCTTCGCCGCGCCAGTTGCACCGGGCGCGGGCGCGAACGGCTAGCTAACGAAACGCCATCGGTCGAGGCGCTGAACCAGCATCGACAGCGCCAGGCTTGCCAGCAGCGTGGCGACAAAAATCCACACGATATCGAGTAGCGGCCAGTTGCGCAGCTCCACGCCACGCGTGCGCAGCGCATGGATAATGAGCGCATGGAAACCATAAATCCCCAGCGAGTGGCGCGAAATCAGCGCCAGGCCAGGCAGCGTGCGATCGTTCAGCGTATTTTTAACCAGCGTGAACAGCGCGATGGCGCAGAGGAACACCAGCGGACCGCAGTAGAGATACCAGGTGTCGGCAAAGTTGCCACGCCACTTCAGCTCGTGCAGCGTACCGCGCGAAATTCCCCAGATCGCCAGCAAAAATATCGCCGCGCTGAAAAGCGTGAGCTGCCGTCTTTGCGTCTCCATCATGCCGATCGCCCGCCCCAGCATGCCGTAAAGGATGTAGTAAAACGTGTCGCCACTGATGTAGAGGTTGATGGGTAACCATTCAAAATGGCCGATCTTCTGCGACACCGTATTTGGGTTAGCCACGATGCCAATCACTATGACCAGCGCCAGCAGCATTTTGCCGCTGAGCGCTTTCACCTGAATCAACGGCGAAACCAGGTAGATAACGATAATCGCAAAGAAAAACCACAGATGGTAGAACACCGGTTTTTGCAGCAAGTAGCGCAGAGATAACTCGCTGTTAATCGAGGTAAACAGCATGATATAGAGCAGGGCGATAAGGCTGTAAAACACCAGACACAGCGCGATGCGCAGGAAATGACGCGGCTGCGCGCTGCGTTCGCCAAAAAAGAGATAACCCGAAATCATAAAAAACAGCGGCACGCTGACGCGGGAGGCGGAATTCAGCAGATTCGCGACATTCCAGTCGAAAGTGGTAATGCTGGCCGGGTTGGTGATGTACCAGGTGGTGGTATGGATCATCACCACCATCAAACAGGCTATCCCTCGCAGATTATCTATCCAGTAAATTTTCGACTGCATCAGTTCCTCTGTTTTAACGTTAAATATCCTCTGACCTGCCATTTATCCACCTGACGCTCTGGATAATTCTGAGTTTTTCCGCATCCGCTTGTGCAGTTTTCCACAGATTTGCAAAACTAGTGCTCTTACCCTTTAAAAATAACAGCCAGCGAACAGAGCAGTGATAAAAATGATGAAATCTCTTGTACCAATGTTGCTGCTGTTAGTGGCAGGATGCAGCGCCGCGCCGGGCACGCCCGTGCAGCGCGCGCAAAACGCCAGACCGGACCCGGTTCACTCCCTCGATATGGAGCAGTTATGCCGGCAAAACGCCGCGCATCGCTACAATACCGCCGCGCAAAAAATTGCCGTTACCGGTTTTGAACAGTTTCGCGGCAGCTACGAAATGCGCGGTATGACCCCCCGTAGCGAGGCGTTTGTCTGCGCTTTTGACGCAGAAGGCCAGTTTCTACATCTTTCGATGCGCTAAGCGTCCAGAACGCGGCCCGCGGCCGTGTGAATTTCCCAATTTTCCTTAAACACCTCGGTTTCATACTGTATATCTTGCAGCCAGCGGGTATACTGGTCGCTTCCTTTAAATCCACACGTATCCAGCACGAAAGAATATGCAAAAGTTTGATACCAGGACCTTTCAGGGTCTGATCCTGACCTTACAGGATTATTGGGCCCGTCAGGGCTGCACCATCGTTCAACCTCTGGACATGGAAGTTGGCGCCGGCACCTCCCACCCGATGACCAGTCTGCGCGCGCTGGGGCCAGAACCGATGGCGACTGCCTATGTCCAGCCATCCCGCCGCCCGACCGATGGCCGTTATGGCGAAAACCCGAACCGCTTACAGCACTATTACCAGTTCCAGGTGGTGATTAAACCCTCCCCGGATAACATTCAGGAGCTGTACCTCGGGTCACTGAAAGAGCTGGGTATGGATCCGACGATTCACGATATTCGTTTCGTGGAAGATAACTGGGAAAACCCGACGCTGGGCGCCTGGGGGCTCGGCTGGGAAGTCTGGCTGAACGGCATGGAAGTGACGCAGTTCACTTACTTCCAGCAGGTGGGCGGTCTGGAGTGCAAACCGGTTACCGGCGAGATCACTTACGGTCTGGAACGTCTGGCGATGTACATTCAGGGCGTAGACAGCGTTTACGACCTGGTCTGGAGCGACGGCCCGCTGGGTAAAACCACTTACGGCGACGTCTTCCATCAGAACGAAGTGGAGCAGTCCACTTACAACTTTGAATACGCAGACGTGGACTTCCTGTTCAGCTGCTTCGAGCAGTATGAAAAAGAAGCGCAGAAGCTGCTGGCGCTGGAAAACCCGCTGCCGCTGCCTGCGTATGAACGCATTCTGAAAGCCGCCCATAGCTTCAACCTGCTGGATGCGCGTAAAGCCATCTCCGTAACGGAACGTCAGCGCTATATCCTGCGTATCCGTACGCTGACCAAAGCAGTCGCTGAAGCGTATTACGCTTCCCGTGAAGCCCTTGGCTTCCCGATGTGCAACAGAAATAAATAAGAGGCGGCCATGTCTGAGAAAACATTCCTGGTGGAAATCGGCACCGAAGAGCTGCCACCAAAAGCACTGCGCAGCCTGGCCGAGTCCTTCGCTGCCAACTTTACCGCTGAACTGGATGCCGCGGGCCTGGCTCACGGTGACGTACAGTGGTTTGCCGCGCCGCGCCGTCTGGCGCTGAAAGTGGCAAAACTTGCCGCATCGCAAGCGGATCGCGAAGTTGAAAAACGCGGCCCGGCGATTGCGCAGGCGTTTGATGCTGAAGGCAAACCAAGCAAAGCCGCAGAAGGCTGGGCGCGTGGTTGCGGTATTACTGTCGATCAGGCCGAGCGTCTGACCACCGACAAAGGCGAGTGGCTGCTCTATCGCGCCCATGTGAAAGGCGAAAGCGTCGAAACGCTGCTGCCGAACATGGTTGCCACCTCGCTTGCTAAGCTGCCAATCCCGAAACTGATGCGCTGGGGTGCGTCGGAAGTAACGTTTGTGCGTCCGGTGCACACCGTTACGCTGCTGCTGGGCGACACCGTTGTTCCGGCGACGATTCTGGGCATCAATTCCGATCGCGTGATCCGCGGCCATCGCTTTATGGGCGAGCCGGAATTCACTATCGATAATGCCGATCAGTATCCGCAAATTCTGCTTGAGCGCGGCAAAGTGATCGCCGATTACGATGCGCGTAAAGCCAAAATCAAAGCGGATGCGGAAGAAGCGGCGCGCAAAATCGGCGGTAATGCCGATCTGAGCGACAGCCTGCTGGAAGAGGTCACTTCGCTGGTGGAATGGCCGGTAGTGCTGACGGCGAAGTTCGAAGAGAAATTCCTCGCGGTTCCGGCGGAAGCGCTGGTCTACACCATGAAAGGCGACCAGAAGTACTTCCCGGTTTACGGTAACGACGGCAAACTGCTGCCGAACTTTATCTTCGTTGCCAACATCGAGTCGAAAGATCCGCAGCAGATTATCTCCGGTAACGAGAAAGTGGTGCGCCCGCGTCTGGCGGATGCCGAGTTCTTCTTCAATACCGACCGCAAAAAACGTCTTGAGGATCATCTGCCGCGCCTGCAAACCGTGCTGTTCCAGCAGCAACTGGGCACGCTGCGCGACAAGACCGACCGCATTCAGGCACTGGCGGGCTGGATCGCCGGGCAGATTGGCGCTGACGTCAATCATGCTACCCGCGCTGGCTTGCTCTCCAAGTGCGATCTGATGACTAACATGGTGTTTGAATTTACCGACACCCAGGGCGTGATGGGCATGCACTATGCGCGTCACGACGGCGAAGCGGAAGATGTTGCCGTTGCGTTGAACGAGCAGTATCAGCCGCGCTTCGCCGGTGATGAACTGCCGTCGAACCCGATTGCCTGCGCGCTGGCGATTGCTGACAAGATGGACACGCTGGCGGGTATCTTTGGTATTGGCCAGCATCCAAAAGGCGATAAAGACCCGTTCGCGCTGCGCCGTGCCGCGCTGGGCGTGCTGCGTATTATCGTTGAGAAGAATCTGGCGCTGGATCTGCAAACGCTGACCGAAGAAGCGGTGCGTCTGTATGGCGACAAGCTGACCAACGCTAACGTGGTTGATGATGTGATCGACTTTATGCTGGGTCGCTTCCGCGCCTGGTATCAGGACGAAGGTTTCAGCGTTGACACCATTCAGGCCGTACTGGCGCGCCGTCCGACCAAACCGGCGGACTTCGATGCGCGTATGAAGGCGGTTTCGCACTTCCGTACCCTGGAAGAAGCGGCGGCGCTGGCGGCAGCCAATAAGCGTGTCTCCAACATTCTGGCGAAGTCTGATGAAACGCTGAACGATATCGTTCACGCCTCGGTGCTGAAAGAAGCGGCCGAAATCAAGCTGGCCGGTAATCTGGTGGTGCTGCGCGATAAGCTGGAGCCGTTCTTTGCAGAAGGTCGCTATCAGGAAGCGCTGATCGAACTGGCGCAACTGCGTGAGCCGGTCGATGAGTTCTTCGAAAAGGTAATGGTAAACGCCGATGACAAAGACGTGCGTATTAACCGCCTGACGCTGCTGTCGAAATTGCGTGAACTGTTCCTGCAGGTAGCGGATATTTCTCTGCTGCAGTAATGCCGCGGTAATATTTTGGCCTGATCACATTGAGGATGCCTGGTGCATCCTCAATTTTTTGGTGCTAATTATTTCCCCCGTTTAAATCAATTACCCGGTCTGCGGATGCAATAGTGGACGGGCGGTGAGCGATAATAATCCGCGTTATGCGCAATGATTTTATGGCGCTGTTGATCTGCGCTTCGTTTACCGTATCCAGATGGCTGGTGGCTTCATCAAGAAATAAAATTGATGGTCGGCGATATAACGCCCGCGCGATCAATAACCGTTGTTTCTGCCCGCCGGACAAACTGCCGCCCAGCTCGCTGATCAATGTCTGATACCCCATCGGCATGCGCATAATATCTGCGTGAATATTGCTTAGCTGCGCGCAGTGTTGCATCCATTTTTCGTCAGGCTGCGGATCAAACGCACTGATATTATCTGCAACGGAACCGGCCAGCAGCGAATCATCCTGTAATACGCAAGCAATACATGCGCGATAATTCCGCAGCCCTGCGGTTCGTATGTTCATGCCATTGATATGCACTTCACCGGCTGTAGGTTGTAAAAGGCCAGCCATAATTTTCAACAGCGTGGTTTTTCCTCTGCCGGAGGGGCCAATAATCGCCACGCTTTCGCCGGCGTTTATTTCCATGTGCAGCTCGCTAAACAGAGGGGGAACAAACGGATCATACTGAAAAGATAAATTGTGTAGGGTTAGCGCCGCTGGCTCCCCTGGCGCCAGCAGTTGGCGGGTATGTTCACTGAGGGTGGTTTCCGCTTCGGCATGGGCGATATCCGCCACGCGTTCTTTATGCAGGGAAAGCATGCGTAACTGAAGCAGCATATTCAGTAAATTATTGGCGCGATCGGCAAACTGCCCGCGATAGGTATTAAACGCCACAAACATACCCAACGTTAGCTGCCCGTCTATTACCTGATGTGCGCCCAGCCACAGTAAAGAAATTTGCTCAAGCACGGCGATCAGGATATTTCCTCCGCTAAATAACATCTCATAACGGGTTTTGCGTACTGTCGCATTAGCGCTTTCAATGTTGAGATTTATCCAATGCTGGGCGCGTTGTTTATCCAGTCCCAGCGCTTTAATGGTATTAATGCTGTACAACGTTTCCATAAAATGCGAGCCAGCGCGGGCCTCGCGAACAATTAATTCCTCTGAAGCCCGGCGCCAGGCCGGATAAGTCATCAGACGGAACCCTCCCCATGTGAGGGAAAAAGCCAGCACAATCCACAGCAGCCAGCCGCCATATAACAGCATCATCACCAGCAGCCCGACAGACATAATCCCGTCCATAATCGCGCTGACGATATTGTTAGTGAGCGTGGTGCGCAATATTCCAAGCGAGGAGAAGCGAGACTGAATATCCCCCAGTCGACGTTTCTCAAAATAAGCTAACGGAAGGGATAACATGCGCTCAAATAACCCGGCCTTCCACTGTATATCGATTAGCGTGCTCGCCACCAGAGATGTCCAGCCTCTGAGCATACTGATGCCGGTTCTGAACAGCACAAAAAAAAGCAGCCCCAGACAGATTAAGGTCAATAAACTTGTGTCGTTTGCCGGAATAGCATGATCCATAATTAGCTGCATGCCTGCTGGCAACAATAAACCGCAAGATTCAACCAATATTGAATAACAGAACAGTTTGGTCAGTGTAATGCCAAACCCGGCAATACGGCCAGTGAGCGTACTCAGACGAAGCCGGTTGTGCGGTTGCGGGTCCTGTTTCATCTCACCCGCAGGCCACAGCTCCAGAGCCACACCGGTGAAATGCAGCGACACCTCTTTCATGCCCATAATCCGTCGCCCGGCTGCCGGATCGTGGATGACCACCTTTCCCCGGCGAATAGCGACCAGCACGACAAAATGATTCAGATCCCAGTGCAGAATGCAGGGCAATTTCAAGGCGGGGAGGTTATCCATATCCAGTTGCAGGGCGCGGGATTTCATGCCAATCGACGCGGCGGTATCCATCACCATGCGCAGGTTGGCGCCGCGGATAGAAAAACCGCCATACTGGCGTAAATTATGGATATCCGTCGGCAGGTTATACCAGTCAGCAATCATTGCCAGCGAAACAAGCCCGCACTCTGCTGTTTCCGTTTGCAGCAGTACCGGCATTCGGTGCCGCAGAGTCAAACGCAGGCGGAAAAGTAGTTGTTTTAGCTCAGGTTTCGTCACTCACTGGCTCCGAAATACTGTTTTTCAGCGTGTAATAGGGATAGAACATCCATTGATATAGCGGACGTTTTTCCAGAAAGAGGGTGGCCTGCGCCTGCATTCCGCTGATCAGCGGTAGTCTTTTCCCCCGCCACTGTAGTTTTTCTTTATCCACCGCGACCACGGCTTTGAACCATATTTTGCCTGGTGATTGCGGTATGCTGGCGCGTTTTCTCAGCTCTGAACCTGTTACCGGCGCTGACGATACGGAAATAATTTTCCCCGGGAATTGTCCATATTTTTCCGCAGGATAGGCGGCATAACGGATATTAATGTTTTCTCCGGGTTTGATATAAGGCACGCTATCATCCGGCAGCCACAGCACCAGATGAAACAGGATCCCCGTGGAAGGAACCAGTTGCACCACTTCATCTCCGGCAGCGACCATTTGCCCCTGAGTGATATTTAAGGACGAAACATGGCCCGCTGCGGGCGCTGTAATAAGACGGGTTTTACTCACGTTCGCTTCAGCCAGTTGCCGCTTAATATCTGCCTGTTGCAGAAGGTAGCGCGATTTCTGCTCGTCAAACTGGGCAGCGCGGGTCACCAGATCGCTGCGCAGAGAATTTATCTGCATATCCTGCTGAACAATCTGCGAACTGAGGCTATTCCAGACGCTCATCTGCTGATAAAAAAGGTAGCGCTGATTGTTTTGCTGGTCTGTCGTAACCAGCCCCTGGCTGCGATATCGCTCATAGTCCTTCATGCTGGAACGCATGGCATTAACGCCTTCAGCAGAGATGTCCACCATGGCCACGGTTTTTTGCCGTTCGAGGGACAGTTGATCCAGCTGTTTTTGCAGGCTATTCAGCGTGACGCGTTGGTTGTACTCGATATTGCTTAGTACCTTATCAATCTGCACGGATTGGTTTTCCAGCACCGCCAGCGTGGTGGAACTGAGGTTGCCGGAAGGCGATGTTTTACTGACATCCAGTTCATAAAGAGCGGCACCGGCGCGTACGGTTTGCCCCGGCGCGATAAAAACGCGGGCAATAACGCCCTCTTCGGGGGCGAATAAATCGGTGGTGTGCGGCCAGGAGTTGATTTCACCGCTGACATTAACTTGCCTGGTATAATTGCCGTAAATTAAAAACAGTAATAACGCGGCGATAAATAACAGCGTCACTGTGATGGTCAACCAGACCGGCCAGCCGGTTAATAACAACACCTGGCCGGATTGATGTGAGCGGATATTCCCGGCAACTTCTTTGCGAAAAAGCATAACTGTTAAGTCTCTGCTTGATTTCTAAATTCAGGGGGGGGCTGGAATAAAATCGGCACAGGAACCCCTTGCGACTCGGGTTGCACTTAATTGGCGTGCAATATTCATTTTTGATCTCGCGAAAAATTAAATATAATAAGACTGTGATAGTGTGAAATATAATATTATGCAGTGCACAAAAATAATCCTCGCAATCCTTTTGCCGTGTTTTGTTGCGGAAACTATTTTCCCGGCCAGTGAAAACTAGCCGGGCAGTAGGTTATTTACGGAAGGGCTGAGACAATGCCGCCTACTGTACCAAGAATGCCGTCAACAGCACCGGTAACCGCGCCAACAACTGGAATGCCTTCCGTCGGCTCAAGTGCGTTCCCTATGCCAGTAATTACATCGCCTACTATGGGGCCAAGACCTGCACCAGAAACCATATCCAGTTCTTCTACATTCAGTTCGCGTACAGTATTCATTTTAAACCTCATTGATAATTAACCATATTAAGGTGGTGGCATTGCTAATTAGAGGTGAATAGATGAATCAACAATGCGCAAAGAAAATGTACACTATTTTTCTGATATCAGAAAACAGAATAAGAATATGCTTAATATAGTTTCATTTTATTTGAAAATCAAAAGGATAAACGTCTATTTTTATATTTGTAGTGCATGTAAATAATAACATTTTTGATAATATATCATTCATCATTCAAAGCGTTATCTGCGTTAGTATAAAAACTGTCTTAAAACTAATTATTATGTCTTAGTGTAAATATAAGATAATTCACATTTTACATTTTTTGGATGATTGATTTTATTGTTTTTGATATTCAAAGAGTTGATGGCTTTCCAGATGCTCGCCTTTTTCTTATATACTGGAAATACATAGCTTTTATGTTTTTATAATGTTGGCCGCTTTTTTTATCTTTTATTTTCATGGGCTTTGTAGGGGGTGATTCCTCAGGGAACGTATGGATTACGTGTAAAAAATAATGTTAATACGCGCAATCATAAGTTCTTTTGGAACTTTTTGATGGCGTTGCCCACTCATAAGACTAAATGGAGCTGCTTAAACGGGACCATTTTCGGAGATGACGGCTATGTATACTATTGCCCAGAGTTTGCGCCAGTTGTGCTGTATTTCCCCACAAACGGAAGAATCCACAGAACTTCAGGAGACATCGGCGGTAAAAACAGTATCGCCACAGGATGTGCATGCGACGACGTCAAATCCACCACAGAATCTGGCGGTAGATTTACCGACAAGTGAGAATATTCACGCAATTTCAGCAGAAAAAAGAAATTTATTTGCCGGGTCATTTCATTTTCGTCATCCCCGGCATGGAAATATTGAAATTTTTCGCGTGGCAAAAAACGATAAGCAAAACACACTGGACTTTAAAATAAACTTGTCAGGGAAGGGGGTGGAATCTTCTTATATCCAGCGTATGTACGTGACCGATCGGGACGGCAATTACAATAACGCCTCCACGTTAGGTTATTCGGATATCTTTTTGCCAATAGAAATGCAGCACAGAGGCATCATTTATTTATTACATTTTGCGGCAGCAGAAAGCGTACTGCGCCTTGGTGCCGATAAATTTGTGGTGGATAATGTGGTCAGCGCAGAAATGCATAAAGTTTGTCAAAATCTCGGATTAAAAGAAGATGGCGTCGGATTTGGCTATTATTCTGGCGCAGCGGAGGGAGTAAAAGAACGCTGCATCGACTATATGCATACGAAAGGCTGGATGCGTATGCCTGACGTTATGCCAGATGCCATGGCTGACATAAAAAAAGGCTGGCGACAAGCATAAGGTATTTCGCTTAATGCTGATTTCATGCGCTGAAATCCCCGGTAATAAGCGGGTAAAAAAAGAGGGGCATAGAAAAATATGATCTACTGGTTATGCTAACAAATCAGGGAGATCGCCTTTATGCCCGTTCGTTCATTGCGCCAGAAATTGCCTTAGCACCGTTTCACCACCGCTGCCGGAGCGGATTTTTTATAGCCCCACTCCATCAGCTCTTAACCGGTCGCGGTTGTCTGGTGGCGGATTTTACGCGCACCGTGTTGCGACCAGCGCGTTTGGCCACGTACAGCGCGTCATCAGCGCTCTGAATAAGCTGGCCGTATTCTGTGTGCTGTTGCTGGTTGTGACTGGCGACACCAATACTCACGCTGACAATGCCGTCTGGCGAGTTGGCGTGGGGTAAATCCAACAGTTGAACGCTGGTGCGCAACCGTTCGGCAATTTCCACCGCATCGGCGGAGCGCGTTTCCGGCAGCAGGGCGCAGAACTCTTCGCCGCCATAGCGAAACAGAATGTCGTTTGGGCGATCCAGCGCATTACGCATGGCGTTCGCGATCTGTTGCAGGCATTCATCTCCGCGCTGGTGGCCGTAGCAATCGTTATAGCGTTTGAAGTGATCGACATCGATAAGCAGCAGCGACAGCGATTTGTTGTTGCGCTTGCTGGCGCGCCATTCGCGGTCAATGCAGAGATCGAAGTAACGCCGGTTGCCCACGCCGGTAAGACCGTCCGAAAGCGATTGTGATAACAGCTCATGCGCCTGATCGCGCAGCAGGGATTCGCGGCGGACTGCGGCCGTCACGTCCACAATCTGGATCAGGCAAAACCGTTCAGCATCGCCCAGCGGAACAATAGTTACGGCCTGGCTCAGCCGGGCGGCAGGTCGCGCCGGTTCGGCATAAAGCGGAAACGGAGAACGGTGCAGCGACTGCGACAGCAGGGCCGATAAATTGTGGCCAATTGCCTGATGGATAGCATCGCCCACGCGGTGATACAGCAAATCAGGAAAGACAGTAAAAAAATCCTCCCCCAGCGTTTCGCTGGCGGCAAGACCGGTATGGGCTTCCAGCCAGGCGTTCCACAACGTAATGCGGTATTGCGCATCAACGATGATCACGCCGAGGCTGAGCGCAGAAAATGCATCCAGTAACAACTTATCTTTCATGATTACATTCCGTCGGGAACACAACCGGACTCAATGCGGTTGATATAAAGCCGGATTTGCTCACGTAAGTCTTGCAGCGCGGACATATCGAGGATAAACGCGAGATATCCCTGAATTTGCTGGCGCTCCAGCGCAAAATCGATGCGCAGCATCATCACTATCGGATCGTTTTCATCTTTGTCCGGATTGAGGATCTCCTTGCTGGTGCCGACGCGCACCTCGGGCAGCGAGCCCTGTAGCTCTTTCTGGAACATGTTCGCCAGCGTACCGACACAGGCGTTGAGCACGATATTACCGATTTCGCTCATCGCTTCGCGTTCCATCTCCCCCAGTTCGTGGGCGGGGATCAGATCGCCAACCATCATGCGTACGATTTCAAAGCTGGCGGCTTCCGGAAACATCAGAATCGCTTCCGTGGCATACGCGCCCTCATAATACTGGCTGATGCCAAACAGCGAGACGCCTGCGCCCAGCTCGTCGGCGGCTTCCGAGCGGTTGGTAAAGCGGATGGTTGGCACCGACATGCGTACTTCTTCATTGACGATATTGCTCATCGCCGCGGCCGCATGGCCGACGCCAATGTTGAAGATCTCCATCAGGCTGTCGGCTTCGATATCGCTGATATCCGGTAGCGCGTTCATGAATTCGTCTCCAGGCTATTCAGCAATGCATGGAGCTGCGGCTCTTTCAGCGGTTTCGGCAGGAAGCCAAGGCCAAGTTCTTCGGCGGCGGTTTGCACGGAATGCTGCACATTGGCAGTGAGCAGAACAATGTGGGTTTGCGGGTGGCTTTTACGAATGCGCGAAGCCGTCTCCAGCCCGCCAATGCCCGGCATATTAACGTCCAGCAAGATCAGATACGGCGCCGTTGTCGCGACCAGAGCGATCGCCTCTTCGCCCGTGCCGGCCTCGTCAATTTTCCAGTCGTTATGCAGGTTTGTGACAAACTGCCGTGAAATCATGCGCGACAGGCGGCTGTCGTCAACAATCAGAATATATCTGGACATCATTCATTCTCTTTTTAGTGGTTCGTTGCCGTAACACCAGAACAATGCTTCTCTGTGGAACTGCCTTCCCTGATTATTGCTTGCGCTTGCCGCAGCGTTGCGCTTTGCGCTAACGCCTTGTTTAGTCGTTTCCTTTGTGAAATTGCGTACCTGGATTACACGCCCTGTCTGCTGCTTTTAGTTAAGTCATCATATTCATCGGCAATCGCGCGCAAAAAATTAGCGCTGAATAACAGCATCGCGTGAAATTTAATCCTGAAGCGCAGAGAGTAAGGCCTGTCGTTGTGGGGAGCCTCAGTAGTGGTATTGGTTGTTAGGGGAGAGCATTTTCTCAAATGACCAGGCCGTTGGGGGATAACGCTTGAGCTATAAAAATAAAAACGTTAGGTTTTGTAACTCGTTTATTAGCGACGGAATGGCTAAGAAACTATCCGCGACAGGATCGTACACGGCTCACTGAACTGATTATTCGAGCACAGAATCCAGGTATCAGTAATAAAGAAATCAAGGCCGCGATCCGTGCCGGTCTTTATCCGAAACGTTTTCCCATTGAGCCTGTACAGTTAGAGCTGGCCCGGCAACTCGGTCAGGTGGTAACCAGTGCAGCGGCACTGGCGGGTAGTGCAGTCAGTGGTGTTGTTGCCGCACCAGGTAATATCCCACGTACTGGGCGCTATCTGGTTGGCACAATTCAGTCTTTGGCGGTGTTTTAATGTCACTTTTAAGTTGGCTGCTTGGCCGTGTATTCTGTGATTTGTTGCAGCACGGCCGTGAAACAGAACGGCTGATTGCGCGTAAGGACGCGAGTCTGCTGGCACATACCACACCGGAACTAGAGCGTTATTTTGATAAACCCCCAACAGCGCTTCCCCGACAGAATGCTTTCCCGGTAACGATTGCCTTGTTGCTGCTGCTGGTGGCTTTCGCCCTCAACTTACTCACGCTGTTGCAATCGATGCCGAGTGTGGCACCACCTGCGCACGCGCTGAGTTTCTTTGCACCTTCCCTCGCCATGATTATGACTCTCATGGTTTCCAGTTTTTTGCTCGCGCGTGGTTTCAATGCGGGACTGGCAGGATTTTTCTGGTTGTTGGGCGCGTTGTTGTTACTCACGGTTGGTCAACTGATTGTCGGGTTGATTATCGGGGGCGGCTCTGCCGGAGCTTTGCTACTAGCCTGCGCCTTGCTGGCTGGTGCGCGTATCGTAGTGAATGGCCGGGGATTTGTGCTCTTTGTGCTTTACTGCCGTACGCGGCGTATCACGTCAGTCGCCAGGGGGGTTCGGCTGAGGCAGAAATAGCAAACCCCCGGCTCAGCGGGGGTTCTGGTGGTAAATATGTTCAGTCAATAAGCTGTTTGCTGAGCGTCGGGTTAGCATGAATCAGACGCATCAGTTTCATTTCAGTTGCGGTGGGTTTTATTCGTTGTGATTCCCACTCATGCACCATTGATACTGAGACTCCCATTACACGAGCGAAGTCATCAATTTGCAGCCCGGTTCCGCGTCGCAATTGTTCAAAGTCACTAAAGGAATTCGGCTTTTTGCTTAGAGTTACCGGCTGCGTTACTTCATTTTTCAAAACAATCTGTTCCAGACTGCTTAGCAGTTCAAACATAGGATCTTTATATTCCATTGAGAACTCCTCTTAAAAATCACACAGCGGGATCGTGATACAGCTTATTAAGAATAGTCGTGAAAATTCCTGGTGTGTGGTTTTGGCTGTGATTAATTAGACGGTAAATGACTTTTCATGCGCTTCAGATGCATCTTAAGTGGGTTTTCTACCGCTTAATTGTTTGATTAATCTGCATCTCCCGGCGCTCAGTATTTTTTTGTAAAACCTTTCGTTTAATTTGGATTAAGAATTATCTGCACACCTTCCCGGAAATTTTCATGCCAGGTCGAATTCATCGTATTAAGAATGTAAGGAAAGGGTATCTTGCGAGGCGGACCTGGACTATCCTTGTAAGCCGTCAGGCACGCGTGTGCCGGTGTGCGCTTTTATGGGTGAAAGGAGTAAGAAAATGGCGACAGGAAAGTCCTGCTCTCGCTGGTTTGCGCCTCTTGCGGCGTTATTAATGGTAGTTAGCCTGAGTGGGTGTTTCGATAAAGAAGGCGATCAGCGCAAGGCGTTTATCGACTTCCTGCAAAATACGGCGATGCGTAGCAGCGAACGTCTGCCCGCTCTGACGGCAGATCAGAAAAAACAGTTCGGCCCGTTTGTCTCTGATTATGCTGTGATTTATGGCTATTCCCAGCAGGTGAACCAGGCGATGGATTCCGGTCTGCGTCCGGTAGTGGATAGCGTTAACGCCATCCGCGTACCGCAGGACTATATGACCCAGCGTGAACCGCTTCGTCAGGCCAATGGCTCGCTCGGCGTACTCAGCCAGCAGTTGCAGAATGCGAAAATGCAGGCGGATGCTTCCCACGCGGCGTTAAAGCAGGCGGACGATCTCAAGCCGGTGTTTGACCAGGTCTATACCAAAGTGGTCACCAATCCGGCCAACGCGCTGCAACCGCTGATCCCGGCTGCGCAGGTCTTCACTCAGCAACTGGTGCAGGTGGGCGACTTTATTGCCCAGCAGGATACGCAGGTGAGCTTTGTTGCTAACGGCATCCAGTTCCCGACGTCCCAGCAGGCCAGCCAGTATAACGCGCTGATTGCGCCGCTGGCGGCGCAGCATCAGGCGTTCACTCAGGCCTGGACCGCGACCGTTAACGCCACGCAGCAGTAAGCGGGCGCGAACAAAAAAAGAGGCGATTAATCGCCTCTTTTTTTATGTCCGCAGTAGGGTGAACCGTCAGCCCGCGACCTGCGGATTGACGCAGTTTTTCTCCACCTTACCATTGAGCGCGTCGATCAGATTATCCACCGCGCAGGCCGCCATGTTGTAGCGTGTCTCGTGCGTTGCGGAGCCGATGTGCGGCAGCGCCACGACGTTGGGCAGCGACAGCAGCGGCGAATCAACGGGTAGCGGCTCTTTCTCGAAAACGTCCAGCCCGGCCGCGTGGATCTCGTCGTTTTGCAGGGCTTCCACCAGCGCATTTTCATCCACCACCGGGCCGCGTCCGGCGTTAATGAAAATCGCTGATTTTTTCATCATTTCAAACTGCGCTTTTCCGATCAGATGATGCGTCTCTTCGGTCAGCGGCAGCACCAGACACACAAAGTCGGACTCTTGCAGCAGAGTATCGAGATCGCAATAGCGCGCCTGGAAGCGCGCTTCCGCTTCGGCGTGATGGCGACGCGCGTTATAGAGAATCGGCATGCCGAAACCGAAGTGCGCGCGTTGCGCCAGCGCCAGACCGATACGGCCCATCCCGATGATGCCCATTGTCTTGTGATGCACATCGACGCCGAACCAGTCTGCGCCAATGCCGGATGTCCATTCCCCCGCTTTTACCCGCCCGGCGACTTCCACCACGCGGCGGGCGCTGCTCAGCACCAGCGCCATAATGGTATCGGCGACCGTTTCCGTCAGCACGGTCGGGGTATGCATCAGCAAAATCTTACGTGCGTTCAGCGCGTCCACATCAAAATTGTCATAGCCTACCGAGACCGTTGACGTCGCGCGCAGCTGCGGCATTTTCTCCAGCAGCGCGGCATCGACTTTCTCACTGGAACCCAGCAGCCCTTGCGCAGTGGCGAAAGCCTCAGCGTGCTGTTGCACCGTTTCCGGTTTCAGGTTGGCCACCTGGGTTACGGTGAAGTGCTCGGCCAGACGTTGTTGCAGATCATCGGGTAAGGTTTTGTACAGGATGATAGACGGCTTCATGCGGTTCTCCCTTGTGATGGTGCGCCTGCCGGAATCTGCTTATTGTTAGCAGGCTTAACAATTAAAGTAAGCCACACAGAGGTGAAAAGCGCTACCCCCATGAAAATGTACGAGGCCGACGGGCTGCCGGTTGCGCCGTTCAGGTAACCTACCACCCACGAACCGCAGAATGAGCCGAGCGCGCCCATGCTGTTAATCAGCGCCATCGCGCCACCGGCGACGTTGCGCGGCAGCATCTCCGGGATGATGGCGAAGAACGGCCCGTACGGGGCATACATTGCGGCACCGGCGATCACCAACAGGGTATAAGAGACCCAGAAATGGTGGGCACCAACCGCCCATGAACCGATAAAGGCGAATGCACCAATCAGCAGCAGCGGCCAGACAAACAGTTTACGGTTTTGCAGCTTATCGGAAGCCCAGGAGGCCAGTATCATTGCCAGCGTTGCGGCAAGGTACGGAACGGCAGAGAGCCAGCCTACTTCGACCATGCCGAGATTTTCACCGCCGCTGCGAATAATTGACGGCAGCCACAGTACAAAACCGTATACGCCAATGCTCCAGGCGAAGTATTGCAGGCACAGCAGAACGACATTACGTGAGCGGAAGGCTTCACTGTAATTACGCACGGCTTTGATGCCCTGCTGCTCTTTTTCAAGCTGGGCCTGCAACGCCGCTTTCTCATCGCTGGAGAGCCACGCTACCTGCGCCGGTTTGTCTTTCACCAGCACCCACCAGCAAAACGCCCAAATCACGGCCGGAATGCCTTCAATAATGAACATTTCGCGCCAGCCGAAGGACTGGATCAGATAGCCGGACACCACCGACATCCACAGTACCGTTACCGGGTTGCCGAGGATTAAGAAGGTATTGGCGCGCGAACGTTCCGATTTGGTAAACCAGTTGCTGATGTAGATAAGCATCGCGGGCATGACCGCCGCTTCCACCACGCCGAGAGTAAAGCGGATGGCGGCCAGCATCGGGATATTGCTGACGATACCGGTTAACGACGCACAGCCGCCCCACAAAATCAGGCAGATAAAAATCAGTTTGCGGACGCTGCGGCGCTCCGCATAAATCGCGCCGGGGATCTGGAAAAAGAAGTAGCCGAGAAAGAAGAGTGCGCCGAGCAACGAAGAGATGCCCTTGGTGATGCCCAGGTCGTCATTGATACCGGCGGCGGAGGCGAAACTGAAGTTTGCACGGTCGAGATACGCCAGACTGTAGGTGATAAATACAATCGGCATGATGTACAGCCAGCGTTTGGACGAATTTGTCGCGTTACTCATAAGATTGCCTCTATGGTTGAGGTTACTTACCGCCTGTGTGTAGGGCACAGTGCGGCGGATGTTTTTGGTTGAATAACTTTCAGGCTTTACAACTACAACGCGCCCAACTGCGCGCGTGTCGGCAATCCTTCGCTGTCGCCCGGCACCTGAATGGCCATCGCGCCGATGGCGTTACCCCGGCGTACCGCTTCAGGCAGGGTTTTACCTTCCAGCAGAGCGCTCAGTACGCCCACAGCGAAACCATCCCCGGCACCGACTGTATCGATAACATTTTCCACTTTGACCGGCGGCACCGCGCCCTGCTCGCCGCTGGCGGTTTTAAACCATGCGCCATCGGCGCCCGTTTTGATCACCACCGCCTGAACGCCGCGTTGCAGGTAGAAATCAGCGATCCCTTCCGGCGTGCGCTGGCCAGTCAGAATGACGCCCTCTTTCAACCCTGGCAGCACCCAATCGGACTGAAAGGCGAGGCGGTTCAGTTTCTCCACCATCTCGGCTTCGCTGTTCCACAACACCGGGCGCAGATTCGGATCGAACGAAATGGTTTTGTTTTGTGCTTTCATCCGCGCGACGGCATGTTCCAGCAGAGCATAGGAGGTTGCCGATAGCGCAGCCGCCACGCCGCTAACGTGCAAATGGCGCGCCTGGCTAAAGATGTCGGCGTTAAAATCCTCCGGCGAAAGATGGCTGGCCGCCGAGCCCTTACGGAAATACTCCACGATGGGATCGGTTCCATTTTCAGCTTTAGATTTAAGCTGAAACCCGGTAGCGAAGCGCCCATCCAGCGTCACGCAACGGGTATCAATGCCCTCCTGGCGCAGCGTATTGAGGATGAAACGCCCGAAGCTGTCATCGCCGACGCGGCTGACCCAGCTGACTTTCAACCCCAGCCGCGACAGGCCGGTCGCCACATTCAGTTCTGCGCCTGCCGCGCGTTTAATAAAGTGTCCGGCATCGGCGAGGTCGCCGGTTTCGGTGGCGACAAACATGGCCATCGCTTCGCCAATGGTGATGACGTCCAGCGCGTTATGCATGGCGTGGCTCCTTACGTAACAGTTCAACGTAATGACGGGTGACGGCGATCAGGTCGTCGCCCTGCAGGGGGAATTCAATACCGCGCGGCGCGTCGGCGGGCAGGTTATCCAGCAGCGCCAGCCAGCGGGAATCGGCTTCATCCGGCGGTACGGCGTGAAAAGTGTTCCCGTGGGCGACAGCCGCTTTGACGTGGATATAGCTGACGGCGGGCGCCAGATGGCGGGCGGCCTCTTCGGGGGAATCACCGACCCACAACCAGTTGCCGGTATCGAATGTCAGCGTCACCGGCAGCGCGAGGGTATGGCAGGCGGCTTTAAAGCGCAGCATCGGCGCAAGTTTGCCGCAGTCCGTCTGGTCGTTTTCTACCACCAGCGGCACCGGGCTGGTCAGCAGCCAGTCGCGCAGCGTTGCCAGTACCGCCTGATGGGTAAAATGGCCGAGCGAGACTTTCAGCCAGCGGGCTTTCAGCGTGTGGGCTTCGTGCAGCAAAGCGGGTAAACGAGGATTTAGCGCGCCATCCGCCAGGCACAGCGGCTCCGGCGCGGAGTAACAGGCTTGCAGATTGTGCATTTCAATGGCGAACGCCAGCGAGGACAAACGGTCGATCTCCTCGCTGCTCAGCAGCTCGCGGCGGATTTCTACGCCGTCAGCCCCGGCGGCGGCGATAACCGGCAGCAGGGCCATCTGCCCGCCCATGGTGTGGATCGTGTCATGACCGTATGCGGCGGTAACAACGATAATTTTTCTCGGCATACTCCGGCTCCCCGGCAAAGACAGCAAATAGATTCTGTCTTTAACGCTAGATGGAACCGGTTCCAAAGAAAAGCGCAGTATGTCGAATTTATGATCGCTATCACGCAGCGTCGTTAACGAGACGTGGAGCCGCGAACGATCAGTTCGCCGGAAAATACCTGCTCGCGCACCGTGTCGCTCTGGCCTTCAATGCGCCGTACCACCTGCTCTACAGCGGCATAACCGATTTGCCAGGTTGGCTGTTTAAGCGTGGTAATGCCTACGCCCGCCAACTCGGCCCACTCCAGCTCGTCAAAACCGAGCAGGCCGATGTCGCTGCCCCAGTTCAGGCCGATGCGTTTGAGCGATCGCGCTACCTGTAAGGTCAGCGCGCCGTTGGCGGAGATCACCGCTTTGCGCATCCCGCGGTGGCGGGCATGGAACTGGCGCAGGGCATTGTCCAGTAACGCAGCTTCATGCAGCGGCACTTCGGCGTTTTCCGCCACCACGCCCGGATAGCGGGCGAGGGTAGCGCGAAAGGCGCTGAGCCGCTCGCGGCGGGTGTTTACCGTTCCCAACGGTTCGCTGAGAAAGAGTAATGCTTCAAAACCCTGCTCAATCAGGTGTTCTGTGGCCGTGGTAGCCGCCTGGGTATTATCCAGCCCAACCACATCGCAGGCGAAATCGGGGATTTTACGGTCAATCAGCACCATCGGTAGGGCGGATTGTTGCAGCCGGTTTAACCCCTCTTCACGCATGCCGACCGCATTCACTACGATGCCTTCCACCTGATAACTGCGCAGCAGGTCGAGATAATGCAGCTCCTGATCCAGCTCGTTGTTGGTATTACAGACCAGCGGCGTAAACCCTTTTTCCCGGCAGGCCGCTTCGATGCCGCTTAGCACATGCACTGAATAGGGGTTGGTGATATCGGCGATGATCAGGCCGATAAGGCGGGTGCGGCCGCGTTTAAGACCGCGCGCCATCAGGCTTGGGCGATAATCCAGATCGGCAATGGCCTGCTCAATACGCGCCAACAAGGCGGCCGACAGCAGATGCCTTTCACCGTTAAGGTAACGTGAAATGCTGGTTTTCCCTGTTTTCGCTGCTTTTGCCACATCGCTGATGGTTGGGCGCGCCGTTTTCGCCATTGCTGCTTCCCTCGCCGTAAATGATTGTCCACACCTTAGCGCGAAATCGCGGGCAATCAAGCACTAACACAGGCATATCACCCGGAGTGTGCGCGTAATGACGTTTAATTCTTTGCGATTACACCGCGGCTGTGGATGATAGAGCGAACAGAACATCAGAGCGGCATCGTGCCGCCATCACCTGCAAGCTATTCAGGAGCGCGCTTTGGCAAACCCTGCTATCAAAACAGTTCTTACGGCGGCCCACTGGGGGCCGATGCTGGTCGAAACCGACGGTGAAAACGTGCTCGCTTCCCGCGGCGCGCTACCGACACGCCACCCTAACTCACTGCAAACCGTGGTGCAGGATCAGGTGCACAGCCCGACGCGCGTGCGCTATCCGATGGTGCGCAAAGGCTTTCTCGCTTCGCCGTCAAATCCGCAGGGTGTGCGCGGGCAGGACGAATTTGTGCGCGTGAGCTGGGACGATGCGCTGGCGCTGATCCACGCCCAGCACAAACGGATTCGCGACAGCTACGGCCCGTCGTCTATTTTTGCCGGTTCCTACGGCTGGCGTTCCAACGGCGTGCTGCATAAAGCGGCGACGCTGCTGCAACGCTATATGAGCCTGGCGGGCGGTTACACCGGCCACCTGGGCGACTATTCCACCGGCGCGGCGCAGGCGATCATGCCGCACGTTGTTGGCAGCAACGAAGTCTATCAGCAGCAGACCAGCTGGCCGCTGATTCTGGAGCACAGCGACGTGGTGGTGCTGTGGAGCGCGAACCCGCTCAACACCCTGAAAATTGCCTGGAATGCGACCGACGAACAGGGCATTCCTTACTTTGATGCGCTGCGTAAAAGCGGCAAGCGGGTGATCTGTATCGATCCGATGCGATCGGAGACCGTTGATTTCTTTGGCGACAGCATAGAATGGATTGCTCCGCATATGGGAACTGACGTCGCCCTGATGCTGGGCATCGCCCATACGCTGGTGGAAAACGGCTGGCAGGATGACGACTTCCTGGCCCGCTGCACAGAAGGCTATTCCACGTTTGCCGCCTACCTGACCGGCGAGCAGGACGGCGTAGCGAAAACGGCAGAGTGGGCAGCAGCCATTTGCGGCATTGATGCGGCGAAAATCCGCGAACTGGCGCAACTTTTCCATGAAAATACCACGATGCTGATGTCCGGCTGGGGTATGCAGCGCCAGCAGTATGGCGAGCAGAAACACTGGATGCTGGTCACGCTCGCTGCGATGCTCGGGCAGATTGGCACGCCCGGCGGCGGTTTTGGTCTCTCTTACCATTTTGCCAACGGCGGTAACCCGACGCGGCGCGCAGCCGTGCTGGCGTCGATGCAGGGCACGGTGCAGGGCGGTGTTGACGCGGTGGATAAAATCCCGGTCGCCCGCATTGTGGAAGCGCTGGAAAACCCCGGCGCGCCGTATCAGCATAATGGTATGGACAGGCACTTCCCGCAGATCCGTTTTGTCTGGTGGGCAGGCGGTGCGAACTTTACCCATCATCAGGATACCAATCGCCTGATCCGCGCCTGGCAGAAGCCGGAGCTGGTGGTGATTTCAGAGTGTTTCTGGACGGCAGCGGCGAAGCATGCGGATATCGTTCTGCCTGCCACTACCTCGTTTGAGCGTAACGATCTGACGATGACCGGCGATTACAGCAATCAGCACCTGGTGCCGATGAAGCGCGTGGTCGCTCCGCAGTATGAAGCGCGCGATGACTGGGAAGTGTTTGCCGAGCTGAGCGAGCGTTGGGAAACGGGGGGGCGCGAGCGTTTTACCGAGGGCAAAAGCGAGCTTCAGTGGCTGGAAACCTTTTACAACATTGCCGCTGAACGCGGTGCCAGCCAGCAGGTGACGCTACCGCCGTTTGCCGAATTCTGGGCAGCAAACCAGCTGATTGAGATGCCGGAAAGCGAGCAGAACGCCCGTTTTGTGCGCTTTGCCGATTTCCGTCGCGATCCTGCACAGTTCCCGCTGAAGACGCCGAGCGGCAAAATCGAAATCTTTTCGGAGCGCATCCGTAGCTTTGGCTACGCTGATTGTCCGCCGCATCCGATGTGGCTGGAGCCGGACGAATGGCACGGTAATGCCGAACCGGAACAGTTGCAGGTGCTGTCGGCTCATCCGGCGCATCGCCTGCACAGCCAGCTAAACTTTACCCGTTTACGTGAACAGTACGCCGTTGCAGGCCACGAGCCCATTACCCTGCATCCCGCCGATGCGCAGGCGCGCGGAATTGTCGCGGGCGATGTTGTGCGCGTCTGGAATGCGCGCGGGCAGGTTCTGGCGGGGGCGGTGGTGACCGAGGGTATCAAGCCTGGCGTGATCTGTATTCACGAAGGCGCCTGGCCGGATCTGGAGCCTGCGGCGGGCGGCATTTGTAAAAACGGCGCCGTGAACGTGCTGACCAAAGATCTGCCCAGCTCGCGGCTGGGCAATGGCTGTGCAGGAAACACGGCGCTGGCGTGGGTAGAGAAATATACCGGCCCGGCGCTTACGCTGACGGCCTTTGATCCGCCTGCCAGTTCATGATCCACGTCGGGTGGCGGGTCTCTTCCTGCCAGGCGCTCTCTTCAATACGAAAGCCCTGCGCATGGTAGAACTTCACCGCCCGTTCGTTTTTCTGGTACACCTCGAGGCTTAGCCAACGAAAGCGCTGTTTGACGTGATTCATCAGCGCTTTGCCAATTCCCTGGCCAATGGCGGCGGGGCGCACAAACAGCGCCCCGATAAATTGTTCATCCATCACGCTGATAAACCCTTCCAGTTCGCCATTCGCTTCCCAGACCCAGGTTTTCGCCGACGGGAGATAGGCATTACGCACCAGCGCTTCGCTCTCCTGCCAATAGCGCGTGTCGATAAACGGATGAGCAAAACAGGTGCTTTCCATCCACAGCGTCAGCAGCGGCGATAAATCCCGGCTATGCCACGCGCGGATCATGCATGCCTCCGGGGTGGCAAAAGCAGCCGGTAATATGGTCATTGACCAGACCGCAGGCCTGCATAAACGAGTAGCAAATGGTGGTGCCGACGAATTTAAAGCCGCGCTTTTTCAGCGCCTTTGATAAAGCATCTGACGCTGCTGTCGAGGTTGGAATTTCGCCGAGCGTCGCCGCCTGGGTGATTTGCGGCGTGTTATCGACAAACCCCCAGACAAATTCTGAAAATGACTCGCCGTTTTGCGCCATTGCCAGGTAGGCGCGGGCGTTGCCAATAATGGCTTCTATCTTGCCGCGATGGCGAATGATGCCAGCATTTTGCAGCAGAATCTCCACATCTTCTGCGCTCATCGCCGCTACGCGTTCAGGCTCGAATTGATGAAAAGCCGCGCGATAATTTTCCCGTTTTTTCAATACGGTAATCCATGACAGCCCGGCTTGTTGCCCTTCCAGGCAGATCATTTCAAACAGCTTTTTACCATCCCTCTGCGCGACGCCCCACTCGGTATCATGGTACGTGAGATACAGAGGATCCTGAGTAACCCAACCACAACGCTGCATATTCTTACTCCATTTATGCCTGGTAAAATAAACGTCCGCCTGCCTTGACGCGCACACCAGAAAGACAATATTTAGTAAAGGGCATTAGCCCATAAACAATGATAACGAATACGCCGAATTCGGCTCTTTTCTGGAGTCGCAACTTGATGAAAATAAATAACAGTGGCCTTTCGCTGGCGCTGCTGCCTGCGTGTCTGCTTTTTGCGCAGACGGCGGCGGCGTGGCAGCAAGAATATATTGTTACCGACCCGCAAAGCACCGCGACCGAACGCTATACCTGGGATAGCGAACGACAACCACGTTATAACGATATTCTGGAAGAGCGTATCCGCTCTGCGCAAAATTCGCCGGGTATTGCGCTGAATTTGCCGGATGACACACCGTTAGATCCGATTAGCACCATGAGTATTGGCTGGAATATTCCGCTGGTCAGCCGCGTGACCACCGGCCCGGTTGCGGCCTGGCATTACGATGGCTCAACCACCTCAATGTATAACGAATTTGGCGACAGCGCGACCGTCGCGCAGTACAGCGATCCCTTGTGGCACGCCAGTATTAGTTCGCTTGGATGGCGCGTAGACAGCCGTTTTGGCGACCTTCGCCCGTGGGCGCAAGTCAGCTTCAATCAGCAGTTCGGCGATAACGTCTGGAAAACCCAGTCCGGCCTTAATCGCTTAACGGCGGCGAACCAGTACGGTAACTGGATGGATGTGACCTTAGGCGCCGATATGCTGTTGAACCCGCACCTCGCTGCTTATGCGTCGTTATCGCAGTCGGAAAATGTAACGTTGGGGCAACATTATTTATACACCATGGGCGTTAGTGCACGTTTTTGAAGCACGCTTAAAACAAACTTTTTACACTTAAGAAACAATAGCTGGCGCGTTTCTTATTGATAGTATGTACTAACTTACCTTGATTTATTGATGGCATGAAATTCCACTGTGTCATTCATTCCCGCTTAGATGCATTTCATTCCTCCTTTGCTGCATTTCATGCCTTTTTTCACCAGGCATGAAATGCGCTTCGTTATGGTTGTCGGCAGTGAAACTTCTCTTATTTCTGCAGGACAACTGCCATGAAAACTTCAACTGCTAATCACACCCGCTGGCTGACGCTTATCGGCACCATTATTACGCAATTCGCGTTAGGGTCTGTTTATACCTGGAGCCTGTTCAACAGCTCGCTGGCGGAAAAACTGAACGAGCCCGTCAGTCAGGTTGCCTTCTCTTTCGGTTTGTTGAGCCTTGGCCTGGCGCTCTCATCCTCTATTGCCGGGAAATTGCAGGAGCGCTTTGGCGTGAAACGCGTCACCATGGCTTCCGGTATTCTGCTGGGTCTGGGGTTCTTCCTGACCGCGCACTCCAACAACCTGCTGATGCTGTGGATGAGCGCAGGCGTGCTGGTGGGTCTGGCAGATGGTGCGGGTTATCTGTTAACGCTCTCGAACTGCGTGAAGTGGTTCCCGGAACGTAAAGGCCTGATTTCTGCCTTCTCTATTGGTTCTTATGGCCTCGGCAGCCTCGGTTTTAAATTCATCGACAGCCAGTTGCTGGCAAGTGTTGGCCTGGAAAAAACCTTTATTATCTGGGGTCTGATTGCGCTGGTGATGATTGTCTTCGGCGCCACCCTGATGACCGATGCGCCGCAGCAGAAAGCTGCTACCGTGAATGGCGTGGTTGAAAACGACTTCACCCTGGCGCAATCCATGCGTAAACCACAATACTGGATGCTGGCCGTTATGTTCCTTACTGCCTGCATGAGCGGCCTGTATGTGATTGGTGTGGCGAAAGATATCGCTCAGGGCATGGTTCATCTGGATGTCGCAACAGCGGCGAATGCCGTCACCATTATCGCCATTGCTAACCTCAGCGGTCGCCTGGTTCTCGGCATTCTCTCTGACAAAATTGCCCGTATTCGTGTGATTACTATCGGTCAGGTGATTTCGCTGGTCGGTATGGCGGCTCTGCTGTTCGCACCGCTGAATGCGACCACGTACTTCGCAGCCATTGCCTGTGTCGCCTTTAACTTCGGCGGTACGATCACCGTGTTCCCGTCGCTGGTCAGCGAGTTCTTCGGCCTCAACAACCTGGCGAAAAACTACGGTGTGATTTACCTGGGCTTCGGTATCGGCAGTATCTGTGGTTCGCTGATTGCGTCGGTGTTTGGCGGCTTCTATGTCACCTTCTGCGTTATCTTCGCTCTGCTGATTCTTTCACTGGCGCTCTCCACCACCATTCGTCAGCCGCAGCGTAGCGTATATAAAGAAGCGCACGCCTGATGGCTAACCGACAACATGAAAAGCCGCCGTTTTGGCGGTTTTTCTGTCTCTGCCGCCAACCTTCTCCAGAGCGTCTATCCTTATTGGTCAGGTTCTTCCTTACTGAAGGAGTCTAATGATGTCTTTAGAAAAAGTAGTTTATCGCGCTAAAGCAAAAGCAACCGGTGGCCGTGATGGGCGTGCGACCTCCTCTGACGGTGTTCTGGATGTAAAACTTGGCGTACCCAAAGAGATGGGCGGCGCTGGCGGTGAAGTGACTAATCCGGAGCAGCTTTTTGCCGCAGGCTATTCAGCCTGTTTTCTTGGAGCGCTGAAACATGTTGCCTCGGTAGAGAAAAAGAAAGTACCGCAGGATGCTTACATTGAAGGACAAGTTGGCATTGGGCCACTACCGACCGGTTTTGGTATTGAAGCGCAACTGGATATTCACCTGCCGGGCATGGATCATCAGGAAGCCGAAGCGCTGGTACAAAAAGCACATATTGTGTGCCCTTACTCCAACGCAACGCGTGGCAACATTGACGTAAAACTTAACGTGATTACCTCCTGATAACGCCTTTTAGTGCTAATTTTCTGACGCCAGCCATGTATTTTGTAAATATATGGCTGGTTACGCTTTCCGCATGACACTTTTCCGCCCCGCTATGGTCTACTTACCACGCTTCAGAAGTTTCCGCTGTTAACTTCCGCTGCTGATTAATAGCCTGCCTGAGTCAGGTTCTTTCCCCTTAGTTGTCGAGTTGCTTGCATGAGTTATATCAAAACAATGACGCAGCAGAAGCTGAGCTTCCTGCTAGCGCTATATATCGGTCTGTTTATGAATAGCGCGGTTTTTTTCCGTCGGTTTGATGGATATGCGCAATCCTTCACTGCGTTGAAAGGTATCTCCGCAGTTGTTGAACTCGTTGGTACGGTACTGGTCACTTTCTTTTTATTACGCCTGTTGTCGCTGACGGGACGTCGTGTCTGGCGCGTGTTGGCTTCGCTGGTGGTGGTGTGCTCTGCGGCCGCCAGCTATTACATGACGTTTCTCAATGTGGTGATTGGCTACGGCATCATTGCTTCGGTAATGACCACGGATATCGATCTCTCCAAAGAAGTGGTGGGCTGGCAGCTTATTGTCTGGATGGTGGCAGTGAGTGCGCTGCCGTTGCTGCTGATTTGGGGCAACCGCTGCCGCTTTACGCTGCTGAACGAGCTGCGTACGCCGGGGATGCGCATTCGCAGCCTGGGCCTGGTGCTGTTGGCGGGGCTGCTGGTCTGGGGGCCAATTCGCCTGCTGGACATGGAGCAGAAACAGGCCGAGCGAACGTCAAAGGTTGATATGCCGAGCTATGGCGGGGTAGTGGCAAACTCCTATCTGCCGTCAAACTGGCTCTCTGCGCTGGGGCTGTATGCCTGGGCACAGGTGGATGAATCCTCCGGCAATAAATCGCTGATCAACCCGGCGACGAAGTTTACCTATGTCGCGCCAAAAGATATCGATGATACCTGGGTGGTCTTCATTATTGGCGAGACCACGCGTTGGGATCATATGGGGCTGCTGGGTTACTCGCGCAATACCACGCCGAATCTGGCGAAAGAGAAGAACCTCGTGGCGTTTCGCGGTTACTCATGCGACACCGCGACCAAGCTCTCTCTGCGCTGCATGTTTGTCCGTGAAGGCGGCGCGGAAGATAACCCGCAGCGCACGCTGAAAGAGCAAAATGTCTTTGCCGTGCTTAAACAGCTGGGCTTCGCCAGCGATTTGTACGCCATGCAGAGCGAGATGTGGTTCTACAGCAATACCATGGCCGACAACATCGCGTATCGCGAGCAGATTGGCGCTGAGCCGCGTAACCGTGGCAGAAGCGTGGACGATATGCTGCTTGTCGATGAAATGCAGAATTCGCTGGACAATAAATCCGCAGGTAAGCATTTGATTATTATGCATACCAAAGGCTCACACTTTAACTATACCCAGCGTTATCCGCGCAGCTTCGCGCAGTGGACGCCGGAGTGTGTCGGCGTCGATGACAAGTGCAGCAAAGCAGAGCTGGTTAACTCCTTCGATAACTCCGTCAGCTATGTCGATCACTTTATCGATAGCGTGATTGATAAGATGCGCGACCGGAAAGCGATCATTTTCTATGCCGCTGACCACGGGGAGTCGATCAATGAAAAGGAGCATCTGCACGGTACGCCGCGCAAAATGGCGCCACCGGAGCAGTTCCGCGTGCCGATGATGGTGTGGATGTCCGACAAGTATCTTGAGGATCCGCAAAAGGCGCAGATGTTTGCCCAGCTTAAGCAGCAGGCAGCGTTTAAAACGCCGCGTCGCCATGTTGAGTTGTACGACACCATTATGGGTTGCCTCGGTTATACCTCGCCAAATGGCGGGATTAACGAGAACAATAACTGGTGCCATTTGCCGGCTCAGGCGGCGAAATAAGCGCTCTGCTGGCTTTATCGCCAGTCAGTATGCTTTTTTACATTAGGGGATTGACGGGGTAGCGTCGCGGCAGTAAGATGCGCCCCGCATTCGGTGATTGGCGCAGCCTGGTAGCGCACTTCGTTCGGGACGAAGGGGTCGGAGGTTCGAATCCTCTATCACCGACCAAATTCAAAAAAGCCCAACCGCAAGGTTGGGCTTTTTGCTTTCCGGCCTCGAAAAGAGGATGAGAACCTCCGGGGGAAGAGGTTCGACTCGAGCATCGCGAGAGAACGTTGCTTCAGCAACGGCCCGAAGGGCGAGCCACGCAGTGGCGAGTTATCCTCTATCACCGACCAAATTCAAAAAAGCCCAACCGTAAGGTTGGGTTTTTTGCTTTCTGCATCCTGGAAAATAGCCTTCCGCGTTCCCGTAGGCTGGATAAGCGCAGCGCCATCCGGCGAAATGATCGAAAACCTCTGTTATCCCCACTTCTCGCTGTCAGTTCACAATTTTGTACGATATTCCATTGTATTTTTTTATATATGTTTGGATCTTTTTTCGCGTTGCTTATGGATAAAGACAGCATTTTTCGCTGTGCGTTTTAGCGTTCACGGCATTAATCGCTCAGATAATCATCATTCTGCAAGAAATTTTTCATAATCTGCATGAAAGTTAATCACTGGCTTTGGAGGATTAATAAGCGAATTATTCTGATGTAGCGGCGGTAGCACAAATTTCCCTGCTGAAAATAGAGGCTTGAAGTTTTTTTAAACTTTGTTTACCGATTCTCACCGTCGTTGTAAATCCCGGTTACCTGTATTGACGTTTTGACATTCTGTTGACAGATTGTAGGGCATGAGGGGCATTTCAAGGAGAATCTGCACTGCAACTCAGTCAACCTTGTGAAAGGAATCCCCATCTCTCATAACGCCTTCGGGCACAACCGACCAGACCGGGTAAAAAACTAATAAAGGTCTGTCGGACATACCCACTGCATGGGTAACAACACATATCACATTGGAGCAGAATCAATGAGTATTTCCTTGAAGAAGTCAGGGATGCTGAAGCTCGGTCTTAGCCTGGTGGCCATGACCGTCGCGGCAAGCGTGCAGGCTAAAACCCTGGTTTATTGTTCTGAAGGCTCGCCTGAAGGCTTTAACCCACAGCTTTTCACCTCTGGCACCACCTATGATGCCAGCTCCGTACCGATTTATAACCGTCTGGTGGAATTCAAAATCGGCACCACGGAAGTGATTCCTGGCCTGGCTGAGAAGTGGGATATCAGCGCTGATGGCAAAACCTACACTTTCCACCTGCGTAAAGGCGTGAAGTGGCAGGACAACAAAGATTTCAAACCGACGCGCGATTTCAACGCGGATGACGTGGTGTTCTCCTTCGACCGTCAGAAAAACGATCAGAACCCGTACCATAAAGTCTCTGGCGGCAGCTACGAATACTTCGAAGGCATGGGCCTGCCTGACCTGATTAGCGAAGTGAAGAAAGTCGACGACAATACCGTTCAGTTCGTGCTGACCCGTCCGGAATCACCGTTCCTGGCCGACCTGGCAATGGACTTCGCTTCCATTCTCTCTAAAGAGTACGCGGACAACATGCTGAAAGCCGGTACGCCGGACAAAGTGGACCTCGACCCGATCGGTACTGGTCCGTTCCAGCTGCTGCAATATCAAAAAGATTCCCGCATCCTGTACAAAGCGTTTGACGGTTTCTGGGGCACCAAGCCGAAAATCGATCGTCTGGTCTTCTCCATCACCCCGGATGCTTCCGTACGTTATGCCAAACTGCAGAAAAACGAGTGCCAGGTTATGCCGTACCCGAACCCGGCCGATATCGCTCGTATGAAGCAGGACAAAAACATCACGCTGATGGAGCAGGCTGGTCTGAACGTTGGCTACATGTCCTTCAACACCGAGAAGAAACCGTTTGATGACGTGAAAGTGCGTCAGGCGCTGACTTACGCGGTGAACAAAGAAGCGATCATCAAAGCGGTATACCAGGGCGCTGGCGTGGCGGCGAAAAACCTGATCCCGCCAACCATGTGGGGCTATAACGACGACGTTAAAGACTACACCTACGATCCGGAGAAGGCGAAACAGCTGCTGAAAGAAGCCGGTCAGGATAAAGGCTTTACCGTTGAACTGTGGGCGATGCCGGTACAGCGTCCGTACAACCCGAACGCTCGCCGTATGGCTGAGATGATTCAGGCTGACTGGGCGAAAGTCGGCGTACAAGCCAAAATCGTGACCTACGAGTGGGGTGAATACCTGAAGCGCGCGAAAGCGGGCGAACACCAGGCGGTCATGATGGGCTGGACCGGCGACAACGGGGATCCGGATAACTTCTTCGCCACCCTGTTCAGCTGCGCAGCGGCGAAAGACGGTTCCAACTACTCTCGCTGGTGCTACAAGCCGTTTGAAGATCTGATTCAACCGGCTCGCGCAACCGACGACCACAACAAGCGTGTTGAACTCTACAAACAGGCTCAGGTAGTGATGCATGACCAGGCTCCGGCGCTGATCGTCGCTCACTCCACCGTGTATGAGCCGGTGCGTAAAGAAGTCAAAGGCTATGTTGTTGATCCGTTGGGCAAACACCACTTCGAAAACGTGTCTGTCGAATAATAAGCACGATAGCTGCCCTCTCTCCTTTCCGGGAGAGGGGGTAAAGTGTTTTCCCTCTGCGGAGGGAATTCCTGTTTGTGAGCAATACAGACGCGCCGCCGCCAGGCGCTGCGTCACTACTGAGAATCCGGGTTATGTTGCAGTTCATTCTCCGACGTTTGGGGCTGGTTATCCCAACGTTTATCGGTATCACCCTTCTCACCTTTGCCTTTGTCCATATGATCCCCGGCGACCCGGTAATGATCATGGCGGGTGAGCGTGGTATCTCTCCTGAGCGTCACGCTCAATTGCTGGCTGAGCTTGGTCTTGATAAGCCGCTTTGGGAACAATATGTCCACTATGTCTGGGGCGTATTGCACGGTGACTTAGGCATCTCTCTGAAGAGCCGACTTCCGGTGTGGGACGAGTTTGTGCCGCGTTTTAAAGCGACGCTGGAACTCGGTATCTGCGCCATGATTTTTGCGGTCGCTGTGGGTATTCCGGTGGGCGTGCTGGCCGCCGTCAAACGTGGCTCTATTTTCGATCATACTGCGGTGAGCCTTGCGCTGACCGGTTACTCCATGCCTATCTTCTGGTGGGGCATGATGCTGATTATGCTGGTTTCGGTGCAGCTCAATCTGACGCCGGTCTCCGGGCGCGTCAGCGATATGGTGTTCCTTGACGACAGCAATCCGTTAACCGGCTTTATGCTGATAGACACCGCCATCTGGGGCGAGCAGGGCAACTTTATCGATGCCCTTGCGCATATGATCCTGCCTGCCATCGTGCTCGGCACTATCCCGCTGGCGGTGATCGTGCGTATGACCCGCTCCTCGATGCTGGAAGTGCTGGGTGAAGATTACATCCGTACCGCGCGCGCAAAAGGGCTGACCCGCATGCGCGTGATTATCGTGCATGCGCTGCGCAACGCGATGTTGCCGGTGGTGACGGTTATCGGTTTGCAGGTCGGCACGCTGCTGGCGGGCGCGATCCTGACGGAAACCATCTTCTCCTGGCCGGGGTTGGGGCGTTGGCTGATTGATGCGCTGCAACGCCGTGACTATCCGGTGGTGCAGGGCGGGGTATTGCTGGTCGCGACGATGATTATCCTCGTCAACCTGCTGGTCGACCTGCTCTACGGCGTGGTGAACCCGCGTATTCGGCATAAGAAGTAAGGGGCCATCATGTCACAAGTTACTGAAAATAAAGTTATCGCTGCACCGGTGCCAATGACGCCGTTGCAGGAGTTCTGGCACTATTTCAAACGCAACAAAGGTGCAGTTGTTGGCCTGGTTTACGTGGTGATCATGCTGATTATCGCTGTGTTTGCTAACTTCCTTGCGCCGCACAACCCGGCCGATCAGTTCCGCGATGCGCTGCTGGCGCCGCCGGTCTGGCAGGACGGCGGCACCTGGACGCACATCTTGGGTACCGATGATGTGGGCCGCGATACGCTGTCGCGCCTGATGTTTGGCGCCCGTCTGTCGCTGCTGGTGGGCTGTCTGGTGGTCGTGCTGTCGTTGATTGCGGGCATCGTGCTCGGCCTGGTGGCCGGTTACTTTGGCGGCGTTATTGACAGCATCATTATGCGTGTCGTCGACATTATGCTGGCGTTGCCGAGCTTGCTGCTGGCGCTGGTGCTGGTGGCTATCTTCGGCCCGTCGATCGTCAACGCCTCGCTGGCGCTGACGTTTGTCGCCCTGCCGCACTATGTGCGACTCACGCGCGCCGCCGTGCTGGTGGAGGTGAATCGCGACTACGTGACCGCTTCCCGCGTTGCCGGTGCGGGTGCGATGCGCCAGATGTTCGTCAATATTTTCCCCAACTGCCTCGCGCCGCTGATCGTTCAGGCGTCGCTGGGCTTCTCGAACGCCATTCTCGACATGGCCGCCCTTGGCTTCCTTGGCATGGGCGCGCAGCCGCCAACACCGGAGTGGGGCACTATGCTCTCCGACGTGTTGCAGTTCGCGCAGAGTGCCTGGTGGGTCGTGACCTTCCCGGGTGTCGCGATCCTGCTGACGGTGCTGGCATTTAACCTGATGGGTGACGGACTGCGTGATGCGCTCGACCCCAAACTGAAGCAGTAAGAGGTTCGAGATGGCGTTATTAAATGTAGATAAATTATCGGTGCACTTCGGCGACGTTGGCTCCGAGTTCCGCGCCGTAGATCGCGTAAGTTACAGCGTGAGCCAGGGCGAAGTGGTCGGCATCGTCGGTGAATCCGGCTCCGGTAAATCCGTCAGTTCACTGGCGATTATGGGATTGATTGATTTCCCCGGCCGCGTAATGGCCGAAAACCTGGAGTTCAACGGCCAGGATCTGAAACGCATTTCGGAAAAAGAGCGCCGCAGTCTGGTGGGCTCCGAAGTGGCGATGATTTTCCAGGATCCGATGACCAGCCTGAACCCGTGCTACACGGTCGGTTTCCAGATAATGGAAGCGATTAAGGTGCATCAGGGCGGGAATAAGAAAACCCGTCGTCAGCGCGCAATTGACCTGCTGACGCAGGTCGGTATTCCCGATCCGGCCTCGCGTCTGGACGTATATCCGCACCAGCTCTCCGGTGGGATGAGCCAGCGTGTGATGATTGCCATGGCGATTGCCTGTCAGCCAAAACTGCTGATTGCCGATGAACCGACGACCGCGCTGGATGTAACCATCCAGGCGCAGATCATCGAGCTTTTGCTGGAGTTGCAGCAAAAAGAGAATATGGCGCTGATCCTGATCACTCACGATCTGGCGCTGGTGGCGGAAGCGGCGCACAAAATTATTGTGATGTACGCAGGCCAGGTGGTGGAAAGCGGCGAAGCGAAAGATATCTTCCGCGCGCCGCGTCATCCTTACACCCAGGCGCTGCTGCGTGCGCTGCCGGAGTTTGCGCAGGACAAAGCGCGTCTGGCTTCGCTGCCGGGCGTTGTTCCGGGCAAATATGACCGCCCTACTGGCTGCCTGCTGAATCCGCGCTGCCCGTATGCAACGGACAAATGCCGCGAGCAGGAACCGGCACTGAACACCGTCGATGGCGGCCGTCAGTCCAAATGTCACTACCCACTCGATGACGCCGGGAGGCCGACACTATGAGTACGCACGAGGCCACCTCGCAGCAGCCGCTGTTGCAGGCTATCGACCTGAAAAAATACTACCCGGTGAAGAAGGGAATGTTTGCCCCGGAACGCCTGGTGAAAGCGCTGGATGGCGTATCGTTCACCCTGGAGCGCGGTAAAACGCTGGCGGTGGTGGGCGAATCCGGCTGTGGTAAATCCACGCTCGGCCGTCTGCTGACGATGATTGAAACCCCGACCGGCGGCGAGCTGTATTACCAGGGTCAGGATCTACTGAAACACGATCCCCATGCGCAGAAGCTGCGTCGGCAGAAGATTCAGATCGTCTTCCAGAACCCGTATGGCTCGCTGAACCCGCGTAAAAAAGTGGGGCAGATCCTCGAAGAACCTCTGCTGATTAACACTTCTCTTAGCAAAGAGGCGCGTCGGGAAAAAGCGCTGGCGATGATGGCGAAAGTCGGCCTGAAAACCGAGCATTACGATCGCTATCCGCATATGTTCTCCGGCGGTCAGCGTCAGCGTATTGCTATCGCCCGTGGTCTGATGCTCGATCCGGACGTGGTGATTGCCGACGAACCGGTTTCCGCGCTGGACGTTTCCGTGCGCGCGCAGGTGCTTAACCTGATGATGGATTTGCAGCAGGATTTGGGGCTTTCTTACGTCTTTATCTCCCACGATCTCTCTGTGGTTGAGCACATTGCCGATGAAGTGATGGTGATGTATCTCGGCCGCTGCGTGGAGAAAGGCACGAAAGACCAGATCTTCTCCAACCCGCGTCACCCGTACACTCAGGCGCTGCTCTCTGCGACGCCGCGCCTGAATCCGGATGAGCGTCGCGAGCGCATTAAACTGACCGGCGAGCTGCCAAGCCCGCTGAATCCACCGCCGGGCTGCGCGTTTAACGCCCGCTGCTCCCGTCGTTTCGGCCCCTGCACGCAGTTGCAGCCGCAGCTGAAAGATTACAGTGGTCAACTGGTTGCCTGCTTTGCCGTCGACCAGGATGAGAACGGCGAGAAACCGCACGCGTAATCCTCATGTGCCCGGCAGCGTTCAGGTTGCCGGGCCTGTTACTTTACGCTGACCCCGGACAATCGATATTCTCCGTTGCTGCCACTCCTTATAAGCTTTTCGGCTTATTTTTGAAATTTCCAATAAATTTACCTTAAAACGAACGGAGAGATAATTTCAGCAGGAATAATGGCTTAGCGGAATAAAACAGTTTTATGACTCCCAATAATTATTTCTAAATATTTCTCCGGGTAAGCAAAAATTAAAGATATTATTTCTTTTTCCAGATTATTATTCTTTTAATCATGAGAGTGGTGATATTAATTATATATTAATTTAGTTTAAGTTGGTTTTTATCTCCATAATATCCCTCCTTTTTTGGACATTCATACTTTAATAGATACCGCAGCAAAAAAAGATGGCACATGTATGGGTATTGTTTATATATTTACCGGAAATAAACATCGTGTTAGCACCAATGAAATTTAACACGTAAAAACAGGCGGAAGGCCATCGCCGAAACATTATCTTGTACCCACGCAACACAGCACAGCCAAAATAAAAAGCCACAACTCGACCAATATCCGGGCGCTGAGATCTTTAGCGGTGGCGGGTACAATATTATTTTGTAAATCATGAGATTAACCATGAATCATTATGATGATTTGCAGAGGTTTAAGGATAAAACCCGCAACCAAAAGCACAATTTTAAGGATCTCTCCGCGCAAAACCCTGGCAGTGACCAGGGAAACTGGGCGCTGATTCAGCAGCTCTCTCCGGCAACGGATGAATCGACGCTGACCATGGGCGGCCATGTTTCTCTTCCTGTTCCGCAATCCGTTGAACCGGATCTCTTTGCCCGCACTGAAAATGCGCCCGCTGCCGACGTCAGTGAGCCTGCGTCAATATGGGCTCCTTCCATTTTTCAGGCGGTTGCCAGCCAGCTTGCGGCGGTCATCCCGCCCCCGGCGCCGGTGCCTGCGCCCACTCCCGCCCCGGTGAGAGCGTTGCCTGCTGACGGGGTAAAATCTGCCGCCGTCAACTACGCGCAACTTTTCGCCGCCAAAGCGCCGGAAGCAAAGCCGAAAACGGAAAAAAACCAGCCATTACATTCGTTGTTAGAAAGGATCGCGTCATGCCGTTGATTTGTGTTTGTTCGCCGAAAGGCGGTGTCGGAAAAACGACCCTGACGGCGAATCTGGCGTACGCGCTGGCCCGTTCAGGCAGCAAAGTGCTGGCGCTCGATTTTGACGTGCAGAACGCGCTGCGCCTGCATTTCGGCGTACCGCTAACGGACGGGCGCGGCTACGTTGCCAAAGCGGCGGAATCATCGGACTGGAGCCAGTTTGTCCTCACCGCGGGCGGCAATATCTTCGTCCTGCCTTATGGCGACGCCACGGAAGAGCAGCGCCTCACATTTGAAGAGCGGCTGGCGAATGACGAGCACTTTTTAACGCGTGGGCTGAATACGCTGTTGAACTATCCGGGGCTGATTATCGTCGCCGATTTTCCGCCAGGGCCGTCGGCGGCGTTAAAAGCCATGTCGCGGCTGGCCGATGTGCATCTGGTGACGTTGCTGGCGGATACCGCATCGCTCTCCCTGCTGCCGCAAATCGAAAACAACCGCCTGACGGGAGAGATGCTCAACCGTAAAGCCGGTCACTTTTTTGTGGTCAATCAGAGCGACAACCGCCGCCAGATCAGCCGTGATGTCACCACGTTTCTTGAGCAGCGCCTGGGCAACCAGCTTCTGGGCGTGCTGCACCGCGATGAAAGCGTTGCCGAAGCGAATGCCTCACAGCAATCGGTGTTCGATTTTAGCCCGGCTTCCGCCGCCGCTTTCGATATTGAACTCATTGCAAAACGCGTCGCCGGTATTTTAGGCGTCAAAATCGGTGACGGGACGGTTCACAACTCGCCGCGCATGTCAGGTTTCTAACGCTCACGGGCAACCTATGAAAAAGCTTCTTTCTGTTTTGCTGGTGCTGGCAATGGTTCCTGTCGCCCTGCTGGTGGTCATTACGCCGATGGACAGCCAAAAGCAGTATATTTTTGGCCTGATCAGCATCGGGATTTTGTTCCTGCTTGGATTCAGCAAAAAGCGCAGTATTTCGGTGATTATGGTCGTGATGTCGGTGCTGTTGTCGACACGCTATATCTATTTCCGCCTGACGCAAACCCTGCATTTTAACTCTGAGATTGAAACCCTGCTCGGCATGGGGCTGTTCCTCGCGGAAGTCTATGTCTGGGTGATGCTGCTGCTGAGCTACCTGCAAACGGTGTGGCCGCTGAAGCGTGAAATAGTGCAACTGCCGGATGATATGAGCCAGTGGCCGACGGTAGATGTCTACATTCCGACCTACAACGAACCGCTGGACGTGGTGCGTGATACGGTGCTCGCCGCGCAGTGTATTGATTACCCGCGCGATAAGATGAAAATCTACCTGCTCGATGATGGTAAACGCCGGGAGTTTGCGGTGTTCGCCGCCGATGTCGGCGTCGGGTATATCACCCGTAATGATAATGCGCACGCCAAAGCCGGCAACCTGAACCACGCGATGAAGCTTACCCACGGCGAGCTGATTTGTGTTTTCGACTGTGACCATGTCGCCACGCGAATTTTCCTGCAAGCCACGGTTGGCGGTTTCCTGAAAGATCCGAAACTGGCGCTGGTGCAGACGCCACACTACTTCTATTCACCGGATCCGTTCGAACGCAACCTGTCGGTAGGCCGCAATATTCCTAATGAAGGCTCGCTGTTCTACGGCCCGATCCAGCAAGGCAACGACAACTGGAACGCCACCTTTTTCTGCGGCTCGTGCGCGGTAATTCGCCGCAGCGCACTGGAGGAGATTGGTGGTTTTGCCGTGGAAACGGTGACCGAAGATGCGCATACCGCGCTGAAATTGCAGCGCCTGGGCTGGGGCACGGCGTTTATCGATATTCCGCTGGCGGCCGGTCTGGCGACCGAACGTCTGGTACTGCATGTGATCCAGCGTACCCGCTGGGCGCGTGGCATGACGCAGATTTTCCGCCTCGACAACCCGCTGCTGGGACGCGGGCTGACCCTTCCGCAGCGTTTGTGCTACCTGAGCGCGATGCTTTATTACCAGTTTGCGCTGCCGCGAATCGCCTTTTTGACCGCGCCGCTGGCTTATTTGCTGTTTAACCTGAACATTATTCACTCCTCGGCCAGTCTGGTCTTCGCCTATGCGCTGCCGCATTTGTTCCTTGCGGTGTACGTTAACTCGCGTCTGAACGGGCGTTTCCGTTACAGCTTCTGGGGTGAGATTTATGACATCGTGCTGGCCTTCCATATTGTCCTGCCGACCGTCGTCACCATGCTGTTTCCGAAACGCGGAAAATTTAACGTCACCGATAAAGGCGGCCTGCTGAACGTTGGCTATTTCGATTTCAGCGTGGTGCGCCCGCATTTGATTATCGCGGTGTTGCTGGCGGCTGGCGTGGTGGCCGGGATTGTCCGCGCCTGCGCCCATGATTACTTCGGCGTCGATCCGCGCGTTATCGCCCTTAACGTCGGCTGGGGGCTGTACAGCCTGATTTTCCTGCTGGCGGCGATTGCCGTGGCGCGGGAAACCCGCCAGACCCGCAAAACAATCCGTATTGATGTCGATATTCCGGTATTGATCCACTATGCCAGCGGTATTACCTCTCGCAGCCAGACCGCCGATTTATCGATGGGCGGCTGCCGTATCGTGGTGCCGGACGAGCGCCACCAGAGCGATGAAATCGAAGAGATTGAGCTGCTGCTGCAATCGGGCGCGATTGCCATTCCGGTTCGTATCATCGCCAGCGATGCCGAGTATATCCGCCTGATGTTCGACGATATTCCGCTGTCGCGCCGCCGTGAACTGGTGCGCGTGGTGCTTTCCCGCGCGGACGCGTGGATTCACCCGCCGAAACCGCAGGACAACCCGTTCCGCTCGATGCTGACCATTGTGCGCTGCGTCTTTGATCTCTTCTGGCTGACCTGGACATCGCGTCGGGAAAATCGCCGCCTGCGGGCAGAGCTGGCGGAGAAGGCGACGTCGGAGGAGGGCAGCGTATGAAACGTCTGACAACGCTGGCTATGCTGGTCGGTACACTGTTTATGGCGCCGCTGCACAGTGAGGAAACAACGGTTTCGTCGCTGCTGCCGGTCGATTTACCCCCGCCGACAGCGGCGCAAAGCGCATCGGCCTTTGTGCCGTCGGTGGTCAACAGCGTGAGTCTGGCGCAAATGGGGCAACCGCAGGGGTTAACCCTGAGCGGCGGCCAGTTCCAGAGCGGCGTCGATTTTACCCTGCCGATGGATCAGGTGATCACCAACGCCCGGCTGGCGCTGAATCTGAAGGTCTCCCCGGCAATGGCGGCGCGTAATGCCACCCTGCAATTGATGCTTAACGGCCAGCCGCTGGGCACCGTGCCGCTGACCGCGACCGATAGCGATCTGTCGCGCTACCAGCTGGATATTCCGGCAGCGCTGATGGTTTCCAGCAACAACCTGAGCTTCAAAATCAATGATGGCGAGGCGATGCAGTGCCAGCGCGATCTGAACGATAAGTATCGTGTCACCGTCCTGCCGGATTCGCGTTTTGAGCTGGAAGGGCAGCAACTGGATATCGGCACCGATCTGAGCCACTTCCCGCGCCCGTTCTTTGACAGCATGCAGATGTCACCGACGAGCATTGCGATGGCGTTCGGCGCGACGCTGAGCGCCGATGCCATTAGCGCGGGCGCATTGATCTCCTCGTGGATGGGGATTCAGGCCGATTATCGCGGCATCTCCTTTGCGGCGTATCACGATCGTCTGCCGGAACAGAACGGCATCCTGATCGGCCATCCCGGCGAGCAGATCGGCGGCCTGACGCTGCCGCAAACTACGCAGCCGCTGCTGAAAATTATCGATAACCCGGCGAACCCGGTGTACAAGCTGCTGCTGGTGGTCGGTAAAGATGAGCATGAACTGCGTGCGGCGGCCTGGCGGCTGACGCGGGGCAATTTCACGCCGCAAACACCTGCGCTCGATGTTACGGCGCAGACCATTCCGTTGAGCAAACCCTATGATGCGCCGCGCTGGATCCCAACCGATCGTCCCATCAAGCTTCATGAGTTGATCCGCAAAGATCAAAACCTGACCGCCACCGGGATCTGGCACTCGCCGTTGCAGGTGGCATTTCGCGCCGCGCCGGATCTGTTTTTGTGGGACGGTGAAACCATCCCGCTGCATATTGGTTACCGGTTCCCGACGGAAAACTGGATCGACGAGCAGCGTTCCTGGCTGAGCATGACCATGAACGACACGTTCCTGCACAACCTGCCGGTCAATAAGCAGGGCGCGCTGGAAACGCTGTGGCACAAGCTGGGCGGTGATGCGCGTCAGGAGTCATTCGATATGCCGCTGGAGCCGTACATGATCTACGGCGACAACCAGCTCTCGCTCTACTTCAACATCGTGCCGAAAGAGAATGCGCCGTGCAGCACGTTGTTGAACAACAACATCAAAAGCCGCATTGATGATGATTCATGGATCGATTTAAGCCACACGCGTCACTTTGCGCTGCTGCCGAACCTTTCCTATTTCGTTGGCGCATCGTTCCCGTTTACCCGCATGGCGGACTACGCGGAAACGGTGCTGATGCTGCCGCAGAATCCGTCAGAAACGCAGCTCGCCACGCTGCTGGATATGGCCGCGCGCTCCGGTAATGCCACCGGAACGGCGCTGGGACATAACCGCGTGGTGCTTGGCGTTCCCACCGGCGGTGGTTTGCAAGAGCTGGTGCGCGATCGCGACGTGCTGGCGGTCACGGGCATGGATCAGCTCGACTTCAACCATGCGCTGCTGGCGGACTCGCCGTTTATCACCCATGACAACACGCTGGGCGTGCGCGCGCCTTCCCTGTGGCAGAAAGTGCAGCGCTGGATGGCGGGCGACTGGGCGGCCGAAGGGCTGGAGGCTGACCGCTACTTCTCCTCTAACGAAGCGTGGCGCGGCTTTATCAGTTTCCGCTCGCCGTGGAACGATGAACGCCTGGTGGTCCTGGCGCTGGGCAGCAGCGATGAACAGCTTTCGCACCTGCACAGCGATCTGGCTTCGGCGCGCATTAACGCCGGTATTCGCGGCGATGCCGCCATCATCACCAATGAAAACGGCGTGCGCAGCTTCCGCGTCGGTGAACAGTTCCCGAGCGGTCAAATGCCACCGCAGATGATGGTGGTCTGGTATGCCAATCAGCACTCCGCGCTGCTGGCCATTCTGGGGCTGCTGGTCGGTTCGCTGGCGGGCTGGCTGCTCTATCTGACGCTGAAAAAGCGCGAGCGTAAACGTCTGGATCCGGAGAACAGCAAGTGAAAAGGGTGATCACAATGCGAAACAAAACCGCCCGCCGGTGGACGACCGTTTGCCTTTCCGGCGCACTTGCGCTCAGCGTCGCCGGGCAGGCGCAGGCCGCGCCGAATGATGCGGCATTAAAAGCGCTGTTCGATCAGGCCAACTACTGGCATGAAAAATCCCATGACGACCTGGCGATGGAGTCACTGAAAAAGGTGTTAATGGTTGATGCCAATAACACCCAGGCGATGTATCTGATGGCGCTGTGGGCGCAGCAAAATGGCGATTTGCAGACCGCCGCGCAGTGGCGTTCGCGGCTGGCGCAAACCGCGCCCGGCGATGGCGGATTGCAGGCGCTGGATAACGCCAAACAGATGGCGCAGGTGCCGCAAGGCCAGCTCACGCTGGCGCGTCAGCAGGCGCGGAGCGGCAACATTCCGGCCGCGCTGGAGACCTGGCGCAGCCTGTTTAACGGCAATACGCCGCCGCCGGGTCTGGCGCCGGAATATTATCTGACGATGGCGAGCGACAAAGCGCTCTATCCGCAGGCGCTGGCGCAGATGCAGCACGTTGTGGCGCAGAATCCGCAGGACAATGCCGCGCGCGTGGCGCTGGGCAAGATGCTCACCTGGCGTGAAGAGACGCGCCGCGACGGGATTTTACTGCTCGAACCGATGGCCAGCGGCAGCAAAGATGCCGATGCCGGTTTACGCCAGGCGCTGCTGTGGCTTGGGCCGCAGTCCGGCGATGAGCGCTTCTACGACACCTGGTTGCAGCGCCATCCGCAGGACAGCGAAGTTCAGGATTACTATCGCAAAAACATCGGTGGCGCGGCGAAAGGCGCGGGCTTTACTGCCCTGAACAGCGGCGACAGCAGTACGGCGAAGCGGCAATTTGAACAGGTGCTGCAAACCAATCCGCAGGACGCGGATGCGCTGGCGGGTATGGGGTATATCGCCCAGCGCAAGGGTGATTATCAGGCGGCGGCGCAATACCTGAACCGGGCGGCGAGCCAGGGCGGCGATGCCTCCGCCGAGCGCAAAACGCAGGCGGAGGACGCGGCGTTTTACGGCCAGTTGGCGCAGGCGCAACAGGCGCTGAAAGAGGGCAATGTCAGCCAGGCGCTGGCCTTATCTGCACCGCTGGCGCAGCAGGGCGGCGAGCGGGGAACGGCGGCAAAACTGTTCCGCGCCGATGTGTTACGCCAGAACAAAGATTACCCGCAGGCGGAGCAGGCGCTGCGCGCGATTCTGAACGACCAACCGCAGAATGCCCCGGCGCGCGAAAACCTCTATTACGTTCTGCGCGATCAAAACAAAACGGCAGAAGCCCAGAGCATGCTGCGAACCTTACCAGCCAGCTTGCAGGCGAAGCTGCAACCGCGCGTGGCGACCGGTGCGCCGGGCGATCCGCTGCGCCGCCAGGCGCAACAACTGGCCGCCAGCGGCAATACACCGCAGGCGATTGCGCTGTTGCGTCAGGGCGTTGAGCGGTTGCCGGACGATCCGTGGCTGCGCCTCGATCTGGCGCGATTATTACAGCAATCCGGCCAGCAGAATGAAGCAGCGAGCGTCATGCTTCCGGCGCAAAGCAGCGGCGCAGGTGCTAGCTCCTTGTATGCCGCCGCGCTGTTTGCCAGTGAAAATGGCGGCTGGCAACAGGCCAGCTCGTTGTTGTCGCGGATCTCGCCTGCGGGGCAAAACAGCCAGACGCGCGATCTCACTCGCCGGGTGAATTACAACCTGCAAATGGCGACCGCCGATCGTTACCTGGCGCAGGGCAATACTGTTGCCGCGTCGAATACCCTGAAAGCGCTCGCCAGTACGCCGCCGGAAAGCCCGGCTGATGCCGGGAAACTGGCGCGGATGCTGGCGCAAACCGGCGATCTGACCACGGCGGTTTCGCTGGTGCGGGCCAATATGCAGCAGGGTGTGCAGGGCAATGCCGGGGATTACGCCGATCAAATTGCCGTGCTGAATCAGGCCGGGTTGAACCAGGAAGCGCAGACGTTTGTTTCCAGCCCGGAGATGCAGGCGCGCAGCACCCCGGCGCAACTGGCGGGCGTGCGTAACGGTTATGTCATTAATGAAGCCGATCGTCTGCGCGAGCAGGGCAACTATGCCGCCGCCTATGACAAGCTGATTCGCGCGTTGCAAAGCGATCCGCAGAATACCGATTTGATGTTCGCCATGGGCCGTCTCTACCAGAGCGGCAAAATGAACAAAGAAGCGGGCGTGCTGTATGACTACCTGATGACGCGCGACAGCAACGATCAGGCCGCGCGCGTCGGCGCGATTGATGTGGCGCTGGCGGAAAATAACGTTGATAAAGCACAGACGCTGGCGAATGGCCTGCGCAGTAATAGTTCACCGGAACGCCTGCTGCTGCTGGCGCGGCTGGAAGAGGCAAAGGGCAACCATCAGCAGGCGATGACCTTGTTGCGTAGCGCACGCGGCAAGCTGGTGGGGCTGGAATCAACCAACAGCGCGGCCACGCCAACAATTGGCGGCGTTTTGTTGGCGGATAACCCGTTTATGACCACCAGCAAAACCACGGCAGACACGGCGGCGCCGCAGTCGCTGTATGGGCAGACGTTGCCGTGGCAGGTGGCGCAGGTCGCCCGTGAGCCGGGCAGTAACCTGCCGGGCACCACGCGTACCGATCTGCCGGTGGAAACGGCGCAAAGCCGTACGCTGCGCCAGGTGGATGACATGATGCAGCAGATGGACGAAAAAACCGGCATGTGGCTGCAAGGTGAAGTGGATATTCGCGGTCGCGACGGGGAGACCGGCACCAGCAAGTTAACAGAAGCGAAAGCGCCGCTGACCTGGTCCAGCTCGCCGTTCGGCGATGCGCGCTTTGAATTCACCGCCACGCCGGTCAGCCTTAGTTCCGGTAGCGCTTCGGGCGACGCCTGGCGTCGTTATGGTTCCAACCCGCTGGCGGATGCGGCGAGCAATATTGCCACCTCCATCAGCAATGCCAACAGTTCTACGGCAACGGACGGCAGCGATAAGTTTATCGATCTGGCTGGTTACGCCGATGCCAGCAAACTGACGCCGTTTACCGATGAGGGTTACAACAACCTGACCTCTTTATTGGGTTCGAGCCGCCTGAAAAGCCTGAGCGCATCGAATTACAAGAAGAATTACAACGATGCGATTAACGCCTCTACCGATTCGCAAAACGCCAGCGGCGTAGAGCTGAATATGGCGCTCAGCGGCGACAGCTACAAGCTGGATATCGGCAGTACGCCGCTCGGGCAGGATCTCACCTCGCTGGTGGGCGGCGTGAAGTGGTCGCCGAAACTGACCAACTACCTGACGCTGATCTTCACTGGCGAGCGCCGCGCGATCACCGACAGCCTGCTGTCGTATGTCGGGCTACAGGATAAATACTCCGGTCAGCACTGGGGGCAGGTCACCAAAAACGGCGGAACGGTACAGTTAAGTTACGATGATGGCGATGCCGGGTTTTACGTCGGCGGCGGGGGTTACAGCTATCTCGGGACGGACGTTGCCAGCAACACCAGCATGAACGCCAATGCCGGGGTCTATCTACGCCCGTGGCATGACGATTTCCGCCAGTTGCAGGCCGGGTTGAGCGTGAGCTGGATGGATTTCTCGAAAAACCTCAGCTACTTCACCTACGGCCAGGGCGGTTATTTCAGCCCGCAGAACTATGTCAGCGTCTCTTTACCGGTCGATCTTTCGCAGAAAATCGATAACTGGAAGCTAAGCATCGGCGGTGCTGTGGGTTATCAGTCTTATACCCAGGATAAAAGCGACTATTTCCCGACCGAGCCTGAGGCACAGAAGATGCTCCAGCAACTGGCGGATCTGGGCTTTATCAAAGAGGCGCAGTACCAGGGCACGTCGCAAAACGGTATCGGCTACAACTTCCATGCGGGGCTGGATTACAACGTGAATAAAAATATGACCGTGGGCGGCAAAGTCGGCTACGACACCTTCGGCAATTATAACGAAAGCACCGCCGGGATTTGGCTCCGGTATATGTTGGGAGACAAATGATGACACACACTTCTGATACGCCGTTGCTCTCGTGGTTTCAGCAGCAGCAAACGGCGCCGGGCTGGTTCGATCTGCTGAGCGTGATGATTGACGGCATGGTAAGCAACGTCGGCGAAGCGGAAAGCCTGCCGTTCCTGCGACAGATGGGCGATGCGATGGCGGAACGCACGCCGCTTCCGCCGTCGGAAACCGTGGGCGAACTGGAAGCCAATATCAATGCGCAACTGGCGCTGTTCAACTGGGGCTTTATCGATATCGATACCCGTGATGACGGGCTGGCATTTCGGCATCAGGGCTTGCCGGTGGCGCGGGAAGATGCGCACCGGAAGCGCTGGTGCTTTGCCTTTTGCGCCGTGCTTGAGGGGCTGTATACCCGCTGGATGCAAGAGCAGGGCGGCGCGGCAGGCCTCGTTTTTACCCGCGAAAGGCTCTATTCTGTGTCGGATGTTCTCTTCCGTTACGCTAACCCAAGTGAGTAAACCCATGTTGAAGCGTGTATTCGCCGCACTGGTGGTGATGGTGAGTCTGTTGTTTACGTCATTTTCCCAGGCTTCTGCGGCCTGGGATAGTTATAAAGCCCGTTTTTTGATGCCGGATGGACGCGTCGTCGATACCGGCAATAAAAGTGTTTCTCATACTGAAGGCCAGGGTTACGCCATGTTGATGGCGGTGGCCAGTGATGACAGAGCGGCCTTTGACAGCATGTGGAACTGGACGAATAAAACCCTGAGAAATAAAGATAACGGCCTCTTTTTCTGGCGTTATAACCCGGTGGAAGCTGATCCTGTTGCCGATAAAAACGATGCGACGGATGGTGATGTTCTGCTGGCCTGGGCACTGCTGAAAGCGGGGGAGCGCTGGAATGTTCCGGCTTATACCAGCGCGTCGGACGCTATTACGCAAGCCGTGCTGAAACATACGGTGGTGAGTTATGCCGGTTACCGCGTGATGCTGCCGGGCGCGAACGGCTTCAATCTCAACACCTATGTGAACCTGAATCCCGCCTACTTCATTTTCCCGGCGTGGCAGGATTTCGCGAAGCGCAGCCATCAAGTGGTGTGGCGCGATTTGATCACTGACGGACAAAAGCTGCTGGGAAAAATGCGCTTTGGCAAAGCGCAGCTCCCGACAGACTGGGTTTCGCTGGCGGCGGATGGCAAGCTCTCCCCGGCGAAAGAGTGGCCGCCGCGCATGAGTTATGACGCTATCCGTATTCCGCTGTATATCAGTTGGCAGGATCCGCAAAGCGCGCTGCTGACGCCGTGGCGTAACTGGTGGCAGGGCTTTAGCCGCAATCAGACGCCAGCCTGGGTGAATGTGACAACCAACGAAACGGCGCCGTATATGATGAATGACGGTCTGCTGGCAGTACGTGATTTAACGCTGGGAGAAACGCTGGCCGAGCCGCAAATCACCGCGCAGGATGATTACTACTCTGCCAGCCTGAAGATGCTGGTGTGGCTGGCGCAGCAGCGCTAACGTCCTGCACCCTCTCCCTGGCGGGAGAGGGTGCAGGACGTTACTGCGGATACGGCACCCAGTCGCCGCCGTTCAGGCGAACGTACGGCTTGTTCTGATACTGCAACACAATGGCGTTGGCGTTTTCAGAAACCGGCGCCGTTTGCGGCAGATTGCTGGTGAGCTGCTGCCAGTTGACGCTGTCCTCGGTGAAGATTTTGCCATCCAGCACGCGCGTCACCAGTTCTGATATCGCCAGGAAGCTGCTCGGCTGGTTAATCTCAATCGGCGCGCCCTGATGCGGCGCTTTCATGCCGAAGAATTTAATCGCGGTCGGGACGTTGGTAATTGACGGGCTGGGGATATCACGCAGGCCGGAAACCTGCATTTTGTCGCCCTTCAGCGCCGCGCCGTGTTCCGGCACCAGCACCACCATCACTTTCCGCCCGGATTTCTCCAGTTGCGTGAAGAAGGCATCCAGCTCATCAAACATTTTCTGCGCGCGCAGTTTGTAATCCGCCGTTTTACGATCGCCCGGATAGTGGTTCCCGTCGTGCAGCGGCAGCAGATTGTAGAAGGTCGCGGTGCGCTGCCCCTGTTTGAAGCTGTCCGACTCCATCCAGCGGTTCAGCACGGCAGTATCGTCATAGACCGGCGAACCATCAAAAGAGAGCAGTACAGGCGGCAGGCCAGACTGATCCATCAACGGTACCTGCACGCCGCCGTTATCGCGGATCTCTTTCAGGAAGCCGCCAAACTCGCCGTTATGGTCCATCATCAACTGCTGGGTAAAGCCCAGTTTCGCCAGATTATCAAACAGATAGCATTGGTTGTTGGCCTGTTGATAGAGGTTTTTGTGCGACGACTGGCCACAGCTGGCGCGCAACAGACGAATCGCCGCCGGGCCGCTGTAAGCGGTGGCAGAGTTGAAGTGTTTAAATACGATGTCGAAGTGCGACCACAGCGGGTGCGACATCAGCCCTGCCGCTTCGATATCGTCCCACGAGAGGGAACAGATATTAATGACCAGCAGATCGAACGGCTGGGCGTCAGCGGGAAGCTGCGCCGGGAAGGTGCTCTGGCGCTTCTCTTCCGAGGCGTAGAAACTGGCAAGATAAGCATTCAGGTTTTCCGAGGTCGGCGGCGCGGTTTGCGCAGGCATATCGCCGACTACCGGCGTATCGCCTGCCGCCGCGACGGTTGCTGCCGCTCCGCCGCCGGTCGTGGTCACCGTGGTGGTTGGCTGGCCGCCAGGCCACAAGTTGAATGCCGGTCCGGTCAGGGTCAGCACGTTCAGCCAGATCATAATGGCGACGACAAACACGGTAACGCGGATCCACTGCGATAAAAACAGCCACGCCACCAGCAGGACAAAAACCCCGCCAATCATTTGCCAGTTGATAAAACGGGTCACCAGATCAAGCAGATAGTCGGCGCTGAAGCCTGCAACCTGCGAGCCCTGGCTCAGAATACTTTCCGGGCCGGGCAGCCAGGTGTCATGCCAGAAGAGACCAAAACCAATCGGCAGCGCGATCCAGTGGCGCAGACGATGTAACCTCACGCGCGACAATGGCATCAGCAGGAATGCCATAAATACCAGGTTCAGCAGCGGATGAAAGTTAAGGTAGCCCGCCCATAACAGACCGAATTTCAGCAGAAAATAGAAATTCCAGCCGGAGAGGCCGCGCCAGTATTGCCACAGCGGCGAAGGCGGTGAAGTGGTCATCGATGAATTAGTCATGTTTGCGGTCTGCCTTGACGAACGATTCCCGGCGCAATATTCCTGCCGGTTTTACATAGCGAGGTCTGGTAAATAAGATGCGAAACGCGGAGCGGATAGGGCGTATCCAGTGGCGCGCAAGGTAGCCCAGCGGGAAAAAGATCAGCGCACAGAAGATAATAAGCTGAACGATATCGCTGACTGACATCATGATGTGCGCTCCGTGGTGTCACTGAATAAGCGGTAAGGCTCCGGAATACGACGCCAGCCATTACCGTCATGTTCGGCGTTAATGACTTTCTCCGTTTTGGCCGTGTCGGGCAGCGGTTTAGCCAGTTTTTCCGGCGTCAGCGCACGCATTTGCACCAGCTCTGCGGCAATCTGATTATCTTCAAACCACACCATTCGGTTTGAGAAGATATCGGCCGTTGGCAGCGGGAAAATATGGTTCAGGGCGGTATCAAGATCGTTGACCCGGCAAAAGGACAAAAACAGCACCAGCCGGTTGTCGCTCATGCTGACAATATCCCCCACGCGGTTAGGGCGACAGAGGGTAAGCGCCTGTTCGACGCGAATGCCCGGTACCGGACGCAGCGCAACCATTACCCCTTTACCATCCGGCGGCAACAGTTGGTTATTGACCATATTGCTTATCGCATCGCAGAAGATATTCCACGGCTGGTAGCCGCGCAGCTTCAGAGGCTGGGTCATGGAAAGCAGGGTGGTGATATCTTCCGGCACCAGTCGGTTGAATTGTTGTCCCTGCACGCTTTCAATCAGCGTCAGGCAACGCGACAGCGGCGCGTTCCAGGGTATAACCATATTCGCGCCGCAGCCCAGCAATAATCGCTCATCGGTTGCGCGCAGGCTGGCCTGGCTTTCACGGACGATAATTTTTAAAGCGCTGCCGCGCTGGCGGCGCAGGGTATGTACCTGGCGGGCGATGCTGTCGATCTGGTTGTTTTGCGCCAGGGAGAAAATCAGCGTTGCCGCCTGGCTTGAGCGGGCTTCTTCAAACAGGGCTTCGTTTGTTTTAAATAAAGACCAATATTCGGAAAGCGGCGGCGCACCTTCCAGAACCGCCACATTGCTTAATATTCTTTTTTCATCGCTGCGCGGTTGTACGGCGGTTTCTTCCTGCTTCGCTAATTGCCAGCGGTCATCATGGTGATGAAGAATCAGTTGCTGTCGGGCGCTGATCCCTTTTTCATTACACCACCAGGCAACATCATAAAGATGCATACCGTTTTGATAGCGTAAACTTGCCAGACCAAACAGTGAGCGATATTCACTCATCAAAATCGAGGCTTGTTTGTCATTGTTATTGCCGGGATTAATAACCAGCAAAGTGCAATTATGATATTTCGCCCACTCATGCGTTTTTTCTAACCATTGATGTATTTTGGGACCAGGAACATTCTGCCAGGCATTATTAGCACAGAGCAGTATAAGTAAATAATTCTCAGGTTCAATGGTGCAAAGTAAATCGCGGGCGAGAAAGTATAGGCTATTACTCTGGTTTGGCATGGAAAATAGGCGAATTTTTTGGGGGCCGTGATCTTTCTCCAGTTTAAGGATGCCCCGTAGATCGTGGTCCATACCAATAACCGCGACGTTCGCCTCGGTATCTTGCTGTACAATGGTTTGATTAATAAGGCTAAATGCGTCAATTTCGCGATCGGCATTTAACCACCAAACGCCGCCCGTAGGCATATGACGCAATTCGTCCCATAAAGACTGAATGCCAATAGAAAATATGGGGTCCACGATGTCCCTCTTGAAACAAATTTATCTGTATCTCAGTTTACTAGCGAAAGCTGAGAAATAAACCTAACATTGAAATTAAAGAACATCAGTTTTAACATGTAAATGAATTTCGTCGGGCACGATGCCTTGCTACAATCAGTACATGTGTTTTCTATTCAAAGGGATCGGGCCAGAATGCATAATGATGAACCAAAAACGCAAACAGACCCCACTCTGGGTTATACATTCCAAAATGATTTTTTGGCACTGAGTAAGGCTTTTTCACTACCCGAAATAGATTACGCCGATATTTCCCAGCGTGAACAGTTGGCTGCGGCGATTAAGCGCTGGCCGTTGCTGGCTGAATTATCCCGTCAACAATAAGGCAACTGTAGATGACCATTTTGGGATTACAGGGGATCCGCGGCGGTGTGGGTACAACATCAATTACAGCGGCTCTGGCCTGGTCATTGCAATTATTAGGTGAATCGGTGCTGGCTATTGATGCCTGCCCTGACAATTTGCTGCGCCTGTCATTTAATGTCGATTTTGCCAGCCGTGGTGGCTGGGCGCGTTCAGTGCTGGATGGTCAGGACTGGCGCGATGCCGGGATGCGCTACACTTCGCAACTGGATGTATTGCCGTTCGGCCAACTCACGGCGAGCGAGTGGGATTCTGTTCATCAGCATGATGCGTTAAACCAGCTTACTTCTCTTTTACAGGCGTTAAAAACGCAACAACAGTATCACTGGGTGCTCATCGATCTGCCGCACGGTTTTTCACCGTTGGCGCGGCAATTCGTCGCCGCGTGCGACCATGTTTTCACCATTATCAAACCTGATATTAATTGCCATATTCGCCTGCATCAGCAGCCGCTGCCTGCGGGGTCGCATATTCTGATTAACGACCTGCGGATTGGTAGCCAGTTGCAGGACGATCTGTGGCAGGTCTGGTTGCAAAGCCAGACGCGCATCCTGCCGACCACTATCCATCGTGATGAAGCGCTGGCGGAGTGTCTGGCATCGAAACAGCCGCTGGGCGAATACCGCAGCGACTCGCTGGCCGCAGAAGAGATGGTGACGCTGGCGAACTGGTGCCTGCTGCATTGCGCGCAGCCGCGCGAAGGTGGTGAGCGAGAGAGGAGCCGGCCATGAGCGGCCCCGCCAGCTGGTTGCTGATCCCGCCGGTCAGCGCACGCTTACGCGCGCGCTATCAGCACTATCGCCAGCATGGCGCATCATGGTTCAGCGCGGCTTCTGGCTGCTTTTGGGTGATCCTGGCCTGGATGTTTATCCCGCTTGAGCATCCGCGCTGGCAGCAGTTGCGGGCGCAGCAGCAGCACTGGTTTCCGCATATCGATCCTGACAGACCGCGCCCGCTTGATCCGGCGCGCTACCTGCTGCAAAGCCTCTGGCTGCTGGTGACATTACCCTGGGGACCGCCGAAATCGGCGCGGCGCCAGCGTTTTGCCCGTATCCGCGCATTGCGTGGGCGCTGGTATCACTGGCTTGATACCTTGCCGGAACGCGTGACGCATCGCACCGGTCATCTCGATCATAAAAAAGAGCTTAGCCATATCAGCCCGCGCCTGCGGCGCTTTATTTTAGGCGTCATTGTGGTGTTTTCGCTGATCCTCGCCCTGTTGTGCATTACGCAGCCGTTTAACCCGCTGGCGCAGTTTGTTTTCCTGATACTGCTGTGGGGTGTTGCGCTGCTGGTGCGCCGCATTCCGGGACGCTTTTCCGCGCTGATGCTGATTGTGCTGTCGCTGACCGTCTCTTGTCGCTATATCTGGTGGCGCTATACCTCAACCCTCAACTGGGACGATCCGGTCAGCCTGGTGTGCGGCCTGGTGCTGCTGTTTGCCGAAACGTACGCCTGGATAGTGCTGGTGCTGGGCTACTTCCAGGTTGCCTGGCCGCTGAATCGCCAGCCGGTGCCGCTACCGAAAGATATGTCGTTGTGGCCGTCGGTGGATATTTTCGTGCCGACCTATAACGAAGATCTCAGCGTGGTGAAAAACACCATTTACGCGTCGCTCGGTATCGACTGGCCGAAAGACAAACTCAAAATCTGGATCCTCGATGATGGCGGCCGCGAAGAGTTTCGCCAGTTCGCCAGCATGGTGGGCGTGGAGTACATTGCCCGCACGACGCATGAGCATGCGAAAGCCGGTAACATCAATAACGCGCTGAAATATGCGAAGGGCGAGTTTGTCTCAATTTTCGACTGCGACCACGTTCCGACGCGCTCTTTCCTGCAAATGACCATGGGCTGGTTCCTGAAAGAGAAAAAGCTGGCGATGATGCAGACGCCGCACCACTTCTTCTCGCCGGACCCGTTTGAACGTAACCTCGGACGCTTTCGTAAAACGCCTAACGAAGGCACGCTGTTCTATGGTCTGGTGCAGGACGGCAACGACATGTGGGATGCCACTTTCTTCTGCGGCTCCTGCGCGGTTATTCGTCGTGGGCCGCTGGATCAGATTGGCGGGATTGCGGTGGAAACCGTCACCGAAGATGCGCATACCTCACTGCGTTTACACCGCCTGGGGCATACCTCTGCATATATGCGTATTCCGCAGGCGGCCGGGTTGGCGACCGAGAGCCTTTCGGCGCACATTGGTCAGCGTATTCGCTGGGCGCGCGGCATGGTGCAGATTTTCCGCCTCGACAACCCGCTGTTTGGTAAAGGGCTGAAACTGCCGCAGCGGCTGTGTTACGTCAACGCCATGTTCCACTTCTTATCGGGTATCCCGCGGTTGATATTTCTGACTGCGCCGCTGGCGTTTCTGCTGTTGCATGCCTACATCATTTACGCCCCGGCGCTGATGATCGCTCTGTTCGTACTGCCGCACATGATTCACGCCAGCCTGACGAACTCGAAGATTCAGGGGAAATATCGCCACTCTTTCTGGAGCGAGATCTACGAAACGGTGCTGGCATGGTATATCGCGCCGCCTACGCTGGTGGCGCTGTTCAACCCGCATAAAGGCAAGTTTAACGTCACCGCCAAAGGCGGGCTGGTGGAAGAGGAGTATGTGGACTGGGTGATCTCTCGTCCTTACATCTTCCTGGTACTGCTGAATCTGGTGGGCGTGCTGGTGGGGATCTGGCGCTATTTCTACGGCCCGGAGAACGAAGTGCTCACCGTGTTCGTCAGTATGGCCTGGGTGTTTTACAACATGGTGATTCTTGGCGGCGCGGTAGCGGTATCGGTCGAAAGCAAGCAGGTACGCCGCGCGCACCGTGTCGAAATCTCCATGCCAGCGGCCATTGCCCGCGAAGATGGTCATCTCTTCTCCTGTACCGTCCATGACTTCTCCGACGGCGGTCTGGGCATCAAGATTAATGGTCAGGCGCAGGTGCTGGAAGGGCAGAAAGTAAACCTGCTGCTGAAGCGCGGCCAGCAAGAGTATGCGTTTCCGACGACCGTAGCGCGCGTCATTGGCAACGAGGTCGGTCTGCAACTGATGCCGCTCACCACCAAACAACATATCGATTTTGTGCAGTGTACCTTTGCCCGTGCAGACACATGGGCGCTGTGGCAGGACAGCTTCCCGGAAGATAAGCCTCTGGAAAGTCTGTTTGATATTTTGAAACTGGGTTTCCGCGGCTATCGCCATCTCGCGGAATTTGCTCCGCCGTCCGTCAAAGTGATTTTCCGCTCATTCACCGATCTGGTGGCCTGGGTGGTGTCATTTATTCCGCGTCGCCCGGCACGGAATATGGCCGTGCAGCAACCAACGACGTGACTGGCTCAACAATGATGAAAACGCGATGAAAAGAAAACTTTCCTGGATTTGTGCTGTGGCGGTAGGGGTAAGTGCCCTGACTCCGATGATGACTTCTGCCGCGCCCTCGCTTCCGGCGCCTAATGTCCCGGCTGTCGCACCGGCTACGGATCCGGTCGCAACGCCCGCGCCGCAGCAAGCTGAATCGCTGACGCCAACAACACCGACCGCAGGGAATGTTGTAGGCCAGGTGATGCCCGGCCTGCCAGGCGCTAATGCGCCGGTGGTGGCGACAGATTCGCCATCCCGCGACATCAAACTCACCTTTGCGCAGATCGCACCGCCGCCGGGCAGCATGGTACTGCGTGGCATTAACCCGGACGGTGGCGTTGAGTTTGGCGTGCGTAGCGACGAAGTGGTGTCAAAAGCGGTACTTAACCTTGAGTACACGCCGTCGCCATCGCTGTTGCCGGTACAATCCCAGTTAAAGGTTTATCTGAATGATGAGTTGATGGGCGTCTTGCCGGTCACCAAAGAGCAGCTCGGTAAGAAGACGCTGGCGCAGGTGCCGATCAACCCGCTGTTTATTAGCGATTTCAACCGCGTGCGGCTGGAGTTTGTCGGCCACTATCGCGATGTTTGTGAAAACCCGTCCAGCAGCACACTGTGGATGGATATCGGTCGCAGCAGTTCGCTGGAGATGACTTACCAAAGTCTGCCGCTGAAAAACGATCTCTCCCACTTCCCGGTGCCGTTCTTCGACCCGCGTGATAATCGGGCGTTAACCCTGCCGATGGTCTTTGCCAGTGCGCCGGACATCGCGCAGCAGCAGGCTGCGGCGATTATCGCGTCGTGGTTCGGTTCACGTGCCGGCTGGCGCGGCCAGACTTTCCCGGTCTCTTACAACAGCCTGCCGGATCGTAATGCCCTTGTTTTCGCCACTAACGATAAACGCCCGGATTTCCTGCGTGACGCGCCCGCGGTGAAAGGGCCGACCATCAGCATGATCAACCATCCGGATAATCCGTATGTGAAGCTGCTGATCGTGATGGGGCGTGACGATAAAGATCTGTTGCAGGCGGCAAAAGGTATCGCTCAGGGCAACGTACTGTTCCGTGGCGATAGCGTCACGGTGGATGAAGTTAAACCGCTGTTGGCTCGCCAGCCGTATGACGCGCCGAACTGGGTGCGTACTGACCGTCCGGTGACCTTCGGCGAGCTGAAAACCTATGAGGAACAGTTGCAGTCCACCGGGCTGGAGCCGTCGTCCATCAACGTGTCGCTGAATTTGCCGCCGGATCTCTATCTGCTGCGCAGCACCGGTATCGATATGAATCTCAACTATCGTTATACCGCGCCGTTGACCAAAGATAGCTCGCGCATGGATATCAGCCTGAATAACCAGTTCCTGCAATATTTCAACCTGACCAGCAACCAGGACACGAACCGTCTGTTGCTGCGTCTGCCGGTACTGCAAGGTCTGCTGGACAGCAAAACGGATGTGTCGATTCCGGCGCTGAAACTGGGGGCGGTTAACCAGTTGCGCTTCGACTTCCAGTATATGAATCCCATGCCGGGCGGCAGCATCGATAATTGCGTGACATTCCAGCAAGTACCGAACCGCGTGGTGATTGGCGACGACTCAACCATCGATTTCTCGAAGTATTACCACTTTATCGCCATGCCGGATTTGCGCGCCTTCGCGAATGCAGGCTTCCCGTTTAGCCGGATGGCGGATCTGTCGCAAACCCTCATTGTCACACCGGTTCAGCCGACGCCAGCACAGGTCGGTACGCTGCTGGATACGCTTGGCACCATCGGCGCGCAAACCGGCTTCCCGGCCATTAATATGCAACTGACCAGCGATGCCAGCCAACTGCAGGACAAAGATGCTGACATCATGATCATCGGCTCGATTCCGCAACCGTTGAAGAACGACGAGAAGATCGACCTGCTGGTGAATGCGACGCAAAGCTGGGTGAAAACGCCGCTGCGCCAGTCGCCATTCATGGCGAGTGAAGCGGATGCCGCTGATCGCAAAGCCGATGCGAAAACGGCAGTCAGTTCCGATGGCCCAATGGCGGCGGTGATTAGCTTCCAGTCGCCGTTCAACGATCAACGCAGCGTTGTGGCGCTGCTGGCAGACAGCCCGCGCGGCTACGAACTGCTGAACAATGCCATGAACGACAGTGGTAAACGCGCGGCGATTTTCGGTTCAGTAACGGTGATCCGTGAATCCGGCGTTAACGGTCTGCGCGTAGGCGATGTCTACTATGTCGGTCACTTGCCGTGGTTTGAGCGTATCTGGTATGCGCTGGCGAACCACCCGGTACTGCTGGCCATTCTGGCTGCGGTCAGCGTTGTATTGCTGGCATGGGTACTGTGGCGCTTGCTGCGGATTATCAGCCGCCGCCGCCTTGATTCGGACCACGAGTAATCAGCAATGAAGGCGCTACGTTGGGTGGTGGTGATGGCGCTGATGCTGGCGGCGGTGAGTACGCACGCCGCCTGCACCTGGCCTGCCTGGGAGCATTTTAAACAGGCCTATATCAGCGAGGGCGGACGGGTGGTGGATCCGAGTGATGCGCGCAAAATCACCACCTCGGAAGGGCAAAGCTACGCGCTGTTCTTCGCGCTGGCCGCCAACGATCGCAAGGCATTCGATAACCTGCTGCAATGGACGCAAAACAACCTGGCGCAAGGCTCGCTCAGCGACCATCTTCCCGCATGGCTGTGGGGGAAAAAAGACGAAGAGAACTGGACGGTGCTGGATACCAACTCGGCTTCCGATGCCGATCTCTGGATCGCCTGGTCACTGCTGGAAGCCGGGCGCTTGTGGAAAAACGATGCCTACACCCGCGAGGGGAAAGCGCTGCTAGACCGTATCGCCAAAGAAGAGGTGGTGAAGGTGCCAGGGCTTGGGTTGATGCTGCTGCCGGGAAAAATCGGCTTTGCCGATAACAGCGCATGGCGTTTTAACCCCAGCTATTTGCCGCCGCAACTGGCGAGCTATTTCACCCGTTTCGGCGCGCCCTGGACAACGCTGCGCGAAACCAATTTGCGGCTGTTGCTGGAGACCGCGCCAAAAGGCTTTTCGCCGGACTGGGTGCGCTATCAAAAGGGGCAGGGCTGGCAGCTTAAAAGCGAAAAGACGCTGATCGGAAGCTACGACGCGATTCGTGTCTATTTGTGGGCTGGCATGCTGCATGACAGCGACACGCAGAAAGCGCGGCTGCTGGCGAAGTTTAAACCGATGGCGACGGTCACAACGAAAAATAACGTAGTCCCGGAAAAAGTGGATGTGGCGACCGGCAAGATCCAGGGTAACGGACCGGTAGGTTTTGCCGCTGCGCTGTTGCCATTTTTACCGGATCGCGACGCTCAGGCCCGGCAGCGGCAGAATGTCGCAGACCATTTTCCCGGTGACGATGCCTATTTCAGCTATGTTCTTACCCTGTTTGGACAAGGGTGGGATGAGCACCGTTTTCGTTTCACCCCTCGTGGTGAGTTACAACCTGACTGGGGCCAGGAATGCGCAAGTTCACAGTAAGTCTTCTCTGTTTCTCACTTGGCCTCGCGCTGGCGCCAGCCGCGCGCGCGGCCGATACCGCCGCACAGCAACAGTTGCTGGATCAGGTGCGACTGGGGGAAACAACCAGGCGCGAAGATTTAGTGCGTCAATCGCTCTATCGCCTTGAACTGATCGATCCGAACAACCCGGACGTGATTGCCGCCCGTTTCCGCTATTTGCTGCGCCAGGGTGACAATGCCGGAGCGCAGCAGCAGCTCGATCGAATGAAGCAACTGGCGCCGGAATCCGGGGCTTACCACTCCTCACTGCTTGCGATGTCGCTCTCCACGGCGGAGGGGCGTCAGGCGTTGCAGCAGGCGCGTTTGCAGGCCACCACCGGGCATACGCAGGAGGCAATTGCCGCCTATAATGCGCTGTTTAAAGGTAATGCGCCGGATGGCGATTTGGCGGTCGAGTACTGGGTGCTGGTGTCGAAAGTCCCGGCGCGCCGCGCGGAAGCCGTGAATCAACTGAAGAGGCTGAACGCCCGTTATCCTGGTAACGATCAGTTGCAAAACTCGCTGGCGCAGCTGCTGTTTGCCGATGGTCATGACGCGGAAGGCTACGCTGTGCTGGAGCAGATGGCGAAATCGAGCAATGGACGCGATGCCGCCGCCACACTCTGGTATCAGCAACTTCAGAACATGCCGGTCAGTGATGCCAGCGTGAAAGCGTTGCAGCATTTTCTGACGATATTCAGTTCGGGCGATGCCGTTGACAGCGCGCGTACGCTGCTGGCTTCGCAGCAAAAACAGATGGCCGATCCGGCGTTTCGCGCTCGCGCCACGGGCCTTGCGGCAGTGGATGCCGGTAAAGGTGCGCAGGCGGTGGGCGAATTGCAGCAGGCGGTTAACGCTAATCATAACGACAGTGAAGCCGTGGGCGCGCTGGGGCAGGCGTATTCCCAGCGGGGCGATCGCGCCCGTGCGGTCACGCAGTTTGAGAAAGCCATCGCCATGGATCCGACGAGCGGCAGCCGCAGCAAATGGGAAAGCCTGCTGAAAGTGAACCGCTACTGGCTGCTGATCCAGCAGGGCGATGCGGCGCTGAAAGCCAATAATCCGGCGCAGGCCGAGCGGCTTTACCAGCAAGCGCGCAGCATTGATAACACCGACAGCTATGCGGTGCTGGGCCTCGGCGATGCGGCGGTGGCGCGCAAAGATAACGCGGCGGCGGAGGGTTTCTATCGTCAGGCATTGCGCATGGACAGCGGCAACAGCAACGCAGTGCGCGGTCTGGCGAACATTTACCGCGCCCAGTCGCCGGAAAAAGCAGAACGCTTTATTCAGTCGCTCTCCGCCAGCCAGCGGCGCAGCATTGACGATATTGAACGCGGCATGACGAATGATCGTCTGTCGCAGCAGGCCGAAGCGCTGGAAAATCAGGGGCAATGGGCGCAGGCAGCGGAGTTGCAACGTAAACGGCTGGCGCTCTCGCCCGGCGACGTCTGGATAACGTATCGACTGGCCAGTGATTTACGCCAGTCCGGAAGGCGTGGCGAGGCCGATTCGCTGATGAGCCAACTGGCCGTGCAAAAGCCGGACGATCCGGAGCAGGTCTTTGCTTACGGGCTTTATCTGTCGGGCAATAATCAGGAATTGGCGGCGCTGAACCATCTCAACCGGCTGCCGAAGGCAAAATGGAACAGCAATATTCAGGAGCTGGCCGACCGGCTGCAAGCCAACCAGTTACTGGATAAGGCGAACAGGCTACGGGACAGCGGCGACGAAGCACAGGCGATTGCCTTCTTAAACCAGCAGCCCGCTTCCACGCGTATTGATTCAACGCTGGCTGACTGGGCGCAGCAGCGCGGCGACTTCAGCGCGGCCCGGCAATATTACCAGCGTGTACTTGACCGTGAACCGGCCAATGAGGACGCATTACTTGGCCTTGCGGAAGTGTATATCGCAGAAGGCAATAAGATGGCGGCGCGCGATCAACTGGCGAAACTGCCTGCGCCGACAGCGGCGCAGCCGCGTTCCATCAATACCCAGCGGCGTATTGCGCTAATGCAGGCGTCGCTCGGCGATAGCGCCAGCGCGCAGCAGACTTTCACTGCGCTTGTACCGCAGGCTAAATCCCGGCCGCCATCCATGGAGAATGCGCTGGTACTGCGCGATGCCGCCCGTTTCGAGGCGCAAAATGGCGAACCGCAACAGGCGCTGGAAACCTGGAAAGATGCGATGGTCGCTTCCGCTATTACCACCACGCGCCCGGCGGATAACGACAGTTTTACCCAACTGACGCGCAACGATGAAAAAGATGACTGGCTGAAGCGCGGCGTGCGCAGCGATGCGGCGGATCTTTACCGCCAGCAAGATGTTAACGCCACCCTGCAACATGATTACTGGGGTTCCAGCGGTACGGGCGGTTATTCTGACCTGAAAGCGCATACCACCATGTTGCAGGTTGATGCGCCGCTATCGGACGGGCGTATGTTCTTCCGTACCGACGTCGTCAATATGGATGCCGGGAGTTTTGCCACCACCAACGGCACTTACGATCCGACGTGGGGGACATGTTCCGCCACGCCGTGTCGCGGCAGTACCAGCCAGACCGCGAACGGCGCGAGCGTTGCCGTCGGCTGGCAAAACCGTACCTGGGCTGCGGATATTGGCACCACGCCGATGGGATTTGACGTTGTTGATGTGGTCGGCGGCGTGAGTTACAGCAGCGATCTTGGCCCCATTGGTTATACCGTTAACGCGCACCGGCGTCCGATCTCCAGCTCACTGCTGGCCTTTGCCGGGCAGAAAGACCCGAATACCGGCACCACCTGGGGCGGCGTGCGTGCGACTGGCGGCGGGGTCAGCATCAGTTACGATAAAGGTGAAGCTAACGGCGTGTGGTCGAGCCTGAACGCCGACACTCTCACCGGTAAAAACGTCGAAGATAACTGGCGCGTTCGCTGGATGACCGGTTACTACTACAAGCTGATCAACAAAAACAACGAGCGGTTGACCGTTGGCGTCAACAATATGTTGTGGCACTACGATAAGGATCTGAGCGGTTATTCGCTCGGCCAGGGCGGTTACTACAGTCCGCAGCAATATCTCTCTTTTGCTTTGCCGGTCAACTGGCGCAAACGCACGGAAAATTGGTCGTGGGAGCTGGGTGGTTCGGTCTCGTGGTCGCACTCGAAGACCGATTCGATTCTGCGCTATCCGCTGCAGAACCTGATCCCGGATAACCAGTTTTTCCCGGACGGTACGGCAATGTATGCGGATAAAGATAATTTAGGCACGGGCAGCAGTTCGAACGGCTTCGGTTATACCGCAAGGTTGCTGGTCGAGCGGCGCGTCACATCGCACTGGTCGATTGGTGCTGGCATCGATATTCAGCAGGCGAAGGATTACACTCCGAGCCACGGCATTCTGTTCGTGCGGTATTCAATGGCGGGCTGGCAGGGCGATATGGATATGCCTCCGCAGCCGTTGACGCCGTACGCTGACTGGTAATACAAGAACATTCCTGGCGGGAGACGCGGTAAAGACAGGCTGTCGAAACGCGGTTAACCGCCAGATATTCAAACTGTTATCTTCCTTTTCTGCCGTTGTTCCGCCCGCGAAAACGATCTATCAGCCCGTTTATCTAACCGCATTGCGATCGAGTATACTCTGGCGTCAGAGTTTACTGTGTTAGCTCTGAACTCATGGTTTTGTGTCTCTGGAGAAGTAATTTTGCGTGTCAGCCGTTCTTTAACCATTAAACAGATGGCCATGGTTGCCTGCGTTTCCATGGTGTTTGTTTTTATTTTCTGCGTTATTTTGCTGTTTCACTTCTTACAGCAGAATCGCTATAACACGGCTACGCAACTGGAAAGTATTGCTCGCTCTGTGCGCGAACCGCTCTCGGCGGCCATTTTGAAAGCCGATATCCCCGAAGCGGAAACCATCCTGAAACAGATCAAACCGGCGGGCGTGGTCAGCCGGGCGGATGTGGTATTGCCGAATCAATTCCAGGCGCTGCGCGTACGCTTTATCGCGGAACACCCGGTGCCGGTCACCATCACCCGCTTTTTCGAATTACCGATTCAGATTACGCTGCCGATTTACTCGCTTGAGCGCCCGGCGAACCCGCAGCCGCTGGCGTATCTGGTGTTGCAGGCAGATTCCTGGCGCACCTACAAATTTATCCTCAGCACGCTCTCTTTGTTAGTAACGACTTACTTACTTTTGTCGCTGATGATTACCGTGGCGATCACCTGGTGTATTAACCGGCTGATCGTCCATCCGCTGCGCAAACTCTCTGCCGAACTGAACGCGCTGTCCGCGCAGGAAAGCATTGGCCATCAGTTGACGCTGCCCGGCCACCACTTTGATGATGAAATCGGCGTTCTGGTGCGCAACTACAACCGCAACCAGCAGATGCTGTTGCGCCAGCTTGAAGAGATGAATATCCAGTCTACCCGCTTCCCGGTTTCGGATTTGCCCAACAAAGCGTTTCTGATGGCGATGCTGGAGCAAACCGTGGCCCGGCAAAAGCCGATGGCGCTGATGATTGTCTCCTGCGAAACGCTGCGCGACACCGCCGGTGTGTTGCAGGAATCCCAGCGCGAAGTGCTGCTGGTCACGCTGGTCGAGAAGCTGAAATCGGTGCTTTCTTCGCGCATGGTGCTGGCGCAGGTCAGCGGTTATGACTTTGCTATTATCGCCAACGGCGTTCAGGAACCGTGGCATGCGATGACGTTAGGTAAGCAAGCACTCACTGTCATTAATGAGCGTGTTCCGCTAAACGGTATTCAATTGCGGCCCAACGCCAATATCGGCGTGGCAATGTGTTATGGCAATCTGAGCGCCGGGCAGCTTTACCATCGCGCCATGTCAGCGGTGACCAGCGCACAGCGTAAAGGGAAAAACCAGATCCAGTTCTTCGACCCTGAGCAGATGGAGCTGGCGCAGCAGCGGTTAACGCAGGAGAGCGATATTCTCACCGCCCTCGAGCAGGGCGAATTTGCGCTCTGGCTTCAGCCGCAGGTGGCGATCGACAGCGGTGAACTGGTCAGCGCGGAAGCGTTGCTGCGGGTTCGCCAGCCCGATGGGAGCTGGGATTTACCGCAGGGGTTGATTGAACGCATTGAATCCTGCGGCCTGATGGTGACCGTCGGTTACTGGGTGCTGGAAGAGTCCTGCCGTCTGCTGGCCGCCTGGCAGTCGCGCGGCATTATGTTGCCGCTATCGGTCAATCTCTCGGCATTGCAACTGCTGCATCACGATATGCTGCCGGACATGCTGGCGCTGCTGAATCGCTACCGAATCGCCCCGCAGACGATGATCCTGGAAGTGACGGAAAGCCGCCACATTGATGACCCGAAAGCCGCCGTGGAGATCCTGCGCCCGCTGCGTAATGCCGGGGTGCGCATTGCGCTGGATGATTTCGGTATGGGCTATGCCGGTCTGCGTCAGCTTCATCATATGAAATCACTGCCGGTGGATATGCTGAAGATCGATAAAATGTTTGTTGAAGGTTTGCCGGAAGACGACAGCATGGTGTCGGCCATCATTCATTTGGCGCGTAGCCTGGAGCTGCACATTATCGCCGAAGGCGTCGAAACGCAGGCGCAGCGGGAGTGGCTGGCGGCGGCTGGCGTGGAAGTGGCGCAAGGCTTTTTATTTGATCGGGCAACGTCGGCAGATCAGTTTGAACTTCGCTACTTTTCCGCTTCGGAAAGGGTTGAGAAATCCTAAAATGTTACGAGGTTGTGCGAGTCAGTTCAAATTTTTAACATTGTTGTTTCTGATTTGATGTAAGTTAATTTCTGTCATGTTTATAGGGTGTTATTTTTAAACCGCAGGCTTAATGAAAGCCCTAAAAAGCCTGAGGTTTTAATTTCAAGGACACCTTATGAAAACCTCTTTGTTTAAAAGTCTCTACTTTCAAGTTCTGACGGCCATCGCCATCGGTATTTTACTTGGCCACTTCTACCCTGACATCGGGGCGCAGATGAAACCTCTTGGTGACGGCTTCGTTAAGCTCATCAAGATGATCATCGCCCCCGTGATCTTCTGTACGGTTGTTACCGGTATTGCCGGTATGGAAAGCATGAAGGCAGTCGGTCGCACCGGTGCGGTTGCGCTGCTCTACTTTGAAGTCGTCAGTACGCTGGCGCTGATCATCGGCCTGATTATTGTTAACGTGGTGCAACCCGGCGCAGGAATGAACGTTGATCCGGCGACGCTGGATGCAAAAGCCGTGGCCGTTTATGCCGAGCAAGCAAAACAGCAGGGGATTATCGACTTCCTTCTGGATGTCATCCCGTCCAGCGTTATCGGTGCCTTCGCCAGCGGTAATATCCTGCAGGTGCTGCTGTTTGCCGTGCTGTTTGGTTTTGCGCTGCACCGTATGGGCCACAAAGGCCAGCTGATTTTTAACGTTATTGAAAGCTTCTCGCAGGTCATTTTCGGCATTATCAATATGATCATGCGTCTGGCGCCGATTGGCGCTTTCGGCGCGATGGCTTTCACCATCGGTAAATACGGCGTCGGTACGCTGGTGCAACTGGGGCAGCTCATTATCTGCTTCTACGTCACCTGTATCCTGTTCGTGGTGGTGGTGCTGGGGACGATTGCCCGCGTTACCGGATTCAATATTTTTAAATTTATCCGCTACATCCGCGAAGAGCTGCTGATTGTATTGGGCACCTCCTCGTCGGAGTCTGCGCTGCCGCGCATGCTGGAGAAGATGGAGCGGCTGGGCTGTCGTAAATCGGTGGTGGGGCTGGTGATCCCAACGGGTTACTCGTTCAACCTCGACGGAACCTCCATTTACCTGACGATGGCGGCGGTATTTATCGCGCAGGCCACCAACAGCCATATGGATATTGTCCACCAGGTTACGCTGCTGGTGGTGTTGCTGCTCTCTTCCAAAGGCGCAGCAGGGGTGACGGGTAGCGGGTTTATCGTGCTGGCGGCGACGCTGTCTGCGGTCGGCCATCTGCCGGTGGCCGGGCTGGCGTTGATTCTGGGTATTGACCGTTTTATGTCCGAAGCGCGTGCGTTGACCAACCTGGTCGGTAACGGTGTGGCGACGATCGTGGTGGCTAAATGGGTAAAAGAGCTCGATCAAAAACAGCTCGTCGATACGCTGGATAATCGTACAAGCGCCGCGAAAACGCGCGAAATCTCCTCGTAATTTCGGTACTTAAGCCAGCAGCCCTTGTCGGACTGCTGGCTCCTGCGCATAATTGACCCCTGTCTCCGTTACCATTCATGATGAGTTTTCGGGAAAATTCGCTTCGTGTTGTGACGTTTTGCGTTTCCTGCGGTCTAAAAGCGAAGTGTTTTTATCTCTCTTTAGCCTCCTTCTGGCGGGCATACTTTTTAACCAGGAATGTTGATTAGGGGTTCACATGCAGGGCACAAAAATTCGACTGTTAACGGGCGGTTTGCTGATGCTGGCAGCCGTCGGTTATGTGCAGGCAGATGCGCTCCAGCCTGACCCGGCCTGGCAACAGGGGACACTGGCGAACGGTTTTCAGTGGCAGGTATTGGCCACGCCGCAGCGTCCCAGCGATCGCATTGAAATTCGCCTGTCTATTGATACCGGTTCGCTCGCCGAAAGTACGCAACAGAGCGGCTACACCCATTTTATTCCCCGCGTCGCGCTGACCCACAGCGGTCGTCTTGAACCGGCGCAGGTTCGTTCGCTGTGGCAACAAGGGATCGACCCTAAACGCCCGCTGCCGCCGGTGCTGGTCTCCTATGAATACACGCAGTACAACCTGAGCCTGCCGAATAACCGCACGGACCTGCTGAAAGAAGCGCTGGTCTATCTGGCGGATGCGACGGGCAAACTCACCATTACGCCTGCCACCATCAGTCACGCGCTCGCCAGTAACGATATGGTGGCAACCTGGCCTGCGGATACCAAAGATAGCTGGTGGCGCTATCGTCTGAAGGGGTCGTCGCTGCTGGGACACGATCCGGCAGAAACGCTGAAAGAGCCAATTGATGCGGCGCAGCTGAAAGCGTACTACGAAAAATGGTACACGCCGGACGCCATGACGCTGGTGGTGGTAGGCAATGTGGACAGCCGCGCGGTGGCCGAGCAAATTAGCAAAACCTTCGGCGAGCTGAAAGGTAAACGCCAGACGCCCGCGCCGGTGGCCACGCTTTCTCCGCTGCCGCGCCAGGCGGTCAGCCTGATGAGCGAGGCGGTCACCCAGGATCGATTGTCGATTATGTGGGATTCCACCTGGCAGCCGATCCGCGAATCCGCTGCGCTGGAACGCTACTGGCGTGCAGATTTGGCGCGCGAAGCGCTGTTCTGGCATATCCAGCAGAATCTGACGAAAAATAACGCCAAAGAGATTGGCCTGGGCTTTGATTGCCGCGTGCTGTTCCAGCGCGCGCAGTGCGCCATTAATGTTGATACGCCAAATGACAAGCTCAACGCCAATGTTGGCGTGATCGCGCGCGAACTGGCGAAAGTCCGTGAAAAAGGGTTGCCGGAAGAGGAATTTAAGGCGCTGATTGCGCAGAAAAACCTTGAACTGCAAAAGCTTTTCGCGACCTACGCCCGCGCCGATACCGATATTTTGATCGGCCAGCGGCTGCGCTCGTGGCAGAACCAGGTGGTGGATATCGCGCCGGAGCAGTACCAAAAGCTGCGCCAGAGCTTCTTAAATGGTCTTACGCCGGAGATGCTGAATCAGGATCTGCATCAGCAGTTGTCGCAGGATATGGCGTTGATTCTGATGCAGCCGAAAGGCGAGCCGGAATACAACATGAAAGCGTTGCAGGCAACGTGGGATGAGGTGATGAGACCGGCGGGTTCCGCAGCAGCGCCCGCAGCGGCTGACGACGGGCATACCGATGTGTCGGATATCCCGCCGCAGCAGTAATGTTTGCCCTCTCTCTTCCGCAAGGTTGAGAGGGGGCAAAAGCGTTACTCTGACTCAGGCATTGCTTCGCGCGGAATAATCGCCCCGCGATACTGAATGACCGTACTGGCCGTTAAGTGACCACGTTTTGCCGCTGCCGTGGCATCGCCGCCGGTCAGACGTACGGCCAGGTAGCCCGCACTGAAGGAGTCGCCCGCCGCTGTGGTATCGATCACTTTCTCTTTCGGCAGTTTCACGGCTGGCACTTCTACCCGCGCTTCACCGGCAATCGCCACCAGGCAAGAGTCTGCGCCGCGCTTAATCACCACTTCTTTCACGCCCGCGCGCTGCGTGCGTTCGATAACCTCTTCGACCGGTTTTTCGCCCCACAGCAGATCTTCATCGTCCAGCGTCAGGAACGCGATGTCGGTGCAGGCCAGCATTTGCTGATACACCAGGCGCGTCTCTTCTTTGCTGGCCCACAGGCGCGGACGGTAGTTGTTATCAAAGATGACTTTGCCGCCGTTAGCACGGCAGGTTTGCAGCAGCGACAGCAGCTTGTTGCGGCTGGCCGGGCTTAAAATTGCCAGGCTGATACCGCTCAGGTAGAGATAGTCGAATGACGCCAGTTCTTCGCAGATTGCCGCAGACTGCTCGCTCTCCAGCCAGAATTTCGCCGCCGCTTCGTTGCGCCAGTAATAGAACGTGCGCTCGCCGGTGCTGTCGGTTTCGATGTAATACAGGCCCGGCAGGCGGTTTTCCATGCGCTGCGTCAGACGGGTATCGACATCTTCGCTCTGCCAGGCGTCGAGCATCTGCTGGCTGAAATTGTCGGTGCCAAGTGCGGTAACGTAGTGCACAGAAAGCGCTGACGGATTGACCTGGCGGGCGATATAAACGGAGGTGTTAAGGGTATCGCCACCAAAGCCACGATTAACTTCTGCGCCTTTTTGTGACAATTCGATCATGCATTCGCCGATGACGGCAATTTTCCTGGACATAGTCGTGAACCTGGATCAGATAAATTAACGGTAGTGTGCGTTTTGCGTGAAGCGCGGTCAATCATATTAAAACAACGTTCCAGTATTTTTTTGAGCTAAACCCTGTTCTGCGCAGATTCCTGCATTCTGGTTTTTAATTTTGCCGAAAAGCAGGACATAAAGTTCTTAGTCGTAGCGCCGATAACCCATTGACGAGTTGTTCCAGCTCATCCCCATCGACAGGACACCAGACATGAAGTTAAAGCAGGTCACCCAGCGACTAAACACTCCTGAAGCAAGCATTGAAAGCCTTGAGGAGCGTCGTTATTGGCTGCAATGCGAACGTGCTTATACTTATCAACCCATCTATAAAACCGATGGTCGTCTGATGGCTGTTGAAGTATTGACCATTGTGACGCATCCGTCACAGCCGGATCAGCGAATTGCCCCCGATCGTTATTTCAGCCAAATCCCCGTGCGCCTGCGCGTGGAAGTGGTACATGAGCAGGTTGAATTGCTGGCAGAACAGCGGACTTTCTTCGCTGATAACGATGTGCTGGCTTCAGTCAATGTCGATGGCCCGACGCTGCTGGCGATGCGCGAGAATACGCAACTGATGGCGCTGGTCGAGTCGCTGCCGTGGATCCGCTTTGAACTGGTGGAGCACATTCGTTTACCGCAGGATTCCACCTTTGCTTCGATCAGCGAAATTGGCCCGCTGTGGCTGGATGATTTCGGCACCGGGATGGCGAACTTCTCGGCGCTGAGCGAAGTGCGTTACGACTACATCAAAGTGGCGCGCGACCTGTTTATCATGCTGCGTAAAACCCCGGAAGGGCAGAACCTGTTCACCATGCTGTTGCAGTTGATGAACCGCTACTGTCAGGGCGTTATCGTTGAAGGGGTTGAAACCCTCGAAGAGTGGCGCGATGTGCAGGCGTCTCCGGCCTTTGCGGCGCAGGGCTATTTTCTGTCGCGTCCGGTTCCTCTGGCCCGACTTGAACATGTGATACTCGATTTGTAATTCCGCCCTTTCAGTGAGCCTAAACTATCTTTATGAGAGGTAAGGCTTAAGAGGAAAGGGAAACAATGACAAAAACGCGTAAAGCGATCACCGCTGTTATAGCCACCGTACTGTTACTGATTGTGGTTGCCGTCGTTATCATCGCCACCTTCGACTGGAACCGCCTGAAACCCACCATCAATGAAAAAGTCTCCGCCGAACTGAATCGTCCGTTTGCCATTCGTGGCGATTTGGGCGTGGTCTGGGAGCGGCAAAAAGAGGAGACCGGCTGGCGCAGTTGGGTGCCGTGGCCGCATGTTCATGCGGACGATATTATGCTGGGCAATCCGCCGGGCATTGATGAAGTGGCCATGGTGCATCTGCCGCGTGTAGAAGCCACGCTTGCGCCGCTGGCACTGCTCAGCAAAACGGTCTATCTGCCGTGGATCAAACTGCAACAGCCGGATGCCCGCCTTATTCGCCGCTCAGAAAAACTCAATAACTGGACGTTCACCCTCGCCAGCGACACCAACAAAGAGGCGAATGCGCAGCCCTCTTCGTGGTCATTTCGCCTTGATAACATTCTCTTCGATCGCGGACGTATTGCCATTGATGATGCGGTGACGCGCGCCGATATCGAGATCCTCGTCGATCCGCTCGGTAAGCCGCTGCCATTTAGCGAAGTGACCGGCAAAAACGATAGCACAGCGAAGGCGGGCGATTATGTTTTTGGCCTGGCGGCAAAAGGGCGCTACAACGGGCAGCCGTTTTCCGGGACGGGAAAAATCGGCGGCATGCTGGCGCTGCGCAGCGAAGGAACACCTTTCCCGGTGCAGGCGGATTTTCGCTCCGGCAATACCCGCGTCGCGTTTGTTGGGACGGTCAGCGATCCGCTGAACATCGGCGGCGTCGATCTGCAACTGAAGTTCGGCGGCGATTCGCTGGGCGATCTGTATGACTTAACCGGCGTGCTGTTGCCGGATACGCCGCCGTTTGAGACCGACGGTCATCTGGTGGCGAAGCCAGGCAATGAAAAAGGCTCGACCTTTGATTACCGCGATTTCAACGGCCATATCGGCGACAGCGATATTCACGGCTCGCTCAAGTACACCACCGGTAAACCGCGCCCGAAACTGGAAGGCGATGTCGAGTCGCGCCAGTTGCGGCTGGCGGATTTGGGGCCGCTCATTGGTGTTGATTCCGGCAAAGGGGCGCAGCACTCCGGACGCAGTGAGCTGCAAAAAGGGGAAAAAGCGGTGCAACCAGCAGACAAAGTGCTGCCGTACGATCGCTTTGAAACCGATAAATGGGATGTGATGGATGCCGATGTTCGCTTTAAAGGCCGCCGTATCGAGCATGGTTCAACCTTGCCCCTCAGCGACCTCTCCACGCACATCATCCTCAACAATGCCGACCTGCGCCTGCAACCGCTGAAATTTGGCCTTGCGGGCGGCATCATCTCATCGAACCTCCATCTTGAAGGGGATAAAAAACCGATGCAGGGCCGCGCAGAGATCCAGGCGCGGCGGCTGAAGCTGAAACAACTGATGCCGAACGTCGAACTGATGCAAAAAACACTCGGCGAAATGAACGGCGATGCAGACATCCGTGGCGTGGGGAACTCGGTCGCCGCGCTGCTCGGAACCAGTAACGGCAATCTCAAGCTGCTGATGAACGATGGGCTGGTGAGCCGAAATTTGATGGAGATCCTCGGCCTGAACGTGGGCAACTATGTTATCGGCCAGCTATTTGGCGATAACGAAGTGCGGGTCAACTGCGCGGCGGCTAATCTGGATCTAACGAACGGTGTGGCGCGCCCGCAAATCTTCGCTTTCGACACCGAAAATGCGCTGATTAATGTCACCGGCACGGCCAGCTTTGCCTCTGAGCAACTGGATTTAACCATCGATCCGGAGAGTAAAGGCATTCGCATCGTGACGCTGCGCTCACCGCTGTATGTGCGTGGCAGCTTCAAAAACCCGCAGGCCGGGGTTAAAGCCGGGCCGCTGATTGCGCGCGGCGCAGTAGCGGCGGCGCTGGCGACATTAGTGACGCCAGCGGCAGCGTTGCTGGCGCTGATCTCGCCCTCAGAAGGGGAGCAGGATCAGTGTCAGAAGATTTTGACGCAGATGAAACACTAAGAAGTGCCCCTCTCGCCGGTGGCGAGAGGGGAAAGGATTACAGCGACTGGTGTTTGGTTTCGTGGGTCAGCAGCAGCGCAATCAGCGTTAACCCCGCCATGGCCGCCAGGTAGAACCCGACATACATCAGGCCGTAATTCGCCTGCAACCAGGTGGCGATATACGGTGCCACGGACGCGCCGAGAATGGACGACACGTTATAGGAGAATGACGCACCGGTGTAACGCACTTCCGTCGGGAACAGTTCCGGCAGCAGTGCGCCCATCGGGCCGAAAGTCAGCCCCATCAGGCTTAAGCCAATCAGCAGGTAAGTCATCACCAGCACCGGGTTACCGGAACCCAGCAGCGGCGGGAAGACAAACAGCGCGAACAGAATGATAAGCGTGGTGATGATAACCATGCTTTTGCGACGGCCAAACGCATCGGCCAGCAGGCCCGCCACCGGCACCATCACGCCGAAACCAATCACTGCCATCATCAACATCCACAGCACTTCATTGCGCGGCATGCCAAGCCCCTGCGGCGAGGTGCTGAACGTCATTGAATAGACCGTCATGATGTAGAACAGTGTGTAGGTTGCCAGCATGATAAAAGTACCCAGCACCGTCACGCGGACGTGTTTGGTCAGCAGCGTACCCAGCGGAATTTTCACCTGTTTTTTCGCTGCCGCGACTTTGGCGAACACCGGCGTTTCATGCAGTGAAACGCGCACATACAGGCCGATCAGCACCAGTACCGCAGAGAAGATAAACGGTACGCGCCAGCCCCAGTTCATAAACTGTTCATCGGTCAGCAGCCAGGAGAGCAGCAGGAATGTGCCGTTCGCGAAGAAGAAGCCGATTGGCGCGCCCAACTGCGGGAAAGAACCGTACAGCGCGCGTTTGCGCGGCGGGGCGTTTTCCGTGGCCAGCAGCGCTGCGCCGCCCCACTCGCCGCCAAGCCCCAGGCCCTGGCCAAAACGAGCCAGCGCCAGCAGCAACGGCGCCATTACGCCGATCGTTTCGTAGCCCGGCAGCAGGCCGATCACCACGGTAGAGATGCCCATGGTGAGCAGAGACGCCACCAGCGTTACTTTGCGGCCAACGCGGTCGCCGAAGTGGCCGAACACCGCAGAGCCGATCGGACGCGCGATAAAGGCGATGGCGAAGGTCGCCAGCGATTGCAGCGTGGCTGCCGTTGGGTCGCCCTGCGGGAAGAAGATATGCGGGAAAACAATGACCGCAGCAGTCGCGTAAATGTAGAAGTCGAAGAACTCGATGGCGGTGCCGATCAGAGAAGCAACGACGACTTTATTGCGTGAGTTTACCGGTGGGTTTTCCTGCTCGTTGTCGAAAGTGGTAGCTGTAGCTTGCATAAAATTTTCTTATTTTTGCGCGAACGAACGGCCATATTAGCCACAGCAAAAGCGACATTTCAATCTGTAACAAAACGGCAAATCGCGTGAAAAATGCGCAAAAAGCGAATAATTTTCACACGTGCGATTTCTCTTCCATGAAATGCTTCACACATTTTATAAATTAGTGGATAAAACTGGTTTTTGGTTAAATAAAAGTTACGTCCTGGATTTTCATGCTGAAAAGCGAGATCGGGCTGATATTTTACATTTTCACTCAGCCCGACCGCGAATTTAGTGGCGGGTTTTATCCGGCATGCGCGGGTCACCTTTGTATTGCGCGGTGGCAATCCATGCGGCGCAAAACAGCGTCAGACGAGCAAAAAAGTAGAAGAACGCCATCAGCCCGAGTACCGAACCAAACGCCGCGCCGGAGGGCGATTTCACCAGCGATGGCAGCGTCCAGGTCATCACGATTTTGATCACCTCAAAACCAATGGCGGCGATAAAGGTGCCGCGGATCAGCGCTTTTTTGCGCGGGCGATGACGCGGCAAGCGCCAAAAGATCCAGAAAAAGAGCAGATAGTTGGCGAATATCGAGATCACCAGGCCAATCAACCGCCAGGCCGGTTTGAGCCACTCGATATTGTCGAGATAGAGCGCCGAGATAATCATCTGCTGCGCCGAACCGGCAATCGAGGTGATCGACAGCGTAACAATCAGGGCGATCAGCAGACCAATCAGCGAAATAAAGTCGCGGAAATATTTCACCCAGATTTTCTCCGCGTCCTGGGCATTGCGCTCCCAGACATCGCGCGACTGGGCGCGGATTGCCTCGCGCAGGTTGCCCATCCAGTTCACGCCGGAGTAGAGGGCGATGGCCAGCCCGACAATCCCCACCGTGGTGCGCTGTTGTACGGCGATATTGATAGTGTTCTTCAGCATTGCCGCCATGGTCGGATCGCTGACGCTCAACACAATTTTGTCGAAGATGTCCTGCAACAGCGTCGGGTGCGAGGCCAGCACAAACCCGGCGGCGGCAAACGAGACCATCAGAATCGGGATCATCGACAGAAAAGAGAAGTAGGTGATGGCCGCGCCAAACTGGTTTCCCATACGATCATTAAAGCGTTCTGTAGCGCGGATCAGGTGCGCGATGACGGGAAGGCGCCGGAGTTTTTGCGCCGTGTCGGTCACGGTCGCCAGCGTGCTGCTGACTTTTCCTTCCGTGGCGTTTTTCTGCTGGGCAGGCTGTTCCGTCATCTTCCTTACGGGTTCATAGTCGAGATCTTGCGTCGGGCGTTTTTCATGGTTTTCCGGCGTCATCAGCGCTTTTTTCCTTCTCCTGAATATGTCTGTAACGGAAATTATAGCCTGGCGCTAATCGACATAATCCTTCAGCGCCGTCACCAGCCACTCCATAAACAGATGCACGCGGCGGGAGAGATTGCGGCGGTGCGGGTAAATCAGCGAGACCGGCATCGGCTCGGCGCGATATTGCGGCAGGATCTCCACCAGCTTTCCGGCGCGCAGCGCTTCGCGCACGCCGACGCGCGGCACCTGAATAATCCCCAGCCCGGCAAGGCAGGCGGCCTGATAGGTTTCGGTGCTGTTGACAGTCAGAATGCCGCCGGTTTTTACCCACCGCGTCTGCTTATCCTGCCAGACTTCAAAACCTTGCGGACGCGTACCAAGGTTCACCGCGTAATGCACCAGCGCATGAGAGGACAGATCATCAAGGCTTTCCGGGTAACCGAAACGCGCCAGATAATCGGGGCTGGCGCAATTAATGACCGATAACCGACCAAGCTGGCGGGCGATTAAGCCGGAATCTTTCAGCGTGCCAACGCGTACTACGCAGTCGAAACCTTCGCGGATAATATCCACCAGCCGATCGCTGCTGCTCAGCTCCAGTTCAATACCGGGATACTGTTGCACGAAAGCGGGCAAGCGCGGGATCACCAGATTCTTCGCCACGCCGACCGGCATATCCACGCGCAATCGCCCGCTGATGCTGGAAGGGTCGTGCAAAAACAGGCCGTCCAGCTCGTCCATATTCGCCAGCAGATCTTTTGCTCGCTCGTAATAGACCATTCCGTCCTGCGTGAGCTGTACCCGGCGGGTGGTGCGGTGCAACAACTGGGTGCCGAGATGAGTTTCCAGCGCCTGAATCTGGCGAGATACGCTACCTTTAGGCAATCCCATTGAATCCGCCGCCCGGGAAAAACTCTCCAGTTCCGCGACGCGGATGAACAGTTGCATTGCGTAAATTTTATCCATACCGACACTCTATTGTTGTCGTGAGTGAAACAGTGAAGCGTAATTTAGCATCTTTATTGTTTCTGTGTCAGCTAATAAGCTTTTCTCACTCTCCACATCAGCGAAAACGAGGTTTCTTATGACACAACCTATTGCATTAGTGACCGGCGGTAGCCGTGGGCTGGGTAAAAATGCGGCCCTGAAGCTGGCAGCGAAGGGGACGGGCATTATCCTGACCTACAACAGCAACGCCGAAGAAGCACAGAAAGTCGTACGCGAAATTGAAGAAAAAGGCGTGAAAGCCGTGGCATTGCAGTTGAACGTCGGCGATATTTCGAGTTTTTCTGCCTTTACCCGTGAAGTCCATGAACAGCTGAAGCAGGTCTGGCAGCGTGAGACGTTCGATTATTTATTGAACAATGCCGGAATCGGCATTCACGCGGCGTTTGCCGATACCACCGAAGCACAGTTTGACCAGCTGGTGAACATCCACGTTAAAGGGCCATTCTTCCTGACGCAGAATCTGCTGCCGTTGCTGAAAAATGGCGGTCGCATTCTTAATGTTTCCAGTGGCCTGGCGCGTTTTTGCCAGCCAGGATATGCCGCGTACGCATCCATGAAAGGGGCGATGGAAGTATTGACCCGTTATCAGGCGAAAGAGCTGGGCGCGCGTGGAATCGCGGTGAATATCATCGCGCCGGGCGCTATCGAAACCGATTTTGGCGGCGGCCAGGTGCGCGATAACGAGCAGATTAATCAGTATCTCGCTGCGCAAACTGCACTGGGGCGCGTAGGCCTGCCGGACGATATTGGCGATGCGATGGCGGCGCTGCTGAGCGATGAGCTGGGCTGGATGAACGCGCAACGCGTGGAAGTTTCTGGCGGTATGTTCCTGTAAAATAACGACGCCCGGCGGGCTTCTGGCTGCCGGGCGCGCATCGGCTACTGTTTCTGAAAATGCGTAACCCGGATAAACGCAGGCTGCTGCTTTTTATCCAGCGAGCCGCTGATACCGACGAGTTCATCCGGCGATACGGATTTGCCGTCGAACAGCGCCAGCGGAATCATCACCTTTATCTCATCTGTTTTATCGCGAAGCAGGTAGCGATCCTTGCCCTCCTTTTTCACCAGGTTGCCGCGCAGCGAGACGGATGCGCCGTCATGCATGGCTTTGACGTCTTTGATGGTGGAGCTTCGCGCATCTTCCATCCCACGGTAGCCATCCTCCATCTTGTGCGGCGGTGGTGGGGCTTTATCGGTTTTCAGACCGGGTGAATCTTCGGCGAATGCCGTCATGGAGAACAGTGTTGCTACACTGAGGGTGAGCACAGTTTTCTTCATAACTTCTCCTGTCAGTTACCGGAACACGTCTTTAAGCCTGGCAGAAGGGCGTGCAATGTGCTGGTAAATTAGCCTTTTTCTGTATATTCATGGCGCAGTAAGCCAAACAGCCAGTCGTTATGCCACGCTCCCGCCAGCCACCAGGCTTCCCGCAGTTCGCCTTCCAGTACAAACCCTGTTTTTTCCAGTAAGCGGCGCGAAGCCAGATTCCCGGCGGTGACGGTGGCGACCAGCCGACGAATACCGCCATCGTTAAACGCGTAATGACACAGGGCGGTGAGCGATTCCTGACCGTAGCCTTTGCCCTGCGCTTCAGGGGCGAACAGGAAGCCCACTTCGGCACAATCAATATCCCGATGGATATAGCCCGTCACGCCCAGCGGAGTATCGGTGGCGTTATCGCGTACCAGCAGACAGAGCCAGTGTGTGCTACCGGGTTGCCAGGCGACCAGACGCGAGTCAAAGGCTTCGCGAATCTCCTGTTCGGTACGGGCATCAGAGATGTAGCGCATCACATCGGGGTGCTGTTGCAGCGCGAGAAAGAAAGGCCAGTCGTCTTCAACCATCGGCGAACAGGTCAATCTGGGGGTATGAAATATAAGCATGACGAATGTCTCCGGCCGTTTTTTTTACGCGTTGAAACCAGTATCACTGATCATAATCCCTAAGTGGTCTATCTTTTAACTACACGTAATTAAAGAAAAAATTAAGCGCTAACACTGGCCAGATAATTATTTCTTCAGTTGTACTTAAAGGAAAATAATGACAAGCAACGCCCCTGTTAATACGGGTGAACAGTTTGAGAAATGCATTGCCGTGATTCGCCAGGCGTCCGTCGAAATTCTGTTATTACTGAATGTCCGTTTCGACGAGGGTAAAGATCCGCGCTGGTTTTTAGAACAACTTGATATTGCGCGTCTGAGCATGGGTGGCTGGGGCGCGGTGGCTAAACGACTAAAACTCAACGATGCGGAATTAACTCAGTTCACTTTGCAGCTCCGTCACTTGCAGCAGCTTGTCCCGCGCTATGAGAGCGGGCAGAACGTGACGGAAAATCAACTGATTGCCGCGCTCCGCTTTGTTAGCGCGCTGGAAAATCTGCGAACCCGGCAGCCGCTACTTAGCTACAGCACGTCGCTAAAAGTGGAGGAGAGCCAGCAGCAGCGCGGTCAGCAGCAACTGCGCGCGCTGGAGATGATGATCACCTCGCTGGTGGCGCAGGCGTGGCCGGATACGGAGCGGCTGCGTAACCATTTGAAAACGCAGTTTGGCGCCGATCATGTGCGCCGCTGGCTGCGGTTGGGCGATCGCAACGATATTTTGAGCGGGATGCGCTTTAGCGAGCTGGCGTTGTTGCTGGTGGATAAAAAAGAGTTCAGCCAGCATTACGCCCGTTTGTTTAACGATAACGCGGTATTAAACCTGTATCTGGAAACGCGTAAAACGTTGCACACGTTCCTCGATGATGTGCGGCACATGCGCGCTTTGGTCGTGGCGGGACAGCCGCTGACCTCCAATCAACTTAGTTTACTGGATAGCTACTATCCGCAGATTACGGGACCGGTACAAAGCGCATGGGAAGAGGGGCGCACCACCACCAATCCCGCCGAAATATTGCGCGAGGCGGGCGATAACTTAGACGCTTTCTGGGAGCAGGCGCGGAAAAAAGACCGCGCCGCAGGAGGTGATGCGATGCCAATGCGTGACAGTATCGACAGACCGGCTAAACGCCCGCTACGTAGCCGCGAAGAGCGCGAGCAGCTGTTTGTCAGCGTGTTATGGGGTTCAGTGGGCGTGGTGGCGCTGATCGTGGCGATTGGCGGGTTCTGGCTGTTCCTCAGTGATGTTCAGGCACCGATGGTGCGCGGAAGCGGCATTACGGTGCCCATTTCGCAGGATAAGGAAAAAATCTCGCCGAAAGAGGAGCTGAGCCGCATGGGGCTGCCGCGCGACGAGAACAACTTCCGCTCGGCAATCGATCGTAACGATACGCGCGTGGTGTCGCTGTTTTTGCGTACCGGAATGAACTGGAAACTGTCGTGGACGGAGCAGGCGGTGGCGGCCAATCATATTGAGGTGCTGGATATGCTGCTGCGTTACCGGATTCAAATGGATGAGAATCGCCCCTGCCGTCGGTTTATCAGCACGTTGACCCATGAAATGGCGACAAATAACAAGGGGTTGTCATCGATCGGCAAAAGTTATTTGCGGGCATTTTGCACCATAAAACCGGTGGTTGAGCGTCAGCGTTATGAGATGGAACAGGCGCAGTTGCGTTACCAGGCAGAGCCGAATGACGAAAACCGTAAGTGGGCGGATATTCAGACCGCCATTTATAATGCCATCGATTAACGTGGCCTGATAAGCGAAGCGCCATCAGGCGGCTATCCTGATGGCGCAATTGACGAAGATCGGCGAGCGTTACGGCTCGCCGTACAGCCCGATTAACCGGCGTACCACGCCGTTTGTCCAGCCGAAACCGTCCTGCAACGGGTATTCACCCCCGCCCCCTTCGCGCGGCGTGCTGCTGGCAATGTGGTACTTCTCGATCAGCTTGTGGTGATTCTGGTAGTAGTGATTCACCGTTTGCAGCCAACTGCGGGCGATCTCGTCACCCAGCGCGTCGTTACCGTAAAGCTTAAAGCCCTGCACCGCCATCCACTGTAACGGCGCCCAGCCGTTGGGTTTATCCCACTGTTCGCCGGTTTCATATTCCGTCGCCAGAATACCGCCCGGTGTGAGCAGGCGATTTTTCACCGATTCCGCCAGCCGATCCGCCTGCTCATGCGTTGCCATACCGACATACAGCGGCACAATACTGGCGGCAGAGAACAGCGCCATCTCTTCACGGCGCCAGTCGTAATCGCGGTAGCAGCCATTCTCCTCATCCCACAGATAGCGGTTAACCGCCGCGCGGCGATCGCTCGCTTTCTGGCGGAATTCCGCTTCACGCTCGCGGTCGCCTTTCAGCCCGGAAATATTGGCGATCGCGCTTTCCAGTTTGAACAAAAAGGCGTTCAAATCGATGGGAATAAACTGCGTGGTGCGAATGCTTGCCAGCCGGTGCGCGTCACGCAGCCAGCGGGAGGAGTAATCCCAGCCGGAGGCGGCACCTGCGCGCAGGTCGCGATAAACTTCATTCGCCGGGCGGCCGGAGTGGCGGGCGGTTTCCACGTCCTCCAGCCAGGATTCGTCTCGCGGCGTATCGCGATCGTCCCAGTAACGGTTAAGCAGCGAACCGTCCGGCATCCGCACAACATGGCGGTAAGCCTGGTTAAGCACCAGCGATTCAGCGCCATCCATCCAGAAGGCGTACTCCATCAGCAGATGCTCAAGGTAGCGCCGCGCGCCGCGCACGCCATCCTCTTCAAACAGCTCCACCATCAGAGCGAAAACCGGCGGCTGCGAACGGCTAAGATAGTAAGTGCGGTTGCCGTTCGGAATATGGCCGTAGCGTTCGATCATCCACGCAAAGTTATCGGCCATACAGCGCAGCAGGTCGTCGCGGCCGCTTTCCGCCAGCCCCAGCATGGTGAAGTAAGAGTCCCAGTAGTAGGTCTCCCTGAATCGACCGCCTGGCACAATGTACGACTGCGGCAGCGCCAGCAGCGACGACCACGGAATGTGATCCTGCGGCTCGCGGGTCAGCACCGGCCACAGATTGTCGATATGCTCTTTCAGCGAATGCTCCGGATTGGAAACATACTCTTTGGTCGTGTTTTCCGGCAGCCAGAAATGCGCTTTCACGAACTGTTTCAGGTCGAACTCGGGTTTGCGTTTGATTTTGCGATAGCGAATCAGAATGTCGAGCGGATCCCGTTTCGGCGCACAGTCGGGGAAGGTTTTGCTGTCCGCAAAGAGGCGTGACGACTGCACGTGTTCAAACAATTCAAGGTAACGATCGGCAGGCGTCAGCGCATCGGACGCCGGCAGCCCTTCGATCATTTCGGGTTCCGGCTCCGCTTCAATCATTTCATCCAGTTTTAACTCGCACGGATCGGTTTCATAGAGAAGCTCTTCTTCGATGATAAACTCGACGTTTTCTGCGCTTTGTAGTTTCTGGTTGAACATAGTGGCTCTGGCCTCCGGATGTCGTCGTAAAAAATGACGGGTGTGTCCCGGCTATCTATAAAGCGTAGACTTTCGCTTCGATCTCTGGGGGATGAAACGTGCGTTAGATCACGTTTTGTTTCCCGCTGTGCGAACGCAGAAATTAAGCAACTCATTGATTAATTTTATTAAAATTGCAAAACAGATCGGATAACGTAGCGGCGGCTTTCAGAGTAATCAATTTGCAACGATTTATGAATAATCGCCCCTGCACGCTTACATTGCCCGGAAGCCCCATGACCATGGAGAGAGAACCCGTGAATTTCGCCACTATTACGTTAGAGCAATGTCTGGATATTCGCCAGGCGGTACTGTGGCCGCACCTTGAGCGCAATGCTTCACGCGTGGAGGGCGACGAAAACGCCGCACATTTTGGCGCGCTGTTCAATGCTCAGGTGGTGAGTTGCCTGTCGGTGTTCATCATCGGCGAGCAGCGTTGTCAGATCCGCAAATTCGCCACCTTGCAGGCCTGGCAGCAGCAGGGGTTTGGCGGTTTTCTGTTTCAGTCGGTGCTGGATAAGTTGATGCAGGACGGGGTGAAAACGGTCACGCTGGACGCCAGAACCTCGGCGGCAGGGTTTTATACGCGCTTCGGTTTTACCCCTGAGGGTGAGACGTTTTATAAAAAAGAGGTGCAGTACATTCGGATGTCGCGCACGCTGTAAAACACCCGGCGGCATTCACCGCCGGGCTGTGGATCAACGCGGGATTTGCTGGGTAATGCAGTGAATATTGCCGCCGCCGAGCAGAATTTCGCGCGCCGGAACTCCAGTGATGACGAAATCCGGGAACATCTCCTCAAACAGCGCCTGCGCCGCGCCATCGGTGGCCGGGTGCAACTGCGGATAGATAATCTGCTGGTTGCTGACAAGATAGTTGACGTAGGAGCCCGCCAGACGATTGCCTTCGTGGCGCTCAATCGCCGTGCCTTTTTCCACATCATTGGTCTCTGCTGCGCTGGCGTACAGCGCCGGTGGCGACGGGACTTTCCACACTTTCAGCGTACGACCCTGTGCATCTTTAGTGTTTTCCAGCACCTGCAACGCCGCCGCGGAGCGGGCGTACTGCGGGTCATTCCGGTCATCAGTCCAGTGCAGCGCCACTTCGCCGGGGCGCACGAAGCAGCACATGTTGTCGATGTGACCGTCAGTCTCATCGTTAAACACGCCTTCTGGCAACCAGATGATCTGCGACACGGCAAGATAATCGCGCAGTTGTTGCTCTATTTCCGCTTTGCTCAGATTCGGGTTGCGGTTCGGGTTCAGCAGACACTCGGCGGTGGTCAGCAGAGTGCCTTCACCGTCAACGTGAATGGAGCCGCCTTCCAGCACTAAGTCCGTGTTGTAGCATGGCATTTGGTGGTAATTTGCCACCTGGCCTGCCACTAACTGATCCCGATCCCAGCTTGCATAAAGCCCGCCGTTCAGACCGCCCCAGGCGTTGAATGTCCAGCTAATACCGCGCTGTTCGCCTGCCTGATTCAGTACCACGGTCGGGCCGGTATCACGCATCCAGGCGTCGTCGCTCTCCATTTCAACCAGCGTAACTTCCGCTGGCATGATGCTGCGCGCTTTCGCCATTTCGGCCGCAGGAACGCCCATGATGACCGGCGTATTGCGGGAAATTGCTTTTGCCACGGCCGCAAACGCCTGCTGGGCTGGTGCGGCATTGGCGCGCCAGTTATCGGTGCGATAAGGCCAGATCATCCATACGGCCTGATGCGGCGCCCACTCTGCCGGCATTGCGAACCCGTCTTTTACGGGCGTGGTCAGCTGCGCCATCGCTTAGCTCCTCACGCTGCCGTCAGAGGTCGCAATCGCGCCGTACATGTTCGGGCGGCGGTCGCGGAACAGACCCCAGGAGGCGCGTTGCGCGGCAACGGCATCCAGATCGAAGGTGTGTACCAGCACCGCTTCGTCGGTTTTATTGGCCTGTGCTACCAGCTCACCGGTCTGATCGGCGATGAATGAGGAACCGTAGAAGGTCATTTCCAGGCCTTCAATATATTTACTGGCTTCGGTGCCGATACGGTTAGAAGCGATCACCGGAATGACGTTGGCGGCGGCGTGGCCCTGCTGAACGCGGGTCCAGTGCGGCTGGCTGTCGATATCCGGGTAGGCCGGTTCAGAGCCGATCGCGGTCGGGTAGAAGATCAGCTCTGCGCCCTGCAATGCCAGGCAACGCGCGGTTTCCGGGAACCACTGATCCCAGCAAATGCCGACGCCGATTTTGGCGTAGCGGGTGTTCCAGACTTTGAATCCGGTATCGCCAGGGATGAAGAACTGTTTTTCCTGGTAAGCCGGACCGTTCGGAATATGGGTTTTACGGTAGGTGTCCAGCACGCTGCCGTCGGCATCAATCATTACCAGCGAGTTGTAGTAAGCGTTGTTGCATTTTTCGAACAGGCTCAGCGGCAGCACCACTTCCAGCTCTTTCGCCAGCGCGGAGAAATGCTTAATCAGCGGGCTGGTCGCCACTTCCTGCGCCAGAGCGTAGTGCTCCGGGCTCTGATCAATGCAGAAATAAGGGGCTGCAAAAAGCTCCTGAATCAGGATCACCTGTGCGCCCTGGCGGTGCGCTTCGCGAACTAAACGTTCCGCGTTCTGTACGTTTTTTTCCAGTTCCCAGGTGCAAGCCATCTGGGTCGCGGCAACAGTTACATTTCTCATCAATTCTCTCCCGTTGGTCTCGGTTCAGACAGTGCAAATCGTCCGCACTTATTTTGCTGCAAACTATAGCAACGATCTTCGTTATGCATAAAATGTATTGTTATCATGAAAACATGAAAAAGGTGCATAGTGGTGGTCGATCTGAACTTGCTACGGCTGGTGCCGATCCTGGCGAAAGAGAAGAACGTGACCCGGGCGGCGCAGAAGGCCAATCTTTCACAATCTGCGTTTAGCCATGCGTTGAACCGTCTGCGCGAGCAGCTCAAAGATGAAATGTTTATCCGCACGCGCAACGGCATGGAGCCGACGCCGTACGCAGCGATGATGATCCCGGTGATTGAGAATGCGCTCAGCAAGCTGGATACCGCCACGCGCGGGCCCAGCCACTTCGATCCCGCTCGCGATGCGCATACTTTTTACATTGGCGCGGTGGATTACTTCGAATTTATGTTTATGCCGGTGCTGACCGCCCGCTTTAAAACCATCGCCCCGAATGTGCGGCTGTCGGTCGATATTCTTTCAGAAACCATCAAGGTTGAGCGGGTAGAGAAAGGGCAGCTCGACGCGTTTATCGGCGTTGATACTGTGCAGCATATTCCGCACTACTTTAATCGACATCCGCTGATTTCCGACCATTTCGTGGCGATCGCTTCCGTGGAGCGCACCGATTTGCCGGAGACTCTGACGCTTAAACATCTGGTCAGCGAATCACAGATCCATTTACCGGCGGTTAGCTCTGGCGCGGATCATATTGATAGCTGGCTGCTGTCGCAGCATCTCTACCGCCCGCTGGCGACGGTAGTGCAAAGTTATGCTGTAGGAGGGCGTGTGGCTGTCGCGACCGGTTATTTGATGTGCGTTCCGTTCCGTATTGCCCAGGAGCTGGCAAAGATGCTGCCGCTGCGCATCATGGCGCTACCGGATGGCGCGCCATCTTACGATTTACTGCTGCTTACCCATCGGCTTTATGATTATCAGCCTGCGGTGCAGTGGCTGATCAATGAGTTGAAGGCGGTGCGGGTTTAGCGAATCTACAGGCGAAAAAAAACCGACTGGTGAGGTCGGTTTTTTTACATCCGGAACAGCCAACTGCTCTGGCCGGTTTTGAACTGTCTCTGACTAACCGCAGCAGTATAAAACAAGGGGGATAAGCGAGCAAATTTTGAACTCGTCGGATGCCCTGAGGGTGGTTATAATCCGCCCGTTAGTGATGGTGACAATACTGCTCCGGGGCCGCTTTTACGCTTTTTAAGTCCTGGCCGGATGTCCGGGTGGTGCCGCATCGGGTGCTCTGGCCAGAGTAGAACTGTCTCTGACTAACATTGAGATCAACCTCTGTGACAGGCAGTCCATGAGTAAGCAGCGGCGTTCTCACTCCGTTTTATGGAGAAAACGGGTGATTGATAAAGCAATCATCATTCTGGGAGCGTTAATCGCGCTGCTGGAATTGATCCGTTACCTGCTTCAGTTGCTGAACTGATAACGGAAACGTACCTAAGGGCAGGGAGTTAACCACTTCCTGCCTTTTAACATTTCAGGCCGATAAGCCGTGAGCTTCGCAAATGAACGTGTTTTTAATTCGCCATCCACAAACCGAGTGGAACCGTGCCGGGATTATCCAGGGGCGGCTCGACAGCCCGTGGACGCCGCGCGGGCAGGAAGAGTGCAACGCCTTGATTGCCGCGTTAAAAGCTGAGGGGGTAACGCCTGGCGCTGTTATCTCCTCTCCGGCGGGCAGATCACAGCAGATGGCGGCGCGAATAGCCGCGCATTTCGCCTGTGATTTTCAGTTGCACGACGCGCTACAGGAGCAGCATTTTGGCGAGCTTGAAGGGCGCAGTCTGAGCGAAATACAGCGCGCATATCCGCCGTTTATCGACGATGAACATTTCCGTCCGCCGCAGGGCGAATCGCTGGCACAGGCGGCGCAGCGGCTGCTCGCTTTTCTGCACAGGTTGCCGGATGTCTGCTCGCAGGAAACGGTGGCGCTGGTATCGCATGGTCATGTGATTCAGGCTGTTATCGCGCAACTGATGGAAAATTCACTGAGCAATGTCGCGCGTTACCACCACCCGAATGCCAGCTTTTCGCTGCTGTCGATAGACGAGAAAGCTTGCCGGGTAATGCGCTGGGGAATCGCCAGCCATTTATTGAAGCTGCCCGCGTGATACGTTTTGTGGTTCAGCTTACTTCTTAAAAAAGTGGGTGATTTCTTGCATCAGCGACATTGGTAAAAAAAAGAAGCCCCGTTTGGGGCTTCTCTGGCGTGTCGTTTTTACCGCTGATGCTTAGCGCATCGTGACAAACTCTTCTGCCGCCGTCGGGTGAATGGCGACGGTGTTGTCGAAGTCTTTTTTGGTGGCGCCCATCTTCAGCGCAACCGCAAAGCCCTGCAACATCTCATCCATGCCGGAGCCGATACCGTGGATACCGACGATTTTCTCTTCCGGACCAACGCAGACCAGTTTCATGCGGCACGGCTGGCGATGAGAGGTGACGGCGGTATACATCGCGGTGAACGACGATTTATAGATTTTCACCTGATCGTCGCCGTACTGCTCGCGCGCCTGTGGCTCGGTTAAACCTACGGTGCCAATCGGCGGGTGGCTGAACACAACGGTAGGAATGTTGTTGTAGTCGAGATGCTCATCCGGCTTGTTGTTAAACAGGCGTTCGGAGAGACGACGGCCAGCGGCAACGGCAACCGGAGTCAGTTCTACCGCGCCGGTGTTATCGCCCACCGCGTAAATCCCTGGCACGCTGGTGTTCTGGAACTTATCGACGTCGATATAGCCTTTGTCATTGGTTTTCACGCCAGTGGCAGCAAGGTTGAAGTTATCGGTCGCCGGTTCACGACCAATCGTCCAGATCAGGCAATCAACGGTTTGCGAGCGGCCATCTTCCAGTGTGATGGTCAGGCTGCCGTCGGCGTTTTTCACTACCGCTTGCGGTATCGCGTGGGTATGCAGCGTCGGGCCTTCTGCCGCCATCACTTCGACCAGCGTTTCGGTGATCAGCGGATCGAAGTTGCGCAGCGGCGCATGTTTACGCACGAACAGGTGCGTTTCAGCGCCAAGACCGTTCACCACGCCCGCCAGCTCAACGGCGATGTACCCTGCGCCAACAATGGCAACGCGTTTTGGCAGTGCGGGCAGGGCGAAGAAACCATCGGAATCAATACCGTATTCCACGCCCGGAATATCCGGGTGGCTCGGACGGCCGCCGGTGGCGATCAGGATATGATCGGCGGTGATCGTTTCGCCGTTCACTTCCACGGTTTTGGCATCAACAAAGCGGGCAAAACCACGGATCACATCGACGTTATTTTTACCCAGCACGTTCTCGTACGAGGTATGGATACGGTCGATGTAAGCACTGCGGCTGGCAACCAGTTTGCTCCAGTCGAAATGATTGACGGTAGTGTCAAAGCCGTAGTCCGGGCCATAGAGATGAATGGCTTCGGCGATCTGTGCGGCGTGCCACATCACTTTTTTCGGAACACAACCCACGTTCACACAGGTACCGCCAAGCTCTTTGGCCTCAATCAGCGCGCATTTTTGACCGTACATGGCTGCACGGTTGATCGATGCAATACCGCCGCTGCCGCCGCCAATGGCGATGTAGTCGTAATGTTTGCTCATGGTTTTTTCCTTAATCCTGAACGAAGTCGAAAATTGTCGCGATTGTAACGCGCAATCCGAAAGGTTCCACCGATGGCTGCGATTACTCCGGGACGATCTGGTGAACCAGCGTGTGCCCGGTACCGGCCGGAACCAGCTTGCTGTGCAACCACGGCAGCAGGTTGTTCATCTGCGCTTCCAGTTTCCACGGCGGGTTAATGACGATCATGCCGGAAGCCGTCATACCGCGCTGATCGCTGTCCGGTCGCACGGCCAGTTCAATTTGCAGAATATTGCGAATGCCGGTCTCTTCCAGATCGCGCAGCATGCGTTTGATCTGCTGGCGCAGCACCACCGGATACCACAGCGCGTAAACGCCGGTGGCAAAACGTTTATGGCCTTCCTGAATACCGCTCACTACTGCCTGGTAGTCGGTTTTAATCTCATACGGCGGGTCGATAAGAATCAGACCACGGCGGGAAACCGGCGGCAGTTTGGCCTTCAACTGCTGATAACCGTCGGCGCGTGCAACGCGGGCGCGGCTGTCTTTCTGGAACTCCTGGCGCAGCAGCGGGTAATCGCTCGGGTGCAGCTCGGTTAATTGCAGGCTGTCCTGCTCGCGCAGTAATTCACGGGCAATCAGCGGTGAACCCGGGTAATAGCGCAGTTGCTCACCGCGGTTGAAGTGGCGCACTGCCGTCATGTACGGCTCAAGCTCGGCCGGTAAATCGTCCTGCTGCCAGATGCGGGCGATGCCTTCCAGATATTCGCCCGTGCGCTCCGCATGTTCGCCAGAGAGCTGATAGCGCCCGGCACCTGCATGAGTGTCGAGATAGAGAAACGGTTTCTCTTTTTCTTTCAGCGCTTCGATGATCAGGCTCTGAACGGTGTGTTTAAGGACGTCGGCGTGGTTGCCAGCGTGAAAGCTGTGGCGATAACTGAGCATGGGGACTGAGATTCCGGAAAATAAACGAGATTCTGCACAGTTTACCGTAGATTGCCGCAGATTACCGCTGCACCGCGGGCTTGTTTCATTTCAGCGGAAAAGGTTTCAAAACATAACGGTGTCATTAAAGTGTCAAACTGCCGCGCTAGCGTCGGGTGCAGGCAAGGTAATTGTTTGAATAAAAGGATAAAAAATGAAAATCCGTCTCACTCTTTTAACTGCCGCGCTGCTGTTGGCTAACCAGGCGATGGCAAAAGATATTCCGCTGGTGCAGGCGCGTGACATCGCCAATACCACCACGCCAGCCTCGGACAGCCAGGCGTATGTTGCGCTGGAAGCACAATCACTGGCCGGGCTGCGCCAGGCCTTGCAGGGTAACGCGGCAGCGCTGACCCGCGATCAACTGGAGCACTCCGCGCAGAGCGCTAAACAGGCGGACAGCGCCTGGCTGAAGGCGCGCGGTTATGATTTCCAGACCAAAGTGAATCAGCAGGCAGGCATCGCGCTGCTCTCCAGTTTTAGCGCTCTGCCAAAATCGGTGCTGGATGCCAACCTGCACACCGTTGAGGCAATTAACCGCGATGCCACGCAGGGTTTGCGCCGCCAGGCGCTGGCTGATGCTGAGGGGATCAGCTATCTCTATTTTATTGCCGATGCGCTGGGGCCAAAGCTGGGCAACGCTTTTCTCACTGCCTATGACAAAGGCGAGTTAGGCAAAGCGGCGGCATTAATCAAAGCCAGCGAAGTGAGCACCGGCGCGGCGAAAAAACATTTCGACTATAAGCGCCCGTTCCTGATCCAGAACAACAGCATCCACCTGGTGCCGGACGACGTGGTGGTGAAGGATAACAAAGCTTATACCGCGGATGGCGGCTCGTTCCCCAGCGGTCATACCAATACCGGTTATACCGATTCGCTGCTGATGGCGGAGATGATCCCGGAACGTTTTGACGCACTGCTGACGCGCGGCGCGCGCTACGGTTATTCCCGCGTGGTGCTGGGCGTGCACTATCCGCTGGATGTCATCGGTTCAAGGATGGTGGCGGAGCGTAACGTCGCGCATTACCTGAATGATGCGAAATACCGCACCCTGTTTAATGAAGCCCGCGACCAGCTCCGCGCCGCGCTGGAAAAAGAGTGCGGCACGTCGCTTGCGCAATGTGCGCAGAGCGCCGGAAAAGACGATCCGTATCGCGACCCGGCGATGCGTGATTTCTACCGTTTCACCATGACGTACGATTTGCCGCAGCAGAAAGGGGCAGAGAAAAAACTGAAAGTACCGGAAGGGGCTGATGTGCTTCTGGAAGCGGCGTTGCCGAATCTTTCCACCAGCCAGCGTCGCGCGCTGATGGTGAAAACGGCGATACCGGCGGGTTACCCGCTCTCTGGCAATAACGATGAACAGAGCTTCTGGCAGCGCCTGAACCTGTCTGCGGCCTATGAGATGGCGCATAAATCCCGCTGAGGTTTGCGTATGTAATGCCCGGCGAGCGCAATGCCGTCGGGCATTTTCTTTGGTGTTGCTTATTGCAGCGATACCCTGGCACGCGTAGCACGCGGGATTGAAATCTGCGGGACTTGGCCCCATTCTTAACCAATATCTCATACCAAGGACTGCGCTATGACCAACCCATTATTGACGCCTTTTGTGCTCCCCCCCTTTTCTAAAATTCTTCCTGAGCATGTTGTTCCTGCGGTGACCAAAGCGCTGGACGACTGCCGGAGCGCAGTGGAACGCGTTGTTGCGCAGGGCGGTCCCTACACCTGGGACACGCTTTGTCAGCCGCTGGCTGAAGTGGACGATCGCCTTGGCCGTCTCTTCTCGCCGGTCAGCCATCTGAATTCAGTGAAAAACAGCCCGGAACTGCGCGAAGCGTACGAACAAACGCTGCCGCTGCTGTCGGAGTACAGCACCTGGGTCGGGCAGAACGAAGGGCTGTACAACGCCTATCGCGATCTGCGTGACGGCCCGCATTACGCGGCGCTGAGCGTGGCGGAGAAAAAATCGGTGGATAACGCGCTGCGCGACTTCAAACTGTCGGGCATCGGCCTGCCAAAAGAGAAACAGCAGCGCTATGGCGAAATCGCCTCACGTCTCTCTGAATTGGGCAACCTCTATAGCAACAATGTGCTCGACGCCACCATGGGCTGGAGCAAGCTGGTTACTGACGAAGCTGAACTCTCCGGCATGCCGGAAAGCGCCCTGGCTGCGGCGAAAGCGCAGGCAGAAGCCAAAGAGCAGCAAGGCTGGTTGCTGACGCTGGATATCCCGAGCTATCTGCCGGTGATGACCTATTGCGATAACCAGGCACTGCGTGAAGAGATGTACCGCGCTTACAGCACCCGCGCTTCCGATCAGGGGCCGAATGCGGGTAAGTGGGACAACAGCCCGATCATGGCCGAGATCCTCGCGCTGCGTCACGAGCTGGCGCAACTGCTCGGCTTTGAAAGCTATGCCTTTAAATCGCTGGCCACCAAAATGGCGGAAAACCCGGCGCAGGTGCTGGAATTCTTAACCGATCTCGCCAAACGCGCGCGTCCGCAGGGCGAAAAAGAGCTGGCACAACTGCGTGCCTTCGCGAAAGCCGAATTCGGCGTTGATGAGCTGCAACCGTGGGATATCGGTTACTACAGCGAAAAACAGAAGCAGCACCTCTACAGCATCAGCGATGAGCAACTGCGTCCGTACTTCCCGGAAAACCGCGCGGTGAACGGCCTGTTTGAAGTGGTGAAACGCATTTACGGCATCACCGCCAAAGAGCGCAAGGATATTGATGTCTGGCATCCGGACGTGCGTTTCTTCGAACTTTACGATGAGAGCAACGAGCTGCGTGGCAGCTTCTACCTCGATCTCTATGCCCGCGAGCACAAACGTGGCGGCGCGTGGATGGATGACTGCGTTGGCCAGATGCGCCGCGCCGACGGTTCGCTGCAAAAACCCGTCGCTTACCTCACCTGTAACTTTAACCGCCCGGTCAACGGCAAACCGGCGCTGTTCACCCATGACGAAGTGATCACCCTGTTCCATGAATTTGGTCACGGCCTGCACCATATGCTGACGCGCGTTGAAACCGCCGGTGTGGCAGGGATCAGCGGTGTGCCGTGGGATGCGGTCGAGCTGCCGAGCCAGTTTATGGAAAACTGGTGCTGGGAACCGGAAGCGCTGGCGTTTATCTCCGGCCATTATGAAACCGGCGAGCCGCTGCCGCAGGAGCTACTGGACAAAATGCTGGCGGCGAAAAACTACCAGGCGGCGATGTTTATCCTGCGCCAGCTGGAGTTCGGCCTGTTCGACTTCCGCCTGCACGCCGAATTCAGCCCGGAGCAGGGGGCGAAAATCCTCGAAACGCTGGCCGAAATCAAACGCCAGGTCGCCGTGGTGCCGGGGCCGTCGTGGGGCCGCTTCCCGCATGCCTTCAGCCATATTTTCGCGGGCGGATATGCGGCGGGTTACTACAGCTATCTGTGGGCCGATGTGCTGGCGGCAGATGCCTTCTCCCGCTTTGAAGAAGAGGGCATTTTCAACCGCGAAACCGGGCAGTCGTTCCTCGATAACATCCTGACCCGTGGTGGCTCGGAAGAGCCGATGGAGCTGTTCAAACGCTTCCGTGGTCGCGAGCCGCAGATTGACGCCATGCTTGAGCATTACGGTATCGAAGGCTGATGCAGTGAAAATCTGTTTGCTGGATGAAACAGGCGCCGGAGACGGCGCCTTATCTGTTCTTGCGGCCCGCTTCGGGCTGGAGCCGGATGACGACAACCTGATGGCGCTGGTGTTAACGCCGACGCATCTGGAACTGCGTAAGCGCGATGAACCGAAACTGGGCGGCATCTTTGTCGATTTTATTGCGGGCGGTATGGCGCACCGGCGTAAATTTGGCGGTGGTCGCGGCGAAGCCGTCGCCAAAGCGGTTGGCATCAAAGGCAGCTATTTACCGGAGGTGGTGGATGCCACGGCAGGGCTGGGTCGCGATGCGTTTGTGCTGGCGTCGGTGGGTTGCCGCGTGCGGATGCTGGAGCGTAACCCGGTCGTTGCTGCGCTGCTGGAGGATGGTCTTCATCGCGGTTATGCCGATGCGGAAATCGGCCCGTGGCTGCGCGAACGGCTGCAACTGATTCACGCTTCCAGTCTGACGAGCCTGGCGGATATCACGCCGCGCCCGCAGGTGGTTTATCTCGATCCGATGTTCCCGCATAAGCAAAAAAGCGCGCTGGTGAAGAAGGAGATGCGGGTATTCCAGTCGCTGGTTGGCCCGGATCTCGACGCCGACGGTTTGCTGGAGCCTGCGCGCAAGCTTGCCATCAAGCGCGTAGTGGTGAAACGCCCGGATTATGCGCCGCCGCTGGCCGGTGTCGCCACGCAATCGGCGGTAGTGACCAAAAGCCATCGTTTCGATATCTACCCCGGTTCCGGGGAATAAAAAAGCCCGGTCGCGTTGCGCGTACCGGGCGATGTTCAGGCTAACGGCTAATTGTTAGCGGGAATCTCAATCCTCTTCTTCATCCCGCAGCGGGACAATCAGCATATCAACGTGAACCGTGTTGATAAGCTGGCGCGCGGAGGACATCAGTTTGCTCCAGAAATCCTGGTGATGGCCGCACACCACCAGATCCATATCGTATTTTTTAATCGCATCAACCAGTACCTGGCCCAGGTCGCCGCTGCCGCTCAGGGTTTCGGTGATCGGATAACCCGCGTTAGTGGACAGCTCGGTCAGCGCCTGGTGAGTTTCATCAGAAATACGTTTTTGCATATCGCCGAGATTAACGTCGATAAGACCGGTATAAAGATCGGAGTAGTTTACATCGACATGAATCAGGGAAATCTTCGCGTTGTATGGCCGCGCCATGGATACTGCTTTCTCAACCAGCAATTTGCTTTCGGGGGAGAGATCGACTGCGATGAGGATATGTTTGTAAGCCATAGTGGTACTCCTTCCATAAGTTGTCGATGACCATCGGGGTGGTTGCCCCTGATACAGTTGCACTGCGCCCGCATCCTGCGTTTCACGTGAGCGTAGCGCCCGGCCTTAAGGATCTTTTGTAGATATTTCTACCTTATAACGCTCTTTTCACACCGTCAATTAACCTGGATCACGAATCACTTAAGCAATATTTACAGCCAGATGCATTGATGGTGATTAAGCTTGTGGTAAAAAAATAAACGGATCTCCTACACTATAAATAAACCGTACGGAAACAGACGGCGTCCCCCAGTTATCCGCGTAAGGAAATGCGGTCAATTGCGGGACTCCGCCTGTGCTTGTCTTCCCGTCCGGGGATTGGTAACACTATTCGTTGTCAGACTTGGTTGGGTATCCAGGCGCGAGCGTTCCGGAGTCTTTCTCTGCGGGCGATCGCCGGGGAGGGGATATGGTGATCAACACTGTTGCGCTGTTTTGGGCTTTATGTGTGGTGTGTTTGGTTAACATGGCGCGTTATTACTCATCGCTACGCGCGCTGTTAGTGGTACTTCGTGGTTGTGATCCCTTACTCTATCAGTATGTGGATGGCGGCGGCTTTTTTACCGCGCACGGCCAGCCCAGTAAGCAGATGCGTCTGGTTTGGTATATCTATGCCCAGCGCTACCGCGATCACCATGATGACGAATTCATCCGCCGCTGTGAGCGCGTTCGCCGTCAGTTTATTTTAACCAGTTCGCTGTGTGGCCTGGTGGTCATCAGCCTGATTGCGTTGATGATTTGGCATTGAGCGCTGCGCTAATCAGAGAATAAAAAAACGGGCCAGTTTCCTGACCCGTTTTTTATTGCGCCTGCGCTGCGTTAAATCAGATGCAGCGAGAGCCAGTACAGCACGCCGGACAAAATAACCGAGGCTGGCAGGGTGAAGATCCAGGCCATCAAAATATTGGTCACGGTTTTGCGCTGCAAACCGCCGCCGTCGACAATCATTGTCCCGGCCACGGAAGAGGAGAGCACGTGCGTGGTGGAAACTGGCATGCCGGTATAACTTGCCAGCCCGATAGACACCGCTGCAGTCATCTGCGCGGACATCCCCTGAGCGTAGGTCATACCTTTCTTACCAATTTTCTCGCCGATGGTGGTCGCCACGCGGCGCCAGCCGATCATTGTGCCGATACCTAACGCCAGCGCTACCGCCATGATGATCCAGATTGGCGCATACTCAATGGTGCTCAGCATATCGCCTTTCAGTTTCTTCAGCAGACGCTGATCGTCGGCGCTGATATCCGGCTGCTTCGCCACTTTATCCGTAATATCGGAGAGGCAGAGCATAATACGGCGCAGCTGGCTGCGCTGCTCCAGCGGAACCTGCTCGTAATTTTCGATACCGGTCAGCATCACCTTCGCACGATCCAGCGCCACAATTGCGCGACCCGGATGACAGTGGAACTCGCCAGGCTGCGTGTTCACCTCTTCCGGCGCCGGAATCAGCGGATCAACGCCGGTGGCTTTTTGCAGCAGCGCCGGGTGTTGCTGGAAGTAAGTTTCCACGTTGTTGACGGCATCACGCGTACGAGTGATGTCATAACCTGACGCGTTCATATTCACTACGAAGCCCGCAGGCGCAACGCCAATCAGCACCAGCATAATCAGGCCGATGCCTTTCTGACCATCGTTCGCGCCGTGGGAGAAACTCACGCCAATAGCGGAAAGAATCAAGGCGATACGCGTCCAGAACGGTGGCTTTTTCTTACCATCGATCTTCTCGCGTTCAGCTGGCGTCATATGAATACGCGCGCGTTTTTTGGTATTGCTCCAGTAGCGGCGCAGGATAAATATCAGACCACCGGCGATCACCAGCCCGACAATCGGTGAAAGAATGAGGGAGGCGAAGATCTCCAGCACTTTCGGGATATTTAATGCATCCACTACTGAAGTACCGGACATCAGCGCATTGGTTAAACCAATACCGATAATCGCGCCAATCAGGGTGTGGGAGCTGGAAGCCGGCAGACCCAGATACCAGGTACCAAGGTTCCAGATAATCGCCGCCAGCAGCATGGAGAAGACCATCGCCAGGCCGTGCGCGGAGCTGACATTCAGCAGTAGATCGGTTGGCAACATATGCACAATCGCATAGGCAACGCTTAACCCACCCAGCAAAACGCCGAAGAAGTTAAATACCGCCGCCATCACCACCGCCAGCTGAGAACGCATAGCGCGTGTATAAATTACGGTTGCCACGGCGTTTGCTGTGTCATGGAAGCCATTGATTGCTTCGTAGAACAGAACAAAGACCAGAGCAAGCAAGAGTAATAACCCGGTATGAAGATCCAGGCCTGCAAACAAATGTAGCATAGACGTTAAGCCATTTTGAGGTCATGAACGCGGCGCATTATCAGGGACATTAGCGGTGTCGGCAAAGTGAAATATGTATTTTTTTTGACATTATTTCTTACATTCCGCTGAAACTTTAAAATTATCGTATATTTTTCAATGCTATGTTGTTTTTGCCTCTCTTCGCGCTGGTGCGACCACCGTGAACTCTTTACAATCCGCCACGATTTTTTTGATGAGGATGCAGGTGTGGAAAGGTTTGATGCCATTGTTATCGGCGCGGGTGCGGCGGGCATGTTCTGTGCGGCGCTGGCCGGGCAGGCGGGCTGTCGTGTGCTGTTACTGGATAACGGCAAAAAACCAGGGCGTAAAATTCTGATGTCCGGCGGCGGTCGCTGCAATTTCACTAATCTTTATGTCGAACCCGCGGCCTATTTGAGCCAGAACCCGCATTTTTGCAAATCTGCCCTCGCGCGCTATACCCAGTGGGATTTTATCGATCTGGTCGGCAAGCACGGTATTGCCTGGCATGAGAAGACGCTGGGACAACTTTTCTGCGACGACTCGGCGCAACAGATTGTCGATATGCTGGTGGCCGAGTGCGAAAAAGGCAAGGTCACTCAGCGCCTGCGCAGCGAAGTGCTGAGCGTGACGCGCGATGATCAGGGTTACACGCTGCAACTGAATGGCGACAGCGTGCAGGCCGCGAAACTGGTCATTGCTTCCGGCGGGTTGTCGATGCCGGGGCTTGGCGCTTCACCGTTTGGCTACAAAATCGCCGAACAGTTCGGCCTGAAAGTGTTGCCGACACGCGCCGGTCTGGTGCCTTTTACTCTGCATAAGCCGCTGCTGGAGCAGATGCAGGCGCTCTCCGGCGTGTCGGTGCCTTCGGTTATTACCGCTGAAGATGGCACGGTTTTCCGGGAAAATCTGCTCTTTACCCACCGCGGGCTTTCAGGTCCGGCGGTTCTGCAAATTTCCAGCTACTGGCAGCCGGGCGAATTCGTCAGCATTAATCTGTTACCGGAGTGCGATCTGGCAAGCTTGCTGGATGAACAGTGCGAAGCGCACCCGAATCAAAGCCTGAAAAACACGCTGGCGATGCAGCTACCGAAACGGCTGGTCGAATGTTTGCAGCAACTGGAGCAGATCCCGGATGTCACGCTGAAGCAGCTCAACAGTCGCGAACAGGAGTCACTGGTCGAATTACTCACGCACTGGCGCGTACAGCCAAACGGCACGGAAGGGTATCGTACGGCGGAAGTGACGCTGGGCGGCGTTGATACTCACGAACTCTCTTCCCGCACGATGGAAGCCCGCAATGTGCCGGGGCTTTACTTTATCGGCGAAGTGATGGATGTCACCGGCTGGCTGGGCGGTTATAACTTCCAGTGGGCGTGGTCCAGCGCGTGGGCCTGCGCGCAGGCGCTGGCGGAGTAATCTGACGGCGTTGCCAGATGGGTGAATCACACTATTGAGTTCATCCATCACTATCATTTTTGGTGACTTTCAGCCTTCCCTTTAAGACCTTTATATTTCCTGCCTGCTGCCGATAACCTCATCACTACACATCTATTGCGCTACTCCATTTTTGCGCTGACAAAGGAATGAAAATGAAAACGGGCAAGGTTCTTCTGCCAGCATTACTGGCTGCGACGTTAAGCAGCCATGCGGCTGACGGGCAGGGCAAAAAAGTCGTTAGCAACACGGTAAATCCGCTGGTAATGATTCGACTTAACGATCGCATTACGGCAATGAATCACATTGTTTTTGCAGATGGGCAAAACATTAACCGTTGGGACGGCTTCGATTGCTCCACGCAAAAAGCGGTGAAACTGTACTGGGAAATGCTCGACGATAAAGAGGCGGTCGTGCGCCGTTTTTATGGTGATAGCTACGGACGTTACGCCGCGCCCAGCCCGAACAGCGAACTGAATGATGTCGCCGCCAGCCTCTGCAAATCCCCCGGGCTGAAAAATGCCAACTGGGTCTACATTGAAAAAAAATCGCAATATGACACGCCGATCCTGCTGGATACCGCTTCGGTTATCCGCGCTAAAGATCTGTTGATTGCGAAAATCGGCTTCGAGTACAACGAGATTCAGTACGATCCGCCGTATGACGCGCCATACGATATGAAAATCGAAGTCCACGCTTATAACTGCGCAACCAATAAAGACAACGTGCTCGCCGGGCTGGATATGACACCGGAAGGTTATGTATCCGATAGCCTGAGCGGGAAAGCGGCGCTGCGCCGTGCGGCGGATTTTACCAATACGCCTGCCACTGCTGCGGTGTTTAAGCAGCTATGCGCAATGAGTACACCTTCTGCCTTTAAAGGAGAAGGGGCTTATGTTCCCCAGGTGAAGAAAAAAAGCGTCTCCTCTACGCTTGGCCCGATGCTGCCGGATATGAGCAGCAATTCGCCACAATGGCTGGCGCAATTCCCGCTGCCTGCGGAGATCGACAAACAGGCGCAGCAGATCGTTAACCCGTGGGCGACGCCGCGTTTCAAAAAAATGCAGTGGACTCTGATCTGGGGGAGTGATGAAGGCGTGCCGATGGAGCTGGATGTTCAACCCAACGGGCTGATGCTGCTGCTGGAAAATTACAATGTGTTTAAGGCACAGCGCCTGACTTTGGGTAACCTTGGGCAGTTAAAAGGCGGTATCAGCCTGGATAGCTCGCCGAGTATCATCAGCGAATTACACACTAACCTGCGTTTCCCGCTGCATCAGGGACAGAAATTTACCTTTGATACGGTGCTGCCTGCGAAAGGCAAAGATGGCGACAAAACCGCGATCAACCGCCGTTGCGAAGTGACTGGCAGCGATGAGGCTCGCCAGATCAGCAGCGTACTTAGCGGCCGCTACTGGAAAGTCGCATGCGAAATGGAGAGCGACGATAAAGGCGAGAAACAGACGCTGGCCTGGCTTGTCGATTACAACGTCTTTATGCCATTAACGCAGTGGAAAGATGGCGCAGAGTTGCCCGTCACCATCAAAGATCTACAGATAACCCGCTAGCCAATCAACCTGGGCCGAAAGGCTCAGGTTTTCATATCCCAAAGACGCACGATTTATTTGTAGTAACGAAGCGGCTAAAACGGAAATATTTCATTATATTTCCTGTCAGCGGTGTCGTTATTTACTGATTGTTTTTATTAATTATTTTTCGGGTATTACTCTTTTTTTTACTTTTATTTATTCACCGCGTCACTGATTTGGCCGGTTTACGCTCAGTTATCCCGACAACTAAGGCCGCTATTCCGCGAATTGTTTGTTGGCGTTATGTCGCATCATAAGCGATATGCACCATACAAACAGGATTAACCACCATGCCACTAACGACCGAATCAGGCGTTTCGTCGGCGCGATTCCTCGGAATGGCGCCTTTTTTGCGTATGAGTATTGCGGGCGTTGACTTCACCTCCGCCACGCAGGAGATGATCGCGCAGGCGCAAAATGCCCCTGAAGATGCCGTGTTATGGATGAATCTCGCGACTGCGATGATGAGCCTGAAGCACGAAGAACTGGGCCTGCAAATCCAGGCGCAGGCGCTGGATTTGCAGCGCGTTTATCACTGGCCAGCGCGCCAGCCGACAAAATTACGCCTGCTGATGTTGATGGTGCCGGGCAATCTCTCGGCAAATATCCCGCTCGACTGCCTGATGGAAGATAGCGATATCGACCTCATCTACTACTACGTCGATCCGCTGAATGACAATCCGCTGACGGCACCGGTGCCGGAACATGACGTGGTTATGGTGGCGATTGGCGCCAGCGATGAGCAGGAATCCGTGCTGCTGCGTCTTGAATATGCTCTGCGCAACTGGCCAAAACCGGTCCTGAACCCGCCGAAAAACGTCCCGACTTCTGAACGTCATAACGCCAGCCTGCTGCTGCAAAATGTCCCTGGTTTAGTGATTTGTCCGGCGCTGCATGTTTCCCGTCAGGCGCTGCATGATGTCGCTTGCGGTCAGAAAGCGTTGGCAGATATCGCCGCCGATCACGGCTTCCCGATTATTGTTCGCCCGGTAGGCAGCCACGGTGGTCACGGCCTGCAAAAAATCGACTCTGCCGCTGCCGTTACGGCCTATCTGGAAGAGACGGCCGGAGAGGAATTTTTCGTTTCGCGCTTTGTCGATTACAGCGGCGAAGATGGCCTGTTCCGCAAAATGCGCGTGGTACTGATCGATGGTAAACCGTTCGCCTGCCATATGGGCGTCTCTTCGCACTGGATGATCCACTACGTCAATGCCGGGATGTACGAAGATGCGGACAAACGCGCGCAGGAAGGCCGTTTCTTCAATGAGTTTTCTGACTTTGCTGAACGTCATCGCGAAGCGCTGAATGCTATCAGCCAGCGTACCGGGCTGGAGTATATCGGCATCGACTGCGCTGAAACGCGCGACGGCGAACTGTTGATTTTTGAAATCGACCCGGCAATGGTTGTTCATGCGATGGACGATGAAGAGATGTTCCCGAATAAGCAAATTCACATGCTGAAAGTGAAAACCGCGATGCGGGAAATGCTGCTTAAGTACGCCGGTCAGGCCCTTTAAAACGATAACTATGACTCAGGAAATAACATGTCATTAAATCCTAACAACACCCTTAATTTCTCCGGCGGGCCGGGCGCATTACCTGACGTCGTATTAAACCAGGTACAGCAGGCTATTATTAATGTCCCGGAAGTGGGCCTGTCGATTCTGGGTATCAGCCATCGCTCCGCATGGTTCGAAAATGTGGTACGCGAAACCGAAAATAATATTCGCACGCTGCTAGGTCTGCCTGCGGATTATCACATTCTGTTTTTACAGGGCGGCGCAACGCAGCAATTCTCGATGGTGCCAATGACCATGCTGCGCGGCAAAAAGCATCCGGCTGAGTATTTCGATACCGGTTACTGGAGCCGCAAAGTGATCACCGAAGCAATGCGCGAAGGGCCGGTACGCGTGATCTGGAGCGGTGAAAAAGAGGGCTACCGTCGTCTGCCGACCGACGAAGAGCTGGATTTCTCCCCGGACGCGCCTTACATCCACTATGTTTCCAACGAAACGGTGGAGGGCTTACAGTTCGATCGCGTACTGGGTCGTGATGATGTGCCGCGCGTTTGCGATATGTCTTCTGATTTTCTCTCCAAACCGTGCGACGCCGGTAAATTCTCGCTGATTTATGCCCACGCGCAGAAAAACATCGGCCCGGCGGGCGTGACCATCGTCCTGGTTCGCGACAGCGTGGTGCAAAACGGCCCGACTAACCTGCCCGCGTTTCTCGATTATCGTCGTCAGGTGGAAGCGCACTCTAACCTGAATACGCCGCCGGTATTCGCCATTTACGTGGTGATGCTGGTGACCCGCTGGTTGCTGAATGATATTGGCGGTCTGGAAAATATGGCGCGCATCAACCAGCAAAAATCGGCGCTGCTCTACAGCACCATTGATAACAGCGACGGTTTCTATCGTAACTGGGGAGATGTGGCCTTCCGGTCAGATATGAACGCCGCGTTTACACTGCCGACGGCGGCGCTGGAGGATAAATTCCTGCAGGAAGCGGAGCTGGCGGGTTTCTCTGGTCTGACGGGACACCGCGCGATCGGCGGCATCCGTGCCTCGATCTATAACGCGCTGACGCTTGGTGCGGTGGAAAAACTGAGCAACTTTATGGACGATTTCCGTTTCAAACAGCACGGAAAATAAGCCCTCAAGCCATGCGTTGCGCGGTAAGCCAACGCATGGCGACCTCAGTAGCGGCGAAACGACGCCAGCGTATGCAACTGGCGGCTGCGGCCGTCGAAGTTCTCTTCGCGCAGCCAGCCGGTTATCATTGACGAGATCGCTGGCCATTCCCGTAAGGTAATCGAGAACACCGAAATATCCGTCAGATGGCCTTTGCGAATGCGCTTATCCCTTAATACGCCTTCTTTCACAAAACCAATTCGTTCTGCCGATTTAATTGCTTCCGTATTATAACTGCTGGTGCGCCATTCACAGCGGCGGTATTTTAATTGATCAAAGAAATAAGCCAGAACCAAATAAAGACTTTCGGTGCTGATGCGCGTCCTTTTCATTAATGGCGTCCAGTTAACGCCGCCAATATCGAAGGAGCCATTTTCCGGATCAAATTTACCGGCATAAAATATCCCTTTTATTTGCTCGTCGGCTTTATCCTGTACGGCGTAATAAATTCTTTCTTTGTGTGTAGACAGATTTCTTAAATAGGAATAACAGGCCGTCATATCCTTTGGCCTGACATCCTCAAGGTAGGTCCAGTCACGATCGTCGTCGATGCTCTGCCATTCCGGGAAGAGGTCTTCGGCGTGATCAACCGCCAGTGGAACAACGTTACAGTATTGACCAGCAAGCGCGACTTTCTCGGGCATCGCCCGTTTTGTCCATTCCGAAAATTCCTGACCAATACGTTGTCCATACTGATTATACGTTTCCATTATTCCCTCCAGTTTAGTACTAATTTAATCCTGCTTAACGACCATTAAATGGGTATTAAATATTCGTAGGGTCTATGCCCTTGGGCATATAATGGCTTAATTTAATATAAGTAAAAAATAAGGATGCGATGGTAATGAAAACGTTATACCGTGTTTCTGGTCGGCTGTCTCATCTTTAATGTTAAAGTGCGAGAATAGGCGAGAAAACGTTATCACTGGTAGAGTTTTATCGGTGGTAAATAACATCTATATGACACGTTTTCGCGTGAGTAAATGTCATAAAAATTTCGTATAAGTATTATTTCCAGATTGTGCTACGTGGCTAACCCTCTAAAAATTGGCGGGTTTTCTGGTTTTTAGATACCTGATTAGGACTATTCCTGGCATTTCTTGCGCCGAAAAATCAGACAATAACGTCCTTTTACATTTACAGAAATTGTGCGGTAGCGTGTCAATTATTCCGTAACGTTAAACTTACAGGCGAAGCCCGGAGCGGCTTGCGTCGTTATGTCAGGATCCGATTTATGAGCAATCGTATTACTGTTCAGTTACCCGTCGAAGGACTGCTTTTCTGGAAATTTTCAGGTCGTGAGGCGTTATCCGAGGCGTTTGCATTCAACCTGCAATTGCTGGGAACCGACGCGCGCATGGATCGCAGCCAGTTGCTCGGCAAAGCGGTCACCGTTACCGTGCCCACGCAATCGCTTTCCGGCTCCCGCTACTTCAACGGCAAAATTACCCGCGTGGCAGTCAGCGCGGTGGAACTGAGCGGGACGCGCTACGCTGTCTATCAGCTTACCGTCGAGCCGGATCTGTGGCCAATGAAACGCGACCGCAACCTGCGCATCTTCCAGGGGCAGACGGTGCCGCAAATCGTCAAAACCCTGCTCGGCGAATACCAGGTCAATCTGGAAGATAAGCTGAGCGGCAGTTACCGCGTCTGGGAATATTGCGTGCAGTACCAGGAGAGCAGCTTCGATTTCATCAGCCGCCTGATGGAGCTGGAAGGGATTGCTTACCACTTTAAGCATGAAGCAGACAAACACACGCTGGTGCTGACCGACGCCGCCACGCAACATCAACCGTTCAGCGGCTATGAAACCATTCCCTATCACCAGACGCCGTCCGGCGGCAGCACGGATGAAGAGGGCATCAGCCAGTGGGCGCTGGAAGACAGCGTCACGCCGGGCATTTACAGCCTCGACGATTATGATTTCCGCAAGCCTAACGCATGGCTGTTCCAGGCGCGGCAAAACCCTTCGTCGCCACAGCCGGGCAGCATTGACGTATACGACTGGCCGGGGCGTTTTGTCGAGCACGGCCACGGCGAGTTTTATGCCCGCATCCGCCAGGAGCGCTGGCAGGTTGAACATCAGCAAATCGAAGGCACCGCCACGGCGATCGGCATCGTGCCGGGCAGTACTTTCCAGTTGACCAATGCCGCATTTTTCAATGATAACGGCGAATACCTGGTGACCGCCGCGCACTACAACTTCGAAGAGAACCGCTATGCCAGCGGTGCGGATAGCCAGACGGTGCACCGCATTGATTTCAGCGTCATTCCCTCCTCGGTGGTCTTCCGTCCCGCGCAGCAAACCGCCTGGCCGCGAACTTACGGCCCGCAAACCGCGCGCGTCGTCGGCCCGCAGGGAGAGAGCATCTGGACGGACAAATATGGCCGGGTGAAGGTGAAGTTTCACTGGGATCGGCTGGCGAAGGGCGATGACACCAGCTCCTGCTGGGTGCGGGTCTCCAGCGCCTGGGCAGGCCAGGGCTTTGGCGGGGTACAAATCCCGCGCGTCGGCGACGAAGTGGTGATTGACTTCATCAACGGCGACCCGGACCGGCCGATCATCACCGGGCGCGTCTACAACGAAGCCAGCATGCCGCCGTGGGCGCTGCCCGCCGCCGCGACGCAAATGGGCTTCCTCAGCCGCTCGAAAGATGGCTCGGTGGATAACGCCAACGCCCTGCGCTTTGAGGATAAAGCGGGGGAGGAGCAGGTGTGGCTGCAGGCCGAGCGCAATCTTGATACCAACGTGAAAAACGACGAAACGCATACCGTTGGCGGTTCGCAGACCGTTAACGTCACGCGGGATTACACCGGCGCGGTGGCGGGATCGCATACCCAGGCTACGCAACTGGCACATGAACAACTGGTCGGCGGCGGCTTTACCCAAAAAGTGCAGGGCGCGCTGGTGCAGGCTTCCGACAGCGGCATCATGCTGGTGGCGGGCAAATCGGTGCTGACGCTTGGCGCTAACGGCACGGTTTCGCTGCAATGCCTGAACTTCAGCATCGACGCGCTGAGCAATGGTGAAATCAATACCGGCGGCACGCTGGATCTGAACATTACGCGGCCAGAGAGCCTGCCGACTGTCGAGCCGACACCGGAACAAATTCAGGCCGCGGTAAAAGCCGCATTTAATCAAGGAACGGATAAATAATGGCGACGTTTACACTCTCTGAAGGCGTGCTGGCGCTGCCGGGCGCGTATCAGGATCACAGCATCAACGTGCTGAAATTCAAAGAGCAGGGCGCAACGCTTGTCATCACCCGCGCGTGGGATATCAAACCCGGCGAGGAAGAGAACTTCCTCCAGCAGCAGTTGGCGAAAGTGAAGCGCAGCATGAAAAAAGTGGTGCTGGGCGAGGTACAGGATAGCGACATCGGCGGGTTGCCCGCCCGTGAAGTCGCGCTGCGTTTTGAAAATCAACACGTTACGGTATATGAAAAACTCGCCGTCGCCCGCGTGGAAGATCACCTGATGGCGTTCACGCTTAGCCGTGTCGCCCCGTTTGATACCGACGCAGAGGCGTTCTGGACGGCAGTAAAAAGCGGTGTGCAGCCGGGGGCGTAACGGATGACGGATTATCTTGCAGCGCGCATTGATGACCCGCTGATCCATAGCTCCGCGCTGGCGGATTTTGTCGGCGGGTTAGTGGAAGGGGCGATTGTCGCCGCGATCTTTATTGCCGCCACTACGCCAATCGGTATCGTTGTCGCCGGTGTGGCGGTGGCCGGTTTGATGTTCAGCGGCGCGCTGGAGAGCGTGGGCAATGCGGCGGGAAAACTCGTCGATAGCCTGATAGACCCTGGGCCTCCCGATGCGCAGGTTGTCTCCGGCTCGGATAACGTGCTGATCATGGGCAAAAAGGCGGCGCGTGCTGCCGGCACCGTCGATCGCGATTACCTGAATGCGACCGCTTCTGCGGACGAGAGCAGCTTCGACTGGGCCGGGTTCGGCATGATGGCGCTGGCGGGCGTCGCCGCAACGCTGAAAACGGCGCTGATGCCGGGCGCAGCGCTGATGGCGATTGCTGAACGCGCCAGCAAGCTGACCCTCGACGATGTTAAACAGTGGGGCAAAAACACCTGGGACGACCTGACGCAGCCGCTGGTGGAGAGCGCCAGCCCGTATGCCTCTCCCGCACCGCACGATAACGTGGCCTGCAAAAAAGGCCATATGGTCACCAGCAGCAACTTTATCGCCCAGGGTTCAAAAGCGGTGCTGATCAACAACCAGCCCGCTGCCCGCAATGGTCACCTCAGCACCTGCGAAGCGGAAATCAAAGTCAGCGAAAACCCGCGCGTGCGTATCGGTGGCGACACCATCACCGTGCGCGATATCCACAGCGGTAAAAACCAACTGGCTTATCTCGTGGGCAACCTGCTGGGCAGCGCGGTCGTGGCGATTATCCCATCGCTTATCAAGATGGGCTGTAACCGGCTGATCGTGAACCGCCTGATGCGGGAAATTATCTGTCCGCTTGGCGCTTATGTCGCTTCGGCGGGCGTGATGCCGGTACTGGCGGCGGCAGTAAACACCGTACACCCGGTCAATATCCTTACCGGCGCGAAAATCCTCAGCAAAGAAGAGGATCTCGATTTCGTTCTGCCGGACAGAATGCCGCTTTACTGGCAGCGCATTTACCACAGCCGCAACCTGTCAACCGGCATGCTCGGCACCGGCTGGATGCTGCCGTTTGAAACCCGCCTTTACCGGCAGGCGGATAATCAGCTGATCTTTCTTGATATGACTGGCCGCGAGCTGGGCATGGGAAATGTGCAGCCGGGCGACATGATCGATTACCAGGAAGATGGCATTAAGCTGTTCTGTAGCCCGAACGGGGCGATGGTTATTCAGCAAAATGACGGCGAGCACCAGTTGTACGAACCGGACCCAACGCGTCCTGGCGAGTGGCGCATTCAGCGCATTTATGACCGCCATGAAAACGTACAGCACTTTAGCTGGAACGAGCACGGGCAGTTGGTGCGCATCTCCGGCGATAACGAGGCGCTGGACGTTGAGCTGGAGTATGACGCGCTTTCCGGCCGCCTGTGCGCGGTTTATCAGGTATACGATGGCGCGCGCCATCTGTTGGTCTCTTACCGTTTTAACGAGCAGGGGCAACTGATCGCCGTCACCGACGCCGACGGCATCGTCACCCGCCAGTTTGGCTGGGATCAGGCCAGCGAGATGATGGCCTGGCACGCCTACGCCACCGGGCTAAAAGTGCAGTACCAGTGGCGGCCCGACGCCAACTCGCGGCACTGGCGCGTTGAGGCGTACCAGGTGCTTGATGAGCGGGGCGAGGTGCTGGAACGCTGGCGCATCGATGCTGACGAAACACAGTGCCGCGCGCGCGTCAGCAACGACGAAGGCGTCTCAAGCGAACATCACTGGGATGAACTGTTTCGCATCACCGCTTATACCGATCCGCATGGCGGCAACTGGCAATTTCGCTGGGCGGGCAACTCCGAACAACTGCTGGCGATGGTGCAGCCGGATGGCGCGAGCTGGGAATATGCATGGGATGCGCGCGGCAATCTGACCATGGAGCGCGATCCGCTGGACCGCACGACACTGACCAGCTGGCATCCGCTGTACGCCTTCCCGTTGAAAGAAGTGCTGCCCGATGGCGCAATCTGGCAGTACGAATACAACGTGGCGGGCGATGTGGTGAAGCTGACCGACCCGGAAGGCGGCGTAACGCGCTTTGAGTGGAATGCGCAGGGCGATCTGCTGCGGCGCATAGATGCGCTGGAAAACAGCCACCGCTTCTGGTGGGACGCGCTCGGCCAGCTTATCCGCGAAGAGGATTGTTCCGGCTACCAGAGCCGCAACCAATACGACGCTTCCGGCAAACTGATTAGCACCACCGATCCGCTCGGCAACAGCGAACGTTATATCTGGAGCCCGGCAGGCCGTCTGCAAACCTGGATCCGTGCAGACGGGCGTGAAACCCTGTTCAGCTATAACCACGCCGGGCTGCTGTGCGGGCAGAACATTGATGGACTGCTGGAGCGTAAAGTGACGCTCAACGCGCGCGGCCAGGTGATTGAGGCTATCGATCCCGCCGGGCAGGTGACGCGTTTTCGCTTTAACCGCGCGGGCCGCCTGGTGACGCTGACCAATGCCAACAACCAGCAATGGCGCTTTGACTATACGCCTGACGGTTTGCTGACCCGCCAGCACGATTACGCCGGACGGCAGACGGAGTATCAGTACAACGCCATGCAGCAGGTGGCGACGCTGGTACGTCATCCCGCCAGCGGTAGCGGTTTGTCGCCGCTGGTGACGAATTATGAATATGATGCGATCGGGCGCATGGTGGCGCGGGAAACCGAGCAGCACCGCACCGAGTATCGCTACAACGCCCTGACCACCGAAATTCACCGTTTCCCGTACAGCGCGTGGCGGCAGGCGATGATTGCCCAGCGCGAGCCGGAGAATGGCGAAGTGGTGGTTTTCCGCCGCAATAAACTCGGCGATCTGGTGGGTGAAGAGAACCATTCCGGCGCGTATCTGCATCAGTACGATGCGTTAAGCAACCTCAGCGCCACCACCTTCCCGGACGGGCGGCAGTTGCAGTATCTGCGCTACGGTACCGGGCATCTGCTGGAGATGCAGCTTGCCGTTGGCGGGAATACGCTGCCGGTTGCCAGTTACCAGCGCGACAAGCTACACCGGGAAACCCGCCGCACCACGGGTGCGGTGGAGCTGGAAACGCACTACGACATCGCCGGGCGCATCAGCCAGCGGCGCTGCGTTGATAATGTGCGCCAGCGGCTGGTGTTTGAGCGCCGCTACCAGTGGGATCGGGCCGATCAGATCATCCGCCAGATGTACACCGATGGCGCGCCGCCGACGCCTGCGGATAAATATCGTCAGTCGCTGTGGGGATACGATGCGGCAGGCCGCATGACGCAGAGCATTCAGCCTTCCGGGGAAGAGCGTTTCTGGTATGACGCGGCAGACAACCGCACAACAGCGGATTTGCCGCCAGTCTGGGACAACCTGCTAAAACGCCTCGACGGTGTGCGTCGCGAATATGACGGCTTCGGGCGCATGACGGAACGCCACGATACGCATCGCGGCATCGTGCAGCGCTTCAGTTATGACGATGAGCAGCGCATCAGCCAGGTCATCATTGGAGGCGATGCAGAGTTCAGCAAAGCGGAATACCGTTACGACGCGCTGGGCCGCCGCACGGAGAAACAGGTGTGGCGACGCCACAGCCGTACGCCGGAACGCACGCAGTACGCATGGTCCGGGCTGCAAATGGTTGGCGAAACCGGCGACCGCGACCCGGAAGCCGCCGTGCAGTATATCTACACAGAAAACAGCTACGAGCCGCTGGCGCGCGTCGACAGCCGCCAGCAGTACGCGGAAATCTACTGGTATCACAGCGAAATCAACGGGTTGCCACAATCGGTCACCGACAGTAACGGCGACATCGTCTGGCGCGGCGCGTTCAGCGCATGGGGACGCACGGAGCGGGAAAACGATGCGCTGAAGTGGGACACTCCACAGAACCTGCGCTTCCAGGGCCAGTACCTCGACCGCGAAACCGGGCTGCACTACAACACGTTCCGTTACTACGACCCAGCCGGCGGCTGCTACACCCAGATGGACCCGATAGGGTTGCTGGGTGGGCTGAATACGTATACCTATGTGGTTGACCCGCTGGTATGGGTGGATCCGCTGGGGTTGGCTCCTTGCGCTCCTACACATGAATTTGAGCGTTTGAATAACGGAAAGGTATATAGGGTCATTAGGCAAGATGAAAATCCGGCTCTTGGGGTGAGCTCTCTTAATCCGAGTAATATAAAAACAGTTGCGGGGCATGTAACTTCGGGAAGCCGTTCACCTTCTCAATTTATCTCAGCAACAAAAGAATTAAGTATTGCTGAAAAATGGTCAGCCAAAACAGGAAATAGGATCGTGGAGATCGACTTAAGTAAAGTTCCAGGAGGGGCAATTGATATATCATCAGAAAAAGGCCTTGAGCTATTAGGCAATGGGTTTGCACGGCGATTAGCTCAAGGATCTGCTGAGGTTTTATTTGATGCCCCTATACCTGCTAGTGCGATAACTGTTCTTTAATAGGTGAAATTAATGAGCGAAAAATTTTCAAGCCTAAATGAAGCAATCATGAATCTGGTTGAGAAGATCCGACTTGCTGATGATTTAAACAAGGAGGATATTGATGATTTGTATCTTCAGCTAGAGAAATTCTGTGATCTTTATGAAGGTGAAGAAGTTGTGCCTAAAGAAACGGCATATGGTCTTTTTGTACTTCATGACAATCTCGAAGGCGCCCTGAAACATACATCTGGGAGTGATTTAAAGTTGATTTCGAATGTTAATTCTAAAGTTAATGAATATATAGAAAGAATTTTTTTAAGCTGATTTGCCGTTTTTTACAGATAGAATGTATTGTAAATACGCTAAATACGTTTTTGATGACCGGAAAGGTATCTTTCCGGCATATTTTCACCAGTTACCATTGTATAAACAATAAATTTAGCTGCACTATAACACTTTCTGCTACCACGAAATGACCTACCCCCTGATTGACCTGTTGGATAGGCTGAATACATATACCTATGTGGTTGACCCGCTGGTGTGGGTGGATCCGCTGGGGTTGGCTGGTTGTGGAACAGTCATGAAGACTATCAGTACTTGCGTATGACAGGTAAGCTAAGGGCGATCAAATAAATATCGGATTTGTGAAAAGTAAAACGTTAGAAATATACAATAAGGGTATTAAGAATTTTGAGAAGTTAAATTAATATATATGATATCTGAAAAGAAAAATTTGATTATTTCGTTAATGAAAAAAGATATTGACTTTTCACGTTTTCTAAATGAATTCAATGAGACGTATGATGAGTTAGAGATATGCAACGAACTAATTTTAGCCCGTGAAGCGAAGGATGGTGAATTCGTTGATCTATTACTATATCTTGCTGCTGTGGTAAGTTATGAGTTCAAGTGCATAGATGTCCTCAATGATTTAATTACAGATGATTGGCATGAGAAGCATGAAGAATTGGTTAGATTATTGGGTTTCTATAAGAGCACGTCAAGTGTAAATTCCCTATACTACGCAGCTTTATTAAATCTCAGTTATCGTGATTATGATGAAGATTTCGTGTTGGCAGATAAATGTATAAGAGCTCTGGCAAAAATAAATAATAAAGATGCTATTGAAAAATTAAAGTTACTTAGCGCTGCTAATAATGATGCAATAAGTAATAGTGCGAAGAAACAATTAGGGAAGTTGGGAGTAATTAATTAAAGATACCGCCTGGATGTGCCAAGCGGTATTAAATTCATTGTGTGGATTTCCATAAAGGATATTTTAAATCATAAACGCGTTCGTGTGGAAGTAGTTCTTCGGCCTTTTGAATCTGCCCTTTAGAGATAAGTGAATAAATTTCTTTAGTGAGTGTTGTTGCATCCTGTATATCTATAATCCATTCTTTACAATAGTCAATTACTGCCTGATTGCGTAGTCCAATTTGGATAGTACGGTAGTTTAGCTTGTTTAGGTGAATATCTCTTTCAGGATCCCATTGGATAATTATATTTGTGTTCTTTATCTCTTCTTGCCATTTTTCTTTTTTAGAAGAGAAGACAGTCTCGTGATGATTACTTAATATACCTTCTTTGATTATTTTCTTAAAGCCATGATGAGTTATATCTATGGCGAGAATTCTTTTTTGCCCAGGATCTTTTAGACCCCACCCTGAGCGATACATCATCCATAAAAATGAAGGCTTAATCCATGTCATTCTTGTCATACTAAAAGGTGGGGATATGAAAGTTTTGTTGGAAATTGCACTATCAGCAATTTCGTCAGAGTAAGCCTGGTATACACGAATAAAATCTTTAGTATAAAAAGCTCTTATTTGTTTTTCGGGGGTATCATTATCACGGTTATTCATAATACGGACTCATTTTAAATAAATATTTCTAATTTATATGATTGTAAGGGAGTTTCACTTTAATTTCCATATCACTGGACTGTTATCTGGCATCGATGGGGAATTGTCCATAAATAGAGTGAAAGGTGTTTAAAAGGAGAATAACTTTACTGCTCATGATAGCTTTTACAGCGTAACTGGATTCAGCAAGTTCAGCGCATGGGGACGCACGGAGCGGGAAAACGATGCGCTGAAGTGGGACACCCCACAGAACCTGCGCTTCCAGGGCCAGTACCTCGACCGCGAAACCGGGCTGCACTACAACACGTTCCGCTACTACGACCCGACCGGCGGCTGCTACACCCAGATGGACCCGATAGGGCTGCTGGGTGGGTTGAATACGTATACCTATGTGGTTGACCCGCTGGTATGGGTGGATCCGCTGGGGTTGATGAGTTGTTCGAGTGATGCCAAGCTACTTAGGGAGAATATGGTTGCGGCAGGTAAAGTAGAACCTGGTTTTAAAAATTCAGCACATCATATTGTTATGTCAAATTCTACAGATTCAAGAATGGTAGCTTTGCAGAATAAAATGAAGGATTTGGATATAGATATAAATACCGCTGAAAATGGGATATTTTTGCCCTCAAGCAGCAAGGTTAAACTTCCTCCAGGGAGTACTTTGCCAAATCATGCCAGCATTCACACAACTGCTTATAAGCAAAAGGTTTTTGATCGTTTGAGCTCTATAAATAATAGCAGTGATTTCTTGAGGGAATTAAATAAAATAAGCACAGAAATTGCCGGTGGCATTTTTTAAGACTAAGAGGATTTGCTATGTATACTTTAAAGCAACTTGAAAAAGAATTTCTTGAAATAAAAGATAATTGTGAAGGCGCATTGCTTTCTTATAAATCCAAAGCACTATCTATGTCGAAAGAGACAGTTATTAGCAAAGGTGCTTTATATAACGTTCGCCCGTATGAAATAGAGCGGGCAGGTTTTAAACCTGGCCGCAAGTTGAACAAGATTCCCTCGAATGTAAAAAATACACACATATATCATTTCGATGATACCAAGAAAATAATTATGGTTGAAATTTATGGCCAATCGAGCAATGTAATTAATGTGGAGTTTTATTTATATAGTGACGATTATGTTAAACGAATTTACTTTACCAGCACAGGTAAGCTAAGAAACATTACAGTTTCAAGTTTTAATAAGGATAAAAGAATCGAGAAAGATATCAACTGGGGAGAGTATGGTTGTAGTATTTCTGATTATCAATATGAAGGTGCGACTCTGAAAATGATAACGGTACAGCAAAAGGAGCATCACGATGCAGAATTCTCAGAATATAATGTTGTATTTAACTATTCGAATGAAAAATTGTTAAATATTACGCACATTTTCCCAAATGGCTATCATGAACAGCGATTCCCATAATTTTATGGGAGTCCGAAACGGTATAAATAAAAATATATTTTATTATGATAGGGTTATGAACGATAAGCTCTCTGGCCCTACTAATACCGTAATGGAAGGAGTGGAATGAATTTTTCCTGCAGATAACTTGCACCAAAATAATATCGATAAGCTATATCGAGAATTGGATGTTTTCTGTACGGTTTGTGAAATTGAAGTATTAACTACTAAAAAAATTTTTTATATTCTTTTTATTCTTCACGATAACCTTGAGAATATTGCGAATAATACCCCGCAAGATACGTCTTACGATCTTCCAGGCGCAAGCCATTTCTCACAAAACGGGCACCAGGCAAGCAGACGTAGACAAAACCATCCCCTATACTGCGGAAAACAAAGAGAAAATCACTTTTATCAATATCAACAGGGTAAGGGATGGATACAGCTGAATTTTTCGGCCAGCTTGTGCAGCAACTGCTGCTCTCTGCGCCGCTCTTTTTACTGATTGCGCTGGGATACTCACTGGGGCGCTTTGCCGGCTGGCCGGAATCGGTCAACGAGGGGTTAAACCGCTTCTGCTTTAACGTGGCGATCCCCTGCATGCTATTCAAAGTAATGAGTAAATTCTACGAAAGCCCGGCAGTAGACGTGCGGCTGCTGATTGCTTATTTCGGCACCTGCTTTGTGATCTACGTTATCGGGCGGATTCTGGCGAAAGGTGTATTCCGCCTGGATTCGGTTTCCGCCTCGGTGTTTGGCCTCGCGGGCATCTTCTCTAACAATGTGATGCTCGGCATTCCGGTCGCGGTGATCCTGCTTGGCCCGGCGAGCCTCGCCTCGGTGGCGCTGGTTTTGGTATTTAACAGTCTGATCCTGTGGACGCTGGTTACCGTGTCGGTGGAGTGGGCGCAGAACGGTAGTTTCTCGCTGCGCGGAATTGGCAAAACGCTGCTCAGCGTATTGCGTAACCCGATTATCATCGGCATTTTCACCGGTTTTGCCTGGAGCTTTCTGCTGCATCGCCCGGTGCCCGCCTTCCTCGATAGCCCGGTCAGCATGGTGGCGCAGGTGGCCGCGCCGCTGACGCTGATCACCCTCGGCATGAGCCTCTCGCGCTATCAAATCCGCAAAGGGCTGCGCGAAAGCGGCGCTATCTGCCTGTTGAAGTTGATCCTGATGCCGGGGCTGATTTGGGCGATAGCGTATCTGCTGCATCTGCCGCGCCAGGAAAGCCAGGTAGTGGTGCTGTTAGGCTCAATGGCGGTGGGGATAAATGTCTATCTGATGGCGCAAAAGTTCCAGGTATTGCAGGGCGCGACGGCAACCAGCATGTTGCTTTCCACGCTGTTCTCTACCATAACGACGCCGCTTTTTATGATTTTGATGGCGCATTTCTACCCCAACTGGCCCTGAAGATTCTCTCTTTTAGGACTTGCATTTATTGACCGTATGTATGTATAGATAACAATCTATATAAATGGTTATATATTTCTGCGAGTGACTAATGGATATTCTCTCTGATATGCCTTACGCCTTTCTCGGCAGCCGGTTAAAACGGCTGGCCGAGCAGTTACAGGCGGAAGCCAGTGTATTGGTACAAAATACCGGCATCCATGTACCGGCCGGGCTGTACCCGGTTTTGCTGGCGCTCTATCGCCAGCCCGGTTTAACGATTGGCGAGCTGGCTCGCTGTTCGCGGGTTAGCCAGCCTGCGATGACCAGCAGTATCAACCGCCTGATCCGCGCCGGGTTAGTCACCCGCCAGAGTGACGGTGAGGATCGGCGAAAATCGTTTATTCGCTTAACGGACGAGGGCACAAACGCCATTGTGCGGGGCGAAGAGATGGCATGGCCGCTGCTGGGCAAAGTGGTTCAGGAGCTGACGGCAGGCCTTTCGGGCAACTTTATCGAGCAGATCGCGCAGCTTGAAAAACGCCTTGCCGAGCGCCCATTGCCGGTTCGCGGCGCGCGTTACACCAAACTGGATGTTCGCCCCGTGCTGGAAGACGAAATCGCTGATGTCGTCACATTACTGAACCGCGCTTATCGCAGCGGCGGCGAGGAAGCAGGCTGGACAACCGAAGCGGGTTTGCTGGATGGCGATCGCATTAGCGAGCAAACGCTACGTGAAGAGCTGGCGAGCAAACCGCAGGCGACTTTGCTGGTCTGGAAAACCGCCAGCGGTATTGACGGCTGTGTCTGGGTAGAGCCGCAGCAGGATGGCGTGTGGTATCTCGGATCGCTGGCGATTTCGCCGTCGCAGCAGAATGCGCAGTATGGCCGACGGCTGCTGGAAGCGGCGGAGCAGTGGTGCCGGGCGCGCGGCGGGAAACGTATCCTGATGACGGTGTTGCAGGTGCGGGAGTCGCTGCTCGCCTGGTATCTGCGTCGCGGTTATCGCCGTACCGGGGAAACCGAGCCGTTTCCGGTGGATGATACCCGGTTTGGCATTCCGACCCGGCCCGGTTTGCTGTTCGAAGTGCTGGTGAAAACGCTTAGTTGAAACAGTGGCTGCCCGGGTTGAGGGCAGCCACCGGCTCAGACAATATCGTCCACTACGCCGCCATCGACGCGCAGCGCCGCGCCGGAAGTGGCCGAAGCCTGTTTTGAACAGACGTAAACCACCATGTTCGCCACCTCTTCGACGGTGGCCGCACGCTGGATCACCGAACTCGGGCGGTGCGCCATCACAAACTCTTTCGCCAGCGTTTCCAGCGACTTACCGGTTTTCTCGATCTCGTCTTTCATCATATCGGCAAAACCGTCCGACATCGTCGGCCCTGGCAGCACGCTGTTAACCGTCACACCGCTACCGGCGACGAATTTCGCCAGCCCGCGCGCCAGCGAGAGCTGCGCAGTTTTCGTCACGCCGTAATGAATCATATCCGCCGGAATATTCAGCGCCGATTCCGAAGAGATAAACACCACGCGACCCCAGCCTTTTTTCACCATGCCCGGCAACAGCGCGCGGGAAAGGCGCACGCCAGACATCACGTTGGTCTGCCAGTATTTTTCCCAGGTTTCATCGTCGGTAGCGTAAAAATCCTGCGGGCCGTAAATCCCGGCGTTGTTGACCAGAATGTCGGCCTCCGCCGCCGCTTTCAGCAGTGTTTCCACGCCCTGCGCCGAGCCGAGATCGGCAATCGCCGTGCGCAGACGCGCGCCCGGCACCTGCTTCGTCAGCGCCTCTTTCGCCTTATTGACCGACCCTTCGCTGCGTCCGTTCAGGATCACTTCCGCGCCGCTCTGTGCCAGACCTTTCGCAATTGCAAAGCCGATCCCGCCCGTTGAGGCGGTGACCAGCGCGACTTTATCGTGCAGCTCAATCTTCATCGTCCGCTCCTTGCCAGTTGGATTTTACAAATAACTAAGGCTAGCACCTGCGCCGCAGAACCGTTGTCAATTGTTGCGCCATTGCGCGTGAAGGCTGGCTTATGCCATTCCTGGCATTGCTTTTCCGGTTTTATTCGTTCCCTCGTTTTCAGCGCTCTACCAGAATGGATTGCACAAAATATATTGTTTTTTTTGCTCATTTCAGGGGACCGACAAACAGATGAATAAATACGGCATATTTTCCCTTCTCCTCGCAATAAGCGGCGTGCAGCAGGCCAATGCGGCGGAAGAGAGTGTACCCGCGCATCCAACATTCATGATTCAGGCGGACAAAACATTAAACGCGAAATTACCCGCCGATATTGCAAAGCGTGGTTATATTATTGCCGGTACCAATCCAAATACGCCGCCAACCACGTTTTATCAGGAAGATAATAAAACACTGGCCGGGCGTGAAATCGATATTATGACCGCCGTTGCCGAACGTCTCGGCGTGAAAGTGCAATGGCACGATACCGGCGGTTTCGACAATATTATTCCGGGGCTGAAATCGGGCCGCTACGATGTGGCGCTCGCCAATATTAACGCCACGCAAAAACGCCTTGAGCAGGTTGATTTTGTCAGTTATTACGACGCCTCGCGCTTAGGCATTATTTCCCGCCAGGATGCCAATATTCCCGCCTTCACTGAGCTCACCCAGGTGTGCGGCAAAGAGATTGGCGCCGGGGCTGGCACCACGCAAATCAACCGCCTGAACGAAGGCAGCAAAGCCTGTGAAGCGCAGGGTAAACCGCCGATTAAAGTCGCCGTCTTCCCGGATCGCCCGGCAGGTGTACAGGCGGTGGTTAGCGGCCGCGTGCCGATGTTCTTTGGCCCTTATGAAGGCCTGACCTGGCAGGTCAGCAAAGTGAAACCGCTGACCATGAGCGGGCAAATCAGCGTTAACGACGCACCGGTTTCTATCGCCTTCCCGAAAGGTTCCGGGCTGGAAGAGGCCGTTCAGGCCGCGCTCAACTCCCTGATCAAAGATGGTTCTTACCAGAAGATCCTCGACCACTGGTCGATCGGTTTTGGCGCGGTAAAAGAGTCCAAACGTAACGAAGAGATTTTCTAATGGCGCACACCACCGCTTCTCAATCGCAGGATGAACTGCGCATCATCGGAAAACGCTACTACGGGCGCTGGTTCAGCGCCCTGTTCGTTTTGCTGCTGCTGGCAGGGCTGCTGCACTCTGTTTTCAACAACCCGCGTTTTGAGTGGGGCGTGGTGGCGCAAAGCTTCACCGAAGAGTCCATCCTCAGCGGCGTACTAATGACGTTGCAACTGACCGCCATTTCAGTGGTGCTCGGCTTTGCCGGTGGCACTGTGCTGGCGCTGATGCGCCTTTCGTCGAATCCGGTGCTGGTCGCTGTTAGCTGGGCCTATACATGGTTTTTCCGTGGTGTGCCGATGCTGGTGCAACTGTTCCTCTGGTACAACATTGCGGCGCTCTATCCAACGATTTCAGTAACCTTGCCAGGGATTGGCGAACTCTACAGTTCCCCGGCGAACGCGCTGATAAGCCCGTTCAGCGCGGCGGTCATTGCGCTGGTGATGCACCAGTCGGCCTATGCGGCGGAGATTATTCGCGCCGGAATTCAGAGCGTCGGCAACGGCCAACTGGAAGCCGCGCGGGCGCTCGGCTATTCGCGCGGGCAGATTTTCCGCTATACCGTGCTGCCGCAGGCAATGCGCGCGATTCTGCCGCCTGCCGGTAACGAAGTGATTGGTCAGCTCAAAACCACGGCTGTGGTGTCGGTGATCTCCTTGCAGGACGTGCTTTACTCGGCGCAAATCATCTACCAGCGCACCTATGAAGTGATCCCGCTGCTGCTGGTGGCAACGGCCTGGTATCTGCTGCTCACCTCGGTGTTGTCGGTCGGGCAGTTTTATGTCGAGCGCTACTTCTCGCGCGGCGTGAAGCGCGTGGAAGCAAAAGTCTGGTTTGCCCGTAAGCTGCCGGTTTATCTGTTGAATGCCAGGAGAGTGAGCAATGGCTGAAGCCATCGAATTACGCAACATTACCAAACGCTTCTCCGGGCAGACGGTGGTCGATAGCGTCGATCTGGATGTTGATGCCGGTTCGGTTACCGTGATCCTCGGCCCGTCTGGCTCCGGGAAATCCACGCTGCTGCGCTGCATTAACCATCTGGAAAAACTTGATGCGGGCACCATTCGTATCGGCGGAGAACTGGTGGGCTATGAACAAAAAGGCCAGGCGCTGTTTGAAGTCAGCGACAGTAAAATCGCCCGCCAGCGCAGCCGTATTGGCATGGTGTTCCAGCAATTTAATCTGTTCCCGCATCGCACGGTGCTGCAAAACATCATCGATGCGCCGATCCGCGTGAAGAAACAGCCGCGCGCGCAGGCGGTGGCGAAAGCGCGCTTGTTGTTGCAGCAGGTAGGGTTGGCGGGGCGGGAAAACGACTGGCCGCAACAGCTTTCCGGCGGTCAGCAGCAGCGCGTGGCGATTGCCAGAGCGCTGGCGATGGACCCGGAAGTGATGCTGTTTGATGAACCGACATCGGCGCTGGATCCGGAACTGGTGGGCGAAGTGTTGCAGGTGATCAAAGCATTGGCGCACTCCGGCATCACTATGGTCATCGTTACCCACGAGATTGGTTTTGCCCGCGAAGTGGCCGACAACATCGTCTTTATGGAGGCTGGCAAAATCATCGCCTCCGGCCCGGCGCGCCAGTTGCTGGAGAATAACGCCAACGCCCGCGTCAGCCATTTCCTCTCTACGGTGTTGTAATTATGGCTTCTGTTACCCACAGCTCGCACTGGGGCGCATTCACTGCCTCCGATACCGGCGACGAACTGCAGATTACACCGTTTCCCGGCGATCCCGATCCCAGCCCGCTGCTGGAAAACCTTGCTGATACGCTGCGCCACCCGGCGCGTGTCACGCAGCCGATGGTGCGTAAAGGCTGGCTGGAGAACGGCCCCGGCCCGGATGCGCGTCGCGGCGCGGATGAGTACATCGCCATTAGCTGGGAGCAGGCGCTGGATCTGGCGGCCAGTGAACTGAAACGCGTGGCGGATAATTTTGGCCCGCAGGCGGTGTTCGGCGGCTCTTACGGCTGGTCGAGCGCCGGGCGTTTTCACCACGCGCAAAGCCAGCTTCATCGCTTTCTCAACACCACTATCGGCGGTTATGTGCGCTCGGTATGGTCGTACAGTTCCGCCGCTGCCTGCGTCATTCTGCCGCACATTGTTGCTCCGCAGGATGAGATCGCCCGGCGCGGCGTAAGTTGGCGCGAGATCGCCGAACACAGCGATATTGTGCTGGCGTTCGGCGGGCTGGCGCTGAAAAACTCGCAGGTCGCCAGCGGCGGAATGAGTGAGCATACCGAGCGCGGCTATATGCGCCAGGCTGCCGCGCGTGGCGCGACGTTTATCTCCGTCAGCCCGCTGCGCAGCGATTTACCGCAGGAAGCCGCCGGTGAGTGGCTGCCGGTGCGTCCGGGCACTGACGCTGCCTTGATCCTCGCGCTGCTCCACACGTTGTGGCGCGAAGGGCTGAGCGATGAAGCATTTCTTGCCCGCTACTGTACCGGCTGGCCGACGCTGGTGGCTTCGTTATCCGGCGAACAGGATGGCACCGTGCGCGATGCGGCGTGGGCAGAAGCCATTTGCGGCGTACCGGCGCAAAAGATTGTCGCGCTGGCGCGGCGTCTGCACGGTAAACGGGTGCTGGTGACGGTCGCCCACTCTCTGCAACGGGCGCAATACGGCGAGCAGCCGGTATGGCTCGGCCTGGTGCTGGCCGCCGCCCTGGGGCAACCGGGTCTGCCCGGCGGCGGATACGCCTATGCGCTGGGAGCGCTGGGGCATTACGGTAAAGCGTTTAACCGCGTCTCTTTCCCGGCGCTGCCGCAGGGCGTCAACGGCGTGGAGGATCTTATTCCGGTGGCGCGCATTGCCGATATGCTGCTCAATCCCGGCGAGCCGTTCGATTTCAACGGCGTGCGTCGCCGTTATCCACACATCAAATTGGCGTGGTGGGCGGGTGGTAATCCGTTCCATCACCATCAGGATCTGGCGCGGTTGCGCCATGCGTTTTGCCAGCTTGATACCTTAATCGTTCATGAGCACAGCCTGACGGCCACGACCCGCCATGCGGATCTGATTTTGCCCGCCACCATGACGCTGGAGCGTGAAGATATCGGCGGCGCGCCGACCGATCGCTATCTGTTCGCCATGCATCCGGTGGCGCAGCCGTGGGGACACGCGCGGGATGACTTTGCCATCTTCCGCGATATTGCCGCCCGTCTGGGGCGTGAAGAGGCGTTTACCGAAGGCCGGACGGTGCGCGAGTGGTTACAACATTTGTACGGCCAGATGCAGGAGAAACTGGCGCATGAAAGGGTTTCCACGCCCGCGTTTGACGATTTCTGGCGGGAAGGCATATTGCAACTGCCGCAGGTGGACGACGGCGGGCGGCTGATGCGCCGCTTTCGCGCTGATCCTGATGCGTATCCGCTGCCGACGCCGGACGGGAAAATCCAGATCTACTCGGTGACCATCGCCAGCTTTAATTACCCGGATTGTCCCGGTCTTCCGGTGTGGCTGACGCCGGACGAGCAGCCCGACGCGCAGCATCCGCTGTGGCTGATCGCCAATCAACCCGCCACCCGCCTGCACAGCCAGCTTGATTACGGGCGACACAGCGCGCAGCACAAAAAGCAGGGGAAAGAGGTGTGTACGATGCACCCGTTAGACGCCGCCGCGCGCGGTATTGATGCGGGCGCGATTGTGATGCTGCATAACACGCGCGGTGCGGTACTGGCAGCGGTACGGATTGCCGACGATATTATGCCCGGCGTCGTCCAGCTCCCGACGGGCGCCTGGTACGATCCCGTCGACCCGCTGGCGCAGCGCCCACTGTGCCGCCACGGCAACCCCAACGTGTTAACGCGCGATATCGGCACCTCCTCATTAGGCCAGGGTTGCAGCGGGCAGATCACCGTAGTGCAGGTTTCCCTCTTCACCGGGGATGTCGGCGAAGTGCAGGCCTTTACGCCGCTCTAAACCAGCAGCAGCGCCTGTAATGCCGATAATGCCTGCGCGTCTTCCAGCCGCGTTAGCGCGAGCCAGTGTTCGCGGGTGGCATCATCCACCTGCGGCAGGCAGCGGCGCAGCTTCTCCGTTAAATCCACCCCCTGCGCCAGTAACTGCTGGCGCGTGGCGTGCGCGGTAAACTGCGTGCCGGAGCGGGTGGTTAAAGTCAGGCGATGAAAACGTGCTGACGGGTTAAGGGCATCGGGCGGAGCGCTGGTATCCGGCGTGCGGATGATGCGAGCCGCCAGCCCGGCGGTGTGGGCTTTCACCGCTCCGGGCGCGAAGCTGCCGAGTGGCAAATCCTTTTCCAGCAGGCATTCGGCAACCACATATTCCAGGCTGAAACGGGCTTCAACACCGTTCGCGGGTGCGCGAATAAACGCCGCCACATCGCCGCCAGGCGGAAAGGCCACCGCAATCTGCTCCACCTCAGCAAATAACTGTTCGACGGAAAACCCCGCCGCCAGCCACTGCGCGCGCAGATCCAGCGCGGCCAGCGCCGCGCCGTGGGTGCCGCTACAGGTTGGCCAGGGTTTGAATTCCAGCCCCGGTGTGATAATGCGCCAGGGCGCGCCCCAGCCTGCGGTCAGTTTTGCCGGATCGGCTGTCGCCGGGCTATAAGCAGCGAGAAAACCTGCCAGCGCGCCGTCGGTTTTCGCTTCCACGCCATGCTGTGTCAACTGCACGGCGGTCACCGCCGCTCTGGCGGACAGCCCGGCGTGCAGCGGTTTGATATCAGAGCCGAACTGCACGCGCAGCCCGGCAGCCTGGCTTGTGGCAATGGCGAGGATATTCGCCGTCTGCTCTGCGCTGGCGTTAATCAGCCGTGCGCAGGCGGCGGCTGCAGCCAGCGCGCCCAGCGTGCCGGTATTGTGAAACCCCTGCACATAATGGCCGCTGCCCACCGCCAGCCCGAGGCGGCCCGCCATCTCGACTCCCAGCACAAATGCATCGAGAAAACGCGGCCCCTCCGTTATCTCGTCTTCCGCCGACAGCGCCAGCAGCGCCGGGAGGATAACCGTCCCGACGTGGCCGCGAAAATCCGGGTGAAAATCATCAAAGTCCAGCGCATGCCCGCTGTAGCCCAGACGCAATGCGCGTGACTGCGCATCCTGCCCCGGCCAAATTTTGCGCAACGCCAGCAGCGTGGTGTCGGGCAGCGTGCCGTTCACCAGCGGTAGCGCGACGGCAAAGAAATCGAGCACGCCGCGCCGCGCCTGCTCCCGCGCGTTATCGTCGGGTTGCGCGTCAACAATCAGCCGCGCAACGGTCTGGGTCAGTTCACTCATGCGGCTGCCTTTTTTAGCGCCTGCACGGCCAGGTTTGCCAGCCATTGCGACGTCGGAAACAGCGCGGCGTCATCAACGCGGAATTGCGGATGGTGCAGGGCATAAGGGCCGCCGGAACCGATCATGATGAACGCGCCGGGCAGATGCTGCTGGTAAAACGCGAAATCTTCGCCGATCGGGTTGGCGGCAATGCGCCGGGCGTCAAAACCGCTCTGCCGTCCAGTTTCCAGCGCCAGATCAACCCACGTTTCACTGTTGACCACCGACGGCGGACCGGGCTGCCAGTCGAGGGCAATGTGCGCGTTAAACGCCGTGCCCAGCCCGGAGAGCACATCACGCAGGCGCTGCTCGATTTGCTCGCGCACCGTCTGGCTAAAGGTGCGCACAGTCCCTTCCAGCCAGGCGCTGTCGGGGATTACGTTCCAGGTGCTGCCGCTGTGAACCTGGGTAATCGACAGCACGGCATTTTCATCTGAGGGAACATTGCGGCTGATTAACGTTTGCAGCGTGGTGATAAGCTGCCCGGCAATCACCACCGGATCATTGCCTTCGTGCGGTCGCGCGGCGTGGCTGCCGGTGCCGGTAATATCAATGCGGAAACGGTCAACTCCGGCGGTCAGCGCCCCGGCTTTACTGCCCATTACCCCGACCGGCAGCGCCGGATCGTTGTGAATACCAAAAATCGCCGTTGCGCCGTCCAGCGCGCCTGCGGCAATCACCGCTGGCGCGCCCTGGCCCGTCTCTTCCGCGGGTTGGAACAGAATGCGCACCCGGCCCGGAAGTTCGGCTTCCTGCGCTTTTAACAGAATGGCTGCGCCGAGCGCGCTGGCGCTGTGGAAGTCGTGGCCGCAGGCATGCATCACGCCGGGATGCTCAGAGCTGAACGGCACGCCGGATTTTTCGTCAATCGGCAGCGCGTCGATATCGGCACGCAGCACCACCAGCGGGCCAGGCTGCTGGCCGCCCAGTTCAACGACCAGCCCGGTGGCTAAATCCAGCGGCAGAATACGAATCTGGTGTTGTTCCAGCGCGGCGCGCAGGCGGGCGGTGGTGGCGAACTCCTGGTTTGAGAGTTCAGGGAAACGGTGTAATTCATGGCGAAAGTCGGTCAGCCAGCCGGATAATGCAGCGATATCAGTCATAGGGTTACTCATCAGGGAGATTGACGTGCCAGCCACGCGCTGTGGGCGGCTTCATCAAGGATTTTCTTCATAAACAATGTGATATGGCCTTTGCCCAGATCCGCTTCATGGGAAGGCTCAAAACCATACTGCTGATAAAACGGGATCAGCCACGGATGGCTGATGGCGGTGCCCAGCGATACCGCCGGAGCGCGAAGCTGCCCGCGCAGAATGTGCGTTTCCACCCAGTCGTAGATTTGCCGCCCGCGCTGCTCGCCGCGATAGCGCGGGTGCGCGCCAAACCAGCCGATATGCGGCAGACCAAATGGCCCCGGTAGCGGCCCCCACGGATAGCGAAGGGTGATCGAGGCGGCCAGATCGTCATCGACAAACAGCCCCCAGACGCCGTGCTGTTGCAGGTGTTGCGTCACCTGCGCCTTGCTGGTGGTGGCGGCATCGAAATGGATCCCCAGCTCCTTCACCTGCGCGTAGGCTTCCAGCATCAACGCCAGATAGATCTCGCTGTCGGCAGCGGTAAGCTGGCGGTAGTGTTCGCTCATTGCGGCTCCAGTAATGCGGAGCGGTCGGCAGCGCGCAGTACGTCATTCACTTTTTCCACCGCGCTGCCGAGGTAACGCGCCGGATCAAGCCACGCATCGAGATCGGCTCCGCTGATTACCGCCGCGATTTCCGGCTGCTCCGCCAGCACACTTTTAAAATCGCGACCTGTCTCAAAAGCGGCCATCGCGCAGGTGTAAACCAGGTGATGCGCCGTCTGTTTGCCGAGGGTTTTACCCGCTTCAAACATCACGCGTTCAGAGAGCAGCAGCCCGGCCTGAATATCCAGGTTGGCGTGCATTTTCGCTTCGTTGACCGTCAGGCCGCTGAGAATGCCCTGCGCATTTTGCAGTTGCGCCGAGAGATAAAGGCAAATCTCCGGCAGCGCCAGCCACTCGGCCCGCCAGCTCATGGCGTCGCGTTCGTGCTCGACGTGCATCGATTCAAAAATCAGCCCGGCGCTGTGGCGCACCGGCGCGGTGAGGCTTGCCAGCCCTTCAATCGCCGCCGGATTGCGTTTATGCGGCATGGTGGTGGAGCCGATTTTCCCGGCGCTGAACGGCTCTTCAACTTCGCCAATCTCGGTGCGCATCAGGTTATAGAGTTCATTACCAATTTTGCCGAGCGATCCGCTGATCAGCACCGCCAGCGAGGCGAATTCACTCAGGCGATCGCGCGCCGATTGCCAGCCGATATTCGGGCTTGCCAGCCCCAACAGCGCCAGCGCGCGGCGTTCCACTTCCGGCCCTTTATCGCCCAGCGCCGCATTGGTGCCGATCGCACCGTTGATATTGCCGGTCAGCACGCGCGGGCTGATTTCAGCAATGCGCGTCAGGTGACGCAGAAATTCATCCAGCCAGACGGCGACTTTAAAACCGAACGTGGTGGGCAACGCCTGCATGCCGTGGGTGCGGCCGACCATCAGCGTGCGCTGATGCCGCTCAGCAAGCTGACGCAGCGCACGCGCTACACCCACCGTATCGCGGTGAATAATGGCCAGCGCATCGCGCAGTTGCAGGATAGTGCCGGTATCGACAATATCCTGCGTCGTCGCGCCGTAGTGCAGATACTCGCCCGCCGGGCCAATCTGCTGTTGCAGCGCCGTCAGGGTCGGCATAAACGAGTGTTTCATTTGCGCGGCAAGCGTGGCGATATCGCTCAGTTGCAGCGCCTGCGGTTGCGCGCGCTCGGCGATCTCCTGCGCCGCCTGCGCAGGAATGACGCCCAGTTCGCCCTGAGCGCGGGCCAGCGCCACTTCCACAGCGGCCTGCTGGCGAAGACGGTTTTCCTCCGACCAGATGGCGCGCATTTCCGGCGTGGCGAAGTTATTGCCGATAATCAGAAAATCGATGGGATGCGATGACATAGTCGCTGTTACCTGTCGGTGAAAAATGAAAAAGAAGCGTGGTTAAATTTATTTTCTGCTCAGCATCTTCACGGATGAATATATCGGCGGCAAGGTATTTGTCGCTATAGCTAATATTGTTCTATCGATATGAAAATACAGGAAATGGCAAAGATTGTTTTTTGTTTTTATTTTTGTAGCATGAGGGAATAACGGCTGTTAATCCCTCTCAATATGGACAATCTCATGCTTGCAATAAAAACGCCGCACACCTGGTTTCATCACGCAGGTATTCGTCATGACGCAGGGGAATATATTGCGCCGCTGACGCAGAATATTTTAATTATTACCAGCGCGCAGGCCTGGGCGCGGGTGAATCCGGCGCTGGAAAACAGTTTGCGCAGCAGCGGCGTCGCGTGGCAGACGGAGATCATGACCGGTTACTGTACCGATGAACGGGTAGCGCACTACGTTAAACGGGCGCGCAAACTGGGCGTGCAGTATATCGTTGGCGTCGGCGGCGGGCGCGTGCTGGATACCGCCAAAGCAGTAGCGGATGCCCTTGACGGCGGCGCATCGATCACCATTCCGACAGTGGCTTCAACCTGCGCGGCCTGGTCGCCGCTGTCGGTGTTTTACACCGAAGAGGGCGGGCAGCTACGCAGCCAGCCATTAAAAACATTGCCGCGGCTGGTGCTGGTGGACAGCGAGATTATTGCGCAAAGCGATGTGCGTTATTTAAAAGCGGGCATTGTTGATGCGTTAGCGAAATGGTATGAATTCCGCCCCTATTTACAGCACTCGCCGGATAATTTATCGCTGCAATTAAAAGTACAGACCGCGCGGCTGGCGGTGGACATTTATGAAAAACACGGTCAGCAGGCGTTGCGGGATAATCAGGCGCACCTTGTCAGCGATGCGCTTATCAGCGTTATTGACGCCAATATTGCCGTGGCCGGAATGGCCAATAGTATTCGTGGTGAAATCCCCACGCCCGGCGTGGCGCACGCGATTCATAACCGTCTGACCTATGAACCGGCGCTGCGCGACTGGCTGCACGGCGAACGCGTCGGTTACAGTCTGCTGGTACAGTCGTTTCTGGAGAATGACAGTGACACGCCGGATGCCACGCTACTGGCGCTGCTGCGCCAGTACGATGCGCCGCTGACGCTGGCACCGTTAAAAGAGATCCGCCTGGCGGTGATCCAGGCGGTGGCGCGCAGTATCAGTTTCCCGAAGGCAGCGGCCGATCACCTGCCGTTTTCCCTCGATCCGGCGCGTATTGAGCGCGCGCTGCGCCAGACGGAGCAGTTTTTCACCCCGCGTTACGCGGTGTAGCTATTTTTCTGTCAGGCACTGCAAATGGCCGTGGCGCACGCCGCGCTGGGCAATCACATCATCGGCGAAATGCTGCACATCGCCCATTTTGCCTTTCAGCACGGCGATCTCCAGACAGTCGTCGTGGCTGATATGCACATGCAGCGTGGCGACAGAAAGCTCGTGATGGTGATGCTGCGTGGCGACAAGGCGGCTCGCCAGATCGCGCTTTTCATGCTCGTAAACGTAGGAGAGCACGGCATAGCCCTGCTGCTCGCTGTTCTGTGTCGATTCCTGCGTCAGCGCACTGCGCAAAATATCGCGCAGCGCCTCCGAGCGGTTGTTGTAGCCGCGCTGTTCGCTCAGGTTATCCAGCGTTTCCAGCAGATCATCGTCAAGGGTAATGGTTATGCGTTGCATGGCGCTCTTCTTTGTCGTGGGGAAGGGAAGGCGGGTAGCACCGCCTGCTGTAATGCCTGGCCTGCGGTGGAGGCAAATCGCAGCGGCGCAGCGACCTCCACGGTTTCAACAATGCTGCCGTTTTCCATCACCATTACCCGCTGGCAAAAACGTTCGACCAGCCGCAGGTCGTGGGTGATAAACAGACACGCCTGACCGGTACGCTGTTGCAGGCGCTTCAGCAGTTTAATCATCCCGGCTTGCAGCACACCATCAAGGCTGGAGACCGCTTCGTCGAGGATCAATAACCCCGGTTCTACCGCCAGCGCTCGCGCCAGGCAGACGCGCTGAAGCTGGCCGCCGCTCAGCTGTGGCGGGCGTTTATGCTGCAACGCTTCGTCCAGCTCGACATCGTGCAGTAACTGCGCGATACGCGCCTGCTGCTCCGCTCTGTTAAGCGCCAGCAAATGGCGCAGCGGCTCGCGCAGGATCTCGCGCACCGTCTGGCGCGGATTCACCGCGCTGAGCGGGTCCTGAAACACCATCTGAATATCGCGGCGAAACGCTTTACGTGTGCGGGCATTCAGCCGGGAAAGCGGCGCGCCCTGCCAGCAAATTTCGCCTGCGTGCGGCACTTCCAGCCCGACCAGCAGCCGCGCCAGCGTACTTTTTCCACAACCGCTGCGCCCGAGCAGCGCCACGGTTTCGCCGCGCTTAAGTTGCAGGGAGAGCTGTTGCAGCACCGGCTGTTGCTGGTAGCGATGGGATAATCCGTTAACCTCAAGAATATTCATTGCGTCAGCTCCATGCCGTACAGCGCCAGATGCGCCGCCACTAACTGCCGGGTCACCGGATGCTGCGGCGCGGTAAACAGCGCTGTCACCGGGCCGCGTTCGATAATTTGCCCGTTATCCATCACCGCGACATCATCGGCCAGACGGGCAACCACGCCCATATCGTGCGTCACCAGCAGCATACCGGGCTGGCGCCGTTGTACGATTCCATCGAGCAGATCGAGGATGTGCGCCTGTGCCACGGCATCGAGATCGGTGGTGGGTTCGTCGGCGATGATAAACGGCGCATCGCTGAGCAGCGCCATGGCAATCATCATGCGTTGCAACATGCCGCCGCTCATCTCAAAGGGATAACAGCCCAGCACGCGCTGCGGCGCTTCAAGCCCGACGCTGCGCAGCGCGGCAATTAACGTCGCGTCATCGGCGGGTTTGCCAAGTGCATGGCAGGTTTCCCGCGCGTGCGCGGCCATCGTGCGCAGTGGGTTAAAGGCGCTGCGCGGGTTTTGCATCACCGTGGCGACGGTAATGCCACGCAAGGCCTGCGGGCTGACGGGCTGTGCATCCAGCCGCAACTGGCCGCTTACCTGCCGCACGCCAGCAGGTAACACGCCGAGCGCTGCTGCGCAGGTCAGCGATTTCCCGCTGCCGCTGCCGCCAACCAGCGCCAGCACGCGCCCGCGTTGCAGTGTCAGCGAAACCTCCTGCACCAGCGGCCTTTCGGCATGCAGGGTGAGACTCTCCAGAGACAGTTGTCCAGGCATCAGTGTGCGTGCTCCGTAACCAGATGAGGATCGAGGTGGTCGCGCAGGGCGTCGCCCAGCAGATTAAACGCCATCACGCTGATAAACAGTGCCAGCCCCGGCCACAGCATTTGCAGGGGTTGCGTCCAGATAAACTGCCGCGCATCGTTGATCATTACGCCCCATTCCGGCGTAGGCGCGGTCACGCCAAGCCCGAGAAACGACATGCCTGCCACGTGCAGCATCATATGACCGATATCCAGCGTCGCCAGCACCAGTAACGAGGGCACCACCGCGCCCGCGAGATGGTCGCGAAACAGCGGCAGGTAGCCCGCACCGCTTAAGCGCGCCGCCAGTACATACTCCCGGCTGCGCAGGGAGATCGCCAGGCTGCGCACCATGCGTGCGTACCATGCCCAGTGGGAAAGGGCGATGGCGATGATCACATTGGTCAGCCCGGTGCCGAGTACGCCGACCATAAAAAACGACAGGATCGACGTGGGAAAGGTCATGAAAATATCCGCCACGCGCATAATCGCCTGATCGACGCGTCCGCCCAGCAGCCCGGCGCAGCCGCCCGCAGCAAGCCCAAGTGCCAGCACCAACAGCAGGCAGATCATCACCGCGCCGAGCGACACGCGGGTGGCGGCCAGCAACCGGGAGAAAATATCGCGCCCGAGGTGGTCAGTGCCGAGCCAGTGCTGGCTGTCGGGCGGCAGCAAGCGCGAAGGCAGATCAATCGCCTGCGGATCAAACGGCACCCACCACTGACAGGTCAGCGCAATCACCAGCAGCAGGAGCAGGATCAGCATCGCTCCACGTACCGACCCGCGCGCGGTAAGAAAAAAGTGCATCAGTGCGCTCCTTCATGATGGCGAATGCGGGGATCCAGCGCGGCGCTCAGCAGATCCACCACCAGGTTGCACAGCACAAACACCACCACCATCACCAGCGTGAAGCACTGGATCACCGGGTAGTCGCGGTTAAAAATCGCCGACACCGCATAGCGGCCAATGCCGGGCCAGGCGAAGATGTTTTCGATGATCATCGTGCCGCCAATCAGCTCGCCAATATGCATGCCCAGCGCGGTGATCACCGGCAGCCCGGCGTTACGCAAGATATGCCCGCGCTCGGTCTGCTTTTCGTTTAAGCCACGCAGCCGCGCCCAGGTGACATGGCGCTGGCCCGCCGCTTCCAGCATGCTGGCGCGCAGCAGACGGGCGTTGATCGAAAGCGACATCAGCGCAATCGACACCGCAGGCAAAATCAGGTGCTGCCAGCCGCCGTAACCCAGTGCAGGCAGCCATTGCAGGTGCACCGAGAAGAGCATCACCAGCAAAAAAGCGAGCCAGAAGTTGGGCATCGAGACGCCGAGAAAGGCAATCGCGCGCACGATAAAATCCGGCAAACCGTCGCGATGGCGTGCCGCCCAGATGCCGAGCGGCACCGAGATGAGCAAAATCAGCGCCAGCGCCGCGCCCGCCAGTTGCAATGTGGCGGGAAGAAAGTGCAGCACATCGTCCAGCACCGGGCGCTGGGTGGCGTAGGAGATGCCAAAGTCGAGGTGCAGCGCGCGCCACAGCCAGTGAAGATATTGCGCGGCCAGCGGTTGGTCGAGACCAAGCTGCGCCCGCGTGGCGGCAATCATCTCCGGCGTTGGCGGCAGGCTGGAAAGGCGTAAATAGTCCATTGCCGGATCGCCCGTGCCGAGGCGCAGCAGCAGGAAAATCACCACCGATGCAGCGAGGATCATCGGGATCAGGATAAGCAGACGACGGAGTAAATAGCGGCTCATTGCGCCGCCTCCGGCGAAATCTGATCGAAGGGGATCTCAGAAGCAATCGGCGCGAACGGAATCACGCCCAGTTCTGGTTTTGCCACCACCATCGTCGACACATAGCTGATTGGCAGATAAACCGCGTCGTTGTGCAGACGGGTGAGAATATCGCGGTACAGCGCCTGGCGCGCGTGTTCATCGCGGGTGGTCAGCACCTCGCCGATCTCGCGGTCGATGATGGCTTTGTCCGCCAGGCCGCGCTGCGCCTGGTAATCAGCATGGGACGGTACGCGCATGGAACTCATAAAGGCGTGCGGATCGTACGGCGCGCCCCAGCTCCGGTTGAAAATCATACCGAAACGTCCATCACGCTGGCGGGCGTAAATGCTGCTCTCCTCTTCACCCACCAGCGCCACTTCGACGCCCACCTGGCGCAGATTGGCCTGGATAATTTCCGCCATCGATTTGCTCAGCGCGTCGGTGCCGATAAACGCCAGCTCGATATGCAGCGGCTGACCGGCTTTTTCACGGATGGTTTTCCCGGCGGGCAGCGTCCAGCCAGCATTTTCCAGCAATGCCCGCGCCCGATCCGGCGAGTAGCTGCGGGGTTTGAGTCCAACATTGGCGTAAGGCACCGTTGGCGAAAACAGGGTGTCGGCGATCTGCTGCGTGCCGTAGAGCGCGCCATCAATCAGCGTTTTTTTATCCACCGCGTAGTTCAGCGCTTCACGTACCGCCTGCTCGCTGGTTGGCGTGCGAGTGGAGTTAAGTGCCAGCATCACCGTTTCTACCGGTGCGGAAAGCTGCGTGCGCCAGGCCGGGTTGTGGCTGAAGCGGGCGAAGGTATCCAGCGTCAGCAGCCCTTCGTTGCCGTAAAGCAGGTCGATATCACCGGTTTCGAAAGCCACCGCGCGGCTGGTGGCGTCGGGGATCACTTTGATAACGACTTTGCCGATTGCCGGTTTTTCGCTCCAGTAACGTTCGTTACGCACCATGACGTCGTATTGATTGAGCCGGGATTCCTGCAATACCCACGGCCCGGTGCCGATCGGCGCGATAATGCCGTTCATGGTTTGCTGGTTTTTAAACTGCGACGGGGCGATAAAGCGAAACGGGCGGGGCAGGGAGAGTTCTTGCAGAAACGGATAGTAGGCGCTTTTCAGGGTGATTTGTAACTGGCTGGCGCTCAGGGCTTTGACATCGGTTATCTGGTTTACCAGCTCCAGCCAGGCATGGCGCTGGCGGTTCTCCAGCACCGCGCGGAAGTTCTCTGCGGCGGCCTGGGCGTTAAACGGCTCGCCGTTGGAGAACAGCACGCCGTCGCGCAGGGTAAACACCCAGGTTTTGCCATCTTCGGAGTGCGTCCAGTGCGTGGCCAGCCAGGGTTTTACGCTGCCGTCAGCCTGATATTTTACCAGCGGTTCATACACCATGCTCTGGGCGAACATCTGGTTCGGCGTGTAAAGGTGCGGGTTGAGCGGGCCGACATTTACCGGCCAGGCGGTGGTTAATGTGGGTAGCGCCGCCCAGGCGGCAAAGGAGGCGCATAACAGCAGCGCGGCGGCGTGGCGAAAGAAGGACACGTTGAATTCCCTGACGAAAGTCGGTGGCGAGAAGGTATGACGATTTTATTTATTCATCATACTAATGGCCTGTCCTGGATCAAAAACCATGTGAATCACAAGGATTTATCTCCCGTCGCGTGACGCGTAAGATGGCTGGCGGTTGAACCTCACGGATACCTGAACATGACATTAACAGTACTGGCAGCAGGCAGCCTGAAACGGGCGTTTACCCCACTGCTGGCGGCGTTTAGCGAGCAGACCGGTGTTGCGGTTGAGGTCGGATTTGGCCCGGCGGGATTGCTGCGTGAACGGATCGAGGCCGGGGAACGCTGTGCGTTGTTTGCGTCTGCCAATACCGTGCACCCGCAGGCGCTGCTGGATGTGGGGCGTGCGCGGGCTATACAGGTTTTTGCCGCCAATGCGTTGAGCCTGACGGTGCGTAGCACTGTGCCGCAGGGAGATTGGTTAACGCTGCTGGCCGATCCGATGTTGCGACTCGGAACATCCACGCCCGGCTGCGATCCTTCTGGCGACTATACCTGGCAGCTCTTTGCACATCTCGACACTCTGCGACCGGGGCTGGGGGAGCAACTGCGGCAACGCTCGCAGCAACTGGTTGGCGGGCGCGACAGCTTAACGGTTCCTGCCAAAGAGATCGCCAGCGCGTGGCTCATTCGTGAAGGATTTACCGACATGTTTATCGGTTATCAGCACTACACCACGTTGCTGGCGGCGGAACGGGATGTGCGGGTGGTGGATATTCCGCCTGAGCACAACATTCGCTGCAACTACGCGCTGGCGCTGCTGGAGGAACCGGCCGCGCCGTTGATGCAGTTTATTGTTGGTTCGCAGGGGCAAGCCTGTTTACGCGCTGCCGGTTTTTTGCCGCCGCAGGCGGAATAACGGTACCAGCGCTGTGGTTTCTGCCAGCTCGATGCGGCGCACCGGCAGACCGTAGGCGGATTGCAGGTTCGCTTCGCTGAGCAGTTGCTGCGTTTCACCTGCCAACCACTGCCTGCCTGGCAGGAGCAGCAGTGTCTGGTGAGCAACTTGCAGCGCATGGGTCGGATCGTGGGTAGTGAAAACGACGCAGCGCCCTTCCTGATACGCAAGCGAATCAATCAGTTGTAACACCACCTGCTGATTGGCCAGGTCCAGCGCCGAGCAGGGTTCATCCAGCAGAATGGTTTGATTACCGCTAACCAGCGCGCGGGCAATCATTGCCAGTTGCTGCTGACCGCCGGAAAGGTGCATAAACGGCGTATTGGCGAGGTGGCGGATATTCAGCCGGGTGAGCGCTTTTTCGACCTGCGCATCGTCCTCTGCGGAAGGCATCGACAGCAGCCCGACATGACGTGCGCGTCCCATCAACACCACATCTCGTACGCTCCAGGCAAAGGCCGGTCGGAAAGACTGTGGCACAATACCGACGCCGCCCTGCACGGAAAAACGGCCTGACAGCGCAGGCAGCACGCCGGTCAGCGTATCCAACAGCGTACTTTTTCCCAGCCCGTTTGCGCCGAGCACCGCCCAGATCTCGCCGGGATGACCGCAGAAGCTGAGGGGGGTAAACAGCGCGCGTTCGCGGCCATACACCAGATTTTTCACCGTCAATACAGGTTCCGTCATTGCCACCTCCGGCGGTTGTTATGAATCAGCAAAGCGGCGAATACCGGTGCGCCCAGCAGGGCGGTAATAATGCCGAGGGGGATTTCCGCCTGCGTTAAGGTGCGCGCCAGATCGTCAACCAGCAGCATAAAGCTGGCGCCGAGCCAGAAAGCGACCGGCAACAGCCGGCGATGATCGGCACCGACCAGCAGCCGCGCCAAATGGGGGATCACCAGACCAATCCACGCGATACTGCCGCTGACGGCCACCTGCGAAGAAACCAGTATCGCGCAACCGACCAGCACGCAGCGGCGCAGTCGTTTTAGCGGTACGCCCAGCGCCAGCGCATCTTTCTCATCCAGCGCCAGCAGGTTAATGCGCCAGCGCAGCATCAGTAGCATGGCGCTGACGATGCCGACCGGAATGCAAAGCATCAGCACTTTGTGCCAGTTGGCGGTGGCGAAGCTGCCCAGCAGCCAGAAAACGATGTTCGGCAACGTCTCATCGGTATCGGCCATGTACTGCATCAGGCTGACCAGCGCAGCAAAAAAGCCGCTGATAATGATGCCGGAGAGGATCAGCATCAGCGTATTTTCTCGCCGTTGTAAGGCGGCAATCAGCCACACCAGCACCAGCGCACCCAGGCCAAAGCCAAAGGTTGAGGTCATCAGCAGCAGCGGGCTGAAACCGAGCAGAATGGCCAGCGTGCCGCCAAAGGCGGAGCCAGAAGTTACGCCGATAATATGCGGATCGACCAGAGGGTTCTGGAACACGCCCTGCAGCACAGCACCGCACAGACCGAGTGCGCCGCCAGCCAGCAGCGCCAGCAGAATGCGCGGTAAGCGCACCGACCAGACAATCTGCCCGGCCGCGCCGTTGCCGGGGAACGCGAGCAGTTGCGACGCCACTTCGTTAATGCTGAGCCGGTACTGGCCCAGGCCGAGCGAGGTCAGTGCCAGCAGCAGCGTTAACGCAATAAAACCGCCGTGCAACAGCGCAAAGCGGTTATTTGCCCGCATTCGCTTGCCAGTTGACGCGATAGAAACGCTGGTAGTAGTCCTGCGCCTGGGCATCAACATTCACGTTGGCATAGCGTGCCGGATAGAGTTTTTTCGCCATCCACAGTTCGCCAATCGCCAGCGCTTCCGGCATCGGGTAACCCCAGGCTTTGGCATACTCTGGCATCAGCCAGACACGATGATTTTTCACTGCGTCGATGTTTTTCCAACCCGGATCGTTCTCAATCGCTTTCACCACTTCCGGGTAGCGATCCTGGACAAAAATTACCTGCGGGTTCCACTGAATCACCTGCTCGAGCGAAACCTGACGCGCGCCTTTGATGGTGGCGGCAGCGACATTTTTCGCACCGGCGTGCTCCATCATCAGCCCGGTATATTTGCCGGAACCGTAAGTGTTCAGGTCCGGGTTCGCCATATAAACGCGAACTTTGTCCGCTTCCGCGATATTCGCCACCGGCGCGTTGAATTTCGCGCGGGCGCTGAAGGTGTAGTCGATCAACGCTTCAGCCTGCTGTTTGCGATCGACCACCTCGCCAATCAGGCGGATACCCTGTTTCAGCCCTTCGTTGTAGGCGTTCTCTTCGTCCGCCATCGTCGGGTTCATTTTGTTTTTCTCGCCTTCGGCATCCTGACGCAGCGAAACCGCCACGACCGGAATTCCGGCCTGCTGGATCTGCTGGATCATATCGGCGGGCGCGTAGTTGGCGATAAACACCACCTGTGGATGTAGCGCCAGCAGACTTTCGATATTCACCTGCGTCAGATCGCCTGGCGTCGGCAGTTTTTCAATGCCCGGCATAAAGCGGGCGAATTCCGGCCCGAGCTGTTTTTTCCAGCTACTCAGTACGCCAACAACATCGTCGGCGGCATGCAGTTGCACCAGCAGGTTCAGCGTCTGGTGCTGCAATACTACCGCGCGAGTGATGTGATCCGGCAGGGTGACCTGGCGGCCGAGCTGATCGGTGATGGTCCGGTCAGCATGGGCAAAAAGGCTGGTACAGGCCAGTACCGTGCCCAGAATTAATGCGGAAATTTTGTTCGACATGGTTATCGCTCTGTCTGGAATAAGAATTTTACGATATGTATTAGATTATATAGCGACCATGTCTGTAAACGACGCGATGAAGAAATTCAGGGGTAGGGGCTACCCCTTGAACAACTGCAACAGCATCTCGACCTGTTCATCCAGCGGCGCGAGGTCTTTTTTGACGATCAGATGCAGCGGCGTGGCGCGTCGTGCGCCGTGGCTGAGTGGCAGTATTTTCAGCACGCCGTTTGTCAGCAAGGGCTGAATGCGCTCTTCCGGTAGCCAGCCATAGCCGACCTGATACTGCACCGCTTCTATCGCCGCATCGATGGTGGAAAAAGTCCACGACTCCTGCGCGCTCTGGTTTTGCCGGGCATCGCTCTCGGCAATGCGGATTAACGGCCACTCGGCCAGCATCTCTTCGCTCACCTGTTGCGCCGCGCCCAGCGGGTGATCGCGGTGCGCGACGGCGACAAAATCGATATTCATCAGCCATTCGCCGCGCCCGGTGGTGTCCTGGCGGCGGGTCAGCACCATCACATCCGCCTGCGCATACACCGGCAGCTCGTTGGAGGCGTTTTCCAGCACCTCGGTCAACCGTACCTGGGTTTGCGGGTAGCGCTGCTGGAACTGGCGCAGGATGGCGAACAGGCGCGCGCGGGGAAAGATGTTATCCACCACCAGATCCAGCCGGGTGCGCATGCCGTTACGCAGCGTTGCCGCGCGGGTTTCGACCCAGTCGAAGGCTTTGAGCAGCGGTTTCACCTGGTTTAGCAGCAGTTCGCCCGCGGGTGTCAGCACCGCGCGACGCCCTTCTTGTACCAGCAAGGCAACGCCCAGCCTTTCCTGCAATAGCGCCAGGTTGTAGCTCACGGATGACTGGCTGCGGTGCGTTTCGTCGGCGGCTTTGGCAAAGCTGCCCAGCTCCACCACTTTTTGCAGCAGCGTCCATTGTTCCAGCGTGGTCTTGTGCATGACTCATCTAAAAATTGAATGAATTTGATGCAAATATAGCGTTATTCATTGGATTTTTACGCGCGTAGGATCACCTTATCGAACAGAGGAGATGAAAAATGAGCACCTTTGATAAACATGATTTGAGCGGTTTTATCGGCAAACATCTGGTTTATACCTACGATAATGGCTGGAATTACGAGATCTACGTGAAAAACGGCGAAACCCTTGATTACCGTATTCATAGCGGCATCGTGGCGAACCGTTGGGTGAAAAACCAGCATGCGTATATCGTTCGCGTGGGGGAAAGTATTTATAAAATTTCCTGGACTGAACCGACCGGCACCGATGTCAGCCTGATTGTGAACCTCGGCGATCGCCTGTTCCACGGCACCATCTTCTTCCCGCGCTGGGTGATCAACAACCCGGAAAAAACCGTCTGCTTCCAGAACGATCACATTCCGCTGATGGAGTCTTACCGCGCGGCGGGCCCGGCTTATCCGACCGAAGTGATCGATGAATTCGCCACCATTACGTTTGTGCGCGATTGCGGCGCGAATAACAATAGCGTGATTGACTGCGCCGCCAGCGAATTACCGGCTAATTTTCCGCAGGATTTGTCCTGATTTCTTATTCAGGAAAATATATTTAAACAGTAACGATAGAAATAATTAATTGCATAACAATATTAATTTTTTCCGCTTTTGTTGATGTGCCGTTTAAATAACAAAGAAAACGCCTTTGTATACAACACAGAGGCGTTAATTGTTTCATTTTTTTGACAATCATCACAGCTTAATTTCCCTTCCTGGCAATTTAACACCTTGTAAAGTAAATATTTTTTATAATTGTTAAATTTGTCACTTCTCAGATTTCTTAATCTTGTCCTAATATTCCTTTGGTAACATCTACTGACCAACTGTGAATGATGATTAATGCATAAAAAATGCAGTCATTATATTGTGGTTTAACATTCATCCGCCATTTTACTCACTAGCCGCAAAGTGTCTTTGTGGCGGTCTGTTTATGCGTCTTTGACGCCAAGGAAAAATGATGAGTGATTTTTTACCGTTCTCGCGCCCGTCAATGGGAGATGAAGAGTTCGCAGCCATTCAGCAAGTGCTCTCTTCCGGCTGGATCACGACAGGCCCGAAAAACCAGGCGCTCGAAGAGGCTTTTTGCACGCTGACCGGTAACCGCCATGCGATTGCGGTGAGTTCTGCAACAGGCGGAATGCACGTCACGCTGATGGCGCTGGGGATTGGTGCGGGTGATGAAGTGATCACCCCGTCGATGACCTGGGTTTCCACTCTCAACATGATCGTCCTGCTCGGCGCGACCCCGGTGATGATCGATGTCGATCGCGATACGCTGATGGTCACCCCTGAAGCGGTTGAAGCGGCGATTACGCCACGAACCAAGGCCATTATTCCTGTCCATTATGCGGGCGCGCCTGCTGATATTGATGCCATTCGCGCTATTGGCGAGAAGCACGGTATTCCGGTGATTGAAGATGCGGCGCACGCAGCCGGAACGTACTACAAAGGCCAGCATGTGGGTTCGCGCGGTACGGCGATTTTTTCCTTCCACGCCATTAAAAACATGACTTCCGCTGAAGGCGGGTTAGTGGTGACGGACGACGAACAACTGGCCAACCGTATTCGCAGCCTGAAATTCCACGGGCTTGGCGTGGATGCCTACGATCGGCAGACCCACGGCCGCGCGCCGCAGGCGGAAGTGATCTCCCCTGGCTTTAAATACAACCTGGCCGATATTAATGCCGCGATTGCGCTGGTGCAGCTTGGCAAGTTGCCCGCAGCCAATGCCCGTCGCCAGGAGATTGCTCAACGTTATTTGCTGGAACTGGCGGATACCCCGTTCCAGCCGCTGGCGCTGCCGTCATGGCCGCATCAGCACGCCTGGCATCTGTTTATTATTCGCGTTGACGAACAACGTTGCGGTATCTCCCGCGACGCACTGATGGAAACCCTGAAAGCGCAGGGCATTGGCACTGGCCTGCATTTTCGCGCGGCACATACGCAGAAGTACTACCGCGAACGCTTCCCGATTGTTTTACCTAATACGGAGTGGAACAGCGCACGTATCTGTTCCCTGCCGCTTTTCCCGGACATGACCCATGACGACTCAACCCGCGTCATTGATGCGCTCAAAAACATTGCAGGGCGCTGATATGTTTACCTTACCGCTTGTCGAAAAAGTTTCCGTGGTTATCCCGGTTTACAACGAGCAAGAGAGCCTGCCGGAACTGATTCGCCGCACCACGGCGAGCTGCGATCTGCTCGGCATTGATTACGAAATTCTGCTGGTCGATGACGGCAGTAGCGACGACTCCGCGCAGATGTTAACCGCCGCGGCAGAGGAGCCAGGCAGCCATATTGTTGCCGTGTTGCTGAACCGCAACTATGGCCAGCACTCGGCAATCATGGCCGGTTTCAGCCATGTCACCGGCGATCTGATCATCACGCTGGATGCCGATCTGCAAAACCCGCCGGAAGAGATCCCGCGTCTGGTGGCGAAAGCCAATGAAGGTTATGACGTGGTCGGCACCGTGCGCCAGCACCGCCAGGACAGCCTGTTCCGCAAAATGGCGTCACGCACCATCAACCGCCTGATCCAGCGCACCACCGGTAAAGCGATGGGCGACTACGGCTGCATGCTGCGCGCTTACCGCCGCCATATTGTCGATGCCATGTTGCACTGCCACGAGCGCAGCACCTTTATCCCGATCCTCGCCAACACCTTTGCCCGCCGGGCGGTTGAGATCCCGGTGCAGCACGCCGAACGTGAATTCGGTGATTCGAAATACAGCTTTATGCGGCTGATCAATCTGATGTACGACCTGGTGACCTGCCTGACCACCACGCCGCTGCGCTTGCTGAGCGTCTTCGGCAGCGTGATTGCCCTGGCGGGCTTCTCGCTGGCGGTACTGCTGGTGGTGCTGCGTCTGGCATTTGGCCCGCAGTGGGCGGGGGAAGGGGTGTTTATGCTCTTCGCCATCCTGTTCACCTTTATCGGCGCGCAGTTTATCGGCATGGGGCTGCTTGGGGAGTATATCGGCCGCATCTACAACGATGTGCGCGCCCGTCCTCGCTACTTTATTCAACGTGTCGTCCGTCAAGAATCTGATGATTCGCAAGAGGAAAAAAAACAATGAAAGCCGTAGTTTTTGCTTACCATGATATGGGATGTGTTGGTACACAGGCGTTACTGGATGCCGGATTTGAGATTGCAGCGATTTTTACTCACCCTGACAACGCGAATGAAAACCACTTTTTTGGCTCCGTGGCGCGCATTGCCGCTGAGCGCGGCATTCCGGTTTATGCGCCGGAGGATGTTAACCACCCGCTGTGGGTGGACCGTATTCGCGACCTCAACGCGGATGTGATCTTCTCGTTCTACTACCGCAACCTGCTGTGCGACAACATCCTCAACACCGCGCGTCTTGGCGCGTTCAACCTGCATGGCTCCTTGCTGCCGGCTTATCGTGGCCGCGCACCGCTGAACTGGGTGCTGGTCAATGGTGAAACGGAAACCGGCGTTACCCTGCATCGCATGGTCGCGCGGGCCGATGCGGGCGCGATTATCGCGCAGCAGCGCGTGGCGATTGAGGAAAATGATGAAGCCCTCTCGCTGCACCGTAAGCTGTCCGAGGCGGCAAAAGCGATGCTGAGCAGCGTGCTGCCAGACATCAAAGCGCAGCGCTTCAGCGAAACCGCGCAGGACGAGAGCAAAGCCAGCTATGTTGGCCGCCGCACGCCGGAAGATGGCCGTCTTGACTGGGAAAAACCGGCGCAGACGCTGCAAAACCTGGTGCGCGCCGTTTCCGATCCGTGGCCGGGCGCTTTCAGCTTTGCCGGTACCCATAAATTTATCGTCTGGAAATCCCGCGTACGTACCGATCTCAGCCCGGCCCGCGCAGGCACCGTGCTGTCTGTTGCGCCGCTGATTGTCGCCTGTGGCGAAGGCGCGCTGGAAATTTTGACCGGCCAGGCCGACAACGGCGTTTATATGCAGGGCGCGCAACTGGCGCAGTCGCTGGGGCTGGTCGCTGGCGCATTGCTGACCAGCAAACCGGTGGTGGCGGTAAAACGCCGTACCCGCGTGCTGATCCTGGGCGTGAACGGCTTTATCGGTAACCATCTGACCGAGCGTCTGCTGCGCGACGACAATTACGAGATCTACGGCCTGGATATCGGATCGGATGCGATCAGCCGTTTCCTCGGCAGCCCGCGCTTCCACTTCGTCGAAGGCGACATCAGCATTCACTCCGAGTGGATCGAGTATCACATCAAAAAATGCGACGTAGTGCTGCCGCTGGTGGCGATCGCCACGCCGATCGAATACACCCGCAACCCGCTGCGCGTGTTCGAGCTGGATTTCGAAGAGAACCTGAAAATCATCCGTGACTGCGTGAAATACAATAAACGCATCATTTTCCCGTCGACGTCCGAAGTGTACGGCATGTGTACCGACAAGAATTTCGACGAAGACAATTCGAACCTGGTGGTCGGCCCGATCAACAAACAGCGCTGGATTTACTCGGTATCGAAGCAACTGCTCGACCGCGTGATCTGGGCATATGGCGACAAGCACGGTCTGAAATTCACTCTGTTCCGTCCGTTTAACTGGATGGGGCCGCGCCTGGATAACCTGAACGCGGCGCGTATCGGTAGCTCCCGCGCCATCACCCAGTTGATCCTCAACCTGGTGGAAGGTTCGCCGATCAAGCTTATCGAAGGCGGTAAACAAAAACGCTGCTTCACCGATATCAGCGACGGTATCGAAGCGCTGTTCCGCATTATCGAAAACAAAGATGGTCGTTGCGATGGCGAGATCATCAACATCGGTAACCCGGATAACGAAGCGAGCATCAAAGAGTTGGCTGAAATGCTGCTGGCGAGCTTTGAGAAACACCCGCTGCGCGATCGTTTCCCACCGTTCGCCGGTTTCCGCGAAGTGGAAAGCAGCACCTATTACGGCAAAGGTTACCAGGATGTGGAGCACCGCAAACCGAGCATCCGTAACGCTAAACGCTGCCTGCACTGGGAACCGACCGTGGATATGCGCCAGACCATTGACGAGACGCTGGATTTCTTCCTGCGCACTGTCGAACTGACGGATGAGAAATAAGCATGAAATATGTCGGCTTACGTATTGATGTCGATACCTTTCGCGGCACGCGTGATGGCGTACCGCGCCTGCTGGAGCTGTTAAAAAAGCACCATATTCAGGCGAGCTTTTTCTTTAGCGTCGGGCCGGACAACATGGGGCGCCATATCTGGCGCCTGCTTAAGCCGAAGTTTCTGTGGAAGATGCTGCGCTCGCGCGCGGCATCGCTCTACGGCTGGGATATTCTGCTGGCCGGAACGGCCTGGCCGGGACGGTTAATCGGCGAAGGGAATGCGGAAATTATTCGCCAGACCGCGCAGGGCCATGAAGTCGGGCTGCACGCCTGGGATCACCACGGCTGGCAGCGCTGGAGCGGCGTATGGGATCAAAAGCGTTTAGAGGCAGAGATCGAACGCGGCCTGCTGGCGCTGGAAGTGATTATCGGTCGTTCGGTGACCTGTTCGGCCGTCGCAGGCTGGCGCGCCGATCAGCGGGTGGTGAAAGCGAAGTCTGCGTTCGACTTCCGCTATAACAGCGATTGTCGCGGTACGCAGCCGTTTCGCCCGCAACTGACGGACAACACCTGTGCGGCTCCGCAGATCCCGGTGACGTTGCCAACATGGGATGAAGTGGTCGGTACCACGGTGAGCGCCGCTGAATACAATCGCTATATTCTCGACTGTATCCATCGTGATAACGGGACGCCGGTTTATACCATTCATGCTGAAGTGGAAGGGATCATCGGCGCGGATGGATTTGATGAATTACTGGCAATGGCGACCCGCGAGCAAATTGTCTTTTGCCCGTTGAGCCAGCTATTGCCGGATGATGTAGCCACGTTGCCGGTGGGCAAAGTCGTGCGCGGAGAAGTGGTCGGCCGGGAAGGCTGGCTGGGTTGCCAACAACTGTTGAGTTCAGGGTCATGAAATCCCGTTATTTTACGCTGGTGCTGTTCGCGCTGTTTGCCCTCTACTATCTCGTTCCCATTGAATATCGCTTGCTCTGGCAGCCCGATGAAACCCGCTATGCGGAAATCAGCCGGGAGATGCTGCACAGCGGCGACTGGGTAGTGCCGCATTTCCTCGGCCTGCGTTATTTCGAAAAACCGATTGCCGGCTACTGGATCAACAATATTGGTCAGTGGCTGTTTGGTCACAATAACTTCGCGGTTCGTTCCGGTGCCATCTTCTCGATTGCGCTTTCGGCGCTGCTGGTTGGCGGTCTGGCGTGGAAGATGTGGCGCGACAAACGGATTGCGGTGCTTTCCGGCGTGATATTCCTGACGGCGTTTTTGGTTTATGGCATCGGCACTTATGCGGTGCTCGACCCGATGATCACGCTGTGGATGACGCTGGCGATGTTCAGCTTCTGGCTTGCGTCGCAGGCCACCACGCTGCGCGGTAAGTTTGGCGGCTATGTGCTGCTGGGCATTGCCTGCGGCATGGGGGTGATGACCAAAGGGTTCCTCGCGCTGGTGGTGCCGGTGATCGGCGTGCTGCCGTGGGTGATTGTGCAGAAACGCTGGAAAGAGGTGCTGCTCTGGGGCTGGCTGGCGGTGATCTGCTGCGTCGTGACTGTGCTGCCCTGGGGGCTGGCGATTGCTGCCCGCGAGCCGGATTTCTGGCGCTACTTCTTCTGGGTGGAGCATATTCAGCGTTTTGCCCAGCAGGACGCGCAGCATAAAGCGCCGTTCTGGTATTACATTCCGTTCCTGGTTGCCGGTTCGCTGCCGTGGCTCGCGCTGTTGCCTGGCGCGCTGAAAACGGGCTGGCTGGCGCGTAAAGAGGGGCTGCGCGAAGCCTTCTATTTGCTGGGTTGGGTGGTAATGCCGCTGATTTTCTTCAGCATCGCGAAGGGGAAATTGCCGACCTATATTCTGCCGTGTTTCGGACCACTTGCGATCCTGATGGCGCGCTATGCGGTAGCGGTGGCCAAAGAACATGGCCGGGCGCTGCGCATTAACGCCTGGATCAACATCGCTTTTGGTTTGATCGGTACGGTTGCCGCGCTGGTGGTGTCGCCGTGGGGCTTTTTGAAGCACCCGGTATGGATGCCGATCGAAGTGTATAAAGCGGCGCTGGCAGCATTTGCTTTTTTCTGCTGGTTGCTGGTCGGGCTGTTTACGTTGCGCGCCAGTCACGAGCGCTGGTCGTACGCCGCGCTGTGTCCGCTGGGGATTGCACTGCTGGTGGGCATTGTTATCCCGGACAAAGTGATGGATTCCAAACAGCCGCAATTTTTAATTAACTTCGTCAACGACTCGCTGACCCCCAGCCGCTATGTGCTGGCCGATAACGTCGGGGTTGCCGCCGGTCTGGCGTGGGAGCTGAAGCGCAAAGATATTATTCTCTTCGGTACGCAGGGTGAGCTTACCTACGGGATGGCGTATCCTGACGGGCAGGGCCGCTTTGTCAGTGAGGATGGTTTTACTGACTGGTTGGCACAACACCGTCAGCAAGGCGTGATATCGCTGGTATTGCACCAGTCTAAACCGGATGATTTCACCCGTTTGCCGATCCCGAAACCTGATAACGTCTATGTGCAGGGGCGTATGGTCTTTATTCAGTACTATCCGCAATGACAAGCTGGATCTGGCTCCTCCTCGCCAGCCTGTTGAGCTGCGTCGGGCAACTGTGCCAGAAACAGGCGACACGCCCCGCGCCGCCGGGGCATCGCGGCAGGCATCTCGGTCTCTGGCTGGGGCTGGCGCTGGCATCGCTGGGCGCCGGTATGGCGCTGTGGCTGCTGGTGCTCCAGCGTATTCCGGTCGGCGTGGCGTATCCGATGCTGAGCCTCAATTTTGTCTGGGTTACGCTGGCCGCGCGGTTTATCTGGCATGAGCGAGTTTCCGCGCGTCATGCGGTGGGCGTTGCGTTGATCATTGCCGGTATTGTGCTGCTGGGGAGTACGCGATGAGGGGCATGGTATGGGCGCTTGCGAGCGTACTTCTGGTCAGCGTCGCGCAGTTATTGCTGCGTTACGCAATGATTTCACTGCCGCCGGTGAGCCTCTCGTGGGAGTTTGTGTCGGTACTGCTTCAGCCGCAGAAAGGAACGCTGGCGCTGATTGCCGGGCTGTTCGGCTACCTGGCGTCGATGGGATGCTGGTATTTTGCGCTGCACCGTTTGCCGCTGAGCAAAGCTTATGCCCTGCTCAGCGTGAGTTACATTCTGGTGTGGGCCGCCGCCATCTGGTTGCCCGGCTGGCATGAGCCCTTCTCTCTGCGCGGCGGGCTTGGCGTGCTGCTGATTGTCGCTGGCGTGCTGGTTATTTTTCTGCCTGGGCGGTCAGGCAAATAACCTTTACCCGGGCAGGCGGCTTTTCGGTCTGCCTGGCCCCAGTAAAATCGCCAGCTTGCTGCCACCGGCGGTGGTTTCCATCCAGATCTTACAGACGCTGGTCAGCGGTACTGACAGAAGCATACCGATCGGGCCGAGCAGCCATCCCCAAATCAACAATGACAGGAACACCACCAGCGTGGACATCCCGAGACGGTGGCCCATCATGCGCGGTTCAAGAATGTTGCCAATCACCATATGCACCACCAGGAACAGCGCGCCAACCAGCAAGCATTCGTAAGTACCATTGAACAGCAACGCCTGAATCATCGGGGGGATCGCGGAGAGCACCGAGCCGATATTGGGTACATAGTTGAGTAGAAAAGCCAGCACGCCCCACATTAACGCAAACTGAATATCCAGTAACACCAGCCCCAGCCAGACAATCAGACCGGTCCATATGCTGAGCAGCGTTTTCAGCGCCAGATAGTGAGAGACGCCTTTTAACGCGCGGTGCAGCCCGGCAATATGCACCTGCGGGTTGGTCAGGGCAAAACGCATTTTGTAGGGAACGTGGCGTACTTCAAACAGCATAAACACCACGGTCATCACCAGCAGCACAATGCTGGCCATCGCATTCGATAGCTGGGTCGCCATGGACGTTGCGAACGTCATTACCCGCTCGGAATCCATGCGTTGCAGTATGCGCTCTGGCGACATATGCAGCCGGAGGAAGGGCATGGCATCCTGCAACTGGAGAAATTTGCGCGTGAACTCGCGATTGTATTTCGGCAGCAGGGTCATAAAGTCATTCACCGATGCGGCAAGCACCGCGAACAGCGCGGTGAGGAAAATCAGCATCACCAGCACCACAATCACAATGGCGACCGGGCGTTTCAGGCCGCGGCGAATAAACCAGCTCACCAGTGGGTTAAGGACGATGGCGAAAAAGAGCGCCAGCAACAGTTGCACAATAATGTCAGCGGCGGCATGGATCCCGGCGAGGATCACCACCAGTGCTGCCAGTTTTAACAGAATATGAAGACCTGCCTGGTCCGGTTGAGGTTGTGTCATTCGGCATTCCTTTTGTCATCACGCCCGTTAAGTGTAGTGCCCCGTAACGTCTTCGCCCGACAGAGATATTCTTAAAGTGGATGCTGATTTCTGCGCCCTGACGTGATAATAGTGAAACACTGTTGTGAATCTCTGGGTCAAACTTCATGCCTGAAAATGCCGCTGAACCGGCGCTTAGCGGATTGCGCCTCAATCTGCGGATTTTGTCCGTCGTTATTTTTAACTTTGCCAGTTATCTCACCATTGGACTGCCGCTGGCGGTGCTGCCTGGCTATGTCCATGATGTGATGGGCTATAGCGCCTTCTGGGCCGGGTTAGTGATCAGCCTGCAATATTTCGCCACGCTGCTCAGCCGACCGCACGCCGGGCGCTATGCCGATTTATTGGGTCCGAAAAAGGTCGTTATCTTTGGTCTGTGCGGCGCCTTTCTTAGTGGTCTCAGTTACTTGCTGGCGGCAATGGGCAGCAGCCCTGACATATTAAGCCTGGTGTTGTTGTGCCTCGGGCGTGTGATTTTGGGTATCGGCCAGAGTTTTGCCGGAACCGGCGCGACGCTATGGGGCGTGGGCGTTGTCGGTTCCATACATATTGGTCGTGTGATCTCGTGGAATGGCATTGCCAGCTACGGCGCAATGGCGCTGGGTGCGCCGCTCGGCGTACTCTGTTACCGCTATGGTGGGTTACAGGGTTTGTCTTTAGCCATTATGGGCATTGCGTTGCTGGCGATTGTGCTGGCATTACCGCGGGCGAGTGTGAAGGCCAGCAAAGGCAAACCACTGCCGTTTCGCGCAGTGCTGGGGCGCGTCTTGCCGTACGGCATGGCACTGGCGCTGGGCTCGGCAGGGTTTGGCGTGATAGCGACCTTCATCACGCTCTATTACGCGGCCAAAGGCTGGGACGGCGCGGCATTTGCCTTGACGCTGTTCAGCTGTGCGTTTGTTGGCACCCGTTTGCTGATACCGAATGGCATCAACCGTTTTGGCGGCCTGAATGTATCGATGATCTGTTTTGTGGTCGAAACGCTCGGTCTGGTACTGGTGGGGCTGGCGGTAGATCCGTGGATGGCAAAACTCGGTGTGTTCCTTGCCGGCGCTGGTTTCTCGCTGGTATTCCCGGCGCTGGGCGTCGTGGCCGTGAAAGCGGTACCGCAGAATAACCAGGGTTCCGCGCTGGCAACCTATACGGTGTTTATGGATTTATCGCTGGGTATTACCGGCCCGCTGGCAGGGTTGCTGATGGCATGGGCGGGTGTGTCGTCGATTTATCTGGCGGCGGCAGGGCTGGTGGCCATCGCCTTGTTGTTGGCCTGGCGATTAAAACAAAAGCCGGTGTTGGTGGGATGATTGCCCGCTAGCGCTCTGTTTATCGGGCCGACGGTGTCATCCGGCAATAAAAAAGGGAACTCACAGGTTCCCTTTTTACCCCTCGCAGCGGGATTATTTCACCAGGATGGTATTGATGATGTTTTCTGCGGCGGTTTGCGCCTGCTGCTGGTTATCCGCCGGCAGCGTGACCTGCAAGGTCAGCAGTTTATTATCCACTTTACCCAGCACCACGGAAGACCAGGCCGTCTGACCTTTGGCCGAGATAATGCTGTCGAGTTGTTGCAGCGTCTGGCCTTTGATCTCAATCGCTTTATTGGTCACAACCTGCAACTGCGGGTCGCGGCCACGCTGTTGATCTTCCAGGCGTTTCGCCAGCGCCGCTAAATCTTCCTGCGTGTTGTCGCCAACGATGACGATCACCGCTTTCTGGCCGGTGGCGTCGGAGTAAACGTGCATATTATTAGACTGGGTGCCCAGCTTGCCGCTCTGATCGGTCATATCCGCTGGCAGCGAGAAGCTGAGCTTGCCGTCAAGCAGCGTTACCGGCTGGCCTGTTGCATTGCTTTCAGCTGAAGCGGCCTGAACCGGCTTCTTGCTGTCGCTGTTATCACAGGCAGCCAGCCCGACGACCAGCAGGCCAATACCGACATATTTAACCAGATTGCGCATTGACTTCTTCCTTTCAATAAACAGCCATAACGGCTCAGCGCTCCATCTTATCACATCTGCCTGGCGGTACTCTTAACTGGCCTGCAACGCGTTAATTTCAGATTTGTCTGCCAGCCTTTTCAGTAACATATTCAACAACACACCGTACATCGGCAGGAAGAAGGCGATGCTGATAAGCACTTTAAAGCTGTAATCCACCATCGCGATTTCCGTCCAGTGCTGCGCCATAAATGCATCCGGGCTGCGCCAGAAAGCAATAAAGAAGAACGCAACGGTGTCGCTGGCGTTACCGAACACGGTGGAAGCCGCAGGCGCAAGCCACCAGCGGCGATTCTGACGCAGGCGGTTAAACACATGCACGTCGAGAATTTGCCCCAGCGCATAGGCCATAAAGCTGGCGCTGGCGATACGGGCGACAAACAGGTTGAAATGCGCCAGCGCGCCAAAACCCTGCCAGCTTCCCATATAGAACAGCGAAGAGATCACGTAAGAGGCCAGCAGCGCAGGCACCATCACGGCGAAAATAATGCGTCTTGCCAGCGGCGCGCCGAAAATGCGCACGGTTAAATCTGTCGCGAGAAAAATAAACGGGAAACTGAATGCGCCCCAGGTGGTCTGGAAACCAAAAATGGCGACCGGCAGCTGCACCAGATAGTTACTGGAGATAATCACCAGCAGATGAAAAAGCGAAAGCCAGACCAGCGCTTTCATGCGCTGCGAGGATGAAAATTGCGTCATATTGTGACCTTTTTGGTAAATGGGGTGAGGGAACCCAGTACTTTTTTGTGCTCTGCCACGCAGAGCCGCCGCATGATACTGCAACTATTGCCGGATGCAATGGTTAATTTTAACGCAATCGTTAACCTTGCTTGCGTCACAAAAAAGGCGGCGTAAACTAATGCGGTTTTTTCCCTTGCGAGATGAAGATGACCGATTTCTTTTCCACTGCTGACCATACGCTGGATGCGCAGGGTTTACGCTGCCCGGAGCCGGTAATGATGGTGCGCAAAACCGTGCGCAATATGCAGGTTGGCGAAACATTGCTGATTATCGCCGACGATCCGGCAACCACCCGCGATATTCCCGGCTTTTGTCGTTTTATGGAACACGAGCTGGTCGCCGGGCAAACCGAATCACTGCCGTATCGGTACGTGGTGCGTAAAAGCCACTAATCTTTGCTGCGTAACAGGCGTAACGCATTGGCGGTCACCAGCACCGTTGCGCCGGTATCCGCCAGCACTGCCAGCCACAGCCCGGTCATTCCCAGCAGCGTCGTCAGCAGAAAGATAGCTTTCAAACCCAGCGCCATGGCGATGTTCTGGCGAATATTGCTGTGCGTCGCGCGCGCCAGGCGGATCATCTGCCCAATGCCGATCAGGCGGTTATGCGTTAATGCCGCGTCCGCCGTTTCCAGCGCCACATCGGTGCCGCTGCCCATCGCAATCCCGATGGTTGAGGCTTTCATGGCGGGCGCATCGTTGATGCCATCACCCACCATCGCCAGCGGTGAACGCTGATTCAGCGCCTGTACCGCCTGCACTTTATCTTCCGGCAACAGCCCGGCGCGGAAATCCAGCCCCAGCTCCCCGGCGATCGCCGCCGCCGCGCGCGGGTTATCTCCGGTCAGGATCACGCCCTGAACGCCCAGCGCATGCAGCACGGCAACCGCTTCTTTAGCGTCATCGCGCAGCGTATCCTGCAGCGCCAGCGTGCCAATCGTCTCGCCATCGCGCTCAACCACAATAACGGTCTGGCCGAGGCTCTCCTGCTGATGAATGTGTGTTAATAGCGCGCCTGGCACTCCTTGCGGCAGTTTATCCGGTGCGCTGATGCGAACATATTGCCCGCCAATCTGTGCTTCGATCCCTTTCCCGGCCAGCGTTCTCTGCGCTTGCGCCGTCGGAATCGACAACTGGCGGCGCTGCGCTTCCTGTACAACAGCCTGCGCCAGCGGGTGAGTGGAGCCATGTTCAACGGCGGCGCTGAGCGCCAGCAGTTCCGCTTCGTCGATCCCCGCCAGCGGCGTGACCGCGACAACCTGCGGTTTGCCTATGGTCAGCGTGCCAGTTTTATCAAATGCCACCTGGCGGATGCGATCAAGTTGTTCCAGCGCCGCGCCACCTTTGATTAACGCGCCACGCCGTGCGGCGACTGCCAGCCCGGAGGTAATCGCGGCTGGCGTAGAGATCACCAGCGCGCACGGGCAACCAATCAACAGCAACGCCAGCCCTTTGTAGATCCACGGTAACCACGGCGCAGCGAACAGCAGCGGCGGCACAACCGCGACCAGCAGCGCTACTGCCATAATCGCTGGTGTATAGATGCGGCTAAAGCGATCGATAAAGCGCTCAATTGGCGCGCGGCGCTCTTCAGCCTCTTCAATCAGTTTGAGGATACGGTCGATGGCGTTTTCGCCGGGCTTCGAGACCACTTCCAGCGTCACCAGCCGATCGACGCTGGTGGCACCGGCCGGTACCGATTCGCCGAGGGTGCGCTCCACCGGCACCGATTCGCCGGTCAGGGCACTTTCATCAAAACTGGCAAATGCCGACACCAGCTTGCCGTCGGCAGGTAAACGCCCGCCCGCCGGAATTTCAATGGTGTCGCCCGGCTGTAACTCGCTGGCAGCGACCGTCTGACGTTCACCGTTACGCAAGCGGATGGCGGTATCCGGTTTCAGCGCCATCAGCGCGCTGACGCCGCGGCGTGCGCGGCTGGCAGCCCAGCCTTCAAGGCGTTCGCCAATCAGAAACAGCAGCAATACCATCGCCGCTTCCGCCGTTGCGCCAATAAACAGGGCGCCAATCGCCGCCACGCTCATCAACGTTTCGATAGCAAACCAGCTACCGCTTTTGATTAAGCGCAGTGCCTGGCGGGCAATCGGCCACAGGCCGACCAGCGTGGTGGCGACAAAAGCGGCCTGGCCAAAGGGATGGTTGAACTGCTCCAGCGCCCAACTGAGCGCCATCATTACCATCAGGACAATCAGCGGCAGGTTTTCCCGCAGCCGCGAAGGGGCGGGCTCGGGCGCGCTGTTCTCGCTGCGTAGCTGGTAGCCAGCCTGCTGAACGGCCCGTTCGACGCGTTCGCGCACATCGCCGCTGGCTACAACGATCAGTTTTTCTGTCGCAAAGGTCACCTGAACCTGGCCAATGCCTTCAACCTGGCGGACGGCATTTTCCACTTTGCGGGCGCAGGCGGCGCAGTCCATACCCGAAACCAGCCAGCTATAGCGTTCGCCTTCCGCGTTCAGCGCCGGTTGTGCCTTGCTTTCGCAGGCACCATCAGCGCAGCAGGATTGCGGTTTCTCCGGCAACGGGCGCAGTTTTATGGCCGCAAACTGTGGGGCTTTTTTCGTGTCGGCGGGCGAAGTGGGGGTCGGCATAGCATCCTCCGGTGAATGATAATTTTCTCATTAACCGGAGGATACACTCTGGAGTCGACTCCAGAGTCAAGCCTTTTAAATATACAGCGAACGGACGATCAGAAAATGTCCGGCGAAGTAGCAGGCCGAAGCGATGGCGTTATCGGCACGGAAGCGTTTACGGTAGTGGCTCCCCAGCCAGACGATGTTGCCGAGCAGCAGCAACGCCGCACCGACAAACGCCGACAGCGCGGGGCTGGTAGGGCGGAAGAACCACAGTTCGCCTGCCAGCCAGACCATCACCAGCGTCATGGCGATAAAGGCACATACGGCCATGCGCAGCTCTTCGAGGCGCGTCCAGATCACCGCTAACAGCAACGCGCCAATAACCAGCAACACCACCGGCAGCGGCCAGAAAAAGGAGAGCGTCATCTGGCTGGCGAAGTAGATGGTGTAAAGCAGATGGGCGAGGAAAAAAGCGCCGATGGCGTAGAGCATTTTTTGCCGCGGCAGCAAGGTTAGCGCATCTCCAACCAGCGAGGCGCAGAGGCCAGCCAGCACCAGATAACTGATGGCGTCGAACATCGGCGCTTGCCAGGCCAGCAACAGCAGGAGCAGTAGGGTGACGGGTTTAAAAACCCAGCGCTGCCAGGTTGGGCCGCGATAAGACGCATCGACATACAACCAGCCGGACAAACAGACAGCGATAAATGACCACAGCATAATTAAGTCCCTGTATCTGTTATTGTTGCGTAAATCTCTCCTGTTCAGTGTAGTGGCGGAAAAAGGAGGATGACAATGCTATTTCACCCGCGATAAGCTCAATTCCGCTTTTTCTGACAGGGCGCCGCCATGAGTAAACCACCCCTTTTTTTCATTCTTGTCATTGGTTTGATCGTCGTACTCGCTTCTTTTCGCTATGTTCAACAGCGGCGGGAAAAGGCGGAAAACGATGCTGCTCCGCTACAGCAAAAAAACGTGGTGGTGAGCAGTAAGCGGGAAAAACCACTCAACGATCGCCGCACGCGTCAGCAGCAGGAGATCCCGGCAGGCAGCGCCATGCGTTATGAAGCGCGTTTCAAACCGCAAAGCGGCGGGCTGGAGATGGTTTTTCGCGTTGATGCGCAGCAATATCATGCGCTGACGGTCGGCGATAAAGGCGTGCTGAGCTATAAAGGCTCGCGTTTTGTCGGCTTTGAACAAGCCCGGTAAGCGCGACGCTTCCGGGCTATAACATTACTTTTTCGCTTTTAGTTTTTTCTGCCAAATCAACAGCTCAAACACGCCGAACAGGAAAATGCGGATCTGTTCAGCTTTGCTCATTTGCGGGCCCTCTTTCGGCAGCGCGGTTTTCAGCATTGTCGCCTGTAAGGCATGCATGAAAACGGTAAAGACCAGCGCGACGTTGACGAAAATGTTCAACGGGCGCGGAAACGGCTGGATCAGATTCCAGAGCAGAAAGGCCCAGACGCAAAGCATCAGCAGGCGTCCCAGATTAATCAGCAGCGGCATGCTTCTCTCCTTGTGGTGCTTCGCGGTGATATAAACGATACGCGACCTGGCCCGCGACTTTCTCCCGGTGCAGAAGCCAGTGCGCTGGCACCGGCGGTAAGCCATTTTCGACTTCACTTTCGATATAAATTAATGCGTCATCGGCGAGCCAGCCGTTGTTTTCCAGCAGGCGGACTGTCTCTTCCAGCATCCCCTTACGAAACGGCGGGTCGATAAAGGCAATGGTGTGCGGCGTGCCCTGGCCTGCTAAATAGGTGAGCGTATTGGTATTCACCACTTTGGCATTAACGGCTTTCAGCGTCGCCAGATTTTGCTGCAATTGCTGCGCGACGCTACGCTCCATTTCCAGCAGGGTCGCACTGGCGGCGTAGCGCGAGAGCGCTTCCAGCCCTAATGCGCCACTTCCGGCAAAGCAATCAAGGCAGTGTGCATCAACCATGGATGGCGCCAGCCAGTTGAATAAGGTTTCCCGCACGCGATCGGTGGTCGGACGCAGGCCGGGGCTATCCGGAACCGGTAATTTGCGGCCCCGCCACTGCCCGCCAATAATGCGTATCTGGCCGCTGGCGGCACGGTTAGGTTTCTTCATGGTTTTCGCTTTGCTCATCATTTCGGCCTGCTATTCTAGCGGTCTGACGAAGGACGTTAAACCCTAATCCTCAGGCCGTGATGCGAGTTGAGGAAAGTGTTAGACTATCCGACTAATTAACAAATGTTTTCAGTCCCTGTCATGTAAGACGGGCTGCGCCATGAATCAATAGCGGGAGTGTAGTCGCCAATGGCAAATGAGAAGAAACGTGGCTTTTTTTCCTGGCTCGGCTTTGGGCAGAAAGAACAGGCCGAAGAGGCGCAAACCGAACCACAGCAGGTAACTGAGCAGCCGGTCGAAGAGACACCGGCAACCGAACCTGCCGCCGACAGCGAAAAATTTGCCGAAGAGGTCGTTGAGGTCAGCGAACAGTTGGCGCACGAAGAGGCGCAGCCGGAGCCCGTCGTCGAAGAGCAGGCGCTTCAGGTTGAACATGAAGAACTGCCGCTGCCGGAAGAGGTCGCAGAGCAGGAGATCGGCGCGGAAGAGTGGCAGGCGGAAGCTGAACCGCTGGTGGAAGAAGATGCGCCGCTGAGCGATGAAGAGCTGGACGCGCAGGCGCTGGCCGCTGAAGCCGCAGAAGAAGCGGTGATGGTTGTGCCGCCAGAGGACGCGGCGCAGGAGCAGGAGAAACCGACAAAAGAGGGTTTCTTCGCGCGTCTGAAACGCAGTTTGCTGAAAACAAAAGAAAATCTGGGTTCCGGATTTATCAGTCTGTTTCGCGGTAAAAAAATCGATGATGATCTGTTTGAAGAGCTGGAAGAGCAGCTGCTGATTGCGGATGTTGGCGTTGAGACCACGCGCAGAATCATCACCAACCTGACGGAAGGCGCAAGCCGTAAGCAGCTTCGCGATGCGGAAGCACTTTATGGTTTGCTGAAAGAGGAAATGAGCGACATCCTCGCGAAGGTTGATGAGCCGCTGAATATTGAAGGCAAAACGCCGTTTGTTATTTTGATGGTTGGCGTTAACGGCGTGGGTAAAACCACCACCATCGGTAAGCTGGCGCGTCAGTTTGAGCAGCAGGGCAAATCGGTAATGCTGGCGGCGGGTGATACCTTCCGCGCGGCAGCGGTTGAGCAGTTGCAGGTCTGGGGCCAGCGCAACAATATTCCGGTGATTGCCCAGCATACCGGCGCGGATTCCGCTTCGGTCATTTTTGACGCTATTCAGGCGGCAAAAGCGCGCAATGTTGATGTGCTGATTGCCGATACCGCCGGGCGTTTGCAGAACAAAGCGCATTTGATGGAAGAGTTGAAGAAAATTGTCCGCGTCATGAAAAAGCTGGACGAAGAGGCTCCCCATGAAGTGATGCTGACGATTGATGCCAGCACCGGGCAAAATGCGATAAGCCAGGCCAAACTGTTCCACGAAGCTGTGGGTCTTACCGGCATCACGCTGACCAAACTCGACGGTACCGCCAAAGGCGGCGTGATTTTCTCGGTGGCGGATCAGTTCGGCATTCCGATCCGCTACATTGGTGTCGGCGAACGTATCGAAGATCTGCGTCCGTTTAACGCGGGCGATTTTATTGAGGCGCTTTTTGCCCGAGAGGATTAACAATGATTCGCTTTGAACATGTCAGCAAAGCCTATCTCGGTGGGAGACAAGCGTTGCAGGGGGTGACATTCCACCTGCAACCAGGCGAGATGGCCTTTCTGACCGGGCACTCCGGCGCGGGGAAAAGTACCCTGCTGAAGCTTATCTGCGGGATTGAGCGGCCAAGCACCGGGAAAATCCTGTTCAGTGGCCACGACATTAGCCGTCTGAAGAACCGTGAAGTGCCATTTTTACGTCGCCAGATCGGCATGATCTTTCAGGATCACCATCTGCTGATGGATCGCACGGTGTATGACAACGTGGCGATTCCGCTGATCATCGCTGGCGCGAGCGGTGATGACATTCGTCGTCGTGTGTCGGCGGCGCTGGATAAGGTCGGGCTGCTTGATAAAGCGAAAAGCTTCCCTATTCAGCTTTCCGGCGGTGAACAGCAGCGCGTCGGCATTGCCCGCGCGGTAGTGAATAAACCGGCAGTGCTGCTGGCAGATGAACCGACCGGTAACCTGGATGACGCATTGTCGGAAGGGATTTTACGTCTGTTCGAAGAGTTTAACCGCGTTGGGGTTACGGTATTGATGGCGACTCACGATCTGGGGCTGATTTCCCGGCGTTCGTACCGCATGCTGACCCTGAGCGATGGCCATTTGCATGGAGGCCTGGCGGGTGAATAAGCGCGACGCATTAAATCATATCCGGCAGTTTGGCAGCCGGCTTGACCGTTTCCGTAAATCCGCCGCCGGCTCCGGTGACGGTAATCGCAATGCTCCACGTCGTAGTAAAGCGGCAAACAAACCGCCATCACGTAAAACCAATGTGTTTAACGAGCAGGTTCGCTATGCCTGGCACGGCGCGTTACAGGATCTGAAAAGCAAACCGCTGGCGACGTTCCTGACGGTGATGGTGATTGCCATCTCGCTGACGCTGCCGAGCGTTTGCTATATGGTCTACAAAAACGTCAACCAGGCGGCGTCGCAGTACTATCCGTCGCCGCAGATCACCGTCTATTTCGACAAAGCGCTGGATGATAACGCCGCACAGCAGGTAGTGGCCCAGCTCCAGTCCGAACAGGGCGTGGAGAAGGTGAACTACCTTTCTCGCGAAGATGCGCTTGGAGAGTTCCGCAACTGGTCCGGGTTTGGCGGTGCGCTGGATATGCTGGAAGAGAACCCGCTGCCCGCCGTGGCGGTAGTGGTTCCTAAACTGGATTTTCAGAGCACGGATTCGCTGAATACGCTGCGCGATCGCATCTCTCATATCCAGGGCATTGATGAAGTGCGTATGGACGATAGCTGGTTTGCGCGCCTGGCGTCGCTGACCGGGCTGGTCGGGCGCGTGTCGGCGATGATCGGCGTACTGATGGTAGCGGCCGTCTTCCTGGTTATCGGCAACAGCGTGCGGCTGAGTATTTTTGCCCGCCGCGACTCCATCAACGTGCAGAAATTGATCGGCGCAACGGACGGTTTTATCCTGCGCCCGTTCCTGTATGGCGGGGCGCTGCTCGGCTTCTCCGGCGCGTTTTTATCGCTGATCCTGTCGGAGATTCTGGTGATGCGGCTCTCCTCGGCGGTTACCGAAGTGGCGAAAGTGTTCGGCACGCAGTTCGAGCTAAGCGGCTTGTCTTTTGACGAGTGCTTATTGCTGCTGCTGGTCTGTTCGATGATCGGCTGGATAGCCGCCTGGCTGGCGACGGTGCAACATTTACGTCACTTTACTCCCGATTAAAAAAACTCTGGTATACTCTTTCCCTGCAATGAAGTATTCCCGTAGCAGGGAAAGCGTATCGCCCCTTTCTGATGTTTTCCTTGCACCGGCTTTTTCATCCAGATGTCACAATTTGTGCGTAATTTATTCACAAGGCGACATGGAACTTGTGGATAAAATCACTGTCTGATAAAAATGTGAATGCTAATCTCGTTGCTCATAAGTACTGGCATGTTTGTTGCCTGATGGGGACAGACCGCCGCCAGTGGAAAGTAAATTGAGAGGATTTGAATGACCAAAGAAATGCAAACTTTAGCTTTAGCCCCTGTTGGTAACCTGGAATCTTACGTCCGGGCCGCTAACGCATGGCCGATGTTGACGGCTGATGAAGAGCGGGCGCTGGCTGAAAAGCTGCATTACCAGGGCGATCTGGAAGCAGCGAAAAAGCTGATTCTGTCTCACCTGCGCTTTGTTGTTCATATTGCTCGTAATTACTCGGGCTATGGTCTGCCGCAGGCGGATCTTATCCAGGAAGGTAATATCGGCCTGATGAAAGCTGTGCGTCGCTTCAACCCGGAAGTGGGTGTGCGACTGGTTTCCTTCGCCGTGCACTGGATCAAAGCTGAGATCCACGAGTATGTGCTGCGCAACTGGCGTATCGTGAAAGTGGCAACCACCAAAGCACAGCGCAAGCTGTTCTTTAATCTGCGTAAAGCGAAACAGCGTCTGGGCTGGTTTAACCAGGACGAAGTCGAAATGGTGGCCCGTGAACTGGGTGTGACCAGCAAAGACGTGCGTGAAATGGAATCGCGTATGGCTGCGCAGGACATGACGTTTGATATGTCCCCGGACGATGATGCTCATGACAGCCAGCCGATGGCTCCGGTGCTCTATTTGCAGGATAAATCGTCGAACTTTGCCGATGGCATTGAAGACGACAACTGGGAAGAGCAGGCCGCTAACAAGCTGACCGATGCAATGAAAGGGCTGGACGAACGCAGCCAGCAGATCATCCGCGCTCGCTGGCTGGACGAAGAGAACAAGTCCACGCTGCAGGAGCTGGCTGACCGTTACGGCGTTTCCGCCGAACGCGTACGACAGCTGGAAAAGAACGCGATGAAAAAACTGCGCGCCGCTATCGAAGCGTAAGCGTATGCAGTGAACAAGCCGGGTCGGCGCAAGCCTCGCCCGGCTTTTTGTTTTTTAACGCGCGGCGTTTTTGCTTCCCGGCGCTTCGCGTATCAGTTCTGCAAGCCCGGCAAACACCGGCTCCATCTCTTCTTCCTCCATCGCCGCAAATCCCATCAACAGGCCGCGCGCTGGCGTGTCGTTACTGTAATAACGCGAAAGTGGCCGCACCAGAATGCCACGCGCGTTAGCCGTTTGCGCCAGCGCCACATCATCGCAGGACGCGGGCAACGACAGCACCAGATGCAGCCCGGCATTGTCGTTAAACTCGCTAAGCGCCTCTTTGCCAAGATAGTCGGTGATAAGTTGCGCCAGCCGCGCGCGGCGCCGGGCGTACAGCAATCGCATCCGGCGAATATGCGCCGTGTAATGCCCCTCGCGAATAAACTGCGCCAGCGCTTCCTGATCCAGCAAACGCCCGCCGCGGTAGAGCTCGGCATGCGCGGTTTTAAGCGCCTGCATCAACGGGCGCGGCAACACCAGATAACCGAGTCGCAATCCTGGGTAGAGCGTTTTGCTGAACGTACCGGTGTAAATCACCGGCGCATCGTCCACCAGCCCCTGCAAGGCGGGAATAGGCTGGCCCGAGAAACGGAATTCGCTGTCGTAATCATCTTCAATAATCCAGCTCCCGGTTTGCCGCGCCAGCGCTAATAGCCGCTGACGGCGCTCCAGACTCATTACACAGCCCAGCGGATACTGGTGTGAGGGCGTGACGAAAATCAGTTTCGGCGGCGCATCGCCCGGTTCCGGCGGATTCATCCCGGATCTGTCAACTTCTATGGCTTGCAAGTTAACGCCATTTACCGCCAGTACATTACGAATTCCCCAGTAGGCGGGCTCCTCAATCCACGCCAGATCACCCGGATTACACAGCATGCGCGATACCAGATCGATGGCCTGATGAATGCCTTCCGTAATCAGGATCTGCTCCGCGCTACAACGCACCGAGCGCGTGACCCGCAAATACTCCACCAGCGCCTGTTGCAGCGCGCTGCTGCCGCCCGCGTTGCTATAAGAAAGCTGTATTGCCTGCGGTTTTCGACTTACGCGAGACTGTATTTTTCGCAACAGCGCATGCGGGAAAGCGTTGATATCCGGGACGCCAGGCAGAAACGCGCCCCACTGGCGCGCGCTGGCATTGCTGTGGCTTAGCAGATGCTGACCGCGGGCAGAAAGCTGTGAAGGCAGGCTGGCGCTGAGTTTTTCACTCGCTGTCAGGGGCGCGGAAAGCAGGCTGTCCGGGACGGTGCCAGCCACAAAGGTGCCGCTGCCGGTACGGGAAACGACATAGCCTTCGGCCAGTAGCTGCTCATACACCGTCAGCACCGTATTGCGCGACAGATTCAGTTGCGCGGCTAAATCGCGGCTTGGCGGCAGGCGGCTTTGTGTCGGCAGGCTACCGTCGAGTATCGACAGGCGAATCGCGTTATATAATTTCTTATGCAGCTTGCCTTCGTGCTGCTCGTCCAGACGCAGCTGCAGCAAGTCAGAGACGAGTGAGCGCAATTGGATCCCTCAATTATTCAAAACTGGTACTCGCTTATAGAACCACTTATGTCATGTTTTCACAATAGACGCAGCAACAACGAACACAGACGAGGGTAATCAGGTGAAGAATAACGAACTACATCAGCGCCGTTTACAGGCGACGCCGCGCGGTATTGGAGTGATGTGCGGGTTTTATGCGGAAAAAGCAGAAAATGCCACATTGTGGGATGTCGAAGGCAACGAGGTCATCGACTTTGCCGCCGGGATCGCGGTGCTCAACACCGGGCATCGTCACCCGAAAGTCATGGCTGCGGTGGAAAAGCAGTTGCAGGCATTTACGCACACCGCTTACCAAATCGTTCCTTACGAAAGCTATGTTTCGCTGGCGGAACGTATTAATGACCGCGTGCCCGTTGATGGCCCGGCGAAAACAGCGTTTTTCTCAACCGGCGCGGAAGCGGTGGAGAACGCGGTGAAAATTGCCCGCGCTTACACCAAACGTCCTGGCGTGATCACCTTCGGCGGCGGTTTTCATGGTCGTACGTTTATGACCATGGCGCTGACCGGAAAAGTCGCACCGTACAAAATCGGGTTTGGTCCGTTCCCCGGCTCGATTTACCACGCGCAGTATCCGAATGCACTGCACGGCGTCAGCACCGAAGATGCGCTGAAAAGTCTCGAACGCATCTTTAAAGCGGATATCGCGCCGGATCAGGTTGCGGCCATCCTGCTGGAGCCGGTCCAGGGCGAAGGCGGCTTTAACGTCGCGCCAGCGGATTTTATGAACGCGCTGCGCAAACTGTGCGACAACCACGGCATTCTGCTGATTGTTGATGAAGTGCAGAGCGGCTTTGCCCGTACCGGAAAACTGTTCGCGACCGAGTATTACGCTGTTAAACCGGATCTGATCACCATGGCGAAAAGCCTGGCGGGCGGGTTGCCGCTGTCGGCGGTGGCCGGTCGCGCAGAGGTGATGGATGCGCCTGCGCCTGGCGGGCTGGGCGGCACTTACGCCGGTAACCCGCTGGCGGTGGCTGCGGCACACGCGGTGCTGGACGTGATCGACGAAGAAAACCTCTGTGAACGCGCTAACCATCTGGGCAAACATCTGGTGGAAGTGCTGACGCAGGCAAAAGCGCAGTGCCCGTACATTGCGGATATCCGCGCACAGGGCTCGATGGTGGCAGTGGAATTTAACGATCCCAGTACTGGCGCGCCATCGCCTGAATTTACCAAACAGGTACAGGACAAGGCGCTGGCGGCAGGTGTGCTGCTGCTGAGCTGCGGCGTCTATGGCAACGTCATCCGCTTCCTCTATCCGCTCACCATTCCGGAAGTTCAGTTCCGCAAAGCGCTGGATATTATCCACCAGTCGCTGACCCGCTAATTATTCAGCCGCCTTATGGGCGGCTTTTTTACAGCGTGTCATCACTCTGTCGCATAACCTTCAAAATTGTTATTCCATATTCTGAAAAATGGGGTATGTTTTAGCAGAGTATGCTGCTAAGGCACCGGCAGAATGGCTAATAACTACTATCATATTCTTTGCTTATGATGGTAAGCAAAATAATGTGCCACACAACAACATCACAACAAATGCAATAACCATAACAATGGGGAAACTCAGGATGAAAATGAAGGGCAAAGCGTTACTGGCAGGATGTATTGCGTTAGCAATGAGCAATGTGGCATTCGCCAAAGATATTAAAGTTGCCGTTGTCGGTGCGATGTCCGGTCCGGTTGCGCAGTATGGCGACCAGGAATTTACCGGCGCTGAGCAGGCTATCGCAGACATCAACGCGAAGGGCGGCATCAAAGGCGACAAACTGGTAGCGGTAAAATATGACGATGCGTGTGACCCGAAACAAGCGGTTGCAGTTGCCAACAAAGTGGTCAACGACGGCATCAAATATGTTATCGGTCACCTGTGCTCCTCTTCTACTCAGCCTGCGTCTGATATCTATGAAGACGAAGGCATTCTGATGATCACGCCTGCGGCGACAGCGCCTGAGCTGACCGCGCGCGGTTACAAACTGACGCTGCGCACGACTGGCCTGGATTCCGATCAGGGCCCGACCGCCGCGAAATACATTCTGGATAAAGTGAAACCGCAGCGCATCGCGGTCATCCACGACAAACAGCAGTACGGTGAAGGTCTGGCGCGTGCGGTGCAGGACGGCCTGAAAAAAGGCGGCGCCAACGTGGTGTTCTTTGACGGTATCACCGCCGGTGAGAAAGATTTCTCCACGCTGGTGGCGCGTCTGAAGAAAGAGAACATCGATTTCGTTTACTACGGCGGTTATCACCCGGAAATGGGGCAGATCCTGCGTCAGTCACGCGCGGCTGGCCTGAAAACCCAGTTTATGGGGCCGGAAGGTGTAGCGAACGTCTCCCTGTCTAACATCGCGGGCGATTCAGCGGAAGGTATGCTGGTGACGAAGCCGAAGAACTACGATCAGATTCCGGCGAACAAACCGATTGTTGATGCTATCAAAGCGAAGAAACAGGATCCGAGCGGCGCATTCGTGTGGACCACCTACGCAGCCGTGCAGTCGCTGGCAGCAGGTCTGAACCAGACTGCGGAACCAGACGCGATTGCCACTTACCTGAAAGGGCACACGGTTGATACCGTGATGGGGCCGCTGTCATGGGATCAGAAGGGCGATCTGAAGGGCTTTGAGTTTGGTGTATTTACCTGGCACGCGAACGGTACGGCGACTGACGCTAAGTAAGTGATGTTATGCCGGGTGGCGGCTTCGCCTTACCCGGCCTACTTACTTGGCCAATGGTTTTGCAGGCCGGGGTAATGCCCCGGCTTTTTTTGAATGTAGGCCTGATAAGCGTAGCGCCATCAGGCAAGTCTACAGCGGTAGGTTATCGTTTTTCCCAGCCATTTTCCTGCGCGGTAAAGCCCAGCGTCTGAGCGAATGCCGCCATCACACTGCGATCTTCGACACCAATATCGGCAATCCACCAACTGGTGATGCTGGGGTTATCACGAATCACTTCTTCAACAAGGTACTGCCCGACGCCGCGACGGCGGGTGATATCGCGCACGCGCAGTGAATCCAGCGCGCCTTCGGTGCCGCGCAGGGTTACGCGCACGGCGGCCAGCAGGCGATCGTTAAAGCGGGCCGCATAAATGCGGTGATCGTCATCCACTTCAAGGGACGCGGAGGAGTATTCCGGCCAGACTTTCTCTAAATCAATATGATCCTGCTCGGTAAACGTTACCAGTCGGATGATAGTCAATTTCATGTACAGCTTGTCCAAAACGCAAAAGATAGTGTGAGTGTAATCAATTTCATCGGCCGGGGAGGGGGAGTTTTTTATTTTTCATTCGGCAGGTGAATAGTTTTGCCGCAGACGCTCAGCCAGTGTGAAACATTAGGGATCGAAAAACAGGCAGCATTTTAACCTGATTGGTAGTGATTTATTCCGCTTTATGTACCATTATTTTATGCTGGTAATGGGACTTTTTTTGTTTATCTCCGATTAAATACAGAATATTATCTGTGCTTAATCGCCTGAAAAATAGAGGATTTAGTCTGGTTTTTGCCAAAAAACTGCGCTAAACCATTAAAGGCGCTGGTAAAAATAGCGTTGTGCATTAAAAGTACAGAATGCTTTTTAACCATAAAAAAACAAAATTATTACACGACATCACGAATGGGGATTTACAACAATGAAAAGGAACGCGAAGACATTAATCGCGGGAATGGTTGCACTTGCGATGTCTCACGCGGCCGTGGCGAAGGATATTAAAGTGGCGGTTGTCGGGGCGATGTCCGGTCCTGTTGCTCAGTGGGGCGACATGGAATTTAACGGCGCGCGCCAGGCTATCCACGATATCAACGCCAAAGGCGGAATCAAGGGCGACAAACTGGTTGCTGTTGAGTATGACGACGCCTGTGACCCGAAACAAGCCGTTGCCGTTGCGAACAAAATCGTGAACGACGGTGTGAAATATGTGATTGGCCATCTCTGCTCCTCCTCCACGCAGCCTGCATCCGATATCTACGAAGACGAAGGTATTCTGATGATCACGCCAGGTGCGACGAATCCGGAACTGACTCAGCGCGGCTATCAGCACATTATGCGCACCGCCGGGCTGGACTCTTCGCAGGGGCCGACCGCCGCGAAATACATTCTGAATTCGGTTAAACCGCAGCGTATCGCCATCCTTCACGATAAGCAGCAGTACGGTGAAGGCCTTGCGCGTTCCGTGCAGGAAGGGCTGAAAGCCGGTGGCGCAAACATTGTCTTCTTTGATGGCATCACCGCCGGAGAGAAAGATTTCTCCGCGCTTATCGCCCGTCTGCAAAAAGAAAATATCGATTTTGTCTACTACGGTGGTTATTACCCGGAGATGGGACAAATGCTGCGCCAGGCGCGTGCCAGCGGGCTGAAAACCCAGTTTATGGGGCCGGAAGGCGTGGGTAACGCGTCTTTGTCTAACATCGCGGGCAATGCGGCGGAAGGCATGCTGGTGACCATGCCGAAGCGCTATGACCAGGATCCGGCGAACCAGAGCATCGTTGATGCCCTGAAAGCGCAGAAGAAAGATGCGAGCGGGCCGTATGTGTGGATCACTTATGCCGCCGTGCAATCGCTGGCGACCGCGCTGGAGCGTACCGGCAGCGACGATCCGCTGACGCTTATCAAAGATTTAAAAGCCAACGGGGCTAAAACCGTGATTGGGCCGCTGAACTGGGATGAAAAAGGCGATCTGAAAGGATTTGAGTTTGGCGTCTTCCAATGGCACGCCGATGGTTCGTCCTCTGTGGCGAAATAACTGTCATCCCGCTTCCCGGGCGCAATGCCTGGGAAGTTTTAAGAAGGTTAAGTTATGTCCGAGCAGTTTCTCTATTTTGTGCAGCAGATGTTTAACGGCGTCACGCTGGGAAGCACCTATGCATTGATCGCCATTGGTTACACCATGGTTTACGGCATCATCGGCATGATCAACTTCGCCCACGGCGAGGTTTACATGATCGGTAGCTATGTCTCCTTTATGATCATCGCCGCGCTGATGATGATGGGCATCGACAGCAGCTGGCTGCTGGTCGCCGCCGGTTTTGTTGGCGCCATCGTGATCGCCAGCGCCTACGGCTGGAGCATCGAACGGGTGGCCTATCGCCCGGTGCGCAACTCCAAGCGCCTGATTGCGCTGATCTCCGCCATCGGCATGTCCATTTTCCTGCAAAACTACGTCAGCCTGACCGAAGGTTCGCGCGATGTGGCGCTGCCGAGCCTGTTCAACGGCCAGTGGATTGTCGGCAGCAGCGAAAACTTCTCTGCTTCCATCACCACCATGCAGTTGGTCATCTGGATTGTGACTTTCGTGGCGATGCTGGCGCTGACGCTGTTTATCCGCTACTCCCGTATGGGCCGCGCCTGCCGCGCCTGTGCAGAAGACCTGAAAATGGCCAGCTTGCTGGGGATTAACACTGACCGCGTTATCGCGCTGACCTTCGTGATCGGTGCGGCAATGGCGGCGGTGGCTGGCGTGTTGCTGGGCCAGTTCTACGGCGTGATTAACCCCTACATCGGCTTTATGGCCGGGATGAAGGCGTTCACCGCAGCGGTGCTGGGCGGTATCGGCAGCATTCCTGGCGCGATGATCGGCGGGCTGATCCTCGGCGTTACCGAATCGCTCTGCTCTGCGTATCTCAGTACGGAATATAAAGATGTGGTCTCGTTCGCGCTGTTGATCGTGGTGCTGCTGGTGATGCCTACCGGTATCCTCGGCCGCCCGGAGGTGGAAAAAGTATGAAACCGATGCATTTTGCGATGGCGCTGCTTTCCGCCGCGATGTTCTTCGTGCTGGCTGGCGTCTTTATGGGTGTCCAGCTTGAGCTGGATGGCACCAAACTGGTGGTGAACACGGCGGCGGATATCCGCTGGCAGTGGATCATTATCGGCACTGCGGTGGTCTTTTTCTTCCAGTTGCTGCGTCCGCTGATACAGAAAGGCCTGCGCGGCGTTTCCGGTCCGAAATTCGTTCTGCCAGCGATTGATGGCTCAACGGTAAAACAGAAGCTGTTCCTGCTGGCGCTGCTGGTTATCGCCGTGGCGTGGCCGTTTGTGGTGTCGCGCGGGACGGTGGATATTGCCACCATGACGATGATTTATATCATCCTCGGTCTTGGGCTGAACGTCGTGGTGGGGCTTTCCGGTCTGCTGGTGCTGGGCTACGGCGGTTTTTACGCCATCGGCGCCTATACCTTCGCGCTGTTGAACCACTATTACGGGCTGGGTTTCTGGACTTGCCTGCCGCTGGCGGGGCTGGTTTCCGCGGCTGCCGGGTTCCTGCTGGGCTTCCCGGTGCTGCGTCTGCGCGGCGACTATCTGGCGATTGTGACGCTCGGCTTCGGTGAAATCGTGCGTATCCTGCTGCTGAATAACACCGAAATTACCGGCGGCCCGAACGGCATCAGCCAGATCCCGAAACCGACGCTGTTCGGCCTGGAGTTCAGCCGTACCGCGCGTGAAGGCGGCTGGGATACCTTCAGCAACTTCTTCCATGTGCCCTATGATCCGAACGACCGCGTGGTTTTCCTCTATCTGGTTGCGCTGTTGCTGGTTGTGGTCACGCTATTTGTCATTAATCGCCTGCTGCGTATGCCGCTAGGCCGCGCGTGGGAAGCGCTGCGTGAAGATGAAATCGCCTGCCGTTCGCTGGGCCTGAATCCAACGCGCATCAAGCTGACCGCCTTTACCATCAGCGCCGCGTTTGCCGGTTTTGCCGGAACGCTGTTCGCTGCCCGCCAGGGTTTTGTCAGCCCGGAATCCTTCACCTTTGCCGAGTCAGCCTTTGTGCTGGCGATCGTGGTACTGGGCGGTATGGGTTCGCAGTTTGCGGTTATTCTCGCGGCCATCCTGCTGGTGGTTTCCCGCGAGCTGATGCGTGATTTCAATGAATACAGCATGTTGATGCTGGGTGGTTTGATGGTACTGATGATGATTTGGCGTCCGCAAGGCTTGCTGCCGATGACCCGTCCGCAGTTGAAATTGAAAAACGGGCAAGCGAAAGGAGAGCAGGCATGAGTCAGCCATTGTTATCCGTAAACGGTCTGATGATGCGCTTCGGCGGTCTGCTGGCGGTGAACAACGTCGCGCTGGATCTGCATCCACAAGAGATCGTTTCGCTGATTGGCCCGAACGGTGCGGGGAAAACTACCGTATTTAACTGCCTCACCGGTTTCTATAAACCGACCGGCGGCACCATTATGCTGCGTGATAAGCACCTCGAAGGGTTGCCGGGTCAGCAAATCGCGCGGATGGGCGTGGTGCGTACTTTCCAGCACGTGCGCCTGTTCCGTGAAATGACGGTGATTGAGAACCTGCTGGTCGGCCAGCATCAGCAACTGAAAACCGGCGTCTTCTCCGGCCTGCTGAAAACCCCGGCGTTCCGCCGCGCACAAAGTGAAGCGCTGGATCGCGCCGCAGTGTGGCTGGAGCGTATCGGTTTGTTAGCCCACGCTAACCGCCAGGCCAGTAACCTGGCTTACGGCGACCAGCGTCGTCTGGAGATCGTCCGCTGCATGGTAACGCAGCCGGAGATCCTGATGCTCGACGAACCGGCGGCCGGTCTGAACCCGAAAGAGACCAAAGAGCTGGACGAACTGATCGTCGAGCTGCGCAACAACCACAACACCACCATTCTGCTGATTGAGCACGATATGAAACTGGTGATGGGGATTTCCGACAGGATTTATGTGGTGAACCAGGGTACGCCGCTGGCGAACGGGACGCCGGAAGAGATCCGTAACAATCCGGACGTGATCCGCGCATACCTGGGTGAGGCATAAGATGGAAAAAGTGATGTTATCTTTTGACAAAGTTAGCGCCCACTACGGCAAGATTCAGGCGCTGCACGATGTCAGTCTGCATATTAATCAGGGTGAAATCGTGACCCTGATCGGCGCTAACGGCGCGGGCAAAACCACCCTGCTGGGCACACTGTGCGGCGATCCGCGCGCGAGCAGCGGACACATTATGTTTGACGGCAAAGAGATCACCGACTGGCAGACCGCGAAAATCATGCGTGAAGCGGTGGCGATTGTGCCGGAAGGACGCCGCGTCTTTTCACGAATGACCGTGGAAGAGAACCTGGCGATGGGCGGTTTCTTCGCCGATCGTGAACAGTTCCAGAGCCGCATTGAGCGGGTTTATGCGCTGTTCCCGCGTCTGCATGAACGGCGTATTCAGCGTGCGGGCACCATGTCCGGCGGCGAACAGCAGATGCTGGCGATTGGCCGCGCGCTGATGAGCCAGCCGCGTTTGCTGCTGCTGGATGAACCGTCGCTGGGCCTGGCGCCCATCATTATTCAGCAAATCTTCGACACCATCGAGCAACTGCGTAAAGAAGGGATGACCATTTTCCTGGTGGAGCAGAACGCCAACCAGGCGCTGAAGCTCGCCGATCGCGGTTACGTGCTGGAGAACGGCCATGTGGTGCTGGAAGATACCGGCGACGCGCTGCTGGCGAACGAAGCGGTGCGCAGCGCTTATCTGGGCGGTTAACATGTTCAGGTAGTCATACCGATGCCGATACGTGAGTATCGGCATTTTTTTTATCCCTGTGTCCGATATTTTCCTTTGCAAGGTACCTCTTAATAATTAACGCATAATTACGCTGCGTTAATATTAACGTAATATGAATAAACGACAAATCTCTGCCCTCAGCACAAAGAAAAATCGGAAAGTCATAAATAATGGATTCAACCACCTGATGAGGAGGGAGTGAGCGCTTTTATTCTGGCGGGTATCTGGATATAGTTTAAAAAAATACGCTTTAATTTATACGCCATCATTATAGTAAAAAAGGATTTATTGCGAGGCAGCAGAACATCTTCAGTGTGAATTTTCCGATATCAGATTACCGATATCTATTCTTGTTCGGGATTATATTCGCCGTGAGTTAAATTTTATCGGCTGGCCGTTATGACGGCATGATCAGTATTTGCATCGCTAATCTATTTTTATAAAAAATTAGCGAATGCCTCTGATAGTCGTTCAATCAAAAAGGGATTTTGAGGCATGAAGCCAGCAGCAATAGTATCTTTTTTACTGTTATTTTTTCTTGGCGGATGTGATTCCGGTAACCCAACGATTAATGGCTATATTGAGGCTGACTACGTGCATTACGCCTCATCCACGTCGGGTATATTACAGACGGTAGCCGTCACAAAAGGCCAGCAGGTAGAAGCGAGCGCTCTGCTGTTTTCACTGGATAACGCCAAAGAGCGGCAGGACTACCAGCAGGCGCTATCGCAGCTTGCGAGCGAGAATGCGCTGCTTAAAGACATGCAAAGCGGCCTGCGTGATGCAGAAATTGATGTCTTACATTCACAGCTGAATCAGGCCGCGGCGGCGCTCTCGCTTGCGCAATCGAAAGCGAGACGCGAACAATTACAGTATCAGCGTAAAGCCATCGCTGAATTTGAGTATGAAAAAGCCGTCAGCGATTTACAGCAAAAAAAATCCGCCGTGGATGAAATAAAAAAACGGATTGCGGCGAATGCGCTTCCGGCAAGGCAGGATCGCTACGATGCCCAGGCGGCAAGGGTGGCCATGGCGCAGGCCAGCCTGGAAAAAAATAGATGGATATTGAGTAATACGCAGCGCACTGCGTTGACTCGAGGTCGTGTTGCCGACATTTATTATCGTCCCGGCGAATGGGTTCCGGCAGGCAACCCGGTCATTGCGCTTTTACCGCCGGGAAATATAAAGGTGCGGTTTTTTATTTCCGTTGCCCAACTTGCACATATTAAGTATGGGCAGCGTATAGAAATTATTAATGCCAATGTTCCGACGTTTGCGGCCAGAGTAATCTATATATCACCGGCGGCAGAATATACACCACCCATTATTTACAGCAATGAACGTCGGGAAAAAATGACTTTTCTGGTTGAGGCACAACCTGAAGACTCACAATTTGCCGCCGAGAAATTACCGCCAGGGTTGCCTGTTGAGGTGAAATTATGAGCGCGGCCATCGAGGTTCATCAGCTTAATAAATCCTTTTCCGGGCAGCATGTCGTAAAAAACCTTTCGCTCGCGATAAACGAGGGCCAGATATATGGCTTCCTGGGACCCAATGGCAGCGGAAAAACCACCACGCTGCGCATGCTCTGCGGCCTGATTACACCGGATTCCGGCAGCGGCCGCTGCTTCGGTTTCGATCTTTTTACGCAACAGGCGGAGATAAAACGCCTGACGGGTTATATGGCGCAGCGCTTCTCGCTGTGGGAAAACCTGACCATTCGAGAAAACCTGCTGCTGATTGCCCGGCTGTATGGTTTGCCGACGCCGCAAAGAAGGGTGGCGGCCATGATGGAGCAACTCAATCTGACGGCGCGACAGCAGCAGCGTGCGGGTGGGCTTTCCGGTGGCTGGAAGCAGCGTCTCGCGCTTGCCGCCGCGTTACTGCACCAGCCCAGGCTGCTGTTGCTGGATGAACCGACGGCGGGCGTTGATCCGAACGCCCGGCGGGAGTTCTGGCAGATCCTGCATCAGCTTGCACAGCAGGGGGTAACGATCCTTGTCAGCACCCATTACATGGACGAAGCCGAGCGCTGTCACCAACTGGCGTATATCGCGTGGGGCACGCTGCTGGCCGCAGGCGAGGTCAGCGCGATTATCGCCGAACAAAAGCTTTTTACCTGGCAGGTCCGCGGCAACAATCTCAGTAAGCTCGAATCCGCGCTACAGCACGCGCCGGGCGTCGACTACACTACGCTGCTGGGCAATGTTTTACATATCACCGGCTCAGATAACGCGGCGCTGGAACAGACTCTGCGCACGCTGGCGGCAGAGTATCCGCGACAGCCTGCGGCGACCGGTCTGGAAGACATTTTATCTCATCTGCTCAGGCAGGCCGCGCCAGAGGAAAGATCGTGATTCTTTCATCCTTCTTCAGCCGCTGGTGGGGCATTGTCGCCAAAGAGTTCTCTGAACTTCGCTACGACCAACTCAGCATTGGTCTTATCGTGATTATTCCCTTAATGCAGGTTTTCATGTTTGGTTATGCCATCAATACCGATGCGCACAATCTGCCTGCCGCCGTCGTCGATTATGATCAGAGCCCCTACAGCCGCAACGCGATCGGCGCGCTGACCAACACCGGCTATTTTGCTTTCTCGCAGGCGTACAGCAGCGAACAGCAGGCCACCGATGCCCTGAAGCAGGGTAAAGTGAAATTCGTTATTTCCATTCCTGCTGATTTTGGCCGTCGCCTTGTCAGAGGCGAGGAGAGCGAATTTCTGCTCCAGGCCGATGCGACCGATCCCTCGGCGGTGATGAGTGCGCTTGCTGCCACGCAGCACCTGCCGGAACAGATCCTGCGGCAAACCTTACCGGCGCGTTCCGCGCAGCAAAGCAACCCCATCAACATTGTTATTCAGCGCGTTTATAACCCGGAAAGCATCACGCAATACAACACCGTTCCCGGCCTGTTTGGCATCGTCATCACCATGACGCTGGTGCTAATGAGCGGCCTCGCCATCGTGCGGGAAAAAGAGAACGGTACGATGGAAACGCTGCGGGCAACGCCGATGACTTCGCTGGAGCTTATTCTTGGCAAGGTGACGCCCTATATTCTGATCAGTATTGCCCAGTCTTTTATCATCATGTTGATTAGCCTCTATATTTTTCATGTTCCGATGCTGGGCAGTTACGGGGCATTGATGAGCACCATCCTGCTGTTTATCTCTGCCAGCACGGCAATCGGTATTTTCCTGTCCGTTTTTGCCCGCACACAGCTTCAGTCAATGCAGCTGACCTTCTTTTATTTTCTGCCTTCGGTACTGATCAGCGGATTTATGTTTCCGTTTCAGGGGATGCCGGAATGGGCCAAAGCATTCGGCAATATGTTGCCCACCACATTCTTCCTGAGATTGATGCGGGGAATTATGTTGAAGGGCAGTTCGTTGTCTGATTTATGGTTGGAAGCATTATTCCTTTTACTGCTCACTCTACTCTTTATGGCGTTGACCTTCTTTTTTAATAAGAAAAGTAGCTAATTTCTGGCGAGGTATATTTTATGGCTTATGGTGTAAATTCATCACTCTTCTCACGCGTTATGCTGTGGGTCGCAGAACGTTTTCCGTTATCAAATGCACCGCTGTTTGTGATTATTTATTTTCTTTCGATGACCGTTGCTTTAGCGCCTGATGTCAATATGAGTGGGTTGCATATTATTATTGGCAGCATACTCTCTGTCTCATTCTTTTTATTGCTACGGGTGCTGGATGAACATAAGGATTATCAGGATGACTGCATTCATCACCCGGAAAGAGTATTACAACGTGGGTTGATTACCCTGCGACATTTGAAGTTTATCGGCGCGGGCTGTCTTTTCCTGCAACTGGCAGGCATGGCGTTACTTGCACCGGGATTGAGCAATATGCTGGCCAGTTGGGGATTGCTGCTGCTGTGGACGCTGCTGATGACGCGGGAGTTCTTCGTTCCTGAATGGCTCAAGAAGCACTTTTTCGTGTATGCCGTTTCCCATACGCTGATCATGCCTTTTATCATCTGGTGGCTGGCAACGCTCTCCTTCCCGGAAATCACCCTGAATCGCCCGATTCAGTTATTGATGCTGCTGTCATTTTTCTCCGGTCTGAATTTTGAAATTACGCGTAAATGTAAAGGCCCGGATGAAGATCGCCCGGAAGTCACGACCTATTCACAATTGCTGGGCCGACCGCTGGCGGTTTTATTTATTATCTGTCTGCTGGTTGCCATGGCGTTAACGCAATATGCAATTATTACTCATATTCGCGGAGCCGCACCGATGTGGTTCTACGTAATTAATATCGCTTCCGTTGTGGTGACCCTCGGCCAATTACTGCATTTTCTCTCCGTGCCCGATCAATCAAACAGAAAGAGAAATGAACTCGCGGTAGGTTTATCGGCGTTTATCGGTTATTTGCTGTGTATTTTTTCTATTTGTTTTTCTTAACAGGTCATTAAGGTTATTCGCCACCTATGAATAATAATATCACTGCCAGGCTTGTTTCCCTGCGGCCAGCGGAATTCTCTTTTCAGTTTGCCACTGAACAGCAATGTCATGCCTGCCATTCACCGCAAGGGGTATCGTTATCGCTGAATGGGCAAATTATTCATTTGCCGGCGCTGACGCTATTACATAAAGAGCCATTGCCGAATGGTCACTGGCAGGCAACATTCACCTGTTTTTCGGCACAGGAAAATAAGCGCTGCTACTGGCAACTGAAACTCTGCCAGCCCGCTGAGGAAATGCGTACCCCGCAACAACCCGCCTTGCCGAAAAGGCATCTCTATGCATGGAGTGAAAAAGAGCGGCAAAAGCGGTTGTGCTGGCTGCGCCAGCACACCGGGCACGCGCTGGAGCGGGTTTCCACTACCGGCTTGCAGGCCGGGCAATTAAAAAAGAATCTCGAAGGATTTATCGGTTCGGTTGAAGTCCCGGTGGGTATCGCCGGGCCGCTTAACATTAACGGGCAACATGCCAGCGGCTTATTCTATGCGCCGATGGCCACAACAGAAGGGGCACTGGTGGCCTCCGTTTCCCGTGGCGCCAGCGCTATCACCCAAAGCGGAGGCGTTGCAACCTACGTGATGGGGCAGCGGATGATGCGGGTGCCGCGTTTTGCGTTCGACACCGTGCGCGACTGCCTCGCGTTCTGCGCGTGGATTGAAGATCATAGCCGGGAAATCGGCGAAGTTATTTCCCGACACTCCCGCTATGCGCGGCTCATCGAAATAACGCCGAAGATTATCGGCAATGCAGTACATCTGGCGTTTATTTATCAAACGGCAGACGCCGCCGGTCAGAATATGACGACAACCTGCACCTGGCAGGCCTGCCAGTGGATACAGCACCACGTCCCATCGCTGCTGGCGATCCGGCACTTTATCATTGACGGCAACCTCTCCAGCGATAAAAAAGCCTCGTGGGCGACCTTTGCGCAGGGCCGCGGCACGCAGGTGATTGCCGAAGCCCGCCTGACCGAAACCGCCTGCCGGACGTTGCTGCGCATCGCGCCCGCGCAGTTGGTTGACGCGTTCCATATTGTCAGTGAAGGCGCAGTCGCGGCGGGAATGACCGGCCTGAACATCAATGCGGCCAACGTTATTGCGGCCATGTTCACTGCGCTGGGGCAGGATATCGCCTGTAGCCACGAATCGTCGCTGGCGCAGTTGCAGATGCGCCTGATGCCAGACAATAGCGTCTATTGCAGCATTACGCTGCCCGCGCTGGTGATCGGCACGGTTGGTGGCGGCACCGGGCTGCCGGATCAGGCGGAGTGTCTGGAGATGCTGGGCTGTCGTGGCGAGCAGGGACGCGCGCGGCTGGCAGAAATCATTGCGGGCTTTTGCCTGGCGCTGGATATCTCCACCCTCAGCGCGCTGGCCAGCGATGAATTCGCACGATCGCACGAAACGCTGGGCCGCCAGCGCGGGAAGAGAACGACCGGCGGCAGTCACCGCGACCCGTTACAGCGCTGTTTCCAGCAGGCCTGCTACACGCCCGCCTGGGGCTTCCGCCCACCCGTCGAAATCCGTGCCGTCCCCTGGCAGGGCAACCAGGACAGCATTCTGACGGCAAACTGCAGCGACGAAGATGTGCTGCCGATGGGGATTTTTGCCTATCAACTCCAGCGCGACGATGGGGCAAAGATCGACGTGGTACTGAAAAATAAGCCGCAAAACGAAGCGATTAGCCGTCTGCTTCGCACCGTCGCCGCTGGCTGCAACCCGCGTATCGAGCAACATCTGCAACGTCTGCTGCCGCTACTGGAATTTAGCCAGGCGCGCGAAAGGGAAACGCAGATTATTCAGCAAACCGTTCCTGCTTTTACCCGCCATAGCCCACAGCTATACGGCCTTTATCTGGATGCCACGCACAGCATCATCATTGAGGAGCGATTGCAGAACGCGTTGCTGCTGAACAGCTTATCCCAGGGCGTTCGCTGGCAGGCTGAACATATTAATGCCGCGCTGGCGGGGATTGCCCAACTTCACGCCCACTGGTATCGCCAGCAAACGGCGCTAACCCGCGCGTTTCACCACCTTGTCATCCCTGATGCGCAAGCCATCAGCAGCATGATCCCGCTGTGGCAGGAAACGGCGGAATTTATCCATCGCGAGCATGGGGCACTGTTTTCTGCTGAGCTGCTGCATGAGTGGCTGGCTTTTCTCGATACCAGCGCGGAAAGCTGGCGGGAGATGGAATCAATGCCGCGCACGCTGGTTCATAACGACTTTAATCCGCGCAATATCGCGCTGCGCGAGGACGATTTGCGCTTGTGCTGCTGGGACTGGGAGCTGGCGACGCTGCATATTCCGCAACGCGATCTGGCCGAATTATTGACCTGCACTTTGCCCGTGACGGTCAGCAAGCAGGAGATGCTAAGCCATGTGGAATTCCACCGCCAGCAACTGGAAACCCTGACGGGCGAGCCGGTTGATGCCGCTCAATGGTATCGCGGTTACTGCCTGGCGCTGCGTGATTACGGCGTCCGTCGACTCTCATTTTATCTCATGCTCCATCACGTCAGCCCGCAGCCGTGGTTTCTTCCTTTATGGGCATGCTGGGGACATCTGATCCGTTTAACCCGGCACGACGCCTGAATATCAACAGACTGAATAATAAAAGGAATTATTATGGAGTTTATCTATTCTTCCGCTGAAGCAGCGCGGCTCAATGAAAATCTGCTGGGCGGAAAAGCCAGCAATTTGCTGTGGCTGACCGCGAACGATTACCCGGTCCCGGCCTGGTGGATTGTTCCGGCGAACATGGTGGCAGCGCTGCTGTGTAGCGATGAAACCCTGAAGCAACGGCTCGCTCACCTGTCGGCTTTGCCGGTAGATACGCCGCTGGCGCAGATAGAAATGCTGGCGGCGCCACTTCGCACGCGCATTGAGCAACTCGTTTTGCCGGATGAATTGACAGAGGCGCTGGCGTCGCTGGATGCAGAACCCTTCTGGGCGGTTCGCTCGTCATGCAGCGACGAAGACTCAGGCAGCGCCTCGTTCGCCGGGCAGATGGACAGCTTCCTCTTTCAGCGCGGTCAGCAGCAACTGGGCCATGCTCTGCGGCGCGTGATCGCCTCGGCATGGAGTTCGCGCGCCATCGCCTATCGTCTGCAAAAGCGCATGCCGCTGAGTGGCATCCGCTGCGCGGTCATTATTCAGCAAATGGTGGCCGGTGAGGTTTCCGGCGTGTTGTTCACGGCGCATCCCGTCAGCGGCTCACGCCGGACGATGTTGATTTCTGCCGCGTGGGGAACCGGTGAAGGCGTGGTTTCCGGTCAGTGCGAGACCGATGAATTCAGCGTGCCGCTGCATGGCGACGAGATTACCCACCACATCGGCCATAAAACCTCGGCTATCGTTTTCGACCAGCAGAGCGGCAGCGGAACGACCGAAATCACGCTCGATGACGAGCAAGCGGATGCTGCGTCGTTAACCACGCAGCAGCTTCTGGCTCTGAGAGATACCGGTGCGCGCATTGCGCAGCAGAAGCGCTGCCCGCAGGATATTGAATGGACGTTCAGGGATAACCAGCTCTACCTGCTGCAAACTCGCCCGATCACCCATCTGCCCAAAGAGAGTATCGATCCTGCTGACGCGCTGATCTGCGATAACGCCAATATCCAGGAATCCTACTGCGGCATTACCACGCCGTTAACGTTCTCATTCGCACGCGCTGGCTATGCGACGGTTTACGAGCAGACATTGCGGCTGGTCGGTTGCTCAGCCAAAGAGAGCAACGCCCGGAAACCCATCACCGATAACATGCTCAGCCTCGTCAGAGGGCGGATTTATTACAACATTCAGAACTGGTATCGCGCGTTGCTGCTGTTGCCGCTGTTCAATATGAATAAAAGCGACATGGAAGCGATGATGGGGCTGGAAGATCCCGTCGATATTGTGCAGGACAAGCAACTCTCTCTGCGCGAAAAAATCGTCGGTGCGCCGGCGATGCTGCGCATGGCGGTGCGCGTGCAGTATGCGCAACTCACGCTGGCTCCCCGAATCCGCCAATTTCTCAAACGTTATGAGCAGGCGCAGGCGCAGGTCGATCGCGATAACCTGCACACCAAATCGCCTTACGAACTTATCCGGCTGCTGAAATACCTCGATCGGGAGGTGCTGGAGCGCTGGACTGCGCCGATCATTAATGATTTCTATGTTGCCCGCTATAACGGCAAGGTAGCGCGGGTGCTGAAGAAATTCTGGCCTGAGGAAAGCGCACGTATCAGTGCGGAACTGCTTACGGATGATACTGTGCTGATTAGCACTGAACCGACGAGAAAGCTGCTGGCGATGAGCCAGTACGCGCGTGCGCGCCCGGCGTTAATGGAAAAGATTCTCCACGACAGCGGTGCGCATCTGCTGCCGCGATTAAAGGCTCTCGATCCTGCGTTCTATCAGCAGTGCATTGATTACATTAATCTTTACGGTGATCGCACTGCCGGTGAGCTGAAGCTGGAGAGCATGACCTTGCGACAAGATCCCGCCTGGCTGTTTACCGTCCTGCGTAATTACCTGAATAGCGAAAACACTGCGACAAAGGCGAAAGGCAACGCGCAGGCCGCCGGGCAAATCTTTAACTATTTGCTGGAACAGGGCGGCAAATCGACGCTGGCACGGTTTAAGCGCCACCTTAAAACGCTGCGCAAAGCGATCCGCAATCGTGAAACCATGCGTTTCACCCGCACCCGGTTATTTGCGTTGTACCGCGATATTTACCTGCAGCTTGGGCAGCAACTGGCGCTGGAGGGTGTGATTGCCAGCCAGCGCGATATTTTTTGGCTCACCCGCGAGGAAATTTATCAGGCGCAAGAAGGCACGGCGATACAGACCTGCTTAGGCCCGCTGATTGAACAACGCCGCGCGGAATATGAAAGTTACCGCGAGCAAGAAGAGCCCGCGCACCACTTTTTCATCACCCAAACGTTGTTTCAGCAACAGTCCTGCCGTTACCCCTATGCGGAAAAACGTGTGACCACCGATGAGGCCGAGCTGAAGGGCACGGGGTGTTATCCCGGCAAGGTGCAGGCAAAAGTCAGAGTGGTGTTTTCCCCGGAGAATGCCGACGACCTGAGCGGAAAAATCCTCTGCACCGTGCGTACCGATCCCGGCTGGGCGCCGCTGTTTCCTGGGCTGAGCGGGCTGATTGTTGAGCGCGGCTCGATGCTCTCTCACTCCGCCATTGTGGCCAGAGAGATGGGGATCCCTGCCATTGTTGGCGTACCAAAAGTCACCCAACGGTTGCAGGATGGCGAAACCATCGTCATGGACGGCACCAGCGGCAGCATCGCACGGCTGTTTAAACCGATGGAGCCCGCGCATGATTAAGCCGATGATTGAGCAGCAATGGACGCCGGGCGATACGCTGGACAGCGACTTTTTGGCGATACCTCATCACGTTTACGCAGATTCCCGCTGGTGGCCGGGCGAAGACAGCAAGGCGCTGGCGCGGCAATTCAGCGCGCTTAATCCCTGGTTCCGCCAGGGAACGGCGTGGTGCGGTTATATTCCCGGCGAAGCGCGGCTGGCCGGGTTCGCCACGCGATTAACGACCGGGGAAACCGTTGTGCAGTTCGGTTATTGGGAAACCATCAACGCTCTGGTGCCCAGTCAACGGCTGTTCGCTGCGCTGGCGCGTTGGGCGCGTGCGCAGGGCGCGACGCGGCTTGTCGGGCCGATCCATTTCTCCACGCTGGGCAAATTCAGGCTGCGGCTCGATACACCATCGTGCCCGCCTTTTCCCGGCGAGCCGTTTAATCCTCCGTGGTATCAACAGATTCTGGCGCAGTTGGGCTTTAGCCAGCTGGCTGGGTATTTGTCCATTTTTGATGATGCTGCAACCGCGCTGAGGCTGGAACTTCCCACGCAGACGACAGGCCGCTGGCGCAGCGAAGACTTTACCCTGCAAGCGCTGACACCCGCATTATGGGAAGCTCACAAGCACGCGCTGTGGCACGTCGTAACGCATGCATTCAGTAACAACGTCGGCTGGACGCCTTGCAGCGAAGCGTTGTTCGACTGGCATTTTAACGCGCAGACGATTCAACCGTTCTGTAACGCGCCAGCCTCCTGCATTGCCTTCGGCCCGCAGGGCGACATTGCCGGTCTGCTGTTCAATCTGGCGCTGCCGGAGCGCCAGACCGGGATCTTTAAGACCATCATGATCGCTTCGCCATATCGGCGCTCGCCGCTGTACGCCATGTTGATCCGCCATTTTCTCACCGGCTTCGGTTCGGGCTACACCCATCTCGGCAGCGCGCTGCTGAACCGGGTTGGGCCGACGACGCAGACGGCGCTACGGGCATGTTGTAGCCCGAACAGAACGCTTCACCATTACGGACTTTTTCACAGGGATATTGTGGATGAATTATTGTGAATACCTGGCCGTTCACGCGGTCAACTCGCCGGAACTGCCCGCAATCCGTTATGCGCTGGCTGATGACAACCCGGCTACCGTGAGTTACAGGCAGTTATTTTCGCAGGCGGGTGAATTTCAGCGCTGGATGGCAAACGCCGGGTTAACGCAAGGCGCGCGCGTACTGTTACTGCTTTCTCCCGGCCCCGATTTTTATCGCTTGTTCTACGCCATGCTCGGCGCCGGTATTGTTCCGGTACTGCTGGAAAAAGGCTTCACCATTAAACAGCTTCGCCACTGCCTGATGCAGGCGCGGCTGACGGCAATGGTGGTGGCGGATGGAATGGCGAAGAGATGGTTCCTGCTGCCGGAACTGTGGCGGATCCGCCGTTTTAGCGTCGACAGCAAACGGCGCGGCATGGCGTATCTGCCGGAGGCAGGCAAGAGCCAGACATCAAACGACAGCGCTGAGTTTCGCGTCACGCCGGTGAATTCTGACGATACCGCCCTGATCACCTTCACCTCTGGCTCCACCGGTATGCCGAAAGGTGTTATCCGTTCGCACCGTTCGCTGCTGGCGCAAAGCCGCGCGCTGGCCGACTACTTCCCGGAGATGCAGCAGAATGACATGAGCTCTTTCCCGGTACTGACGTTGTTCAGCCACTACGGCGCGGGTTGCAGCCATCTCGTGACGCCGCCGGGAAAAGACGGCCTTATCGACGCCCCGCAAATTGTGCTGCGCATTAATCGCTACGGCCTGACCCGGCTGAGCGCTTCACCGGCGTGGATCGCGCAGATTTTGGCGTGCGCCCGCGAGCTGGGCTGCGTTTTCCCCTCCGTTCAACGGCTGGTGATTGGCGGCGCGCCGGTTAACAAAGCGCTGCTGCTTGCCTGTCTGCGTCACTTTCCTTTTGCCCACTGCGGTGTGAACTACGGCTCAACGGAAGCGGAGCCGGTAAGCTATATCGACATGGTGACGTTGCTGGAACAGTGGGAGCAGCAGCCGGGATACCTTGTCGGCGCGCCGGGAAAAGAGACGCGCGTTATCATCCGCTGCCCGTCGCCTTCCTCGCCGCAGGAGAACGTGCCAGTGCCTGACGGGGAGATCGGGGAAATCATCGTCAGCGGCCCGCAGGTGCTGGAGCGCTACCTCAATAACCCGGAGGCGAACTACCAGCATAAAATCCGCGATCGCGAAGGGCGGCTCTGGCACAGCACCGGCGACAGCGGCTTTCTTGACGCCAGCGGACGCATCTGGCTAACGGGCAGGATAAAAGATGAGGTGCGAAGCCGAACCGGTTTGCGCATTTCTCCTTTCACCGTTGAAAAAATGCTTAACGATTTACCCGGCGTCGGCTTAAGCGCGCTGATACAGGGCGCAGAAGGTGAAATCGCGGTGGTGCTGCAAAACCCGCAAAGTTATCAGGCCGCCGCCACGCTGGCGAAGGCGTTGCTGCCTGGCGAAAATATTCGGTTTTACCATGCGCCGCACTTCCCCATGGACCCGCGACACCACAGCCGGGTGGATCGCGGTTGCCTGCGCAAAATGCGCGTCCAGGGAAAACTGACGCCGTTATTGCAGGGAGCACCGTGATGAAGCCGTTGTTCCTTGTTCGTCTCTCACTGCCGGATTATGTCACGCTGACTGGCGCAGGTATCACGCTATGCGCCCTGTATGCTGCGCTTTCCGGGCACGCCTGGCTGAGTATGAGCCTGCTTTTTCTGGCGATGCTGGCGGACGCGCTGGATGGCAAAGTGGCCCGCTATTTTGGCTGCGAACGCGCGTTTGGCCGCTATCTTGATGGTTTTTGCGACATGCTGCTCTATTTAATCGCCCCGGCGCTGCTGTTTTACCTGAGCGGCTATCGCGGTGGCTGGTCGCTGTTCAGCATGCTGATGATCGTTTGCGGGAGCATCCGTCTGTCGCGCTTTAATGAATCCGGCAATATTACCCATAACCGCGCGCTGGCCTATCGGGGAATGCCCGTGTTCTGGAGCCTGTTTATTCTGGGCGGCTGGAAAGTCCTCACTCTGCTTGTTTCCGACGTCATCAGCGCACTGCTGCTGAGCCTGGCGCTGGCGCTCTTCAGTTTCGCCATGATCCTCGATCGCCCGTTTTTCAAATTCTCTTCACTCAAAGCGATCGTTGGTTTGTGCTTCGGCGGTGTCGCGCTTTTCGGTCTGCTGCATCTGGGGGGCGTGGATGGTTGATTCGCTACCCCGGCTATGGTTGTTGCTGCTGCCGATTGTGATTGCCGGATGCCTGCATATGGTGATTGTTACGCGCAATATTCTGCCGGGGCTGGCCGTTCCGGTGTATGAACGTGGATTTGGGCGCAATAAAACCTGGCGCGGTTTTCTCTTCGTGCCCGCTGTCAGTTCGCTGGTTGCGCCGCTGTGCCTTAACAGCGTGTTGGGCGATACAGCCATCAGCCTGCAGGTGGGAATGGCGACAGGGTTAGGGTATATGCTGGCGGAGCTGCCTAACTCTGCGCTCAAAAGGTATTTGCGCATCGCGCCGGGAACGCTGCCATCACGGCATAAATGTGCGTTTATCTTTCTCGATCAGGCTGATTCTGCTCTCGGCGTCGCCATCGGTTGCAGGCTGGTGTTGCCCCTGAACCTGCTTCAGATGTTTACGTTGATGGGGCTTTTCATGATCAGCGCCGTGATCATAAAAAATATGTTGTATCTGCTGGCGCTGAAAAAAAGCCGTTTCTGATAATGAATGTGGGCCGCCGCTGAAGGGGTTCCCGGCCTGGCTGGGGGCTCTTTTCCCATTCCGCCAGTGCCATTTTTCCTTCACCTGATCATCATCTTAACGACATTTCCCTGACGCCTGGCTGTCATCTGATTGTAATTAAAAGGTTATTTTTCTGTAATTCGAGCGTGTCATGTTACCTCGCGAGCATAAAAACGCGTGATATCGCGCATCCCGCATAACAAGAGAGATCACAATGACAACGTTACGGCATACAGCTTTGGGTCTGGCTATGGGGTTAGTTTTTGCAGGCAACGCTATGGCTGCTACCACCATTCCGTTCTGGCATTCGATGGAAGGGGAGTTGGGTAAAGAAGTTGACTCCCTGGCGCAACGTTTCAATGAAACACACCCGGATTACAAAATTGTTCCGGTTTACAAAGGCAACTATGAGCAGAGCCTGAGCGCAGGTATCGCTGCGTTCCGTACCGGTAACGCGCCTGCCATTTTGCAGGTCTATGAAGTGGGCACCGCCACCATGATGGCGTCCAAAGCGATCAAACCGGTGTATCAGGTGTTTAAAGACGCCGGTATCAACTTTGATGAAAGCCAGTTCGTGCCAACCGTTTCCGGTTATTACACCGATTCTAAATCCGGCCATCTGCTTTCTCAGCCGTTTAACAGCTCCACGCCGGTGCTGTACTACAACAAAGACGCCTTCAAAAAAGCCGGTTTAGATCCGGAGCAGCCGCCGAAAACCTGGCAGGATCTGGCCGCTTACACCGCGAAGCTGAAAGCGGCCGGGATGAAATGCGGTTATGCCAGCGGCTGGCAGGGCTGGATCCAGATTGAAAACTTCAGCGCCTGGCACGGTCTGCCGGTGGCGACCAAAAATAACGGCTTCGACGGTACTGATGCGGTGCTGGAGTTCAACAAGCCGGAGCAGGTGAAACATATCGCCATGCTGGAAGAGATGAACAAGAAGGGCGATTTCAGCTACTTCGGGCGTAAAGACGAATCTACCGAGAAGTTCTACAACGGTGATTGCGCCATTACCACGGCCTCTTCCGGTTCACTAGCGGATATTCGTCACTACGCCAAATTCAACTACGGCGTGGGCATGATGCCTTACGACGCTGACGTGAAAGGCGCGCCGCAGAACGCCATCATTGGCGGAGCCAGCCTGTGGGTGATGCAGGGCAAAGATAACGCGACCTACAAAGGCGTGGCGCAGTTCCTCGACTTCCTGGCGAAACCGGAAATTGCTGCCGAATGGCACCAGAAAACCGGTTACCTGCCGATCACCACTGCCGCTTACGATTTGACCCGCAAGCAGGGCTTCTATGACAAAAACCCGGGTGCCGATATCGCCACGCGTCAGATGCTGAACAAGCCGCCGTTGGCCTTCACCAAAGGTCTGCGTCTGGGCAACATGCCGCAGATCCGCAGTGTTGTCGATGAAGAACTGGAAAGCGTGTGGACCGGTAAGAAAACCCCGCAACAGGCGCTGGATTCTGCCGTTGAGCGTGGTAACCAACTGTTGCGCCGCTTTGAGCAGTCGACGAAATCGTAATCACTGAAATGCCCGGTGGCGCTGCGCTTACCGGGCCTACGATGTGCCCCATGTAGGCCGGGTAAGGCGTAGCCGCCGCCCGGCATTGTTCAGGAAGCAAATCGCAATGTCATCATCCCGTCCGGTGTTCCGCTCGCGCTGGTTGCCCTATCTGCTGGTTGCCCCGCAACTGGTCATCACCATTATTTTCTTTATCTGGCCTGCGGGCGAAGCGTTGTGGTACTCGGTACAAAGCGTGGATCCGTTCGGGCTTTCCAGCCAGTTTGTCGGGCTGGACAACTTTATCGCGCTGTTTCATGACGGCTACTATCTGGATTCTTTCTGGACCACGATGCGTTTTAGCGCGCTGGTTACCTTTAGCGGCCTGTTTGTTTCGCTGTTTTTTGCTGCGCTGGTGGACAACGTGGTGCGCGGCAGCCGTATCTACCAGACGCTGATGCTGCTGCCTTATGCGGTTGCGCCAGCCGTTGCCGCCGTACTGTGGATCTTCCTGTTTAACCCCGGGCGCGGGTTGATTACCCATTTTCTGGAACAGTTCGGCTACAACTGGAACCACGCGCAAAACAGCGGCCAGGCGATGTTTCTGGTGGTTTTCACCTCGGTGTGGCAGCAGATCAGCTACAACTTCCTGTTCTTTTTCGCTGCGCTGCAATCGATTCCCCGCTCGCTGGTCGAGGCGGCGGCTATTGATGGCGCCGGGCCGGTTCGCCGCTTCTTCAAACTGTCGCTGCCGCTTATCGCGCCGGTCAGTTTCTTCCTGCTGGTGGTGAACCTCGTTTACGCCTTCTTCGATACCTTTCCGGTGATTGATGCCGCGACCGCTGGCGGCCCGGTACAGGCAACCACGACGTTGATTTATAAGATCTACCGCGAAGGGTTTGTCGGCCTGGATCTTTCTGCTTCGGCGGCGCAGTCGGTGGTGCTGATGGTGCTGGTAATTGTGCTGACGGTTATCCAGTTTCGCTATGTTGAACGTAAGGTGCGCTACCAATGATTGAGAATCGCCCCGGACTGGCGCTGTTCAGCCATATCATGCTTATTCTCGGTGTCGTCGTGGTGCTGTTTCCGCTGTATGTCGCCTTCGTGACCGCAACGCTGGATATCAACGCCGTCTATGACACGCCGATGACCTTAATTCCCGGGACTCACCTGTGGGAAAACCTGCGCAACATCTGGATGAACGGCGTCGGCGTAAACAGCGCGCCATTCTGGCTGATGCTGACCAACAGCTTCATCATGGCGCTGGCGATCACGGTGGGCAAAATTACGGTGTCGATGCTGTCGGCTTTCGCTATCGTCTGGTTCCGCTTTCCGCTGCGTAACCTCTTCTTCTGGATGATTTTCATCACTTTAATGCTGCCGGTCGAGGTGCGTATTTTCCCGACGGTGGAAGTGATCGCCAACCTGAAGATGCTCGACAGCTACACCGGTCTGACGTTGCCGCTAATGGCGTCGGCCACCGCAACATTCCTGTTCCGCCAGTTCTTTATGACCCTGCCGGATGAGCTGCTGGAAGCCGCGCGCATTGATGGCGCCTCGCCAATGCGCTTTTTCCGCGACATTGTGCTGCCGCTTTCCAAAACCAACCTGGCTGCGCTGTTCGTGATCACCTTTATCTACGGCTGGAACCAGTATTTGTGGCCGCTGCTGATTATCAACGACGTCAACCTCGGCACCGCCGTCGCGGGCGTAAAAGGCATGATTGCCAGCGGTGAAGGCACCACGCAATGGAACCAGGTGATGGCGGCGATGCTGCTGACGTTGATCCCCCCGGTCGTTATCGTTTTAGCCATGCAGCGCGCGTTTGTGCGTGGTTTAGTGGACAGTGAGAAATAAGATGGCAGGTTTAAAATTACAGGCTGTAACCAAAAGCTGGGACAGCGGCAAAACGCAGGTAATTCAACCGCTGACGCTGGACGTCGCGGACGGTGAATTTATCGTGATGGTTGGCCCGTCGGGCTGCGGGAAATCAACGTTGCTGCGTATGGTTGCCGGGCTGGAGCGCGTCTCCAGCGGCGATATCTGGATCGACACCCAGCGCGTGACCGAAAAGGAGCCGAAAGATCGCGGTATTGCGATGGTGTTCCAGAACTATGCGCTCTACCCGCATATGAGCGTGGAAGAGAACATGGCGTGGGGGCTGAAAATCCGCGGTATGGGCAAAGCGCACATTGCCAGTCGGGTGGCGGAAGCCGCGCGCATTCTTGAGCTGGATGGTTTGTTGAAGCGCCGTCCGCGCGAGTTGTCCGGCGGCCAGCGACAGCGTGTGGCGATGGGCCGCGCCATTGTGCGCGATCCGGCGGTGTTTCTCTTTGATGAACCGTTGTCGAACTTGGATGCTAAATTGCGCGTGCAGATGCGTCTGGAGTTACAACAACTGCATCGCCGCCTGAACACCACTTCGCTGTATGTCACGCACGATCAGGTTGAAGCGATGACGTTGGCGCAACGCGTGCTGGTGATGAATAAAGGCGTGGCTGAACAAATCGGTACGCCGGTGGAAGTGTATGAAAAACCCGCCAGCCGTTTTGTGGCGAGCTTTATCGGTAGCCCGGCGATGAACCTGCTGGAGGGCCGCATCAATAGCGAGGGCACTCATTTTGATCTGGGAAGCGGTATGGCGCTGCCGATCAACTGGTACTACCGCGGCTACGCCGGGCGCAAAATGACGCTGGGTATCCGCCCGGAACATATTGCGCTAAGCTCACAGGCCGAAGGTGGCGTTCCGCTGGTGATGGAGACGCTGGAGATGCTCGGCGCAGACAACCTGGCGCACGGCCGCTGGGGCGAGCAGAAGCTGGTGGTTCGCTTATCGCATCACGAACGCCCGGCGGCGGGCAGCACGTTGTGGCTGCATCTGCCGGAAAATCACCTGCACTTATTTGATGGTGAAACAGGACAACGCGTATGAGTAACTGGCCTTATCCCCACATTGTCGCCCATCGCGGCGGCGGGAAACTGGCACCGGAAAACACGCTGGCGGCAATCGACGTTGGCGCGGGTTACGGGCATACCATGATTGAGTTCGACGCCAAATTGTCGAAAGATGGCGAAATTTTCCTGCTGCATGACGACAACCTTGAGCGCACCAGCAATGGCTGGGGCGTGGCGGGCGAACTGGCGTGGAATGATTTGCTGAAAGTGGATGCCGGCAGCTGGTTTAGCGGCGAATTCAAAGGCGAGCCGCTACCGCTGCTTTCGCAGGTGGCGGAACGTTGCCGCCAGCACGGCATGATGGCGAATATCGAAATCAAACCCACCACCGGCACCGGTCCGCTGACCGGCAAAGTGGTGGCGCTGGCCGCCCGCGAACTGTGGGCAGGTATGACCGCGCCGCTTCTCTCTTCGTTTGAAATTGACGCACTGGAAGCCGCCCAACAAGCCGCGCCGGAACTGCCGCGCGGCCTGTTGCTTGATGAGTGGCGCGATGACTGGCAGGAACTGACCACGCGCCTCGGGTGCGTCTCCATCCATCTCAATCACAAACTGCTGGATGAAGCGCGGGTGCGCATGCTGCGCGACGCGGGCTTACGCATTCTGGTTTACACCGTAAACCAACCCGCGCGCGCTGCCGAGCTGTTGCGCTGGGGCGTGGACAGCATCTGCACCGATAAAATCGACGATATCGGGCCGAACTTCCGTTATTGAGAGGTTGTCGACGGCGGCGTGCTTTGCAGCAGGCTGCCGTTTTGATTCTGCGGCAGCATGTGCTGCTGCGTCGTCATCCCGCCAGAATTCGTTCCGCCGCTTAACATTCCGCTACCGGTATTTGGCAGCACCTGCTGGCCCTGGTTAAGCGCGCCAGGCTGCGCCTGTTTAATCCGCTGTGAGTTGTTATCCATTTGCGTTTGCAGATTTTGCTGTTGCAGGCGGCTTTGCGTCTGCTGCTGCTGCCTCAACATTCCCTGCTGTTGCTGCTGTTGGTTGAGCATCTGCGTCTGCATCCGCTGCTGGCTGGGGATCACATACCCCGGCTGGTTTGGGTTATTCGTCGGGTTTAGCGGCTGTGGCTGTGCAAAGGCGCTAAAAGGCAGCAGAGCCGCCAGAATCAGTAAATGTTTCATTGTTGTTCCCTCCTGTTGAGGCTTCCTTTTAGTTTACTTGCTTTCATTCATGAAAATGATCTTTTAAGAGTTGTGAACCAGGCTTAAGCGGGAACTGTAGCCCCTTACTTGGGAGTAACGACGATGATGAAACAGAAGTTTGCGCGTTGGGTGCTGATTGCCGCGCTGACAGCGGGAGGATGTTTTAGCGTTGCGGCTGCGCCGCCAGAAGGGCAGGCGACCGCGCCGCCGCCGGTCTCGTACGGCGTTGAAGCCGATGTTTTCCACCCGGTTGTGGCGAAGCAAGGCATGGTGGCTTCGGTGGATGAAGCCGCGACGCGCGTCGGCGTCGATATTCTGAAGCAGGGGGGAAATGCCGTTGATGCGGCCGTTGCGGTGGGTTATGCGCTGGCGGTCACGCACCCGCAGGCCGGTAACCTCGGCGGCGGCGGTTTTATGTTGATTCGTACCAAAGAGGGGAACGTCACGGCGATCGATTTCCGGGAAATGGCGCCAGCCGCCGCCACGCGCGATATGTTCCTTGACGATCAAGGTAACCCGGACAGCAAAAAATCCCTGACCTCGCATCTGGCATCCGGGACGCCCGGCACGGTGGCGGGTTTCTCAATGGCGCTGGAAAAGTACGGTACGCTGCCGCTGAAGAAAGTGGTGCAGCCTGCCATTAAACTGGCGAAGCAGGGCTTTGTGGTCAACGATGCGCTGGCGAACGATCTGAAAACCTACGGCAGTGAAGTGCTGCCAAATCATGAAAACAGTAAAGCGATCTTCTGGAAGGATGGCGAGCCGCTGAAAAAGGGCGACAAACTGGTGCAGAGCAATCTGGCCAGAAGCCTGGAGATGATTGCGGAAAAAGGGCCGGACGCCTTCTACAAAGGCGCTATCGCTGAGCAAATCGCCCAGCAGATGAGCAAAAACGGCGGGCTTATCACCAAAGAAGATTTAGCCAATTACAAAGCCGTGGAGCGCACGCCGATCAGCGGCGACTATCGCGGTTACTAGGTCTACTCCATGCCGCCGCCCTCTTCCGGGGGGATTCATATCGTCGAGATCCTCAATATTCTGGAGAACTTCGATCTGGCGAAATATGGCTTTGGCAGCGCCAATGCCATGCAGGTGATGACCGAAGCGGAGAAATACGCCTACGCCGACCGCTCCGAATACCTCGGCGATCCGGACTTCGTCAAAGTACCGTGGCAGGCTCTGACCAACAAAGCGTATGCCAAATCGATTGCCGCGCAGATTGATCTCAATAAAGCCCGTCCTTCCAGCCAGATCCGCCCCGGCAAGCTCGAACCCTACGAGAGCAACCAAACCACGCACTATTCGGTGGTGGATAAAGAGGGCACGGCGGTGGCCGTCACCTATACGCTGAATACGGTTTTTGGCACTGGAATTGTGGCTGGCAATACCGGCATCCTGATGAACAACGAAATGGATGACTTCTCCGCCAAACCCGGCGTGCCAAACGTGTATGGCCTGGTAGGCGGCGATGCGAACGCGGTTGGGCCGGGCAAACGGCCGCTGTCGTCGATGTCGCCAACCATTGTGCTGAAAGACGGTAAAACGTGGCTGGTGACCGGCAGCCCTGGCGGCAGCCGGATTATTACCACGGTGCTGCAAATGGTGGTGAATTCCATCGACTTCGGGATGAACGTCGCGGAAGCCACCAACGCACCGCGCTTCCACCATCAATGGTTGCCGGATGAGCTGCGCGTCGAAAAAGGCTTTAGCCCGGATACGCTGAAACTGCTGGAACAGAAAGGGCAAAAAGTGGCGGTGAAGGAGGCGATGGGCAGCACGCAGAGCATTATGGTGGCGCCGGACGGTACGCTATATGGCGCGTCGGACCCGCGCTCGATGGATGATTTAACGGCCGGATATTGAATGTTTTCCCTCTCCCGCAGGGGAGAGGGAATGGCTTAGGCTTTCATGCGCGCCATAAAGTACGAATCGACAAACTCACCGTTACGCAGCGCATAACGTTTTCCGGTGCCTTCAATTTCAAAGCCGAATTTGCGGTACACCGCCAGCGCCGGGGCATTATCGACAAACACGGTTAGCTCAATTCTGTCGATGCGCAGCCAGTTGTCGCACAGGTTGATCATTTCGCGCATCAGCGCGCTGGCGACGCCACGGTTATGAAACGCCGACGAAACCGCCATGCCAAAGGTGGCAACGTGGCTGCGGCGCGGGTTTTGTTCCACCATCAGCGTCAGGTTTCCGGCCAGTTGATTATCAATGCAGGCGACCAGTTGACGGCGTCCAGGCTGTGGTTTCAGGCGATCTTGCCAGAGTTCGGCAGGCGGATGCGGTAGCTGTAGCAGGTTGTGATACACCTCAGGTAGCGCATAGAACTGACGTAAATCTTCGGCATCGCGCGCTTCGGCATGGCGTATCACTATCTCACTCATCCTGCTTCTCCGTTTGGTTAGGTTTACCCCTACCTTCCGGGCTTTCCTAAAAAGCGTCAACTGCCATTTTTTGCAAAAAGGGGTAGACAAGTGCGAATGATAATGATTATTATTGCCATGCATTCAGGGAAACCGTTGCGGTAATCCTGAAAGCACGACATTGCTCACATTGCTTCCAGTATTTCTTAGCCAGCCGCGTGCTGGCTTTTTTTTGCCTGTCATTTGCCGGTGGTGCCCGCTTCACGGCTGCCTTTTGAGAAAAGGGCGAGGGACACGGCTTTCGAAGTTGCGCTATGGTAGTGACAGTCACCTCAACAAGGACTGGATCATGACTCTACATTGCGCATTTATCGGGTTTGGCAAAAGCACGACCCGTTATCATCTTCCTTATGTTCTCAACCGTAAAGCGAGCTGGAAAGTGGCGCACATCTTTCGCCGCCATGCCAAACCGGAAGAGCAACATCCCGCGTATCAACATATTCATTTCACCAGCGATCTGGACGACATCCTGCTCGATCCGCAGGTAAAACTGGTGATTGTCTGTACTCACGCCGACAGCCATTTCGACTATGCGAAGCGCGCGCTGGAAGCGGGGAAAAACGTGCTGGTGGAGAAGCCGTTTACTCCGACGATGGCGGAAGCGATCACGCTGTTTGAACTGGCGAAAAGCAAAGGTCTGACGGTTTCGCCGTACCAGAACCGCCGCTTTGACTCCTGCTTCCTGACCGCTAAAAAAGCGATCGAAAGCGGTAAGCTCGGCAATATTGTTGAAATTGAAAGCCACTTTGACTATTACCGCCCGGTGGCGGAAACCAAACCTGGATTGCCGCAGGATGGCTCATTTTATGGCCTCGGCGTGCATACCATGGACCAGATTATCTCGCTGTTCGGCCGCCCCGATCATGCGGCCTACGATATTCGCAGCCTGCGCAACAAAGCCAATCCGGACGATACCTTTGAAGCTCAGCTCTTTTACGGCGATTTAAAAGCCATCGTGAAAACCAGCCATCTGGTTAAAATCGATTACCCGAAATTTATTGTGCATGGCACGAAAGGGTCGTTTATCAAATACGGTATCGATCAGCAGGAAACCAGCCTGAAAGCCAATATCATGCCGGGTGAACCGGGCTTTGCCGCTGACGACAGTATCGGCATTCTGGAGTATGTGAATGCGGCGGGCGAAACGGTGCGCGAAGAGGTTAGGCCGGAAACCGGTGACTATGGCCGCGTCTATGACGCGCTCTATCAGACGCTGACAACCGGGGCGCCAAATTATGTCAAGGAATCTGAAGTTCTCACCAACCTTGAACTGCTCGAACGCGCCTTTGAACAGGCCTCACCAGCCACGATAACCCTCGCGAAATAAGTATAAATGGCTCCTCTGTGATTGTTCATTTTTTTTGAACAGAGGAGTCAATTTTCACCCTCTATGATTGCCTGACGTTTGCGTCCACACTTACCCCATCGAAAACATACGGGGGTAAAAAAGATGATCTATTTACGTAAAGCAAACGACCGCGGCCACGCAAATCATGGTTGGCTGGATTCCTGGCATAGCTTCTCTTTTGCCGACTATTACGATCCGAATTTCATGGGTTTCTCGGCTCTTCGCGTGATTAACGACGACGTGATCGATCCGGGCCAGGGGTTTGGCACGCATCCGCACAAAGACATGGAAATCCTGACCTACGTGCTGGAAGGCGCAGTTGAACACCAGGACAGCATGGGCAATAAAGAGCAGGTTCCCGCCGGTGAATTCCAGATTATGAGCGCCGGTACCGGGGTGCGTCACTCTGAGTACAACCCGAGCGACACCGAGCGTCTGCGTTTGTACCAGATCTGGATCATTCCGGAAAAAACAGGTATCACGCCGCGTTACGAACAGCGCCGCTTCGACGCCCTGCAGGGCAAACAGCTTGTGCTTTCGCCGGATGCCCGCGACGGTTCGCTGAAAGTGAATCAGGATATGGAGCTCTACCGCTGGGCGCTGTTGAAAGATGAGCAGTCTGTCCATCAGATTGCCGCTGAACGCCGCGTCTGGATCCAGGTGGTGAAAGGCAGCGTGACCATTAACGGCACTAAAGCGACCACCAGCGATGGTCTGGCCATCTGGGACGAGCAGGCTATTTCGGTTCATGCCGATAGCGACAGTGAAATTCTGCTGTTCGATCTGCCGCCGGTTTGATCTGATTTAGTTGAATAAATAACGCAACCTTTCGGTTATTACCGGAAGGTTGCGCATTGTCCGTGATAAACTGAAAAACTCTCACTCAGATAAAAATGTCAGGACGATGAAAAAGAAAAGACCCGTACTTCAGGATGTGGCCGATCGCGTTGGTGTGACCAAAATGACGGTCAGCCGTTTCTTACGTAACCCGGAGCAGGTTTCCGAGGCATTACGTGGCAAAATCGCCGCTGCGCTTGATGAACTGGGTTATATCCCCAATCGCGCTCCCGATATTCTCTCCAATGCCACCAGCCGGGCTGTTGGCGTTCTGCTTCCCTCTTTGACCAACCAGGTTTTCGCTGAAGTGTTACGCGGTATTGAAAGCGTGACTGATGCGCACGGCTATCAGACGATGCTTGCCCACTACGGTTATAAACCGGAGATGGAAGAGGAGCGTCTGGAATCGATGCTTTCGTGGAATATCGACGGGCTGATCCTCACCGAACGCAAACACACCGCGCGCACGCTGAAGATGATTCAGGTTGCCGGTATTCCGGTAGTGGAGCTGATGGACAGCCGCTCGCCGTGCATTGATATCGCGGTGGGTTTTGACAACTTCGAAGCCGCGCGGCAAATGACCGCCGCCATTCTCGCACGCGGCCACCGGCGCGTGGCGTATCTCGGCGCACGTCTGGACGAACGTACTATCATCAAACAGAAGGGTTACGAGCAGGCGATGCTGGATGCCGGGCTGACGCCGTATAGCGTCATGATGGAGCAGTCATCCTCTTATACATCAGGGATAGAACTGATGCGTCAGGCGCGCCGCGAGTACCCGCAACTGGACGGGATTTTCTGTACCAACGATGACCTTGCCGTCGGCGCCGCGTTCGAGTGCCAGCGTCTGGGGTTGCGGATCCCGGAAGATATGGCGATTGCCGGGTTCCACGGTCACGATATCGGCCAGGTGATGGAGCCGCGTCTGGCGAGCGTCCTGACGCCACGTGAGCGCATGGGGCGCATTGGCGCAGAGCGCTTACTGGCGCGCATTCGCGGTGAAGCAGTTACGCCGAAAATGTTAGATTTAGGTTTCACATTGTCACCAGGTGGATCTATTTAGTCTGACAAATTTGAAGTAGCTCACACTTATTTATCTCTGGCACGAATGGATATTGCTTCTCCCAGACCCCGGCAGGACAATGTTACCGATAACAGTTACCCGTAACAATTCACTCTTGCACTTTGTGGGGGCTACCCTTGAGCACGACGAACTTTGATCACCACATTTATGTCCTGATGGGCGTTTCAGGCAGCGGTAAATCTGCTGTCGCCAGCGAAGTGGCGCATCAGTTACATGCCGCGTTTCTCGATGGCGATTTCCTCCATCCGCGCAGCAATATCATGAAAATGGCCTCCGGCGAACCGCTCAACGACGACGACCGCAAACCGTGGTTGCAGGCGCTGAACGATGCCGCTTTCGCCATGCAGCGCACCAATAAAGTGTCGCTGATTGTGTGCTCGGCGCTGAAAAAGCACTATCGCGACCTGCTGCGCGACGGTAACCCGAATCTCTCCTTCATCTATATGAAAGGGGATTTCGATGTTATCGAAAGCCGTCTGAAGGCGCGTAAAGGCCACTTCTTTAAAACGCAGATGCTGGTCACGCAGTTTGACACTCTTGAAGAGCCGGGTGCAGACGAGCGCGATGTTCTGGTTGTTGATATCGACCAGCCGCTGGAAGGTGTTGTTGCCAGCACCATTGAGATTATTAACAAAGGCAATGTGCAGTGAGTACATTAACACTGGTTTTAACAGCAGTCGGCTCCGTGTTGTTGCTGCTGTTTTTAGTGATGAAAGCGCGTATGCACGCTTTCGTCGCTTTGATGGTGGTTTCTATTGGTGCAGGGCTCTTTTCCGGTATGCCGCTGATTAAAATCGCGCAGACTATGGAAAAAGGGATGGGTGGAACGCTCGGCTTTCTGGCGATTGTGGTCGCGCTTGGCGCAATGTTCGGCAAAATCCTGCATGAAACCGGGGCGGTGGACCAAATCGCCGTCAAAATGCTGAGATCTTTCGGCCACAGCCGCGCGCATTATGCCATTGGTCTGGCCGGGCTGATTTGCGCATTACCGCTGTTCTTTGAAGTGGCGATTGTGCTGCTGATCAGCGTTGCTTTCTCAATGGCGCGCCATACGGGCACCAACCTGGTGAAACTGGTGATTCCGCTGTTTGCCGGTGTTGCGGCAGCGGCGGCGTTTCTGCTGCCGGGGCCAGCGCCGATGCTGCTGGCTTCGCAGATGCACGCTGATTTCGGCTGGATGATCCTGATTGGCCTGTGCGCCGCTATTCCGGGCATGCTGATTGCTGGTCCGCTGTGGGGCAACTTTATCAGCCGTTATGTCGAACTGCATATTCCTGATGACGTGAGCGAGCCGCATCTTGGTGAAGGCAAAATGCCGTCCTTCACGTTCAGCTTGTCGCTGATCCTGCTGCCGCTGGTGCTGGTCGGGATGAAGACCATTGCTGCGCGTTTCGTTACTGAAGGCAGCAGCCTGTACGACTGGCTGGAGTTTATCGGTCATCCGTTCACTGCGATCCTCGTGGCGTGCCTGGTGGCGATTTACGGCCTGGCGATGCGCCAGGGTATGCCGAAAGATCGCGTGATGGAAATCTGCGGCCACGCGCTGCAACCGGCGGGCATTATTCTGCTGGTGATCGGTGCGGGCGGTGTGTTCAAACAAGTGCTGGTTGATTCAGGCGTGGGCCCGGCTTTGGGTGAAGCGCTGACCGGTATGGGCCTGCCTGTCGCCATTACCTGCTTCGTGCTGGCGGCGGCGGTGCGCATCATTCAGGGTTCTGCCACCGTTGCCTGTCTGACCGCGGTTGGCCTGGTGATGCCGGTTATCGAACAACTGCACTTCAACGGCGCGCAGATGGCGGCACTCTCCATCTGTATCGCGGGCGGTTCAATTGTGGTGAGCCACGTGAATGACGCCGGTTTCTGGCTGTATGGCCGTTTTACCGGCGCAACCGAAGCGCAAACGCTGAAGACCTGGACAATGATGGAAACCATCCTCGGCACCACCGGTGCAATTATCGGGATGATTGCTTTCACGTTGTTGAGTTAAGTTCTTCGTAAAGAAAAAGGCAGCGCCGTTTGGTCGCTGCCTTTTTGTTATTTAGAGACTCGCTTAGTTGCTGGATAGATCACCATCCGGGATGTAATAGCGGTTTGTGGTATATATTTTTTTAATTTCAGGGTCATCCAGGCTGCCATAAGAGATCTTTTCTTTATCTAAACCGTCCAGTCCTTTAATTCCGCCAATCATTTCCGCCCATTGGTCTCGACTCGTAATGTCCACGATGAAGGGAGCCAGATAGCGGTTAAGATGACCTTGAGACGGATTTTCAATCTCTGCGCTCAGCGCTTGCAAATAATCGTCTTTATTTGTTCTGGCCCAATCGATTGTAAAACCTGCACGGTATGACAGTTCCATAAAAAGCAATAAGATAGTGCGACCATTGCCATCAAGAAAAGGATGTGCGAACGCTAAAAGTCCCATCACTTCGCCCGGTTTATTTTTAAACCGCTCATGTCTGGCAGCCAATTGCAAAGCATAATCAATGGCGTGTTTGATCCCTTTCGGATGTTCAAATGCCGTGTGGCGAGGATTGTCGGGCGAACCTTTAAAAACCGCGAGGCCTGGAACGAGCTCGCAGCGATCCTGACCGGCCCAAGGATAGAACTCACAGAAAAGGATCTTATGAACATGAAGTATCGCTTTGTAATCAATGGGATCAACCTTCGCAAGGAAGTCGAGGGCTTCATTGATACTCAGTTCAAACGTAAGGTGCTCAGATCGTTTAACTTCTTCAGGATCTTTTAAACCTAATGAATTTTTCAGGTATCCTGCTGTTTCGAAGTCGCCAAACGGATCGAAAATCATGCACGAAACTTCCCGTTCGCTTTTCGTTTCTCTTGCAGATAATCGGCCTGTAATGAAAGGGTTTCAGCTTTAGTCAGAACACCTTTTCTCTTAAGGTTTACCAGCAATTGCTCTATGTTATCCAGAACGATGGTATCACCCGCCAACTGCGTAATAACCATAGCCATACGGCTAGTATCGTCACGAATATCAGAGATGTTATGAGATGCGGCAAGGTGGCGAATCTTACTGGCCACGCTTGGGGACGTATTTTTAATCATCACATTTAACCTCCATTAGTGGTCAAATTTTAGCATATAGGTGTACCTATGTCTCCAGAGGCACCTGGCATAAATACTGTGTCAGCCCTTCATCCACACCCGAATGCCGTCGAGGAACATCTGGGTGGCGAGCATCACCAGAACCAGCCCCATCAGGCGTTCCAGCGCGTTCACCCCTTTCTCGCCGAGCAGGCGTAAAAACAGCGTCGATTGCAGCAAAATGGCGACCGTTCCGCCCCAGGCGATTAACAGCGCAATCACCAGATGGCTCATCTGGTTTGGATACTGATGGGAAAGCAGCATCAGCGTCGCCAGCAGCGTAGGGCCAGCGACCAGCGGAATCGCCAGCGGCACGATAAACGGTTCTTCACCGGCTGGCAGGCCGGAACTGCTGCCGGTTTCGCTGGGGAAAATCATCTTAATGGCGATCAGGAACAGAATGATGCCGCCGGAAATCGACACCGTTTCCGCGCGCAAATTGAGCAGCGCGAGGATTTTCTCCCCGGCAAACAGGAAGATAAACATTACCAGCAGGGCGATCAGCAGCTCGCGGATCATGATCGCCCGGCGGCGTTTCGGCTCGGTATGTTTTAACACCGACATAAAAATGGGCAGGTTGCCTAACGGATCCATTATCAGGATCAACAACACCGCTGCGGAGATGATTTCACTCATTTATTATTATCCCTGACGCTGGCGGCCAACTTGCAGTAATTAGCCGCATTTCTGATGCATTCGCTATCATTGATTAATTTCACTTGCGACTTTGGCTGCATTTTGTAATGTGAGCACTGGCCCAGTGGGATACTGGTACACATCTTCAGCACATACCTCTGCAGGAACTTTCGCTATGAAAAATGTTGGTTTTATCGGCTGGCGTGGAATGGTCGGCTCTGTACTCATGCAACGCATGGTTGAGGAGCGCGATTTCGACGCCATTCGCCCTGTCTTCTTTTCCACTTCCCAGTTTGGGCAGGCTGCACCAGCGTTTGGTGGCCATGCAGCAGGTACGCTTCAGGACGCGTTCAACCTGGAAGCGCTGAAGGCACTCGACATCATTGTCACCTGCCAGGGCGGCGATTATACCAACGAAATCTATCCAAAGCTCCGTGAAAGCGGCTGGCAGGGTTACTGGATCGACGCAGCATCTTCTTTACGCATGAAAGATGACGCCATTATTATCCTCGACCCGGTTAACCAGGCGGTTATCAATGACGGCCTGAACAACGGCATCAAAACCTTTGTTGGCGGCAACTGTACCGTCAGCCTGATGCTGATGTCGCTGGGCGGTCTGTTCGCCAACGATCTGGTGGAATGGGTCTCTGTGGCGACTTACCAGGCGGCTTCCGGCGGCGGCGCGCGTCATATGCGCGAACTGCTGACGCAAATGGGCCAGTTGCACAGCCATGTAGCGGCAGAACTGGCGGATCCGGCTTCGGCTATCCTCGACATCGAGCGCAAAGTCACAGCATTGGCCCGCAGCGGCGAACTGGCGGTTGATAACTTCGGTGTACCGCTGGCGGGCAGCCTGATCCCATGGATCGACAAACAGCTCGACAACGGCCAGAGCCGCGAAGAGTGGAAAGGCCAGGCCGAAACCAACAAAATTCTCAACACGGCGTCCACCATTCCGGTTGACGGTCTGTGTGTACGTGTCGGCGCGCTGCGCTGCCATAGCCAGGCGTTTACCATCAAACTGAAAAAAGACGTGTCGATTCCGACCGTGGAAGAGCTGCTGGCTGCGCACAACCCATGGGCAAAAGTGGTGCCGAACGATCGCGAAATCAGCATGCGCGAACTGACGCCTGCGGCGGTCACCGGCACGCTGACCACACCGGTTGGCCGTCTGCGCAAACTGAACATGGGGCCGGAGTTCCTCTCCGCCTTTACCGTTGGCGACCAGCTATTGTGGGGCGCGGCGGAACCATTGCGTCGAATGTTGCGCCAACTGGCGTAAGCGAAAAATAAAAAAAAGGGTGCTTCGGCACCTTTTTTTATGAGTTTTTACCGGAAAATGTGGTCGATGTGTTTATTTTCTCAGGAGTTGAAAAGTGTTGGCTATGCTTTAAGTAAGGTGTCTGAACACCTTACCTGAAAGCGGGACGGAGCATAGAGGATGCGCACATTTGTGCTGCTCCGTTCAGGTTCAAAAAGTATCGCAACCGCCTGAAACGACGGTGGAAAGCGCGATACCACGATAACAGGATGAAAGCCATGTCTGTTCATATCGACAGAGACGTGATTAACGCACTAATTTCCGGCCATTTTGCCGACCCTTTTTCCGTTCTTGGCATGCATTGTACCGATGCCGGTATTGAAGTTCGCGCTCTGTTGCCTGACGCCACTGAAGTGTGGGTCATTGAGCCGAAAACCGGGCGCAAAGTGGGACAACTGGAGTGCCTGGATTCACGGGGCTTCTTCAGCGGCGTAATGGAGCGCCGCAAAAATCCTTTCCGTTATCAATTTGCTGTGATCTGGCATGGTCAGCAGAATCTGATTGATGATCCCTATCGTTTCGGCCCGCTATTGCAGGAGCTGGATAGCTGGCTGCTCAGTGAAGGAACACATATGCGCCCCTATGAAACGCTGGGTGCGCATGCTGATACGATGGATGGCGTGGTCGGAACGCGATTCGCCGTCTGGGCGCCGAATGCACAGCGGGTTTCGGTGGTTGGGCAGTTCAACTATTGGGACGGTCGCCGTCATCCAATGCGCCTGCGTCGTGAAAGCGGGATCTGGGAGCTGTTCATTCCTGGCGCGCTCAACGGCCAGCTCTACAAATTCGAGATTCGTGATGCAAACGGCAGGTTGAAGATTAAGGCCGATCCTTACGCCTTTGAAGCCCAGATGCGCCCGGATACCGCCTCGCTGATCTGCGGTCTGCCGGGCAAGAAAACCCAGAGCGATGAGCGCAAACAGGCAAACCAGTTTGATGCGCCAATCAGTATTTATGAGGTGCATCTGGGTTCCTGGCGTCGCCATACCGACAACAACTTCTGGCTCAGCTACCGTGAACTGGCCGATCAGCTGGTGCCGTATGCCAAATGGATGGGATTTACCCACCTTGAACTGCTGCCGGTGAATGAGCACCCCTTTGATGGCAGTTGGGGCTATCAGCCAACCGGGCTGTATGCGCCGACCCGCCGCTTTGGCACCCGTGATGATTTTCTGCACTTTATTCATACCGCACATGCTGCCGGGCTGGGGGTGATCCTCGACTGGGTGCCGGGTCATTTTCCGTCGGACGATTTTGGTCTGGCGGAGTTTGACGGAACGAAGTTGTATGAGCATAGCGATCCGCGCGAAGGTTATCACCAGGACTGGAACACGCTGATTTATAACTACGGGCGCCGCGAAGTGAGTAATTATCTGGTAGGCAACGCGCTCTACTGGATCGAACGCTTCGGCATTGATGCGCTGCGCGTCGATGCGGTGGCCTCGATGATCTACCGCGACTACAGTCGCAAAGAGGGCGAGTGGATCCCCAATGAATTTGGCGGGCGCGAGAACCTGGAAGCGATTGAATTTCTGCGCAACACCAACCGCATTCTCGGCGAGCAGGCGCCGGGCGTCGTCAGTATGGCGGAAGAGTCCACCGATTTTGCCGGCGTTTCGCGGCCGCCTTCGCAGGGCGGGCTGGGTTTCTGGTACAAGTGGAATCTGGGCTGGATGCACGACACGCTGGACTACATGAAGCTCGATCCGGTGTATCGCAAGTATCACCACGATAAGTTCACCTTCGGCATCCTCTACAACTACAGCGAAAACTTTATCCTGCCGCTGTCCCATGACGAAGTGGTTCACGGCAAGAAATCGATCCTCGACAGAATGCCCGGCGATGCCTGGCAAAAATTTGCCAATCTGCGTGCTTACTATGCGTGGATGTGGGCCTTCCCCGGCAAAAAATTACTGTTTATGGGCAACGAATTTGCCCAGGGACGCGAGTGGAACCATGACGGCAGCCTGGACTGGCATCTTCTTGAGGGCGGCGACAACTGGCACCACGGTGTACAGCGGCTGGTGCGCGACATGAACCATTTCTACCGTCACCACAAAGCCCTGCATGAGCTGGATTTTGACCCGTACGGTTTTGAGTGGCTGGTGGTGGATGATCATGAAGCGTCGGTGTTTGTGTTTGTCCGCCGCGACAAGCAGGGTAACGAAATCATTGTTGCCAGTAACTTTACGCCGGTGCCGCGCTACGATTATCGCTTTGGTATCAATCAGCCCGGCAGCTGGCGCGAGGAGTTAAACACCGATTCGATGCACTACCACGGCAGCAATACCGGTAATGGCGGCGTGGTACACAGCGATGCGATTGCTAACCGGGGGCGTGAACACTCGCTGCTGCTGACGTTACCGCCGCTGGCGACCATCTGGCTGGTGCGGGAGGGGGAATGACGAAGCTGACGGTGGGGCAATCGTTGCCGCCCGGCGCAGAAGTGCAGGCGGACGGCGTTAATTTTACGCTGTTTTCCGCCCATGCGGAGCGCGTCGAGCTGTGCCTGTTCGATGACGAAGGTAACGAACAGCGCGTCGATCTGCCTGGCCGCACCGGGGATATCTGGCACGGTTTTCTCAGCGGCGCAAAACCCGGCCTGCATTATGGCTACCGTGTGCATGGCCCCTGGGAACCGGCGCGAGGCCACCGTTTTAATCCGGCAAAACTTTTGCTCGACCCCTGCGCGAAGCGCGTCGACGGCGAGGCCGTTGACAGCCCGCTGTTCCACGGCGGCCATGATTCGCCGGATCCTCACGATAATGCCTCGCTTGGCTTGCGCAGCGTGGTGGTGCAAGACGCGTTCGACTGGCAAGGCGATGCACCGCCGCGCACGCCGTGGGGCAACACCGTCATTTACGAAGCGCACGTCAAAGGGCTCACCTGGCTTCATCCTCAGTTACCGGAAAATATCCGTGGCACCTATAAGGCGCTGGGGCATCCGTTGATGATTGCCTGGTTTAAGCAGCTTGGCATCACCGCGCTGGAGCTGATGCCCGTCGCCCATTTTGCCAGTGAGCCGCGCCTGCAACGGCTGGGGCTTTCTAATTACTGGGGCTACAACCCGCTGGCGCTGTTTGCGCTCCATCCGCACTATGCCAGCGATCCGCAACAGGCCATCAATGAGTTTCGCGAAGCGGTGAGGTCGCTGCATCTGGCGGGGATCGAAGTGATCCTCGATATTGTGCTTAATCACAGCGCCGAAACCGATCTCGACGGGCCGACTTTCTCCCTGCGTGGCATTGATAACAGTACCTATTATTGGATCAGAGACGATGGCGATTACCACAACTGGACCGGCTGCGGCAACACGCTGAATCTGAGCCACCCCGCAGGCGTGGACTATGCGCATGCCTGCCTGCGCTACTGGGCGGAGACCTTCCACGTTGACGGTTTCCGCTTCGATCTGGCGACAATAATGGGACGCACACCGGGTTTCGATCCGCAGGCGCCGCTGTTTACCGCGATCAAAAACGATCCGCTGCTTTGCGATCTGAAACTGATCGCCGAGCCGTGGGATATCGGCCCTGGCGGCTACCAGGTGGGGAATTTCCCCGCACCGTTTGCCGAATGGAACGATCATTTCCGTGACGCGACGCGCCGTTTTTGGCTGGAACAGTCGTTGTCGCTGGGCGAGCTGGCCGGGCGGTTTGCTGCCTCCAGCGATCTGTTTAAACGTGCGGGCCGTTCGCCGTCGGCTTCAGTCAATCTGATCACCGCGCACGATGGTTTTACTTTGCGTGATTGCGTCTGCTTCAGCCACAAGCATAACGAGGCGAACGGCGAGGACAATCGCGACGGCACCGACAACAACCACAGCAATAATCATGGACACGAGGGATTGGGCGGCAGTTTTGATGTGGTCGAACGGCGGCGCGCCAGCGTGCATGCCCTGCTGACCACGCTGCTGCTTTCTCAGGGAACGCCGATGCTGCTGGCCGGAGATGAACTGGGACACAGCCAGCACGGTAATAATAATGCGTACTGTCAGGATAACGCGCTGACATGGCTGAGCTGGCAGCACGTGGATAGCGGGCTCATGCAATTCACTGCTGCGCTTATCCAGCTACGTCAACGGATCCCCGCTTTGACGCGCGACGTCTGGTGGGAAGAAGGGGATGGCAGCGTAGCCTGGCTGGATCACGCCGGACAACCGTTGACGGCGCAGGCGTGGCAGCACGGCGCTCTGCGCTTACAAATTCTGCTCTCCGATACGGTTTTAATCGCCATTAACGCAACCAGCGATGTTGCAGAAATGGTTTTGCCTCAAGGGGGTTGGCACGCCATTCCTCCCTTTGCCGGAGAGGACAATCCGGTAGTGATAACTGCCTGGCATGGGCCTGCGCATGGAGTTTGCGTATTTCAGCGGTCATAAAAACGGAGTCTGTCATGGTGAGATTAGAGAAGAACGACCCTACAATGTTAGCGCGCCAGTTGCCCTTAAAATCCGTCGCCCTGATTCTGGCGGGCGGGCGCGGGACGCGCCTGAAAGATTTAACAAAAAAACGCGCCAAGCCGGCGGTTCACTTCGGCGGTAAATTCCGCATCATCGATTTTGCACTCTCCAACTGTATCAACTCCGGTATCCGCCGTATTGGGGTGATTACCCAATACCAATCTCACACGCTGGTTCAGCATATTCAGCGCGGCTGGTCATTCTTCAATAATGAGATGAACGAGTTTGTCGATTTATTGCCTGCCCAGCAGCGGGTGCATGGCGAAAACTGGTATCGCGGCACGGCAGATGCGGTGACGCAGAACCTCGATATTATTCGCCGCTACCGCGCGGAATATATCGTCATTCTGGCGGGTGACCACATTTACAAGCAGGATTACTCGCGCATGCTGCTCGACCATGTCGAAAAAGGGGCGCGTTGCACCGTGGCCTGCCTGCCGGTGCCCATTCACGAAGCAACCGCTTTTGGCGTGATGGCGGTCGATGAGCAGGACAAGGTGGTCGATTTCGTCGAAAAACCGGCGAATCCGCCCTCTATGCCTGGCGATGACAGCAAAGCGCTGGCCAGTATGGGGATCTATATTTTTGATGCCGAATATCTGTACGACCTGCTGGAGGAGGATGATAAAAACGAGAACTCCAGCCACGACTTCGGCAAAGACATCATTCCGCAAATCGTCAAATCTGGCATGGCCTATGCACATCCTTTCCCACAATCCTGTGTGCAATCGGATCCGAATTCAGAACCTTATTGGCGCGATGTGGGAACGCTTGAAGCTTACTGGAAAGCGAACCTCGATTTAGCGTCGGTGATGCCAGAGCTGGATATGTACGATCAAAACTGGCCTATCCGTACCTATAATCAATCTCTGCCGCCGGCGAAATTTGTTCAGGATCGCTCGGGCAGCCACGGCATGACGCTGAATTCGCTGGTTTCTGGCGGGTGCGTTATTTCAGGCTCGGTCGTTGTGCAGTCGGTGTTGTTCTATCGCGTACGCGTCAACTCCTTCTGCAATATCGATTCGTCGATATTGTTGCCGGAGGTATGGATAGGACGCTCCTGCCGCTTGCGCCGCTGCATTATCGACAGAGGTTGTGTGATCCCGGAAGGCACAGTGATCGGTGAAAACGCAGAAGAAGACGCGCGCCGATTTTACCGCTCCGAAGAGGGCATCGTGCTGGTCACGCGAGAGATGCTACGCAAACTGCAAGGCTGAAAAGTGAATTGAAACCTTGCGCGGAAGAGGTCCGCGCGCTGTTTCCCCCCCTGACGGCCATCCTTGCCGTATGGATTTGAACAGGAGCGATAATGCAGGTTTTACATGTCTGTTCTGAAATGTTTCCGTTGCTGAAGACCGGAGGTCTGGCGGACGTTATTGGTGCATTGCCTGCGGCGCAAATCGCCGGTGGTATTGATACACGCGTACTGTTGCCTGCATTCCCGGATATTCGCCGTGGCGTGAGCGATGCTCAGGTAGTTACCCGCCGGGAGACCTTTGCCGGGCCCATCACGTTGCTGTTTGGGCATTTCAATGGAGTAGGGATCTACCTGATCGACGCGCCGCATTTATATGAGCGCCCCGGCAGTCCTTATCACGATACCAATTTATTTGCCTATACTGACAACGTATTGCGTTTTGCGCTTCTCGGTTGGGTGGGCAGCGAGATGGCAACCGGGCTGGATCCTTTCTGGCGCCCGGATGTGGTGCATGCGCACGACTGGCATGCGGGGCTGGCTCCGGCCTATCTGGCGGCGAAAGGACGCCCGGCAAAGTCGGTTTTTACCGTCCATAACCTGGCCTATCAGGGAATGTTTTTTGCCCAGCATATGAATGACATCCAGTTGCCATTGTCATTCTTTAACATGCACGGGCTGGAGTTTAACGGACAGATTTCATTTCTGAAGGCGGGGCTGTATTACGCGGATCATATTACCGCCGTTAGCCCCACCTACGCCCGGGAGATCACCGAGCCACAATATGCCTATGGTATGGAAGGATTACTGCGCCAGCGCCAGCAGGAGGGCCGCCTCAGCGGCATTCTGAACGGTGTGGATGAGAAGATTTGGGACCCGGCAACGGATCTGCTTCTCGGCGCGCGCTACACGCGGGATACGCTGGAAGAGAAAGCGGAGAACAAACGTCAGTTGCAAATCGCCATGGGGTTGAAGGTCAACGACAAAGCTCCGCTGTTCTCCGTGGTCAGCCGTCTGACCAGCCAGAAAGGGCTGGATCTGGTGCTGGAAGCTTTGCCAGGTCTGCTGGAACAGGGCGGCCAACTGGCGCTGCTGGGCGCGGGCGATCCGGTATTGCAGGAAGGTTTCCTCGCGGCGGCGGCGGAGCATCCGGGTCAGGTCGGCGTACAGATTGGCTATCACGAAGCGTTCTCCCACCGCATTATGGGCGGCGCGGATGTCATTCTGGTGCCGAGCCGTTTTGAGCCGTGCGGCTTAACACAGTTGTACGGTCTGAAGTATGGGACGTTGCCGCTGGTGCGGCGAACCGGCGGGCTGGCGGATACCGTTTGCGACAGTTCTTTGGAAAATCTGGCGGATGGCATCGCCACCGGTTTTGCTTTTGAAGACAGTAATGCCTGGTCGCTGTTAAGGGCGATCAGGCGTGCTTTCGTGTTGTGGTCCCGGCCTTCGCTTTGGCGTTTTGTACAGCGCCAGGCGATGGCCATGGATTTTAGCTGGCAGGTCGCAGCGCAGTCTTATCGCGATCTTTACCTTCGGTTGAAATAGTTTTCCAGGAATCACTTATATGAATGCGCCATTTACTTATGCCTCACCGACGTTGAGCGTTGAGGCATTAAAACATTCGATTGCCTATAAACTGATGTTCACCATCGGTAAAGATCCGGCGGTTGCTAACCGCCATGAATGGCTGAACGCCACGCTGTTCGCCGTTCGCGATCGTCTGGTGGAGCGCTGGCTGCGTTCCACCCGTGCACAACTTTCCCAGGAAGTACGCCAGGTCTACTACTTATCGATGGAGTTTCTGATTGGCCGCACGCTCTCCAACGCCATGCTTTCGCTCGGTATTTATGACGACGTGAAAAACGCGCTGGAAGAGATGGGCCTCGATCTTGAAGAGCTGATTGATGAAGAGAACGACCCCGGCCTCGGCAATGGCGGTCTCGGGCGGCTGGCGGCCTGTTTCCTGGATTCGCTGGCGACACTGGGTTTGCCCGGTCGCGGCTATGGCATCCGTTATGACTACGGCATGTTTAAGCAAAATATCGTTGACGGGCGGCAGAAAGAGTCGCCGGACTACTGGCTGGAATACGGCAACCCGTGGGAATTCAAACGCCACAATACGCGCTATAAGGTGCGTTTTGGCGGGCGTGTTCAGCAAGAGGGTAAGCGGAGCCGTTGGGTGGAAACCGAAGAGATCCTCGCGGTAGCCTACGACCAGATCATTCCCGGCTACGACACCGACGCGACCAACACTCTGCGCCTGTGGAATGCGCAGGCCAGTAGCGAAATCAACCTCGGTAAATTTAACCAGGGCGACTACTTTGCGGCGGTGGAAGATAAAAACCACTCGGAAAACGTCTCTCGCGTGCTCTACCCGGACGATTCCACCTATTCCGGGCGTGAACTGCGTTTGCGGCAGGAGTATTTCCTCGTTTCAGCGACCGTGCAGGATATCCTCAGCCGCCACTATCAATTGCATCAAACCTTCAGCAATCTGGCGGATAAAATCGCCATTCACCTCAATGACACCCATCCGGTGCTGTCGATTCCGGAGCTGATGCGTCTGTTGATCGACGAACATAAATTCGAGTGGGATGAAGCGTTTGAAGTAACCTGCCAGGTCTTCTCTTACACCAACCATACGTTGATGAGCGAAGCGCTGGAAACCTGGCCGGTGGATATGCTGGGCAAAATTTTGCCGCGTCATCTGCAAATCATCTTCGAGATTAATGATTATTTCCTGAAAACGTTGCAGGAGCAGTACCCGAACGATACCGGGCTGCTGAGCCGGACGTCGATCATTGACGAATCCAGCGGCCGCCGCGTACGTATGGCGTGGCTGGCAGTAGTGATCAGCCATAAAGTCAACGGCGTGTCTGAGCTGCACTCCAACTTGATGGTTCAGTCGCTGTTTGCCGATTTTGCCACTATTTTCCCGATGCGTTTTCTCAACGTCACCAACGGCGTAACACCGCGACGCTGGCTGGCGCTGGCCAACCCTTCGCTTTCCGGCGTGCTGGATGAACATATTGGCCGTACATGGCGTACCGATCTCAGCCAGTTAAGCGAGCTGGAGCAGCATATCGATTATCCGTTGGTTAACCAGGCGGTGCGGCAGGCCAAGCTGGAGAACAAAAAGCGGCTGGCGGAGATCATTGCCCATCAGCTTAATGTGGTGGTGAATCCAAAAGCGCTGTTCGATGTGCAGATCAAGCGTATCCATGAATATAAACGTCAGTTGATGAACGTCCTGCACGTCATCACGCGTTACAACCGTATCAAGGAAGACCCCACCGCGCAGTGGGTGCCGCGCGTCAATATCTTCGCAGGGAAAGCCGCTTCGGCGTACTACATGGCGAAGCATATTATTCATCTGATCAACGATGTGGCGCAGGTGATCAATAACGATCCGCAAATCGGTGACAAGCTGAAAGTGGTGTTTATCCCGAACTACAGCGTCAGCCTGGCGCAGGTGATCATTCCGGCGGCGGATCTGTCAGAACAGATTTCCCTGGCGGGTACGGAAGCCTCCGGGACCAGTAATATGAAGTTCGCCCTGAACGGCGCGCTGACAATTGGTACGCTGGATGGCGCCAACGTTGAGATGCAGGAGCATGTCGGCGCGGAGAATATCTTTATCTTCGGCAATACGGCGGATGAAGTTGAGGCGCTGCGACGCAAAGGTTATACGCCACGCGAATACTACGAAAAAGATCAAGAACTGCATCAGGTGCTGACGCAAATCGCCACCGGTCAGTTCAGCCCGAACGAGCCTGGTCGCTACCGCGATCTGGTGGATTCGCTCATCAACTTTGGCGACCATTACCAGGTGCTGGCGGATTTCCGCAGTTATGTTGATTGCCAGGATAAGGTGGATGAGCTGTACCTCCACCCGGAAGAGTGGGCCACCAAAGCGATGCACAATATCGCCAATATGGGGTATTTCTCGTCGGATCGTACGATTCAGGAGTACGCCGAATATATCTGGCATATCGATCCGGTACGCCTGTAATCACACCAATCTGTAGGCCGGATAAGGCGCAGCCGCCATCCGGCATTTTGCTTCGGCGGGGCGTTTATTGCCCGGTGGCGCTTTGCTTACCGGGCCTACAAATACCAATCTGTAGGCCGGATGAGGCGCAGCCGCCATCCGGCATTTTGCTTCGGCGGGGCGTTTATTGCCCGGTGGCGCTTTGCTTACCGGGCCTACAAATACCAATCTGTAGGCCGGATAAGGCGTAGCCGCCATCCGGCACAACTATTACGACGCCAGCGATAATTCCGCTTTGTTATGACGCGTTAACCACTGCGCCACGCGGGATTGCTCTTCGGCGTTCAGCCACATTCCCAGCTTCGTACGACGCCAGATCACATCATCAAGGCGGCGTGCCCATTCATGTTCGACCAGGTAACGCAGTTCGGCTTCATACAGCTCGTGACCGAAGTGTTCTCCCAAATCTTCAATGCGGGTGGCGTTTGCCAACAGCAGTTCACTGTTGCTGCCGTAGGTGCGGGCAAAATGGCGCGCCAGCGATTCGCTGATAAACGGGTAGCGACGGCGCAGTTTCGCCGCGTAGTCGTCGCGATCGCCGCTGATATCGCCGCCTGGCAGCACGCAAGTTTTTGTCCACGCCGGGCCGATGCCTTTGTAGTAAGGCGTCAGTTTTTCCAGCGCATGCTCGGCAAGTTTGCGGTAGGTGGTCAGCTTGCCGCCAAACACCGACAGCAGCGGCGCCTGGCCGTTCTCATCGTGAATATCCAGCGTATAGTCGCGGGTAATGGCCTGCGGCGAATCGGATTCGTCGTCGCACAGCGGGCGCACGCCGGAGTAAGTCCAGGCGATATCGTCGCGTGTGAGCTGTTTTTTAAAGTGCGCGTTATAGACTTTCAGCAGGTAGTTGATCTCGTTTTCATCGATCTCAACGTGTTTCGGATCGCCTTTATACTCCACATCGGTGGTACCAATAATGGAGAACTCATCCATCCACGGAATAACAAAGACAATACGTTTGTCTTCGTTTTGCAGAATATAGGCCTGCTTCTGCGAATGTACGCGCGGCACCACAATATGGCTGCCTTTGATCAGGCGAATGCCGTATGGTGAAGGCAGATGCATACCGTCGTCGAAGAACTGTTTGACCCACGGACCGGTGGCGTTCACCAGACCGCGCGCCTGCCAGCTATATTTTTCTCCGGTATCGATATCTTCCGCTTCAACAATCCACAGACCATTTTCGCGGCGCGCGCTGGTGGCGCGGGTACGCGTCAGTACTTTGCCGCCTTTACGCTCAACCATTTGCGCATTCGCCAGTACCAGACGCGCATCATCCACCCAGCAGTCGGAATATTCGAAACCGCGCACGATTTCCGGTTTCAGCACCGATTCTGAGCCAAAACGCAAACCGGCTGAGGCCGGCAGGCTGGTGCGTTTCCCAAGGTGGTCGTACATAAACAGACCAATACGGATCATCCACGCCGGGCGCAGATGCGGGCGATGCGGCAAACGAAAACGCATCGGGAAAGCGATATGCGGCGCCATTTTCAGCAGCACTTCACGCTCGGCAAGCGCTTCGCTCACCAGGCGGAATTCGTAGTGTTCAAGGTAGCGCAAGCCACCGTGAATCAGTTTGGAGCTGTTGCTGGATGTCGCGCAGGCCAGATCCTGCGCCTCCAGCATCAGCACGGATAAACCACGCCCTGCGGCGTCTGCCGCGATGCCGGCACCGTTGATGCCCCCGCCTATCACAATCAGATCTTTGGTTTCCATGCTGCCCTCACGCACTTTCGTTAAAGCTCATAAATGTTCGTTATCGCTCATGATAGCAAAGGAATGCGCTTTTGGTAACATCAAAAAAACAATTTAGAGTGATACGCATAACATAATGGCGTTTACCCGCCGTCACGACGTACACTTGACGGCAGAATAGCCATTTCCTGTGTCAATTAAGAGAACGTCATGGATCACTTTGAATGCATTAACGTAGAAGAAACCCATCAGAAATTGCATCAGCAGCAGGCGGTGCTGGTGGATATCCGCGATCCGCAAAGCTTCGCGATGGGGCATACGCCGGGCGCATTCCATCTGACCAACGATACGCTGGGCGCGTTTATGCGCGACAACGATTTCGATACCCCGGTGATGGTGATGTGCTACCACGGCAATAGCAGCAAAGGTGCGGCGCAATACCTGCTCCAGCAGGGATACGATCAGGTCTACAGCGTGGACGGCGGTTTCGATGCCTGGCACCGTCATTTCCCGGCTGAAGTGGCGCACGGTACGCTTTAGGCATCCGTCCCGTGCCGCTATACTGTCTCTCTTTGTATGGATTAAGCGACGCCCGCCATGTTGATGATTACCTCTTTTACTAACCCTCGCGTCGCCCAGGCGTTTGTCGATTATATGCAAACCCAGGGCGTGATCCTCACCATTCAACATCACGAACAAAGCGATATCTGGCTGGCAGATGAGAGCCAGGCTGAGCGCGTCAAAACTGAACTGGCGCGCTTTATCGAAAATCCTGCCGACCCGCGCTATCTGGCGGCGAGCTGGCAATCCGGGCAGGTCAACAGCGGTCTGCGCTATCGTCGTTTTCCCCTGACGGCAGCCATTCGCGAACGCGGCGGGCCATTGACGCTACTGATGACTGCGCTCTGCGTATTTGTCTTCGTGGTGATGAGCGTGATTGGCGATCAGACCGTGATGATGTGGCTCGCCTGGCCGTGGGATGCCAGCGTGCAGTTTGAGGTCTGGCGTTACTTCACTCACGCAATAATGCATTTTTCGCTGGTACACATCCTCTTCAACCTGTTCTGGTGGTGGTATCTTGGCGGAGCCGTTGAAAAACGTCTCGGCACCGGCAAACTGTTGGTTATTACCCTGATTAGCGCCTTATTAAGCGGTTTTGTGCAGCATCAACTTACCGGCCCGTGGTTTGGCGGTTTATCCGGTGTCGTGTATGCGCTGATTGGTTATGTCTGGCTGCACGGCGTACGCGATCCGGTTCCTCAGGTGGCGTTACCGAATGGGCTGTTTATTTTTACGGTCGTGCTGATGGTTGCCGAGTGGTTCGGCGTAATGGGCTTTGAGATTGCCACCGGTGCGCACACGGCTGGCATGGTGATTGGGCTGGCGATGGCGCTGGTAGACTCACAGAATGTGCGGAAACGAACATAATTATCCAGGGACATTTCATGAAACAAACACAGCGTCATGACGCGATTATTGAACTGGTTAAACAACAGGGATATGTCAGTACCGAAGAGCTTGTTGAACAATTTTCCGTCAGCCCGCAGACCATCCGCCGCGATCTGAATGACCTCGCGGATCAAAACAAAATTTTGCGTCACCACGGCGGCGCGGCGCTGCCTTCCAGCTCGGTGAACACCTCCTGGCACGATCGCAAATCAACGTTGACGGCGGAAAAAGAGCGCATTGCCCACAAGGTAGCAGAACAGATCCCGAACGGCGCAACACTGTTTATTGATATCGGCACCACGCCGGAGGCTGTCGCCCACGCGCTGCTGGAACACAGCGATCTGCGCGTTGTGACCAACAACCTGAACGTCGCGAACACATTGATGAAGAAAGAGGATTTCCGCGTGATCCTCGCGGGCGGCGAACTGCGCAGCCGCGACGGTGGCATCGTTGGCGAGGCGACACTCGATTTTATCTCTCAGTTTCGCCTCGATTTCGGCATCCTCGGCATTAGCGGGATTGATGCGGATGGCTCGCTGCTGGAGTTCGACTACCACGAAGTGCGCACCAAGCGCGCGATCATTGAAAACTCGCGTCACGTCATGCTGGTGGTAGATCACTCGAAATTTGGCCGTAACGCGATGGTGAATATGGGCAGCATTGGCCTTGTGGATGCGGTGTACACCGATGCCATGCCGCCTGCCGGGGTATTACAGGTGATCAACCACAACAACGTGCAACTGGAGCTGTGCTAATTACACGCCGTAGCCCATCATTTTCAGCAGCCGCTGTGCGTGTTGCACGGCATCCTGACGATGGGCGACGCCCAGTTTCTGATAAAGATTGCGGATGTGAGTTTTAATGGTCGTCGCGGCGACATCCAGCTCGCCAGCAATCTGTTCATTGCTGTAACCCGAATAGATCAGACCCAGCACCTGCCACTCGCGCTGGGTCAGCGGGCTGGTGCGGATAAGCTCCGGCACATCCGGGTGCGTCAGTAGGCGTTCGACGAAATTCTCATCGAAATGCGCGAATTTATGCCGGTGATGCTGGTTGATGTCGCGCAAAATACGCTGGGCGCGATGCTGTTCGAGCTCCGGCAGCGTATTCAACTGAATCAACTGGCGCAACTGCTGCGCCATTGCTTCGCCTTCAATCACAAAATGACTGATAAATCCGGTGCGGTTAGCCAGTTGCAGCGCTTCCAGCAGCACGCGCTGCGCGTCGTTTTTGCGCCCGGCCTGCCAGTAAAGCTGGTTGAGCAGCAACAAATTGCGGTTGATGTCGCTCATCAAACGCAGGCTGCGCGCGTTTTCATTTAACTCTTCCAGCACCATCTCTGCGGGATCAAACTCGCCCAGCAGGATCTGCGCGCGGGCGATGTTGCGCCACTGGCTCTGCAGGAAATGGTTATTGGCAAACTCCGGTTTTGGCGTCAGGCGCAGCCACTGCGCGGCGGCCTTTTTGTCACCGGTCATCTGCCAGTAGATCACCCGTACTTTATCGGCATTCGACACCCAGTCGCTGTGGTATTGACCGTTGCCGAGCAGATTCTCCAGGCGGTTCAAATGGCTGCGGGCATTATCCAGATCGCCGCGCGCCAGCGAGTTTTGCACCAGCAGCGCCAGACATTGCAACTGCTGCTGCGGCTGCATGGCGGAGAGCACTTCTATCCCCTGGCGCGCCGCCGCTTCGGACTCATCAAGCCGCGCCCACGCCCACAGTAACTGGGCGCGAATGCGCAGCAAAAATTCATGCATCGGCAGTTGCTCAAGGTGCTGCTCGCGGATCAGCGTAAAGGCTTTTTCCTGTGTCTCCCAGGCCGCCTGCAGGAACCCCTGCGCGAACAGAATTTCGCTTTGCTGGATCAGGCTCCACAGCGCGTAATGCCAGACATCGTGACGACGCGCCATCTGTTCGGTTTGCTGCATTACCGACAGCGAACTGGTCAGCTCGCCTTTACAGTGCAGCACTTCACCATGAACGGAGGTCGCTACGATACGGCTGTAATAGTTAGCCAGCGGCAACTCGTCGAGCGCCACCATCGCCAGCCGTTCCGCTTCCACCGGATCGCCATCGTTGATCGCCACCTGGGCGCGCAGGGCGTTGAAATCGCCGTGCAACGAAGCGTCCATTTGTGTGGTCATCTCCTGCTCAGCGCGCGCCAGCAGCGTATTCACTTCGCTGTAGCGGTGCTGGCTTTGCATCAGCCAGGCCTGCAACAGGACCAGACGCGGATTTTCCAGCAGGCTTTCCCACGGCAGCGCTTTCAGCGACTCTTCCAGCACGCTCAGTTCACTGTGATTAAACAAACCCCACGCGTGATGTAGCAGAATATCGCGCAGCATAATGCCGTCTCCGGCCGCCAGCGCGTGGTGAATGGCTTCACTGGGGAAGCCTTGCGCCATCCAGCTTTCCGCCGCGGCGCGGTGAATATCCGGCAATTCGGTCGCCAGTTCCCACTGACAGCGCTGGCGCAGGAAATTGCCGAACAGCGGGTGGTAACTGAACCATTCGCCGGAATCGTCCATACGTTGTAAAAACAGCCCCTGGCGCTCAATCTCTTCGAGCCGCATTTGCCCGTTCTCTTCACCGGTCACGCGGACGATCAGCGCGTCGTTCATCGAGCGCAGCAGGGCACTTTTCAGCAGGAACTTACGCGTGTCGGTATCGACATTATCCAGCACTTCATCCACCAGATAATCGGAGAGATGGCTGGCATTAATGCCGGAGAGGCGGCGTGCGGACTGGTGCGGCGCACTGTGGTTTTGTCGTGCGGAGAGAGCGATAAGTTGCAACGCTGTCGCCCAGCCGGCAACGTCGTCGCACAGGCGGCTGCTTTCTGCTGCTTCAATCGGCGACGTCAGGCGGCAGTCAAAAAACTGTTTTGCTTCCTGATGGGTAAAAGCGAGTTGTTGGCTGCCTACTTCCAGCAGTTGTTCACGTACGCGCAGGTTGGCGATGCCTAACTGCGGCAGATTACGCGACAGCACAATCAGCGTCAGGTTTTCCGGCTGATGGCGTAAAAAGAATCGCATTGCATCATGGATCACCGGGTTGGTGATCAGATGATAATCGTCGATGACCAGAAAAAGTGGGCGCTGCCACTCCATCAATTCAACGAACATCTGGGAAAAGAGCGACGGCAGGCTGGCGTACTGGCGTTTTTGCGCCATCGCCTCGCTCCTGACGCAATGGCCGCCCGTCGCCTGCTGAACCGCAGCGATAAAGTAGCTGGCAAAACGTTCCGGCTGGTTATCCCCTTCATCCAGAGAGAACCAGCCAACATCATTTTTCCCGGCTGCCCATTGCGAAATGAGCGTGGTTTTTCCGTAACCCGCAGGGCTGGTCACCAGCGCAAGGCGATAATTGTTCGCGCCGGAAAGTTTAGCCAGCAGGCGTTCCCGAACCACGGTGTGGTCGAGACGAACCGGGCGACTTAATTTTGACGGAATCAACATAGTTATCACTTCACTGTGCGAAAACGGAGGGTGTGATTTTTTTTGCGCTTCGTAATTAATCCTAATAAGGTCGGTCAGATGAGGAAATATTGCAAGTTATGTCCGGATCTAACGATTGTGAATTTGCACTATGTCACATTTCTATTTATTTCATGAATAGTTAAGGACAAAAAAGGGGAAAAATGGCCGGGGCACGGCTGGCGCGCTGCGCATGGCAGAAAGCTTAATAGCTATACATGTAGTAAGGGTTTGTTCGCATTATTAACAGACGTATCAGACAAAACGCACAAATAGCAAAAATTGATTAGTGTTCGTGTGGTGAATATTATTTTTTCTGCTTTTAACGCGTAACTAAAACTAATTTCCTTCGAAACGATATTTCATTTTTATTGAACAATTTCCACTCAATTTGATTGAATAACGCGCGAAAAAAACGCTACCTTTAGGTGGCGGCGATCACACTTTTTGCTCCTCCCCGCTGCTCCTCCCCGGCTAATCCCTGGCAGGATGAGGAAGTCATAAACCGAGCCAGGCACACTAACGCAAACGTCGATTTACTTCATTACAGGACCCGGATTCTTTATGTCAAAGCCAACGTTTAATAAAGCGGAATTTGCAGCGGCGCTCACGCGCCAGCAGCAGCGTTTAGGGATTCAGGTTGCCGGTGACATGACAACCCGACAGTGGTGGCAAGCGGTGAGCGGCGCGCTGGCAGAACTGCTGGCGGCACAGTCCGCGCCGAAAGCGGCGAAAGGGCAGCGCCACGTTAACTATATCTCAATGGAATTTCTGATTGGCCGCCTGACGGGCAATAACCTGTTGAACCTGGGCTGGTATCAGGATGTTGGCGCAGTATTGCAGGAACACAACATTAACCTGACTGACCTGCTGGAAGAGGAGATCGATCCGGCGCTGGGTAACGGTGGTCTGGGGCGTCTGGCGGCCTGTTTCCTCGACTCGATGGCGACGGTTGGCCAGTCGGCGACCGGCTACGGCCTGAATTATCAGTACGGCCTGTTCCGCCAGTCTTTTGTTGATGGGCAACAGCATGAAGCCCCGGACGACTGGCATCGCCGCAGCTACCCGTGGTTCAGCCATAACGAGCAGTTAGATGTGCAGGTGGGGATTGGCGGCAAGGTGAGCAAATCCGGACAGTGGCAGCCCGCGTTTACACTGATTGGCGAAGCCTGGGATTTACCGGTCATTGGCTACCGTAACGGCGTGACGCAGCCGCTGCGTTTATGGCAGGCGACACATGCTCATCCCTTTAATCTGACTAAATTCAACGACGGTGATTTCCTGCGCGCCGAACAAACCGGGATCGACGCGGAAAAGCTGACGAAAGTGCTCTACCCGAACGACAATCACCAGGCCGGGAAAAAGCTGCGTCTGATGCAGCAATACTTCCAGTGCGCCTGTTCGATTGCCGATATTCTGCGCCGTCACCATCTGGCAGGCCGCAAACTGGCGCAGTTGCCGGATTTCGAAGTGATCCAGCTTAACGACACGCACCCGACTATCGCTATTCCGGAACTGCTGCGTGTGCTGCTCGACGAGCACCAGCTAAGCTGGGACGATGCCTGGGCGATTACCAGCCGGACGTTTGCCTATACCAACCATACGCTGATGCCGGAAGCGCTGGAGTGCTGGGACGAAACGTTAGTCAAAGCGCTACTGCCGCGGCACATGCAAATCATCAAACAGATCAACGACAAATTTAAGCTGCTGGTCGAGAAAACCTGGCCGGGCGACGACGCGGTATGGGCAAAACTGGCGGTGGTGCATCACAAACAGGTTCGCATGGCGAACCTTTGCGTGGTGGGCGGATTTGCGGTTAACGGCGTGGCGGCGCTGCACTCAGATCTGGTGGTCAAGGATCTGTTCCCGGAATATCACCAGCTCTGGCCGGGCAAATTCCATAACGTCACTAATGGCATCACGCCGCGTCGCTGGATCAAACAGTGCAACCCGTTACTGGCTGCGCTGCTCGACAAGACGTTGAAAAAAGAGTGGGCCAACGATCTCGATCAACTGATCAATCTGGAGAAGTACGTCGACGACGCGGCATTCCGCAAGCAGTATCGCGAGATTAAACAGCAGAATAAAGTGCGGCTGGCGGCGTTTGTCAAAGCCCGTACCGGTATTGAGATCAACCCGCAGGCGCTGTTCGACATCCAGATCAAGCGTCTGCATGAATACAAACGCCAGCACCTGGGGCTGCTGCACATTCTCGCCCTGTACAAAGAGATTCGCGAAAACCCGAAAGCCGACCGCGTGCCGCGTGTCTTCCTGTTTGGTGCCAAAGCTGCGCCGGGCTACTACCTGGCGAAAAACATTATCTTTGCCATCAATAAAGTGGCGGAAGTGATTAACAACGATGCGAAGGTTGGCGACAAGCTGAAAGTGGTATTCCTGCCGGATTACTGTGTTTCGGCTGCGGAGAAGCTGATCCCGGCGGCGGATGTATCGGAGCAGATCTCCACGGCGGGCAAAGAGGCTTCCGGCACCGGCAACATGAAACTGGCACTGAATGGCGCGCTGACGGTTGGTACGCTGGACGGCGCAAACGTTGAAATTGCCGAACAGGTTGGCGAAGAGAATATCTTTATCTTCGGCCACACGGTGGAACAGGTGAAAGCGCTGAAAGCCAAAGGCTACGCTCCGCTGAAATGGCGTAAAAAAGATAAGCTGCTGGATGCGGTGCTGAAGGAGCTTGAAAGCGGGAAGTTCAGCGGCGGGGATAAACATGCTTTTGACCAGATGCTGCATAGCATTGGCAAACAGGGGGGCGATCCCTATCTGGTGCTGGCGGATTTTGCGGCCTATGTTGAAGCTCAAAAGCAGGTGGATGTGCTCTACCGCGACCAGGAAGCCTGGACTCGTGCGGCGATCCTGAACACGGCGCGCTGCGGTATGTTTAGCTCTGACCGCTCGATCCGCGATTATCAAACCCGCATCTGGCAGGCAAAACGCTAAGGAAGGGCGATGGAGAGTAAACGTCTGGAACAGGCCGCACTGGCGGCGGGGATCAGCCCAAACTACATCAATGCGCACGGTAAGCCGCAGTCCATTACGGCGCAGACAAAACAGCGTTTGCTGGCGGCAATGCACGCCGCAAACGCAACGGCGCTCAGCGTACCGCCAGTTCCTGCCGTGCAGGTGTTTATTCACGGCAAAAAGAAAACCTTGCCGGTGGCAGGCAAGGGGAGTTTCCAGTGGCAACTGGTGACGGAAGCTGGCAAGCAGTACCAGGGCCAGGTAAACGGTGGAGAAAATCTGCCGTTGCCAGGCGGTCTGGCGCTGGGCTATCACACGCTGACGCTGGAACAGCAGAAGCAGCGCTGGCAGTGCCGGTTGATCATCGCGCCTGCCCGCTGCTATGAACCTCAGGCTCTTCTGGAAGGAAAAAAGTTATGGGGCGCCTGCGTTCAGCTCTACACCCTGCGTTCAAATGATAACTGGGGGATAGGGGATTTCGGTGACCTGAAAAAGATGCTCGGCGATGTGGCGCAGCGCGGCGGGGCATTTATTGGCCTCAACCCGATCCACGCGCTCTACCCGGCGAATCCGGAGAGCGCCAGTCCATATAGCCCTTCATCACGGCGCTGGCTGAATATTATCTACATCGACGTTAACGCGGTGGCGGATTTCCGCGACAGCGAAGAGGCGCAGGCATGGTGGCAACTTCCCACCACTCAACAAACCTTGAGCGCCGTGCGCGATGCGGAGTGGGTGGATTACGCCTCGGTGACGGCGCTGAAGCTGGCGGCGCTGAGCCTCGCATGGCGACGTTTCCGCCAGCGTGCGAACGATGACGCGCAGCAAGCCGCGTTCCGCCGATTTGTTGAACAGCAGGGCGAAAGCCTCTACTGGCAGGCTGCGTTTGACGCGCTGCATGCGAATCAGGTGAAAGAGGATGCGCTGCGCTGGGGCTGGCCGGTATGGCCGGAAGGGTATCAATCTACCCGCAGCCCGCAGGTAAAAGCCTTCTGCAAGGCGCATGCTGACGAGGTCGATTTTTATCTCTGGTTGCAGTGGCTGGCTTATACCCAGTTTGCTGAGTGCTGGGAAACCAGCCAGCACAATGCGATGCCCATCGGCCTCTACCGCGATCTGGCAGTCGGCGTGGCGGAAGGCGGCGCAGAAACCTGGTGCGATCGCGAGCTGTACTGTCTGAAAGCTTCCGTCGGCGCGCCGCCGGATATTCTGGGGCCGCTCGGGCAAAACTGGGGGCTGCCGCCGATGGATCCGCACGTGATGCGCGCACGCGCCTATGCGCCATTTATCGATCTGCTGCGTGCCAATATGACCAGCTGCGGCGCGTTACGTATCGACCATGTTATGTCGATGCTGCGTCTGTGGTGGATCCCGTACGGCGAAACGGCGGATCACGGCGCTTATGTGCAATATCCGGTGGATGACCTGCTGGCCATTCTGGCACTGGAAAGCCAGCGGCATCAGTGCATGGTGATTGGCGAAGATCTGGGAACCGTGCCGGTAGAGATTGTCGGCAAGCTACGCAGCAGCGGCGTCTACTCCTACAAAGTGCTCTACTTCGAAAACGATCATCAGAAAAACTTCCGCGCGCCGCAGGCCTGGCCGCAGCAGTCGATGGCGGTAGCGACGACGCACGATCTTCCAACCCTGCGCGGTTACTGGGAGAGCGGCGATTTAACTCTCGGCAAAACGCTGGGGTTATACCCCGATGAAGTGATACTGCGCGGTTTGTATCAGGATCGTGAGCGGGCGAAGCAGGGGTTGCTGGATGCACTGCATCAGCACGGTTGTCTGCCGAAACGCGCCGGGCATAAAGCGTCGCGCATGCCGATGACGGCGATCCTCAATCGCGGTATGCAACGCTATATTGCCGACAGCAATAGCGCATTACTGGGGTTGCAGCCGGAAGACTGGCTGGATATGCCGGGGCCGGTGAACATTCCGGGCACCAGTTATCAGTACAAAAACTGGCGACGTAAGCTATCGGTGCCGCTGGAAGCGATGTTTAGCGATGAGAAAGTTAACAAGCTGATTAAAGATCTCGACCGACGGCGCAAAGCCGCAGGAAAGCGTTAATAAAATAGCCCGGATATCCGGGCTATTTGTTGTCCTGTAAGCGTAGCTCTCTGGCTACTTTGCCGGATGGCGGCTTCGCCTTATCCGGCCTACGGGTTATGTAGGCCTGGTAAGCATCAGCACCACCGGGCAATTTATTGGATGGCGGCTTCGCCTTATCCGGCCTACGGGTTATGTAGGCCCGGTAAGCGTTAGCGCCACCGGGCAATTAAAATCAGACCACCATTCCCAGCAGCAGACAACCCACCAGGCCGCACACCGAGATAATGGTTTCCAGCGCCGACCATGAACGCATGGTCTCACCGATGGTCAGGTTGAAATACTCTTTGAACAGCCAGAAGCCCGGATCGTTAACGTGAGAGAAAATCACGCTACCGGAACCAACGGCAATCACCATCAGTTCCGGGCTGACGCCGGTGGTGGCAATCAGCGGCGCGGCAATACCGCCTGCGGTAATAGCCGCAACGGTTGCGGAACCCAGCGCAATACGCAGTACCGCAGCAATCGACCAGGCCATAAACAGCGGAGAGAGGTTCGTGGAATGCATCATGGCAGCGATGTATTTATCCACGCCGCTATCAACCAGCACCTGTTTGAACGCGCCGCCGCCGCCGATGATCAACAGCATCATGGCGATGATTTTGATGGATGAGGTCAACGTTTCATTGATGTCATCCATAGAACGGCCACGGTTCAGACCGAAAGTGAAGACCGCAATCAGTACCGCGATCATGGTTGCCATCACCGGGTCGCCGAAGAACTCTGCATAAGGCAGAATCGCATGGCCTTTCGGCAGCAGCATTTCCGCGACCGCGCGCAGCGCCATCAGAACCACCGGCACCAGGGAAGTCCAGACGCTGACGCCGAAACCTGGCATCTCTTCTTCGGTAAAGGTTTTGGCGTTGTACAGACCTTCCGGGATCGGCTTATCAATGCTTTTCAGGAAACGCGCATAGACCGGGCCTGCGAGGATCACGGTTGGGATACCGAGCAGTGTGCCGTACAGCAGCGTTTTCCCCATATCTGCGTGGAAGATGGTTGCGATAGCAGTCGGGCCCGGGTGCGGTGGCAGGAAGCCGTGCGTCACAGAGAGGGCTGCCGCCATCGGTACGCCAACATACAGCAGTGGAATGCGTGCAGAGGCGGCGATAGTAAATACCAGCGGCAGCAACAGCACGAAACCGACTTCATAGAACAGCGCGAAACCGACGGTGAAGCCGGTCAGTACAACGGCCCATTGAATATATTTACGACCGAACTTTTCGATAAGCGTAGTGGCGATGCGCTGTGCGCCACCGCAGTCTGCCAGCAATTTGCCGAGCATGGCGCCGAAGCCCATGATCAGCGCAAGACTGCCTAACGTACCGCCGACGCCCGCTTTAATCGATTTGATCACGGCATCCAGTGGCATGCCCTGCATCATCCCGACGGCGAGCGCCACCAGAATCAGAGCGATAAATCCGTTGAGTTTGAAACGGATCATTAACAGGAGTAAGAGGGCAACACCGATAGCGACAATGACTAATGGCATGATTTACCTGGCCTTTAATTTGTTATGGGTAACGTCAGTGTTTCTTGGCAGCCGCTAAAAGCTCCCGAACCGGGAAGGGCGAACTGCGGCACCATTACGGCTGAACATCCATTGCTAAAAATTGTAGTCGGATGTTTTTATCTTGTTGGTGCTGGCTGGAATGATACGGGTAACATCTGTGAAAAGAGAATCACCCCACCGATCTAAATGTGAGATCTGAGACATGCGTCATATTAACGCCGGGGAACTAGTTTGTTTTAAAGGGCAGGAAACGCGCGCAAAGATACGGGTAACAGCCTGAGATAACAGGGAGAAAACGGATTGGGTGCAGTGAGATATGCTGAAGATAACCCTTGTTCGGGGGAAACGGACCGGTTGATCGAGCCTGATAACAGGCAGGCCCGGCACGTTTTCACGCTACCGGGCAATGCTCTGCAGAACAGGCTTAGTAGTAGGAGTGCTCGCCGCGCTGGTGCTCGGTGAGATCGCGCACGCCTTTCAGTTCCGGGAATTCAGTCAGCAGTTGCTTCTCGATCCCTTCTTTCAGCGTCACATCGACCATGGAACAACCGTTACAGCCGCCGCCAAATTGCAGAATGGCGTAGCCTTCATCCGTGATCTCCATCAGCGTCACACGACCGCCGTGGCCAGCCAGCTGCGGGTTGATCTGCGATTGCAGCAGGTACTCAACGCGCTCCATCAGCGGCGCGTCATCGGAAACTTTACGCATTTTAGCGTTTGGCGCTTTCAGCGTGAGCTGGGAACCTAATTGATCGGTCACAAAATCAATTTCCGCATCTTCCAGATACGGCGCGCTCAGTTCATCGACATAGGCAATCAGTTGTTCAAATTTCAGCGCGGTATCGGTCGCTTCAACCGCATCTGGCGGGCAATAAGAGACGCCGCATTCAGCATTTGGCGTGCCTGGGTTAATCACAAATACGCGAATTTGTGTCCCTTCTTCCTGATTTGCCAGCAGTTTGGAAAAGTGCGCCTGGGCAGCGTCGGAAATACGGATCATAGCAATGGCCTAATAGTTGACTATTTTACTTGGTTATAATACGCCCATCATCGAGGGTCTACAAGGTTCGACACAGGCACCAGACCTGAACAGTCGCTGCGCCGCTGCGCAAAAGCAGCCGGGAGATCTCCGCAACAGTGCTGCCAGTCGTGACGACATCATCCACCAGAACGATATGGAGCCCGGCTATTGGCAATTCAAGGCGAAAAGCATTTTTCAGGTTCTGCCTGCGCAGCCTGGCGCTTAAATGATGCTGCACCGGCGTTGCCCGCAGACGCTTAAGCGCCGTGCGCGAATAGCGGCACGCCAGCCAGCGCGCCAGCGGTCGGCACAGCAAATCGCTTTGATTAAACCCGCGCCGCCACTGGCGTCGGGCATGCAGCGGAACGCTGAGGAACAGGTCCGGTAACGGACATTTACCGCGCTGTAGCACCCTCAGCAGCAATAGCCGCGCCAGTGGGCTGGCAAGCTCCGGGCGCGGATGAAATTTAAACTGCTGTACCAGCGTACTGAGCGGCGGCGCGTAGTCACCTACCGCGATGAGCCGCTGCCAGGGCGGTGGTTTTTGCAGGCAACGGCCGCAGGGCACATTTTCATGGGCCGCAGGTAAACCGCACAAAGGGCAAACTTTTCCCGGCATTTGCATCGCACGGGCGCAGCCCGAACAGATTCCCCAGTGGCTGAGCATTAACGGCATTTGGCATAGCCAGCACAAGCCCGGCACTGTTAGCATGTTCCACCTCCTTGTGTGAAGAAAGAGAACGATAGCGGATGAAAGACATCTGGTGGCAAACCAAAGGTGAAGGTGATTGTCATCTTGTGCTGCTGCACGGCTGGGGACTGAATGCCCAGGTATGGGATTGCATAACTCCGGAACTGAGTGCGCATTTTACGCTGCATCTGGTCGATTTGCCGGGCTACGGCAGAAGTACGGGATTTAGCCCGTTATCGCTTGGGCAGATGGTTGAAATTGTTCTGGCGCAGGCACCGGAACGGGCGATTTGGCTGGGCTGGAGCCTTGGCGGGCTGGTGGCCAGCCGCGTGGCGTTGCAGGCGCCGGAGCGTGTAAGCGCGCTGGTGACGGTGGCTTCCTCGCCGTGCTTCAGCGCACAGGGCGAATGGGCGGGCATTAAACCCGAAGTGCTGGCCGGTTTTCAGCATCAGTTGAGCGAGGATTTTCAGCGAACCGTCGAGCGTTTTCTCGCCCTGCAAACGCTGGGAACGGAAACCGCAAGGCAGGATGCGCGTCAGCTAAAAAACGCAGTGCTGTCGCTGGAAATGCCCTCTTCTGAGGTGCTGAACGGCGGGCTGGAGATCCTGAAAACAGCGGATTTGCGCGAAGCATTATCATCGCTGACGCTGCCATTTTTACGCCTCTACGGGCGTCTCGACGGGCTGGTGCCGCGCAAAATCGTGCCGGTGCTGGATGCGATGTGGCCTGCAAGTGAATCGATAGTGTTTGCGAAAGCGGCGCATGCGCCTTTTATCTCGCATCCGGCCGAATTCTGCGAAACCCTGCTGGCGTTAAAAGCGAAGCTGTGAAAACAGCCCGGTAGCGTGCTGCTTATCGGGCCTTCAGCACAGCGTCCACCACTCCTGCTGGCAGGCGCTTTTTCCTTCCGGACACTGTTTACAGCTACCGGTCAAACAACCGGTAGCCTCTTCCTGAACACGCATCACTTTACCCATCGCTTCCATGCGGCCCAGCATGGCATCAATCATCGCTCTGGGCGTGCGCAGCGTGCTGCTCAACTGCTGCGCATCCATTCTTCCCCGCAGTGCCAGCAGATCGCGAATCTCAAGTAATGATGCCATCGCTTCACTCCTTAATGGCAGTCGCCCGCCGGGCTGTCACAGCAACTGGCGACAGTTTTACGCGTTGCCAGCGTACTGATATCCACCCGGCTTCTGGCCCGGCGCAGCGCGCCAATCACCACCACGTTAAACAGGAGAACCGCCAGAATGCAGGTCAGGCTGTAGAGTTGATGCTGGTTAAAGGTGACACTTTGATAGAACAACGTTGCCAGTGAGTAAGCGATATTCAGCCCCCACAGCACCGAGAAGCCCATCCAGCCGCGGCTCGCTTCGCGGGCGATTGCGCCCATCGCGGTAATGCAGGGCACGTAGAGCAGGACGAAAATCAGGTAGCTGTAGGCGGCGGCTGCACTGCCGAATTTCTGGCTCATTACGCCCATCGTGCCCGTTGCCATTTCACCGTCGCCTTTACTGGCTTCGATTGGGTTGGCCAGCACGCTCAGGCTGAAGGTATCGCGCACGCTCTTCGCGGTATCTTCCAGCGCGGCAATCAGTTCGCCGCTCAGGCTGAATTCCGCCGGATTAAAGTCGGCTTGCTCAATATTTTCGGCGGTATAGAGCGTATTCAGTGTACCCACCACCACTTCTTTCGCCATCGCACCAGTGACCAGGCCGACAGTGGCTTGCCAGTGATCGCCATGCACGCCAATCGGCTCCAGCAGCGGCGTAAATACCCGGCTGATCGACGCCAGCGCAGATTCATCGATTTTATGTACCGTACGGCCATCCAGCGAGAAGCTATTCATCGCGCTGAGGAAAATGCTGACGATGATGATGACTTTACCCGCGCGGAGTACAAAGCCTTTCAGGCGCTGCCAGGTTTGCAGCAGCAGGCTTTTCAGATGTGGTACGTGATAGACCGGAAGCTCCATTACGAACGGAGAGGCTTCACCGCGCAGCAGGGTAAATTTCAACATCAAGCCGGTGAGGATCGCCATCACAATCCCCAGTACGTAGAGTGAGAAGACGGTGATCGCGCCATGCTGGCCGAAAAATGCCGCCGAGAAGACGGCGAAAATGGCAAGGCGCGCGCCGCAGGACATAAACGGCGCCATCATGATAGTAATTAACCGTTCACGCGGGGCATCCAGCGTGCGGGCGCCCATCACTGACGGTACGTTGCAGCCAAAACCCACAATCAGCGGCACAAAGGATTTTCCCGGCAGCCCCAACGATTGCATCAACCGGTCCATCACAAAGGCCGCGCGCGCCATATAGCCGGAATCTTCGAGGAATGACATAAACAGGTACATCATGCCAAGCTGCGGCACCAGCGGCAGTACGGTATTCACCCCGCCGCCAAGCCCCTGCGCCAGGAAGACTGTCAGCCATTCCGGGAAGTGCAGCGTGGCGCCCAGCCACTGAATGCCATGGATAAAAATCGCGACTGAACCGGCGTCGAAGATCGGCTGGAACGCGCCGCCAATGTTGATGGCGAACAGGAACATCAGATACATGACGAACAGAAAGATCGGCAGACCCAAAAAGCGGTTGATCACAATGCGGTCAACGGCTGCGGTAAACTGGCTCGGCTCGGCCGTTAAGGTGTTGCTGACGGTATCGCAGATAGCGGCAATCGATTGATAACGCGCATCGGCAATATGCAGCGCCGGATCGTCCATCCCATCTTTCAGGCGGGCGAGTGCAGCGTCGAATTGCTGGTTGTTGATGCCCGAGTTCGCGCGGCTGTAGATATCACCCTCGAGGATTTGCAGGCCCATCCAGCGGCGCTGCTGCAGCGGAAGCTCATCCGGCATTTGCGCGGCCAGCGCGTCGGCTTCACGGGAAAGCGGTTGGGCGTAATGCACCAGTTCGATATTGTCATTTGCGCGATGACGATCCACCGCCAGCTTCAGCGCTTCAATACCGCGACCACGTGTTGATACCAGCGGGATCACCGGGCAGCCAAGGCGGGCTGAAAGGGCGTCAATATCGATGCGTACTTTTTGCTTTTCAGCGATATCCAGCATGTTAAGGGCGATGATGCACGGTACGCCCAGTTCCAGCAGTTGCAGTGTCAGATAAAGATTGCGTTCAAGATTCGAGGCATCCACCACGTTGATCAGCAGATCGGCATCACCGCTCAAAATGTAGTGACAGGCAATCTGCTCATCCAGCGATGTTTGCGCTGAAATGGTGGTCAGCGAATAGGTACCAGGCAGGTCAACCAGCGTAACCTGGTGATCGGTTGTGGTGAAAAAGCCCTCTTTGCGCTCTACCGTCACGCCAGACCAGTTTCCAACCCGCTGGCGCGCCCCCGTTAACTGATTGAATAATGTCGTCTTGCCAGAATTAGGATTACCAATTAAACCAACGGTCAATTTTTTCATTTTACTTAGCACTCTATGTCATAGCTGACCGGTTAACGGGAAACTGCTTCCAGTTCGAGAAAAGCGAGATCTTTTTTCCGTAACACTAAATTAACGCGGCGGGTTTCGATATGGATGGGATCGCCTAATGGCGCCACCCGTACCACATTAAAAGATGAGCCGGGCAACATACCTAATGACAAGAGTTTTTGCCGCCAGGCCGGGCTTATTTGCTGTGAGAAGCCGGTAATTTTCCACACGCTGTCAGGAGAGAAATGCATAGTGCCTACTTATTTTTGCTGCGAGCCGATGTTTGCCATACGCCATCACGACGCACCGTGAGCCAGTGAAGAGTAAAGAATAACCAACGAGAACAATGATAATGAGAATAGTTTTTATCATCAATAATAAAAATGCGTCAGAACGGGAGAGGAAATAAAAATTCGATTTTGTTTTGACGTAGCTCAAAAATGCGCTGGGTTCTGAATTTTGCGCAGTGCAGTAAAAGATTAACAGGAAATAAATAATTGTTATTTATATCGGGATCTTAATGTTTTATTAATGTTTGAAATGTAGAGCGGGCCGAAAGTCCGCTGATATAAATTCCGATCAATAAATACAATAGCAGTAAATTGATTAATAATTTTGAATATCAATCGCCAACAAAAATAAGAAGTTAATAAATCTCTGTGAGTAATAGCGCTGAGACAATTGCGTTTTTTCGACGGTGGTGCACAAAAAATAACCCCTCTCCCGCAAGAGAGGGGACAGGATTAGCGTTTTTTACCCATCGCCGCCGCCAGCGCATCCATCATTGCGCTGTTGCCGCCGGGCTGAGGGCTGCGATCCCGTGGCGATTTCGCCGGACGCGCGCTGTTCCGGTTACCGGCATCGCGACTACCGCCATTACCACTGCCGCGACGGCTGTTGCTGTCGCCCGGTTGTTCGTCCAGACGCATGGTTAATGCGATACGTTTACGCGGCAGATCGACTTCCAGCACTTTCACCTTCACGATATCGCCCGCTTTCACCACCGTATGCGGATCTTCAACGAACTTATCCGCCAGCGAGGAGATATGCACCAGCCCGTCCTGATGCACGCCGATATCAACGAACGCACCAAAGTTGGTGACGTTGGTCACTGCGCCTTCCAGCACCATGCCCGGCAACAGATCGTTCATGGTTTCGATGCCTTCGGCGAAGGTCGCGGTTTTGAACTCCGGACGCGGATCGCGGCCCGGTTTCTCCAGCTCTTTGATGATGTCGGTGACGGTCGGCACGCCGAACTGCTCGTCGGTAAACTCGGACGGTTTCAGCTTACGTAACTCGGCGCTGTTGCCCATCAGATCGCGCAGGGACTGTGCGGTTGCCGCCAGAATTCGCTCGACCACCGGATAGGTTTCCGGGTGAACGGTGGAAGCATCCAGCGGGTTATCGCCGTGGTTAATACGCAGGAAGCCCGCGCACTGTTCAAAGGCTTTCGGCCCAAGGCGGCTCACTTTTAGCAGTTGCTGACGGTTCTGGAACTGACCGTTTTCATCACGCCAGGAGACGATATTTTGCGCCATCATGCGGGTTAAACCGGCCACGCGCGTCAGCAGCGGTACCGAGGCGGTATTCAGATCAACGCCGACGGCGTTTACGCAGTCTTCAACCACCGCATCCAGTTTACGCGCCAGCTGTGTCTGGCTTACGTCATGCTGATACTGGCCAACGCCGATTGATTTCGGGTCGATTTTCACCAGTTCCGCCAGTGGATCCTGTAAACGGCGGGCGATAGACACCGCGCCGCGCAGAGAAACATCGAGATCCGGGAACTCCAGCGCCGCCAGCTCGGAAGCGGAGTAGACTGATGCGCCCGCTTCGCTGACAATCACTTTTTGCGCGGTCACTTTCGGGAACTGTTTCTGCACATCGAGGTAGAAACGCTCGGTCTCGCGCGATGCCGTACCGTTACCGATCGCCACCAGTTCGACGTTGTGTTTCTCGCACAGCGCCGCCACGGCAACCGCCGCTTTCGCGGCCTGCCCGGTGTGCGGGTAAATCGTGTCGGTGGCGACCAGTTTGCCGGTGGCATCCACCACCGCCACTTTTACGCCGGTACGCAGGCCCGGATCGAGCCCCATTGTTGCGCGCAGCCCGGCCGGTGCGGCCATCAGCAGATCGTGCAGGTTACGGGCGAAGACGTTAATCGCTTCATCTTCCGCGCGTTCGCGCACGGTACCCATTAATTCCGTTTCAAGGTGCATCAGGACTTTAATGCGCCACGTCCAGCTCACGACGCTACGGCGCCAGCTGTCTGCCGGGGCGTTATTCAGGCGCAGGCCGAGATGGTCAATAATAATCTGCTCGCAGTGGCTCTCTTTTGGCGGCTCGTCAAACTGCGGATCGGCATTCAGCGCCAGTTGCAGCACGCCCTCATTACGTCCGCGGAACATCGCCAGCGCGCGGTGCGAAGGAACGGTAGAAACCGATTCGTGATGATCGAAATAGTCGCGGAATTTCGCGCCTTCTTCCTCTTTGCCGCTAACCACCGTCGCCACGAGATGGGCGTTTTTCCACAGATAGTCACGGACTTTCGCCAGCAGGGACGCATCCTCAGCGAAGCGCTCCATCAGGATATAACGCGCGCCATCCAGCGCCGCTTTGCTGTCGGCAACACCTTTATCCGCATCCACAAACGTGACGGCCAGCGTTTCCGGATCCTGCGACGGGTCATTCCACAATTGATCTGCCAGCGGTTCGAGACCGGCTTCAATCGCGATTTGCCCGCGTGTGCGACGCTTCGGTTTGTAAGGCAGATAGAGGTCTTCGAGTTCGGTTTTGCTCAGCGTACCGTTGATGGCTTTTGCCAGTTCATCGCTGAGTTTTCCCTGCTCGCCAATCGATTTCAGGATTGCCTGGCGGCGCTCTTCCAGCTCGCGCAGGTAACCAAGGCGGGTTTCGAGCTGACGCAATTGCGTGTCGTCCAGACCGCCGGTGACCTCTTTACGGTAGCGCGCGATAAACGGCACGGTATTCCCTTCATCAAGCAGGCGAACGGCGGATTCCACCTGTTCGGTTCGTGCCTGAAGTTCACCCGCAATAATGCGGCAGAGCGAATCATTCATCATTTCTTTCATCATCTTCTGAACAAAATCAGCGGATAGTTATACGGACTGGCACTGTAAAATGCCAGCCGCCGGGGTGGTTCCTGGATTGTTCTGTGGCGGTTATTTCACATATTCGATTTCATTGACGTACCAGGTGGCTTCGCCGCCCGGTGTTTGTACGACCGCCACATCGCCAGCTTCTTTTTTCAGCAGGGCGCGGGCCATCGGCGAATCGATAGAGATGTAATCCTTGCGGCCAAAGATCTCATCGTAGCCGACGATGCGAAAGCGCAGCGTATCGCCGTCATCGTTTTCGATCTCCACCCATGCGCCAAAGAAGACTTTGCCTTCCTGTTGCGGTGAATAATCAACGATTTTCAGGTTTTCCAGACATTTCGTCAGATAACGCACCCGGCGGTCTATTTCGCGCAGGCGTTTTTTGTTGTACTGATAATCAGCGTTTTCGCTGCGATCGCCCAGGCTTGCTGCCCAGGTCACTTTTTTCGTGACTTCCGGGCGCTCCTGACGCCAGAGAAAATCGAGTTCCTGCTTCAGTTTGTCATAACCTTCGCGGGTGATCAGGGGCGTTTTCATACTTCGGCCTTCTCTTTTGTGACACGCTTTGATGTACAGACTTTACAAACGGTATTGCGTAAAGTGCGGATTAATCATGTTTTATGTGATGTTGAATGCATATAACTTGCTGTTAAATATGCTTTGTAACAATTTCGACTAGAATTTATACCAGATTTTGCTGGTCGTTAACGCGCACTTTTTTAGAATACGGGAACAGAATTTTCAGAACCTTTGGGAGTATAAACAATGCAAGAGAATTATAAGATTCTGGTAGTGGATGACGACATGCGTCTGCGCGCATTACTTGAGCGTTACCTTACCGAGCAGGGCTTCCAGGTTCGTAGCGTGGCTAACGCCGAACAAATGGATCGGTTGTTAACCCGTGAATCTTTCCACCTGATGGTGCTGGATCTGATGCTGCCGGGCGAAGATGGTCTCTCCATCTGTCGTCGCCTGCGTAGCCAGAGCAACCCGATGCCGATCATTATGGTGACGGCAAAAGGGGAAGAAGTGGACCGTATTGTTGGCCTGGAAATCGGCGCCGACGACTATATTCCGAAACCGTTTAACCCACGTGAACTGCTGGCGCGTATCCGCGCGGTACTGCGTCGTCAGGCGAATGAACTGCCGGGCGCGCCGTCGCAGGAAGAAGCGGTCATTGCGTTTGGTAAGTTCAAACTGAACCTCGGCACGCGCGAGATGTTCCGTGAAGATGAGCCGATGCCGTTAACCAGCGGTGAGTTTGCCGTGCTGAAAGCACTGGTTAGCCACCCGCGCGAGCCGCTCTCCCGCGACAAGCTGATGAATCTGGCGCGCGGTCGCGAGTATTCAGCGATGGAACGTTCCATCGACGTGCAGATCTCCCGTCTGCGCCGCATGGTGGAAGAAGATCCGGCGCATCCGCGCTATATCCAGACCGTTTGGGGCCTGGGCTACGTGTTTGTGCCGGACGGTTCTAAAGCATGATGCGAGTGCGCTTCTCGCCGCGAAGTTCATTTGCCCGAACGCTGTTGCTTATCGTCACCTTGCTGTTCGTCAGCCTGGTGACGACATACCTTGTGGTGCTGAATTTCGCCATTTTGCCCAGCCTCCAGCAGTTTAATAAGGTGCTCGCTTACGAAGTTCGTATGCTGATGACCGACAAACTGCAACTGGAGGATGGGACGCAACTGGTGGTGCCACCCGCGTTTCGTCGTGAAATTTACCGCGAACTGGGCATTTCTCTCTATTCCAATGAAGCGGCGGAAGACGCGGGTCTGCGCTGGGCGCAGCACTATGAATTCTTAAGTCAGCAGATGGCGCAGCAGCTCGGCGGCCCGACCGAAGTGCGCGTTGAGGTGAACAAAAGCTCTCCGGTGGTGTGGCTGAAAACCTGGCTGTCGCCCAATATCTGGGTGCGTGTGCCGCTGACGGAAATCCACCAGGGCGATTTTTCGCCGCTGTTCCGCTACACGCTGGCGATTATGCTGTTGGCGATAGGCGGCGCCTGGCTCTTTATTCGTATTCAGAACCGACCGCTGGTTGACCTTGAACACGCGGCGCTGAAGGTTGGGCGAGGGCATATTCCGCCGCCGCTGCGTGAGTACGGCGCGTCAGAAGTTCGTTCCGTCACCCGCGCTTTCAACCAGATGGCCGCCGGGGTGAAACAATTGGCGGATGATCGCACGCTGCTGATGGCTGGGGTGAGCCACGATTTACGCACGCCGCTGACGCGTATCCGTCTGGCGACGGAGATGATGGCGGAAGAAGATGGTTATCTCTCTGAATCGATTAATAAAGATATCGAAGAGTGTAACGCGATCATCGAGCAGTTTATCGATTACCTGCGTACCGGCCAGGAGATGCCAATGGAAGTGGCGGATCTGAATGCCGTGCTGGGCGAGGTCATCGCCGCCGAAAGCGGTTACGAACGTGAGATCGAAACCGGTCTGAACGACAGCGAGATCTTTGTACGCATGCATCCGCTCTCCATTAAGCGCGCAGTCGCCAATATGGTGGTGAATGCGGCGCGCTACGGTAACGGCTGGATCAAGGTCAGCAGCGGTACTGAACTGAATCGCGCCTGGTTCCAGGTTGAGGATGACGGGCCGGGGATTAAACCTGAACAGCGTGAACATCTGTTCCAGCCGTTTGTTCGCGGCGACAGCGCGCGTAGCACCAGCGGCACCGGTTTAGGGCTGGCTATCGTGCAGCGAATTATCGATAACCATAACGGCCTGCTGGAGTTAGGCACCAGCGAGCGCGGCGGATTGTCGATTCGCGCCTGGCTGCCAATTCCGGTTGTTCGCCTGAGCGGACCCACCAAAGAAGCATAAAAAAACCCGCCGGATGGCGGGTTTTGTTTCGCTTGCGTAGCCGAATTACAGCTTCGGTCCGGCGCTAACCAGCGCCGCTCCGGCTGCGGTATCGGTATATTTATCAAAGTTCTCAATAAACAGTTTCGCCAGTTGCGTCGCTTTCTCCTGCCACTGTTCCGGCGATGCGTACGTATTGCGCGGGTCGAGAATGCGTGAATCAACGCCATGTAACGACGTCGGCACCGCCAGGTTGAACATCGGCAGGGTGAGGGTTTCCGCATCGTCCAGCGAACCATCCAGAATCGCGTCGATAATCGCCCGCGTATCTTTGATGGAGATGCGTTTGCCGGTTCCGTTCCAGCCCGTGTTCACCAGATACGCCTGCGCACCGGCAGCCTGCATCCGTTTCACCAGCACTTCGGCATACTGCGTTGGGTGCAGCGACAGGAATGCTGCGCCGAAGCAGGCGGAGAAGGTTGGCGTCGGTTCGTTCACGCCGCGCTCTGTTCCGGCCAGTTTAGCGGTAAAGCCAGAGAGAAAATGGTACTGCGTCTGGCTGGCCGTCAGGCGGGAAACCGGCGGTAATACGCCGAACGCGTCAGCGGTCAGGAAGATCACTCGCGTGGCGTGACCGGCTTTCGACACGGGTTTGACGATGTTGTGAATATGGTAAATCGGATACGACACGCGGGTATTTTCCGTTTTCGACGCATCATCAAAATCGATGCTGCCGTCGTCGCGGACGCTGACGTTTTCCAGCAGCGCATCGCGGCGGATGGCGTGGAAAATATCCGGTTCAGCCTCTTCCGAAAGCCGGATGGTTTTGGCGTAGCAGCCGCCTTCAAAGTTAAAGACGCCATCGTCATCCCAGCCGTGCTCGTCATCGCCGATCAGACGACGTTTCGGATCGGTGGACAACGTCGTTTTGCCGGTGCCGGAAAGGCCGAAAAAGACCGCAACGTCGCCTTTCTCGCCGACGTTAGCAGAACAGTGCATCGAGGCGATCCCCTTTAACGGCAGCAGGTAGTTCATGATCGAGAACATCCCTTTTTTCATTTCGCCGCCGTACCAGGTTCCGCCGATCAACTGGATGCGTTCGGTCAGGTTAAAGGCAACGAAATTCTCCGAATTGAGGCCCTGTTCCTGCCACTGTGGATTGGTGCATTTCGCCCCGTTCATCACGATAAAGTCGGGTTTGAAGCCTGCCAGCTCCTCATCCGTTGGGCGAATAAACATGTTTTTGACGAAGTGCGCCTGCCAGGCGACCTCGGTGATAAACCTGACTGAAAGACGGCTGTCCGGGTTCGCGCCGCAAAACGCATCAATAATAAACAGACGCTTGCCGGAGAGTTGCTCCGTCACAAGGCCTTTTAAATGCTTCCAGACTTCCGGCGAGAGCGGTTTGTTGTCGTTCTTGCCTTTGCCTTTATCGGCCCACCACACGGTGTCGCGGGTGGTTTCATCACGGACAATGTACTTATCTTTTGGCGAACGGCCGGTAAAAATACCGGTGTCGACGGCGACAGCACCAGAATTCGTCAGCACACCACGCTCATATCCTTCCAGGTCTGGACGGAGCTCTTCCTGATACAGCGTATCGTAATCGGGGTTGTAGACGACATCCTGAACATCGTTGATACCATAAGCCTTGAGATCTTGCGGGGTTAAGCTCTTAACGCGCATGTCACTACTCCTTAGCCAATTGTACTGCCTGAAATTGTAGGGTTGTTTATCGCCGCTTACCCGGACGATGTTCATAGATTTTCGAATCCCGATAAAGCTGACTTCTGCAAAACGCTGTTATTTGCGTCACTTAGCGAGATGTATTGTGGCAAAAACAGTGACAATAATCGGGAAAATGTTCCCAAAAGGCTATAAGCCGATATTTTTAACCGTCACTTTGTGACTGTAATCGCTTTCATGAAAGAAAATTACGTAAGGATTACATTTGAGATTTTAGCGGAAACGTGACGTGTAATGCAAAAAATGCCGCTCGAAAGCGGCATGAGGGAAGGGAATTAATGAACCTGCGGGTCGGCCGGGGAGGCATTATTGCGGATCTCCGCAATATCCATCGCGTTAAACAGATAGTGATTGCCGCAGTAATCGCAGTGCATGTCGATTTCACCTTCTTCGGCAATAATGCTGTCCACTTCTTCATCCGGCAGCGTTTTCAGCGCCCCAGCGCAGCGCTCGCGCGAGCAGGTGCATTTAAATTCAACGTCCTGCGGATCGTACAGCGTGACCTCTTCTTCATGGTACAGACGCCATAACACATCTTCTGCCGCCAGGGAGAACAGCTCTTCCGCTTTTACCGTTTCGGTCAGGACCGCCAGGTGTTCGAAATCGTTGGCCTGGGTTTCCTGCGCGGGCAGCACCTGCAGCAGCATACCGCCAGCCGCCGGTTGGCCATCCACTTCACCCGTGCGGATGAACAGGCGGGTCGGCAACTGTTCTGAACGCATAAAGTAATCTTCCAGGCACGCCGCCAGCGTATCGCCTTCGAGACCTACCACGCCCTGATAACGCTCGCCCTCTTCCGGCGTAATGGTGATCACCAGATAGCCGTTACCCACCAGCGTTTTCAGATCGGCATCGGCCGGGACGTCGCCCTGCACGCGAGCAACGCCACGCATTTGCTGGCGGTTGTTGCCGTTGATCACCGCAAGATTCATCGGGCCGTCGCCCTGCAACTGCACGGTAATATCGCCAGCAAATTTCAGGGTGGCGGTCAGCAGGCTGGTCGCAACCAACAATTCACCGAGCAGCGTTTTTACCGGCAGCGGATAGTTATGGTTTTCCAGCACCTGCTTCCAGGTGTTGGAAACAGTCACCAGTTCGCCGCGCACGGCATAATTTTCAAACAGATAGCGGTGTAATTGGTCTTGATTGGCCATGATTATCTCTCTTGCAGGTGCGCGTTACTCGCTGCCACCAGATTTAAATTTCAGCAGATCGCGGCGCTCTTTTTTGTCCGGTCGGCGATCGGGGTGCGGCATTGTAAGCGCGTTCAGCTTACGCGCCAGCGCCATTTTTTCACGTTTCTCAATACTTTCAGCCGTCTCTTCATACAGCTCAACGGCTTCGGTTGCCGGACGGCGCTGATCCGTAATGCCTTTGACGACGACAGTGCGCTCGTCGTTTCCCTGGCGCAGCGTGAGCGTGGCATTCAGCTCGACGATTTTACTCGGCTTGCTGCGCTGACCGTTGTAATGCACTTTGCCGCCTTCAATCATCTCGCGGGCGAGGGCGCGAGTTTTATAAAAACGCGCCACCCACAGCCACTTATCCAGACGGACTTCTTGCGCGGGCTGCTGTTTCATCACATCTCCTTGAGAAGTGAGGGGATCAGATAACGGTAGTCATTGGTGCCAGGGTGGCGCAGATAGCGTTTATCTGCCAGCCCTGAATCCGGGTTCGTCACGCCAAGGCAGTAACGAATGCCAAAGGTTGCTGCCGCATCGAGAATCGGTTCGCTGTCGTCGATAAACAGCGTCCGTTCGGCGCATAGCCCGGTCTCTTCCGCTACGGCCTGCCACAGGCGCTGATCCTCTTTCGGATAACCAAATGTATGGGTGGAAAGTAATAAATCAAGGTGCGAAGCCAGACCCGTATGCTCAAGCTTGACGGCAAGATTGTGCGGGTGCGCATTGGTCAGCAGAATACGGCGCTTACCGCTTTTTTTCAGCGCATCCAGAAAAGGCACCGTATCTTCGCGCAGCACTGCGCGCGGCCCTTGCTGTGTCGTCATCGCACAAATATCCAGCCCGAGACGTTCGCTCCAGTAATCCAGACAGTACCAGTTTAGCGTATGCTGCACCGCGTGATACTCCTGGCGAAGAACGTTCAGCGCTTCCTCTGGCGTTAGCCCCTGTTGAGCGGCGAAGGTTTCTGGCACCAGTTTTTGCCAGAAAAAGTTATCAAACGCCAGATCAAGCAAAGTGCCGTCCATATCCAGCAGAACGGTATCAACGTCCTGCCATGCAATATCAAGGTGCATTAAAACTCCAGCCAGGGGAAAACGTGCGCGACAGATTAACACAGCTCACGTTGCGGGTGGTTATCAGGTAAGGCTGTCCTGTGTAGGAAGCAGATGCGGGTTCAGGCAGCTTTCGTAATACTGCGTAATCTCTTCGAGGCGCGTACGGTTACGTTGGTAACGACGCAGCGCCAGCACGCTGTTATAGAGGCTGCAAACGACCATGGCAAACAGCAGCAGCGTTGTTCCGGCGTAGCGCCACAAGCCCGTAGCATCCGGCATGCGGTGCAGGCTAATGTGCCGCGTACCGTTGGCATCGGTATAGATGTTGGTAATGATCCCTTCAGCGTGGAACGGCGTCTGCATCAGCATCTGCGCCAGCCGTTGAAATTCGGTCCACTGCTCTTGTGCCGGGTAGTCATACAGCGCGATTGGCGGCCACGGCTGATCCACCAGTTCGTTACCCTCTTCGCTAATAATCAGAAACCCGCCCGGCGCCGGGCTATTCAGCGCCTGTGCGGCACGGGTTGTCTCGCGCAGGATAAAGGGCGCGGTTGAGGTGGTCACCAGATTATCCAGCGATTCGGCGCTCACCGGGCGCAGCAACACGTTAACACCGGTTAGCTTGCCATCGCTGGCGCGTTTGGTCAGCGCATCCCAGTCTTTACTGTTTCCGAGGTTTACCAGTGCATTTTTTAACCTCAAACAATCGTCTTCTGCTGAGCATAAATCTTTTGTTTTCAGTACGATATCGGCAAAATCATCCAGCAAGACCATGCCAGACTTCTGAATAGCTGAGCGTAGTACCGGGCTAACGCGTGAATCATCTTCGGCTGTCGGATGTAGCTGACGGCTCACCGCTTGCGCAAGCGCAGTGGCCCTGGTCACGGTATCCGATTCCGGCAAAGGCAGCGGGGGGGCGTTATTCCAGATAATCTGCGAGCAGTCGAACGGTGTAAATGGCGATATCTGGCGCGATGACCAGTTTTGCGTGTGGATGTTGCACATTCCTGTACCGCTGATCCGTAGCGTATCGCCGATGCGCAACCCGGCGGATTCAAGCTGATTAACGCTACTGGCTTCGATAGTTTGCGCGCCTTTAATCCACGAAACGGTGAATTTGATCGGCATGTCCAGCGGCATCCAAATCAGCAGCATCGCTACCACCACCAGCGAACCGGTGGCGATCACCGCGCTGCGCACCCAGTGCTGCAACGGGAAATTTTTCACTTCGTCATGCAGGGACAAAAAGCGTCCCTGGCGAACAACGTGGCGATCCAGATAAATATCGATATCCGTTTGCTGACCGAGATCGCGGGTGATAAAGGGCTGCCAGTGGCGGGGATAAATCAAATCGATAATCCCCAGAGAGATGTTATTCATCTGCTCCTGATTGTTTTCACCAAACAGCCCCCAGCGCTTTGGCGTACCGCGCAGACAATGAATTTCGCGCAGCGTGTTTTTCGCCGGCGGCGCATACAGCCCCCACATGCCCGCAGCGAACAGCATCACGGCGCCGCCCGCCAGCCACGGAACGAAAACCCCCGGCGCCGCCAGACAGAAGAAAAAGAGTAAAAAAGAGGCGCAGATCAACAACGCTTCACGCATACCATCCGGGCGGCTTAACGCGTACTCTTCCGGCGTTTCGCGGCGAATATTCAGCAGCTCGATCTGTTCTGTCTCTTCGCCACGAATAGCGGAGCGTGCGGAAGAGACACGCTCCAACTCGCCGCTGCGCTCTTCCTGCATATATTCGCTAAGCGTATGGCCGTTTAACGAAATGATCAGCGGCATGGAATCGGTGCGGATCAGCTCAACATTGTTCTCATCGGTAATGTATTGCTCCCAGGAGGGCGGCAGATGCACTTCGACAGAATCGAGATAGTAGCGCCATTTATTGGGAGCATCGGTGGTGATGCCATAACGCGTGATCGAGTGCGCGACAAACAGGACGGTATTGCTGTGAGCATTGAGTTTGATGGAGACCGGCGCAGCCGTAGCGCCCGTTGGGCCTGGCGTATTTTGTATACGGGAAAGCGTGTCCAGATAGCGCTCAACAGCATCGCGCTCCTCTGGCAAGAGTTTACGGCTTGTCGCGCCGGTAAATGCCTGTAAATGAGGCAACCTGTACCGGCGTTGAGACCTGAACCTGAAAATCCATCCAGCGAGGAATGCGCAGGCCAGCATAGCAGCGAAAAAAATCAAAATGGTGCTCATGCTTTCCCCATCTTACTTTTTCTAACAGGTGTAGTCAGTTGCACCCTTCCTGTAAACATTTAATGTGGCTGGCCGCTGTAAGCAAGAAATTACTTGAGAATTTTTAAGCGCATACCATTGCGAGAAAGAATAGCAAAACCACCCAAGCGGGAATATCAGCAAATTCTTAGTTTTAAATCAACCTATTGACTTTTTGGATAAATTGGGGTTGCTTTCGGGGAGGTTACAAGAATGTAAATTAGCGGCGATTGACATTGCCGAAACAGTGCGTAGTGTCGCACAATAACGTAAGTTTCTCTGCAAAGACCGATAATAATGAGCAAATCATTGCAAAAACCCACCATTCTTAACGTAGAAACGGTCGCCTCTTCACGACTTTTTAACGTTGAAAGCGTGGATCTGGAGTTCAGCAACGGTGTGCGCCGTGTTTACGAGCGCATGCGTCCTTCTATGCACGAAGCAGTAATGATTGTGCCGATTGTGGACGAGCACCTGATTCTGATCCGCGAATACGCCGTTGGAACCGAATCTTACGAGCTGGGGTTTTCCAAAGGGCTTATCGATCCCGGTGAGAGTATATACGAAGCGGCGAACCGTGAGTTAAAAGAAGAAGTAGGATTTGGCGCAAAAGAGCTTACTTTCCTGAAAAAACTCAGTATGGCCCCCTCCTATTTCTCCAGCAAGATGAACATTATCGTGGCGGAAGACCTTTATCCGGAGTCGCTGCCGGGCGATGAACCGGAGCCGCTACCGCAGGTGCGCTGGCCGCTGAAGCACTTAATGGATTTGCTGGAAGACCCGGATTTCAATGAAGCCCGCAATGTCAGCGCGCTGTTTTTAGTGCGTGAATGGCTAAAAGGGCAGGGCCGGCTCTGACCGCACAAAATCATAAATAAAAAGGGCGCCACAGCGCCCTTTTTGCTTTCCTGGGTTCACGCGCTATCAGAACAGCTCGTGCGTTTCCCCGTTATCAATGATCGTCGTGCCCACTTCATGTACTGCTTGCTGCGTCGGCTGAGTTCCTTCTATGAAGTACTCCTGACGGCTGCTGCCACCACTGGCCAACTGCCCGGTGCTACGGTCGATGTTGACGGTGACCACGCCTGGCGGCGGCGTTAACGGATCTTCCGGCACACCGTCCAGCACCGCTTTCATGTAAGCATCCCAGGCTGGCTGGGCGCTTTTCGCACCGCCTTCGTAACCGGAAATCTGATCTTTGATCGCGCCGGAAGCAGTGGTTCGCCCCAGATCGCGACGATGATCGTCAAAACCGATCCACACGGAAGTGACAACGCCCGGACCATAACCGGAGAACCAGGCATCTTTCGAGCTGTTGGTGGTGCCGGTTTTACCGCCGATATCGTTACGCTTGAGATCGCGTCCCGCGCGCCAGCCCGTACCCTGCCAGCCAGGTTCGCCAAAGATATTGCTGTTCAGCGCGCTTTTAATCAGGAACGACAGCGGCGTACTAATTACATGCGGCGCATACTCTTCGCCGCCGCTGCGCTGAACCAGCGCCTGGTTTGCCTGCTCCAGTTGTGGCTGCGGCACCGAACTGTTTTGCTGCTCCAGTGACGTGGCGACATTTTCCATATCTTTGTTTTCCAGCACATTAGATTTCGGCGTTTCGCCGTAAATCACCGGAATGTCGCAATCGGCGCAGGCCACTTTCGGGCGCGCTTCAAATAGCACATTGCCCTGATCGTTTTCGATTTTGGTGATGTAGTACGGATCGACCAGGAACCCACCGTTCGCCATCACCGAATAGCCTCTTGCCACCTGCATCGGCGTAAATGAGGCTGAGCCCAGCGCCAGTGATTCGGTATGCACAATGTTTTGTGCCGGGAAACCGAAGCGCTGCAAATACTCTGCGGCATAATCGACGCCCATTGCACGCATCGCACGTACCATCACTACGTTCTTCGATTGCCCCAGCCCCTGGCGCAGACGGATTGGACCGGCATATTCATCCGGCGAGTTCTTTGGCCGCCAGTCGGAACCTGCACCCACATCCCAGCGGGAAATCGGGGCATCGTTGAGAATACTTGCCAGCGTCAGGCCTTTATCCATCGCCGCTGTGTACAGGAACGGCTTGATGTTCGAACCCACCTGGCGCAGCGCCTGAGTTGCACGGTTAAACTTGCTCTGGTTAAAGTCAAAGCCGCCAACCAGCGCCAGTACCGCGCCATTATGCGGATTGATAGAGACCAGCGCAGAGTTCACATCCGGCACTTGCGCCAGCCACCAGGCGTTATCGACCTGGCGCACCCAAATCTGTTGCCCGGCCTGTACGGCATCCGTCACTTTACGTGGCGTGGCGCCTTGCTGCGTATCTGAGCGGTAAGGGCGAGCCCAACGGATGCCGTCCATGCGCAATGAAACCGAGGTGCCATCAGCCATCATCGCCACGGCTTCTTGCGGATTTGCGCTGGTGACGACCGCCGGAGAGAGCGGCCCGTACGTCGGCAGCGTTTTCAGCGAGTCAGTGATTTTTTTACTGTCCCATGCGGCTTCACCGATCTTCCACAACACATTCGACGGACCGCGATAGCCGTGGCGCATGTCGTAATCCATCACATTATTGCGTACGGCAGCCTGCGCAGCCTGCTGCACTTTACGTGTAATGGTGGTGTAAACGCGGTAGCCATCCTCATAGGCTTTGTCGCCATAACGGGCGACCATATCCTGACGCACCATCTCGGAAAGATAAGGAGCGGAGAAGGCGATTTCCGGCGCATGGTAGTTTGCGTCTATCGCCTCGCTGCGCGCCTGGTCGGCTTGCTGCTCGGTGATATAGCCTTCACTTTCCATACGCGCCAGCACAACGTTACGACGTGCGGTTGCCCGGTCAAGCGAATAGAGCGGGTTAAACGTAGATGGCGCTTTCGGTAAACCGGCAATCACCGCCATTTCACTTAGCGTCAGTTGATCGACCGACTTACCAAAATAGACCTGCGCCGCAGCGCCCACGCCATAAGCGCGATAACCGAGGTAGATTTTGTTGAGGTAAAGCTCAAGGATCTCGTCTTTGCTCAACAACTGCTCAATACGGATTGCCAGGAACACCTCTTTGATTTTACGCATCATGGTGCGTTCCGGGCTCAGGAAGAAGTTACGCGCTAACTGCTGCGTAATGGTACTGGCTCCCTGTGATGCATGGCCGGAGAAGAGCGCTACGCTGGCGGCACGGAAAATCCCCACTGGGTCAACACCGTGGTGCTCGTAAAAACGGCTATCTTCAGTCGCGATAAACGCTTTTACCAGTTCTGGCGGGATCTGGCTCAGGGTCAGCGGGATGCGGCGCTTTTCACCATACTGCGCGATCAATTCGCCATCTGCGCTGTACACCTGCATTGGAATCTGTAACCGGACGTCTTTGAGCGTCGCGACGTCGGGTAACTGTGGCTCAATATATTTGTACAGACCGTAAATCGAGCCTGCTCCCAGCAGAATGCAAAAGACTGCAAGGATGAATAAATACTTTACGAACTTCACTGGAGATTTCCCATTAAGAGTCATTTGGGCAGTTTATAAACAACCGCGCGGTAGTATAAAGGCAAGCCTGATTCATTGATATAGCGTCATCCCCGCAGACGATAAGGAGATCGTAACTTATGGCATTCAGGCACTGGCAAATTGGGCTGCATATTCAACAAGATGGAATCTTTATTGTGGCACTTGCCGCTGCACGTAGCGGTCAGGCTTTACGCCGCTGGTGGCATTTTCCTTTACCTGCCGGGACGATTGTTCAGGGGCGTATTAAAACACCCGAGCCGCTTCTTGCCGCGCTGCGTCCGTGGCGACAATCCTTACCGCAACGGCACTGTGTTCGACTGGCCTTTCCCGCCGGACAAACCCTGCAAAAAAAGCTGCCACGCCCGGCTATTGCACTGCGCGAAGAGGCGCTTAATCGCTGGGTATCGCAGGCTATGGCGCGCGAACTGGAAATGGCGGAAAACGAGCTCTGTTTTGACTTTACGGAAGATGAGCCGGGAAAAACCTATGGCGTGACCGCGGCGCAGAATAAAGACGTGGCGGTGCTGCTCGATATGGCGCAGGCCCTCTCGCTGCACCTCTCTTCTATTACGCCCGATGCCAGTGCGTTGCAGGCTTTACTGCCCTGGCTCGCGCCACCTGCCCGTTGCCTGGTGTGGTGCGACGAACGGCAATGGCTATGGGCAACAAAAGAGAGCTGGGGCCGGCGTGCGCAGGAGGACGCCGATAGCGCTGTTCAGTTAGCCAGTGTACTGGGGCTGCCTGCGGATGAAATTGTGCAGTGCAGCGATTTACCCGGCGGCTTTGATTGCTGGAGCGCAGTCCCTTCGCGTCAGCCGCCGTTGCCGGCAGCAGGCGATCGCTATGCTGTCGCTCTCGGGCTGGCCGTCGCCAGGGGATATTGATGGCTGGCGTGAATTTTCTGCCCTGGCGGCGATACCGGCGGCAACGCAGCGTGCGTCTCTGGGCGGGCGTTTTTATCGCCAGCCTCCTGCTGACAGGCGGTGTTGGCTTGCTTTGGCGAGCATCGGTAGCTGTCAATATTCACGGGCGGGTTCTCTGGCAGCAAGCCGATGCGGCGCTGCTGGCCTCGCTGACGGCGGGTGAAAAAACTTTGCTGGCGCGACAAGAGGCGTGGCGCAGGGAGCAGGTTCGCAGGCAGCGGCGGCAGGATACGCAGGTATGGCAGCCCCGCTTGCTTAGCCTGGCCGAAAATCTCCCGCAGAACGCCTGGCTGACGCAATTGCGCTGGCAGCAAAACCAATTGACGCTATCAGGTTTTGCCAGCTCGGTTCGGGCATTAGGTGTGCTTGAGCAGCAACTGCGCAGCATCGCGGGGTTTCAGTTACAAGAAACTGGCGCAATGGAGCGGGATGCGCAGGGGCGCTGGCAATTTCACTACCAGCTTAATAAGGAGAACAAGGATGTCCCTGAACGCTGATTTCTGGTTTGCATTATCGTCATGGCAACGTACAGCATGCTGGCTGCTCAGCGTTTTTTGCGGCCTGCTTTTGATGTGGTGGTTAGCCATTTCTCCGCTTAGTGCGGCGCAGGCGCAGTTGATCATTCAGCAAAGCGGTCAACAGGCCGCATTACAGGATCAGTGGCGCGCGCTCCGTGCGTTATTCCCGCCGACAGAAAGCGTGCCTTTACCCGCCGCGCAGCCTTTTAGCCCTCTGGATTTTCAAGAAACCAACAGGCAGCTCATCCGCTGGCAGCCAGGGAAAAACGGCGGGGAGCTGGTGCTGGAATCTCGCTGGGAAGCGGTGACGGAAACTTTTGCGCGCCTTGCCGGTTGCGGCATGCAGGTTCCGGCATTTTCGCTGGCTGCGGGCGCTGATTTATTACGTTTTACCCTGCAACTGGAGCATGACGATGATCGCTGAACGCGTGGTTTTTGCCTGTGCGTTATGCCTGTTGCTGAGCGGAATGCGCGACCCCTTCCAGCCGCCGCCGGATACCTGCCAGCTCGCCCAACTGAACCAATGGCAGTTTCGCGGCATGATTCAGGGCAAGCATGCGGTGGGCATATTGCGTGATGCCGGTGAACACTGGCATCGGGTCGCTGCTGGCGAATTGCTGCCAACGGGCTGGCGCGTTGTTTCTGTCACCGTGGATGAGCTGCACATTTCCACGGGTAAAGATTGCATCCCGGCGCAGTGGCGCTGGAAACGAGAAGGAACTCAGAATGAAAAAATGGATAACGGGCCTGGTGCTCTTCGCCCTGCCTTACGCCAGCACAGCGACAACGCAGCTCGTCACGTTGACCGTTGATGATGTGCCGGTTGTACAGGTGCTACAGACGCTGGCCGCGATTGAAAAGCAAAATCTGGTGATCCAGAAAGACGTCAGCGGCACGCTGTCGCTGCGCTTAACCGATGTTCCCTGGCGGCAGGCATTGCAAATCGTGGCGGAAAGCGCCGGGTTAACGCTCAGTCAGAAAGGGACAATCTGGCAGGTTCACTCCGCGTCGTGGCAGCAACAAAAACAGGCGGAACAGGATGCCCGGCAGGCCCGACAAAAACAGAATGCCCCGCTGCAAACGCGCAGCATCGTGTTGCGTTATGCGGAGGCAGAAGAACTGGCAAAAGCGGGAGGTAAACTGCTTAGCCCGCAAGGCGCGATAACCGTAGACTCGCGGCTTAATCGCTTGCTGATCCGGGATAATAAAGAGGGGCTGGCAACACTCGAAAAATGGGTGGCGCAAATGGATTTACCGGTCGAACAGGTTGAGCTGGCGGCGCATATTGTCACCATCAATGAAAAAAGCCTGCGCGAGCTGGGTGTGAAATGGGGGCTGGCGCAGAGCGCCGAAACAGCGCGGGGGCAGATAAACGCGTTATCTGCGGATCTCTCCGTTCCCGATGCCAGTACGCGCGTGGGGTTCAATATCGGCAGTATTAATGCCCGCTTGCTCGATCTGGAGCTTTCTGCGCTGGAGCAAAAGCAGCAGTTGGAGATTATCGCCAGTCCACGTCTGCTGGCTTCACACCGGCAGCCAGCCAGCATCAAACAGGGGAGCGAAATTCCTTATCAGGTTGCCAACGGCGAAAATAATACCTCGGTCGAATTTCGCGAGGCTGTGCTGGGGATGGAAGTGACGCCAACTGTGCTGCCTGATAAACGCGTTCGCCTGAAGTTGCGTATCAGTCAGAATATGCCTGGCCAGGTGTTGCAACAGTCAGGAGGCGAAGCCCTGGCGATTGATAAACAGGAAATTGAAACGCTGGTGGAGGTAAAAAGTGGCGACACGCTGGCGCTTGGCGGAATTTTTTCGCAAAAGCGCACCACGGATAAAAACCAAATTCCGGGGCTTGGGTCTCTGCCTGGTATTGGCCAGCTATTCCGTCAGGATGGGAAGGATAGCGAACGGCGAGAGCTGGTCGTATTTATTACCCCCAGGTTGGCTGCGGTACATTAAACCTGCCGTAATCCCCCTTTTTCTTCGGAACTTGGTCCAGGTGTTTGACGTGAGAGATGATTTAGCTTACAAGGAGTACCGATTTGAGCGTCAGTGGTCTCCGTCGTATAGCAAGCAGCGTGAAGGATAACGTGTTTATTCAGTTGCCAAACAAGCCGGAGTACTGAGATAATTTTCGATCTGACTCTCGCACTATCGCATATGAGGTTTCAGTTCATGTCCTGCTACGCTAGGTATCTGCGAAGCGGGTTTATCATCAACGAATAGTCTTAGTAGTACCGAAAAAATGGCAGAGAAACGCAATATCTTTCTGGTTGGGCCTATGGGTGCCGGCAAAAGCACTATTGGGCGTCAGTTAGCTCAACAACTCAATATGGAATTTTACGATTCTGATCAAGAGATTGAGAAACGAACCGGAGCTGATGTGGGCTGGGTCTTCGATGTTGAAGGTGAAGAAGGCTTCCGCGATCGCGAAGAAAAAATCATCAATGAGCTGACGGAAAAACAGGGCATCGTTCTGGCGACTGGCGGTGGTTCTGTGAAATCTCGCGAAACCCGTAATCGTCTCTCCGCCCGTGGCGTAGTGGTGTATCTGGAAACCACTATCGAAAAGCAATTGGCTCGCACTCAACGTGATAAAAAACGCCCGCTTTTGCAAGTGGACGCGCCACCGCGTGAAGTACTGGAAGCACTGGCTGACGAACGCAATCCTCTGTACGAAGAGATTGCAGACGTGACCATTCGCACCGATGACCAGAGCGCTAAAGTGGTCGCAAACCAGATTATCCATATGCTGGAAAGCAACTAATTCTGGCTTAATACACAGGCCTGCGGGTTTAAGCAACTAAGGTGGATGTCGCGTCATGGAGAGGATCACAGTCACTCTCGGGGAACGTAGTTACCCCATCACCATCGCGGCTGGTTTGTTTAACGATCCAGCTTCCTTCTCGCCCCTGAAGTCTGGTGATCAGGTGATGCTGGTCACTAATGAAACACTGGCTCCGCTCTATCTTGATAAGGTTCGCCACGTTCTTGAACAGGCTGGTGTGAAGGTCGATAGCGTGATTCTTCCCGACGGCGAGCAATACAAAAGCCTGGCGGTGATGGATACCGTATTTACTGCTTTGTTGCAAAAACCACACGGGCGTGACACGACGCTGGTTGCCCTGGGCGGCGGCGTAATCGGTGATTTAACCGGTTTTGCAGCGGCCAGCTATCAGCGCGGCGTACGCTTTATTCAGGTTCCAACCACGCTTCTGTCTCAGGTTGATTCCTCCGTTGGCGGTAAAACAGCGGTAAACCATCCCCTTGGCAAAAACATGATCGGCGCGTTTTACCAGCCAGCGTCTGTCGTTGTTGACCTTAATTGCCTCGCAACCCTTCCCGCCCGTGAGCTCTCCTCCGGTCTCGCGGAAGTGATCAAATACGGCATTATTCTTGACGGTGAGTTCTTTGACTGGCTGGAACAGAATATGGATGCGCTTTTGCGTCTCGACGGCCCGGCGATGGCATACTGCATCCGGCGTTGTTGTGAGCTGAAAGCCGAAGTTGTCGCTGCCGATGAGCGGGAAACCGGCTTACGTGCTTTACTGAATCTGGGGCATACCTTCGGCCATGCTATCGAAGCAGAAATGGGCTACGGTAACTGGCTGCACGGCGAAGCTGTCGCGGCTGGCATGGTGATGGCGGCACATGCTTCTGAGCGTCTTGGCCAGTTCAGCAAAGCAGACACGCAGCGTATCAAAACGCTGCTCAAACGTGCAGGCCTGCCAGTTCAGGGGCCGCATGAAATGGCGGCGGAAGCCTATCTGCCACATATGATGCGCGATAAAAAAGTGCTGGCGGGGGAAATGCGCTTAGTGCTCCCGTTAGCCATAGGGAAGAGCGAAGTGCGCGGCGGAGTGTCGCACGACGTAGTACTTGGCGCTATTGCTGATTGCCAGCAGGCGTAACTATTAGAAAGGTCTGGTCACCTGTTGCGTGACGTTTAACTTCGGGCGCTATGCATGTCGTGGCATACGCCTTTGTGTGGGGTGTTAAATGGATGAATACAAACCAGAAGACGAGCTGAAAACCGATCCCAGCGATCGTCGTACTGGTCGTTCTCGTCAATCTTCCGATCGTGTCGATGAACCGCAGATCAATTTCGATGATATTGATCTCGATGCCGACGACCGCCGTCCTTCGCGTACCCGCCGGGCGCGTGATGAGCGCGAAGAAGAGGGCTACGACGAAGAAGAAGATGCTCTGGACGAAGAGCGTGAAGAACGTCGTCCGCGCAAGCGTAAGAAAGCGGCTGCCGCGAAACCTGCTTCACGCCAGTACATGATGATGGGCATTGGCGTTCTGGTGCTACTGTTGCTCATTATCGGTATCGGTTCTGCGTTGAAATCCCCTGCGCCCTCCACGGCCAATGAACAGAATGCTCCGGCAGAGAAGAATATCGATCTCTCCGGTAACAATAGTGCGGACAGCTCTGCCGCCGCGAACCAGGCGAATAACGCACAGCCCGCTGCCGGTACATCACCTGCCCAGCAACCTGCTGGCAATGCGCCAGCGCCGCAGGATGTCACCTTACCGCCGATCTCCTCGACGCCATCTCAGGGTGAATCGCCTGCAACGCCTGCGGGTCAGCAGCGTGTGGAAGTTCAGGGCGATCTGAACACCGCGCTGTCGCAGCCGCAAAACCAGTCGCAGATTGACAATGCGGTAAGCTCCACGTTGCCAACAGAACCTGCAACGGTGGCGCCGGTGCATAACGGCAACGCGCGGCAGACGACAGAAAGTCATTCGGCGGCAACGCGTCCTGAGCGTAAACAGATGGTGATTGAGCCGAAACCGGTCGTTAAAGCGCCGGTCGCGAAAGCCGAGTCAAAACCGGTTGCCCAGCCGCCAAAACGCACTGAAACTGCGGTAACCGCGCCGGTGAAAGCACCTGCTACAACGACAACGGCCGCGACTGCTGCGCCGGTACAACAGCCGAAGGCCGCCGCGCCGGCTGCCACTGCCGCACCTGCTGCAAGCAGCGCAGTCTCTACCGGGAATGTTGGCGCGCTGAAATCGGCTCCGGGCAGCCACTACACGCTGCAACTGAGCAGTTCCTCGAATTACAGCAACCTGAATTCGTGGGCGAAGAAAGAGAATCTGAAAAACTTCGTGGTTTATCAGACGACGCGTAACGGCCAGCCGTGGTATGTGCTGGTAAGCGGCGTGTATGCATCAAAAGATGATGCAAAACGCGCAGTTGCTACGCTTCCCGCTGATGTACAGGCGAAAAACCCGTGGGCTAAGCCGCTGCATCAGGTTCAGGCCGATCTGAAGTAATGTTTAAAGCGCAGGATGCTGTCGGAGCTTTCTCCACAGCCGGAGAGAGTGTAAGTAATCAGTCAGCATGAAAAAGAATCGCGCTTTTTTGAAATGGGCAGGGGGAAAATACCCCCTGCTGGACGATATCGGAAGGCATCTGCCAAAGGGTGAATGCCTGATCGAGCCGTTCGTCGGCGCGGGTTCGGTGTTTCTTAACACTTCGTTCTCCCGCTACATCCTCGCTGATATCAACAGCGATTTGATTAGCCTCTATAACATCGTCAAAAACCGCCCTGATGAATACGTTCAGCATGCGCGGGAATTGTTCATGCCTGCGACGAACCAGTCGGTGATTTACTATCAGTTGCGTGAGGAATTTAACCAGTGCCAGGATCCGTTCCGGCGCGCGCTGCTGTTTTTGTACCTCAACCGGCATGGTTATAACGGCCTGTGCCGTTATAATCTGCGCGGCGAATTTAATGTGCCGTTCGGTCGCTATAAAAAACCCTATTTTCCGGAAGCGGAGTTGTATCACTTCGCGGAAAAAGCGCAGAATGCCTTTTTTTACTGCGAATCCTACGCCGACAGCATGGCGCGCGCTGACGAGAATTCAGTCGTCTACTGCGATCCGCCTTATGCCCCGCTTTCTGCAACGGCAAACTTTACGGCGTACCACACAAACAGCTTCAGTCTGGAGCAGCAGGCGCACCTTGCCGCCATTGCCGAGAATCTGGTGCAGAACCGAATCCCGGTATTGATTTCCAACCACGACACCGCGTTGACGCGTGAGTGGTATCATCAGGCAAAATTACATGTGGTGAAAGTGCGCCGCAGTATCAGCAGTAACGGCGGCACACGTAAAAAGGTGGATGAATTGCTGGCGCTCTACCGACCGGCGACACCTTAACTCGCTTTCGCCGCGTTGCCAGACCCTATTTTCTCAAGGAGATGCGGATGAAACAGTATTTGATTGCCCCTTCGATTTTATCGGCTGACTTTGCTCGTCTGGGCGAAGACACTGCCAACGCGCTGGCCGCTGGCGGCGACGTTGTCCACTTCGATGTGATGGACAACCATTATGTACCGAACCTGACTATCGGGCCGATGGTGCTTAAAGCGCTGCGCAACTATGGCATTACCGCGCCTATCGACGTGCATTTGATGGTGAAACCGGTTGACCGCCTGGTGCCGGATTTCGCCGCCGCAGGTGCGAGCATCATTACCTTTCATCCCGAAGCTTCCGAGCACGTTGACCGCACGCTGCAACTGATCAAAGAGCAGGGTTGTAAAGCCGGGCTGGTGTTTAACCCGGCGACGCCGCTGAGCTACCTGGATTATGTGATGGACAAGCTGGATGTGATCCTGCTGATGTCGGTGAACCCCGGTTTTGGCGGTCAGTCCTTTATTCCGCATACGCTGGATAAACTGCGCGAAGTTCGCCGCCGCATTGATGCTTCCGGTTTTGATATTCGTCTGGAAGTCGATGGCGGGGTTAAAGCCAGCAATATCGGCGAGATTGCCGCTGCTGGTGCAGATATGTTCGTGGCGGGGTCAGCGATTTTTGATAAGCCGGATTACAAACAGGTTATTGATGAAATGCGTAGCGAACTGGCGAAGGTAAGTCATGGATAAATTGCAGTCGATTCAAGGTGTGGCTTTCGATCTGGATGGCACGCTGGTGGATAGCGCGCCGGGGTTAACGGCCGCCGTAGACAGCGCGTTGTATGCGCTGGAACTCCCTCAGGCCGGTGAAGCGCGCGTGGTGACCTGGATTGGTAACGGCGCGGATGTGCTGATGGAGCGCGCATTCAACTGGTCGCGCCAGGAACGTGCTATTCAGCGTGCGGTGCAGGGCAAGCCAGACATTGAAGATCACGTTCCGCAGGAAGAGCAGATTCGCATGCTGCGAAAGCTGTTTAACCGTTATTACGAAGAGACGGTAGAAGAGGGCAGTTTTCTGTTCCCGGACGTGGCAGACACCCTGGCTGCGCTGCACGCTAAAGGCCTGCCGCTGGCGCTGGTAACCAACAAACCGACGCCGTTTGTCGCTCCGCTGCTGGAAGCGCTTGATATCGCACAATTCTTCTCGTTTGTCGTCGGTGGCGACGATGTGGTGAACAAAAAGCCGCACCCGGAACCGTTGCTTCTGGTGTGTAAAAAGCTCAATATTCAGCCTCACGAGCTACTTTTCGTGGGTGATTCGCGTAACGATATCCTGGCGGCGAAAGCGGCAGGTAGCGTTTCTGTGGGCCTGACTTACGGTTATAACTACGGCGAAGCGATCACCCTGAGCGAACCAGACCTCGTTTTTGATCACTTTAAGGACTTACTGCCCGCATTTGGGCTTTCGCATATTGAACATCAGGAAATGAAAAATGACTAAGCCCATCGTCTTTAGTGGCGCACAGCCCTCAGGTGAACTAACCATTGGCAACTATATGGGTGCGCTGCGTCAGTGGGTAAACATGCAGGACGACTACCACTGTATTTATTGTATCGTTGACCAGCACGCGATTACCGTGCGTCAGGACCCGCAGGCGCTGCGTAAAGCGACGCTGGATACGCTGGCTCTGTATCTGGCCTGTGGTATTGATCCGCAGAAAAGTACCATTTTCGTTCAGTCGCATGTGACTGAACATGCCCAGTTGGGCTGGGCGCTGAACTGCTACACCTATTTTGGTGAGCTGAGCCGTATGACGCAGTTCAAAGACAAATCCGCGCGCTATGCGGAAAACATCAACGCCGGTCTGTTTGATTATCCGGTACTGATGGCGGCGGATATTTTGCTGTATCAGACCAATCAGGTGCCGGTTGGGGAAGATCAGAAACAGCATCTGGAACTGAGCCGCGATATCGCTCAGCGTTTTAACACCATCTACGGCGATATCTTTAAAGTGCCGGAGCCGTTCATTCCGAAATCCGGTGCGCGCGTGATGTCGCTGCTGGAGCCGACGAAGAAAATGTCCAAGTCGGACGATAACCGTAATAACGTGATTGGCCTGCTGGAAGATCCGAAATCCGTGGTGAAGAAAATCAAACGCGCGGTGACCGATTCCGACGAGCCGCCGGTTGTGCGTTATGATATCGCCAACAAAGCGGGCGTTTCCAACCTGCTGGATATTCTCTCTGCCGTCACCGGCCAGAGCATTCCTGAGCTGGAACAGCACTTCGAAGGCAAAATGTATGGCCATCTGAAAGGCGAAGTGGCGGAAGCGGTTTCCGGTATGCTGACCGAGTTGCAGGAGCGTTATCATCGCTATCGCAATGACGAAGCCTTCCTGCAGCAAGTGATGAAAGAGGGGGCTGAGAAAGCCAGCGCACGCGCCTCTGAAACGCTGAAAAAAGTCTACGAAGCGATTGGCTTTGTCGCCAAACCGTAATTGATAATTGCCGGATGAACGAAGCCGCCATCCGGCAATTTATTTCAAAACCACTTCAGCTTATCGCGTAGCGCCACGACGCGACCCACAATAATCAGCGCCGGGCTTTCCACCTGCTGCGCCAGTTCGCCGAGTTGCGATAAATCACCGCTCACCACACGCTGCTGCACCGAGGTGCCGTTTTCCACCAGCGCCACCGGCATATCTGCCTGCATGCCGTGCTCAATGAGCTGCGCCTGAATGGTGGCGGCCTGATTTAAGCCCATATAAAACACCAACGTCTGTTTTTCTGCCGCCAGGTTGGCCCAGTCCAGCTCGCTGCCGGTTTTCAGGTGACCCGTTACCAGCCGTACGCTTTGTGCATAATCGCGGTGCGTCAGGGGAATGCCTGAATAGGCCGAACAGCCGGATGCCGCGGTAATCCCCGGTACAACGGAGAAAGGAATTCCTGCATGACACAGGGTTTCCAGCTCTTCGCCGCCGCGGCCGAAAATGAACGGATCGCCGCCTTTCAAACGCACAACGCGTTTGCCCTGCTTCGCTTCTCGCAGCAGGATCTGGTTGATCTCTTCCTGCGGCACGCAGTGATAACCTGCGCGTTTGCCGACAAAGACACGATCGGCGTCGCGGCGCACCAGATTCATGATCTCATCGGAAACCAGACGATCGTAGACCACCACATCGGCCTGCTGGATCTGCTGCAAACCTTTCAACGTCAGTAATCCGGCATCACCAGGACCCGCGCCCACCAGCACCACTTCGCCGCGGTTATCCAGCGGTTCGGCCAGTAGCTGTTCGGTGATTTTCTCTACCGCCGACGTGTTCTGGTTCGCCAGAGATTGCGCCAGCCGGTCGTTAACAAACAGTTTTTCCCAGAAACGGCGGCGTTCGCCGACGCTGGCGAACTGGCGCTTTACACGACTGCGTAGCTTACCGGCAAAGTGGGCAACATGGCCGAGATGCTGCGGCAGCAGCGATTCCAGCTTCTCACGCAGTAAACGCGCCAGTACCGGTGAAGTGCCGCCGGAGGAGACGGCCACCATCAGCGGTGAGCGGTCAATAATTGATGGCATGATAAAACTCGCCTGCGTGGGAGCATCGACCACATTACAGAAGATGCGGCGCGCTTCAGCCGCAGTGCTGACCTGCTGGTTAACGGCTTCGTTGTCCGTGGCGGCGATCGCCAGCCAGCAATCGTCAAGCAACGTCTCTTCGAATGCGCCTTCTGCCAGCGTCAGCATGCCTTCCGCCGCCCAGACGGTAAACTGCGGCGTAAACGCGAGTGCGTTAACGGTCAGCCGGGCGCCTGCGTCCATCAGCAGCCGGGCTTTGCGTTCGGCGACATCGCCGCCGCCAACCAGCAGGCATGCGCGATCGCGTAATTGACAGAAAATGGGCAAATGATCCACGACATTACCTCGGTATTGTTGTTGTTCGACGTAGCATACCAGCAAGAGAACTGCGGAAGTTAAGGGAATCTTGAAGGCGCGGGAGCGTTGCGCTCCCGCTGGAGAGTCAGGCTTTGATCTGGACTTCGCCCTCTTTTACTCGCGCGTCGAAATGCGCGACAGAACGGCTTTCATCCTCCATGCATAAGCCATCACGCAGGCGGAAACGCTGTTTTTTCAGCGGGCTTGCCACCCACAGATCGCCCTGATGCTCGGCGATAATCCCACGAGAGAGCACGCTGGCTTCAAAGAAGGGATCGATATTACTGATGGCAAAAACCTGATCGTCATGGCGCGGGCGGAAAACGGCGACTTGTTTGCCGTTTACCAGCGCACAGACGCCGGTGGCAGGCACAATGTCATCGATTTTGCAGATAGTGTTCCACTGGCTCATGCGTTTTCCTCCACTAATACGACCGGAATACGTTCATAGGGCGTTGCCGGGCGATGTTGTTCGCGTTCCGGCACCACTTGCACATTCGGGTCGCGGCGATCGCTGTTGATAAAGTGTTTGAAGCGCGTCTGGGCAGCAGGCGTGTTCACGGTTTCTGTCCATTCGCAAATCACCGCTTCACGCAGGCGGGTCATCTCTTCTTCCAGCTGCGCGTCAAAGCCCAGCTTGTCGTCGATAATCACGCTTTTCAGGTACTCAATGCCGCCTTCCATGCTCTCCAGCCAGGAGGCGGTACGGGTGAGTTTGTCGGCGGTGCGGATGTAAAACATCATAAAGCGATCGAGGTAGTGCAGCAGGGTTTCGCGGTCGAGATCGGCTGCCAGCAGATCCGCATGGCGAGGTTTCATACCGCCGTTACCGCAAACATACAGGTTCCAGCCCTTTTCGGTGGCGATAATGCCGACATCTTTCCCCTGCGCTTCCGCACATTCGCGGGTACAACCGGAAACGCCGAATTTCATTTTGTGCGGCGTACGGATACCTTTGTAGCGATTCTCCAGTTCGACGCCAAAGCCAACGCTGTCGCCAACGCCGTAGCGGCACCAGGTGGAGCCGACGCAGGTTTTCGCCATACGTAATGCTTTAGCGTACGCGTGGCCCGTTTCGAAACCGGCGTCGATAAGCTGACGCCAGATTTCCGGCAGATCGTCTTTTTGCGCACCGAACAGACCAATACGCTGCGAACCGGTGATTTTGGTGTACAGGTTGAATTCACGGGCGATACGGCCCACTTCCATCAACCCTTCGGGCGTAATTTCGCCGCCTGCGGAACGCGGGATCACCGAATACGTGCCGTCTTTCTGGATATTGGCGAGGAAGTTGTCGTTGGTGTCCTGCAACGGCGTATGTTGCGGTTTCAGGATGTACTCATTCCAGCAGGAAGCGAGCAGCGAACCCATGGTCGGTTTACACACTTCGCAGCCGTAGCCTTTACCGTATTTCGCCAGCAACTCGTCGAAGGATTTAATCCCTTCCACGCGAATCAGGTGATACAGCTCCTGGCGCGAGTAAGCAAAGTGCTCGCACAGATTGTTGGTGACCTCGATCCCCTGTTTTGCCAGCTCTGCGTTCAGTACTTGCGTCACCAGCGGGATACAACCGCCGCAGCCGGTACCGGCTTTGGTTTCGGCCTTCAGCGCAGCAACGGTGTGACAGCCTTTATTGATGGCGGCGATCAGCGTGCCTTTGGTCACGTCGAAGCAGGAGCAGATTTGCGCGCTGTCCGGCAGCTTATCGACGCCGATTGACGGTTTGCCGCTTGACGCATGCGCAGGCAGGATCAGCGCATCCGGATTCTCTGGCAGTTCGATGGCGTTGAGCACCAGTTGCAGCAGGTTGCCGAAATCGCTGGTGTCGCCCACCAGCACCGCGCCGAGCAGGGTTTTGTTATCCGGGCTGACGATCAGGCGTTTATAGACCTCTTTGCTTTCGTCGAGATAAACATAGCTGCGTGCGCCCGGCGTACGACCATGCGCATCGCCAATACCGCCGACATCGACGCCGAGCAACTTCAGTTTGGCGCTGAGATCCGCGCCTTCAAAGGCGTTTTGCGTACCCAGAATATGGTCTACAGCGACCTGCGCCATTTTATAACCCGGCGCGACCAGGCCATACACGCGGTTATTCCAGCTGGCGCATTCGCCGATGGCGTAGATGTTCGGATCGGAGGTCTGGCAGTGATCGTTAATCATGATACCGCCACGTTGAGCCACTTCCAAGCCGCACTGAGTCGCCAGCTTGTCGCGCGGGCGGATACCGGTTGAGAAGACGATAAAGTCCACTTCCAGCTCGCTGCCGTCGGCAAAGCGCATGGTTTTGCGCGCTTCGCTGCCTTCCTGCACGATCTCTTTGGTGTTTTTGCTGGTGTGAACGCGCACGCCCATGCTTTCGATTTTACGCTTCAGCTGTTCGCCGCCCATCTGGTCGAGCTGCTCGGCCATCAGCATCGGGGCGAATTCGATCACATGCGTTTCGACGCCGAGGTTTTTCAGCGCGCCAGCGGCTTCCAGGCCCAGCAGGCCGCCGCCGACCACCGCGCCACGACGGCTACGACGCGCGCAGGCTTCGATGGCATTTAAATCTTCAATGGTGCGGTAGACGAAGCAGTCCTGCGTTTCGGAACCTTTGATCGGCGGGATCCACGGATAGGAGCCGGTCGCCATGATCAGCTTGTCGTAATAGACCGTGCGCCCGGCGCTGGAGTGGATCACTTTTTCCTGCCGATTGATCGTGATGGCGCGTTCGCCTACCAGCACTTTTACACCGTGTTTTTCGTAAAAGCCTTCGCGAACCAGCGACAACTCTTCGGCAGTATGATGAGAAAAATAGGAAGAGAGATGGACGCGGTCGTAGGCTTTACGCGGCTCTTCACAAAAGACAGTAATATCGAACTGAGCGGCGTCGGTTTTATCGAGGAGATCCTCAATAAAGCGGTGGCCGACCATGCCGTTACCGATAATAGCGAGTTTGACTTTGCTCATTTTTGCCTCGATTTCTTTTCTATTACCTCCTACCTTAACGATTCAGCCCCCCCACTTATTGATGTGCATCAAATACATCTTCGCCTACCACTTAATGAGTAGCTTATTGATTTTTCTTAGTTTTTATAAGTTATGGATATCAATGGCTTTTATGGTTTGCGTTAAATGTGTGCAAAAAAAAGCGGGTTTTTGCTCGCGTCTCTGATACAAGATATCTGACGAAAACACGGAGGCATGCTATGTCGGCAACACCGCTTTGGTTGATTCAGAATGTGCATTTACCCGATCGTGAAGGTCTGTGGCAAATCGCCATCGAGCAGGGGCGCTTTGGCGAAATTACGCCGATGGGCGCAATGCACAGCGATAGCCTCGAAGTATTGAATGCCCGCGGCGGCCTGGCGCTGCCGCCGTTTATCGAACCGCATATCCATCTAGATACTACGCAAACCGCCGGTGAGCCGAACTGGAACCAGTCCGGTACGCTGTTTGAGGGGATTGAACGCTGGGCGGAGCGCAAGGCGCTGCTTAGCCATGAGGATGTGAAAGCACGCGCCTGGCAGACGCTGAAGTGGCAAATGGCTAATGGCGTGCAGCATGTGCGCACCCATGTTGATGTCTCCGATCCCTCCCTGACTGCGCTGAAAGCGATGCTGGAAGTGAAAGCGGAGGTCGCGCCGTGGATCGATTTGCAGATTGTTGCGTTTCCACAGGAAGGCATTCTCTCTTACCCCAATGGTGCGGAGTTGCTGGAAGAGGCGTTACGTCTGGGCGCCGATGTGGTTGGCGCAATCCCGCATTTTGAGTTTACCCGCGAGTACGGCGTGGAATCGCTGCACATTGCCTTTGCACTGGCGCAAAAATATGACCGCCCGCTGGATATTCACTGTGATGAGATCGATGACGAGCAGTCGCGCTTTGTTGAGACGGTGGCCGCACTGGCGCTGAAAATGGGCATCGGCCCGCGTGTGACGGCCAGCCATACCACCGCCATGCACTCTTATAACGGCGCTTACACTTCGCGGCTGTTCCGCCTGCTGAAACTTTCCGGCATCAACTTTGTCGCCAATCCGCTGGTCAATATTCATCTGCAAGGGCGTTTTGATGATTATCCGAAACGTCGGGGCATCACGCGGGTGAAAGAGCTGCTGGCGGCCGACATCAACGTCTGCTTTGGTCATGATGATGTGTTTGATCCCTGGTATCCGCTCGGTACGGGCAATATGTTGCAGGTGCTGCATATGGGGCTGCATGTCTGTCAGTTGATGGGCTATCAGCAAATTGATCAGGGGCTGCGTTTAATCACCCATAACAGCGCGAGAACTTTCGGTCTGACGCAGTACGGTATCGTCCCCGGCAACCCGGCCAATATGATTATTTTGCCGGTGGAAAGTGGGTTTGATGCTGTGCGTTGCCAGGCGCCGGTGAGATGGTCTATTCGCCAGGGGCGAGTGATTGCCAGTACGCAGCCTGCGCAAAGTTGGGTGAAGATGGACAGCGGCGGTGAAGAGGTGCAGTTCAGCCGTTATCACGCACGATAACCTGCGGCGTCAGGCCGTATTCTTGCTGTTGTGAGCGGTCTGATGTTACATATGTTTCCAAATACGTAAAATTAAGTAAAAGGCTGGCCTGCTGGCTGACTGCTCTTTAGAATCAAGCCACTCGCTTTCTTTACTGCACTTCGTTAAGGAAACCCTATGGTTAAATCGACTCTGGCGGCTGTTGTGGCTGTGTTTGCCCTTTCTGCTCTTTCCCCTGTTGCGATGGCGGCAAAAGGCGACCCGCATGTTCTGCTCACCACCTCCGCAGGTAATATCGAACTGGAGCTGAACAACCAGAAAGCCCCTGTGTCGGTGAAAAACTTCCTTGATTACGTTAACAACGGTTTCTACAACAACACGACGTTTCATCGTGTGATCCCGGGGTTCATGGTGCAGGGCGGTGGTTTCAACGAGCAGATGCAGCAAAAACAGCCTAACCCGCCGATCAAAAACGAAGCTGACAACGGCCTGCGTAACACGCGCGGCACCATTGCGATGGCGCGTACTGCGGATAAAGACAGCGCCACCAGCCAGTTCTTCATCAACGTTGCGGATAACGCTTTCCTCGACCACGGCCAGCGTGATTTCGGCTATGCGGTATTCGGTAAAGTTGTAAAAGGGATGGATGTGGCGGATAAAATTTCTCAGGTGCCCACGCACGATGTTGGCCCGTACCAGAATGTCCCGTCAAAACCGGTTGTTATCCTTTCCGCAAAAGTGCTGCCGTAACACGCCTTTCGCACGGGTTTTTCGCCCGTGCTTAGTTCGCTTCCCTGCGTAACGTTAAATTGCTGCTTATAATTTGGGCAACTACATGTGCAAACAGGGAGGCGCTATGCCGAAAAAACTCACCGACAGGCAAAAATCCCGTCTCTGGGAGCGGCAGCGTAATGTTAACTTCCAGGCCAGCCGACGACTGGAAGGCGTTGACAGCGCGCTGGTGACGCTCACCGCCGAAGAAGCCAACATCCGACTTGCAGAACTCCGGAGGCACTATGAGCGATAAATTTGGCGATGGTCGCGATCCTTACCTCTATCCAGGCCTGAATGTGATGCGCAACTTGCTGGGTATTCACCAGGCGCAGCGTCTGGAGCAAGCCGCTTATGAGCTGACGGCATTACGCGCAGCGACGCTCGAACTGGGGCCGCTGGCGCGCGGGCTTCCGCATCTGTGCGCTATTCATCATTACCTTTATCAGGATGTGTTCGACTGGGCCGGGAAGTTCCGGGAAGTGGATATTTACGAGGGCGATACGCGTTTTTGCCATTTTGAATACATCGAAAAAGAGGGCAACGCGCTGATGCAGCAACTGGAAGAGGAGGAGTGGCTGTGCGGCCTGTCTGCGGATGCGTTTATTGAACGGCTTGCGCACTACTACTGTGAAATCAATGTGCTGCATCCCTTCCGTCTCGGCAATGGCATCGCACAGCGCATCTTTTTTGAACAGCTTGCGTTGCACGCCGGTTATATTCTGGACTGGCGCGGTATCGTCCCTGAACGCTGGAGCGCGGCGAACCAGGCCGGAGCGATGGGGGATTTAGATCCGCTATGCGCCATCTTCCGTAAAGTGGTAAGCGAAGCTGTCGAAAGCGAGTAAACTAGCGCGGTTTATTTTACCGAGGCCGCTATGATCCTGCTTATCGACAATTACGACTCCTTCACCTGGAACCTTTATCAGTACTTTTGCGAACTGGGCGCAAGGGTGGAGGTGAGGCGTAACGATGAGCTGTCGCTTGAGGATATTGCCGCGCTGGCACCGCAAAAAATCGTTATCTCGCCTGGCCCCTGTACGCCGGATGAGTCCGGTATTTCGCTGGAAGTCATTCGTCATTATGCAGGCAAACTCCCTGTGCTGGGCGTCTGTCTTGGTCATCAGGCGATTGCCCAGGTCTTTGGCGCGACGATTGTCCGTGCGGCAAAAGTGATGCACGGCAAAACATCGCCCATTATCCATAACAACCGCGGCGTGTTTACCGGGCTTAATAATCCGTTAACCGTCACTCGTTACCACTCTTTGGTGATTGACCCGCCTACGCTGCCCGCCTGCTTTGAAGTCACTGCGCGTACGGAAAGTGGGGAAATAATGGGGATTCGCCATCGGCAGTGGGATCTGGAAGGCGTACAGTTTCACCCGGAAAGCATTCTTAGCGAGCAGGGCCACCAGTTACTGGAAAACTTCCTCAAACGATGATTTCTGGTTGCCATGCAGTGATTTTTTATGCATATTTTGTGATTATATTTTCATAATCAATGCAACAAAAAACTGGATGGGCAAGACATGGCAACTCAGCAAGACGCGGTAACGCGTGCAAACTTCGATGAAGTGATTCTGCCAATTTACGCACCGGCCGAGTTTATCCCGGTGAAGGGAAAAGGCAGTCGTGTGTGGGATCAGCAGGGTAAAGAGTATGTTGATTTTGCAGGTGGAATTGCGGTAACTGCGTTAGGACACTGCCATCCCGCGCTGGTAGAAACGTTGAAAACGCAGGGTGAAACGCTGTGGCATATCAGCAATGTGTTCACCAACGAACCGGCTCTGCGTCTGGCGCGTAAACTGATTGACGCGACTTTTGCCGAGCGCGTGGTATTTATGAACTCCGGCACGGAAGCGAACGAAACCGCCTTTAAGCTGGCGCGTTTTTATGCATCTACTCGCCACAGTCCGTATAAAACCAAAATTATTGCCTTCCACAATGCCTTCCACGGTCGTTCGCTGTTTACCGTCACGGTTGGTGGTCAGCCGAAATATTCCGACGGCTTTGGCCCGAAACCGGCCGACATCATTCATGTGCCGTTCAACGATCTGCACGCGGTGAAAGCGGTGATGGACGATCATACCTGTGCGGTGGTGGTCGAGCCGATCCAGGGGGAAGGTGGTGTTACGGCGGCAACGCCGGAGTTTTTGCAGGGTCTGCGCGAACTGTGCGATCAGAACAAAGCGCTGCTGGTATTTGATGAAGTGCAATGCGGCATGGGCCGTAGCGGCGATCTGTTTGCTTATATGCACTATGGCGTGACGCCGGACATCCTGACCAGTGCGAAAGCGCTGGGTGGCGGTTTCCCGATCAGCGCGATGCTGACGACCAATGAGATCGCCAGCGTGTTCCACGCCGGTTCGCACGGTTCCACCTACGGCGGCAACCCGCTGGCCTGCGCGATAGCGGGAACGGCTTTTGACATTATCAACACGCCAGAAGTGCTCAACGGCGTGAATGCTAAACGCCAGCTTTTCGTTAAGCATTTGCAGCAGATCGGCGAAAAATATCAACTCTTCAGCGAAATTCGTGGCATGGGGCTATTGATTGGCGCTGAATTGACTGCGCCGTTCAAAGGCCGCGCGCGTGATTTTCTCTATGCTGCCGCAGATGCGGGCGTAATGGTGCTGAATGCCGGTCCGGACGTAATGCGCTTTGCGCCGTCGCTGGTTATTGACGAGCAGGATATCGATGAAGGGATGCGCCGCTTTGCCAGCGCGGTAGAGAAAGTGGTTAATGGTTAAGGTGTCGGCTTAGCCAGATGCCGTGATGCGGGCGCTGACGCCATGCCACTGACGAAATGGTGTGCATGGTGTTCAGATGCCCGATAACCCGTTGTAGATGCTGTTCGAGCGTGCTCATTGGCCCGTGGGTCAACGTTTCCGGCGCTTCCAGAATATTCACATCACCGGACTCTCCCGGCCCGTCATACTCCAGCCGCTGCTGACAACGTTGCAGCGCAATCTCGCAGGACTGCAAATAGCGCTGCGCCAGCTCCGGCGTCAGCATCGTATGCTCACGCGCCAGCGTGGTCATCGCATTGATATGTTCGACAATAAATTGACTGTGCGTGACCCACAGCTTCATATCTTCCAGATAACGGGTGTTAAAGCCCGGTTCCTGCATTGCCTGATTGAGCGAGTTAAACAGTGCATTATGTGCCTGGTTGACGCGCATACGCTGCCAGGCGAGCGGCGTGGGCTGCGGGTCATTGCTAAGGATCAGGCGAATTGCCTGCTGGTCTGTTTCCAGCGCGTCGTGGGCATTCTGGCGCAGCAGACCGCTTTGCCATTGCGGCCACAACCAGACCATACCGCCAAAGGCGATCAGGCAGCCAATTAAGGTATCGATTAGCCGCGCGACAATAAATTCTTCGCCGTTTAAGGTCAGCAGTTGCAATGAGTACACCGCAGTAATGGTAAAGCCGACCATCGCCCAGCCGTAACTTTTGCGGATAATCAGATAGCTGATTAGCGTAATCAATAACATGGCCGTCAGCGTAAAACCGAGCGGAACATGAAAGTGCAACGTGATCCCGGCGATCACCAGCCCGGCAAGGGTTCCTGCCGCCCGGTGGACAATGCGCACGCGTGTCGCGCCATAACCATTTTGCGTGACAAACATAATCGTCATCATGATCCAGTAGGGCTTCGGCAGATGCAGGGCGCTGCCCATCAAGCTGGCAATACTGAGCATTACGCTGATGCGCGCCGCATTACGCAGCGCAGCGGATTTCAGGGATAAATAGCTTTTCAGCGCCGGGAGCAACGGCAATCGACGCTGCTTTTCCGCCATCAAATCGCGGATGTACAGAGGACGCTGCGTACGCAGTACGCGGGCGATGCGGCTAAAGTGCCAGGCGCAGAACTGGCCTACCGGATTATCCGGGTGCTGGCGGGCGATTTTTTCCAGCGCGCCAATTTGCTTTTCCATGGTGAAACGCGTCGGATAACGATGGTAGAGAATGTCGTCCGCCAGCACGCGTAAACGGGAGGCGACGGTCTGCGCATTCCAGCGGATAACCTGCTCGGCGTGGGTTTGTTCAACCAGTTTTTGTACTTCTTCCGGCTGGTGCAGGCTGACGGAAATATGCTCCTGCAAATCCAGCGCGACCTGGAAAACGCGCAGCAGGCGTTTGTAGTCGTTATGCTGATTGGCCGCCAGCATATGCAATTGTTGGTAGCACTGGCTTATCATATCCACCGCTTTTTGCTGGCGTGCAAGCAGCGGCGGCAGGGCTTTTTCCGGATCGGCGTGCTGCGTCAGTAGGCTGTATTTGGCCTCGCAATAATCAGCCAGTTGCCGGTAGAGCAGGCTTAACGATTCGCGCAGTGGCTGTTCCCGCCACATCCAGAACCAGAACCAGTTAAACAGCCCGTACCATAGCGTGCCCAGCGCGTAGATCAGCAGCGGCTCCCACACCGGCATATTCCCGGCGAGGCTGAGCGTGAAGATGGCGGCAATCAGCGAGGCGGGCAGTAAGCGCCCGTGCAATGCGCTGATCTCGGCCGTGACGCCCAGTAACAGGGTCAGCATGGTAAAGATCAGCGGCAGCGGAAGATCTTCCGCCAGCAACAATTGCACCGCCAGGCTGCTACCCGCAAACAGACAGCCGCCAATAATCAGGCGCTTAAAGAAACGCTTATGCGGCGTGTCGAGACCGGCAATATTACAGCAAGCGGGAACGAGTGAGAAAAGCAGGCCCTGTTGCAGATGGCCGACTATCAGGCCAATCGCCACAGGCAGACATAACACCAGCGTTTGTCGCAGTGCGTAGTTGATTTCGGGGTGATAAATCAGCCTGCGCCACATGAGGAGAGAAAAACGGCGCGCCGGATAAACGATGCGCCGTTTTACGGATTAACGTGTTCCGTATACCACGATGGTTTTACCGTGGGCGGAGATCAGGTTCTGATCTTCCAGCATTTTCAGGATGCGGCCGACAGTCTCACGGGAGCAGCCAACGATTTGGCCAATCTCCTGGCGAGTAATTTTAATCTGCATGCCGTCCGGGTGAGTCATTGCGTCCGGCTGTTTTGCCAGATTCAGCAGCGTCTGCGCGATACGGCCCGTTACGTCCAGGAACGCCAGGTTGCCGACTTTCTCCGAGGTCACCTGAAGGCGACGCGCCATCTGCGAGGAGAGGCGCATCAGAATATCCGGGTTCACCTGGATAAGCTGACGGAATTTTTTGTAGGAAATTTCGGCGACTTCACAAGCGGTCTTGGCGCGTACCCAGGCACTGCGCTCCTGACCTTCTTCGAATAAGCCCAGTTCACCGATAAAATCACCCTGATTAAGGTAAGAGAGAATCATCTCTTTACCTTCCTCATCCTTGATTAGCACTGCCACTGAGCCTTTAACGATGTAATACAGCGTTTCCGCTTTTTCACCCTGGTGAATCAGCGTGCTCTTCGACGGGTACTTATGAATGTGGCAATGAGACAAGAACCATTCGAGAGTCGGGTCTGTTTGCGGTTTGCCAAGCACCATGCGCGGTTATCCTCTGTTATAAGCTGGCTCCGAAAGCGGGGATGTAGGTTTCAGCCTGCTTCCGGGGTTGCAATCAAAGCTTCTCATGTCCTGAGAAGTGGGCCGTCAGCGTTATCTGCGGCCTCTAATCTACGATGTCATGCATACATGCGTAACATCCATTTATCTTTGTAGCATCCAGATTGTTTTAGCATAGGTTTTCACGCCTGTCTCCTGGTGTCTCGCTTCAGCATGACGCAGGTCGCCTTCCGTTGCGAGTTTTGTTATGTACGCGTAATCTGTGGAGAAAATTACTACTCCGGAGTGAATAAAATGCAGGCACGTGTGAAATGGGTTGAAGGGTTGACCTTCCTGGGTGAGTCCGCATCTGGCCACCAAATTCTGATGGACGGTAATTCCGGGGATAAAGCGCCAAGCCCGATGGAGATGGTGCTGATGGCGGCGGGCGGTTGCAGCGCAATTGACGTCGTTTCCATCCTGCAGAAAGGGCGCCACGACGTGACCGACTGCGAAGTGAAGCTGACTTCCGAGCGCCGTGAAGAAGCGCCGCGTCTGTTTACGCACATCAATCTGCACTTTATCGTCACCGGTAAGGCGCTGAAAGACGCGGCGGTTTCCCGCGCGGTGGATCTGTCGGCGGAAAAATATTGCTCTGTAGCGTTGATGCTGGAGAAGGCCGTGAAGATCACCCACTCCTACGAGGTTATCGAAGCCTGATGCCCTGGCCCGGCAATCGGTTTGCCGGGCTACTTAATCTTTTTCCCTTCCATCAGCCGTTGCACCAGCGGCGTCATAATCAATTCCATCGCCAGCCCCATCTTGCCGCCCGGTACCACCAGCGTATCCATATGGGAAATAAACGAACCTTGCAGCATCGCCAACAGCCACGGGTAATCAATGCCTTGCAAATTCTGGAAGTGAATGACCACAAAGCTTTCATCCAGCGACGGAATGCCTTTTGCGGCGAAAGGGTTAGACGTATCGACCGTCGGCACGCGCTGAAAGTTGATGTGCGTACGGGAAAACTGCGGGGTGATAAAGTTGATGTAATCTTCCATCGAGCGAACCACCGAATCCATCACCGCTTCACGGGAGTGTCCACGTTCGCTGGTATCGCGAATCAGTTTCTGGATCCACTCCAGATTGACAATCGGCACCACGCCAACCAGTAAATCAACATGGCGCGCCACGTCATTTTGCGGGGTCACTACGCCGCCGTGCAGCCCTTCGTAAAACAGCACGTCGGTGGGTTCCGGCAGCGGTTGCCAGGGCGTAAACGTGCCCGGCACCTGATTCCACGGCACCGCTTCATCGTAGGTATGCAGATATTTACGCGTTTGCCCGGTTCCGCTCTGGCCATATTCGCTAAAGGTTTGTTCAAGCAGGCTGAAGTCATTGGCATCCGGGCCAAAGTAACTGATATGCCGCCCAAGATCGCGGGCTTTGCGGATCGCCATATCCATTTCCGGACGGGTAAAGCGATGGAAGCTGTCTCCTTCCACTTCTGCGGCGTGCATATTGAGCTGGGCGAAGATTTTACGGAAGGCGACGCTGGTGGTGGTGGTTCCCGCGCCGCTGGAGCCAGTAACGGCGATGACCGGATGTTTGGCAGACATAGCAACTCCCTGAATAAAACTGTGTTTGCAGTATAGTCAGCCGCCATCTACCCGGTTAATCGTGAAACTGCCCCCGCGGCATAATGTTTACCGTCTCGTGCAGTTCCGACCACACCAGTACAGCTTCACCGCGTTGCAGTTGACGTTTAACGTCAGCGACCTTTTGTTCTAGCGAACGTTCATGTTCACCATAATCGGTGCCTTCGCGCAAGACAAAGCTCTCAATCAGATTGTTCAGCGTGTCGGCGTCAATCTCTTGCCAGGGAATAATCATGATGTTCTCAGCCAGGTGGAAAGCCAGTCCGGAATGCGCTTTTCCAGCCACATTTCTGGTCGGCGCAGCGTACCGCCGACAAACCCGACATGACCGCCGTGTTCTGTCAGTTGGTACTCAATATTCGGCGGTAAATGACCGGCATCCGGAATAACGTTGTGATCCATAAACGGATCGTCTTTGGCGTGAATGATCAGCGTCGGTTTACGGATCAGCGGCAACTGCGGCATGGCGCTACAGCGGCGATAGTAATCCAGCGCATCAGCAAAGCCGTGGATTTTGGCGGTGATCAGATCGTCAAACTCGCGGATACGCCGCACTTTCCGCAGCGCAGGCAGTGTCGTCGGCAGCGAGCCGGGGTAGGCTCTTAATTTGCGTGCGGCGTTCGCTTTCAGCAAATTCAGCAGGTAACGCTGATAAAAGCGGGAAAACCCTTTTTCCATATGATAGCTGCACGCTTCCAGCATCAATGGCGCAGAGACGATCACCGCTGCATCAACGGGAAGAGAATCATCGGCTCTGGCCAACAGGCAGCCGAGCATATTGCCGCCCAGCGAATAACCTACCGCCGCGGTCGGCGCCGGGCCGAAGGTTTCTGGCAGCCAGCGTAAAAACCAGGTGCCATCTTCGGTTTCGCCGGAGTGGTAAATGCGGTTCAGGCGGTTGGGAATGCCGCTACAGCCGCGAAAATGCATCACCACGCCCAGCCAACCGCGCTCTTTTGCCGCATGAATCAGACCATGCGCATACGGGCTGTGCAGGCTACCTTCCAGGCCGTGAAACACGACCAGACGTGGTTTGTGTTTTGCCTGCCCGGGCTCTTCGCTCCAGGCAAGATCGACGAAGTCGCCGTCCGGCAGCTCCAGGCGCTGCCACCAGGGATCAAACTGTAAGCGGCGGCGTAGAATGCGAGGCAGCATCGTTTGTAGATGCGGATTCCGCGCACCCGGCATCGGATGAAAGTTGTGCGAATCTTCCTGATTTTCAAGAAGATTTGCAGGTGTAATATCTGCCATCGTGTTAAATCATCTCAAGAAACTGACGCTTATTATACTTGCGAATATTTAAGCTGTTTAATACTTTGCTGCTGTTGTACCGTATTACGCTCTACGGACAGCCTTATAACGATTTAATAAATCAGCAATTTTATTCCATTACTGCTGTCCGCTTTTCACTCATTGAGGACTCATTGGATGACGGAAAATACCTCGCTTGACCTTGCGGCGCCACAGCAACTCAATCAGGCAATTAACGACTTACCCGGCAGTGAAAATTTAACCCCAGCCGAGCAAACGCAAATCCAGAATATCGTTGAAGAAATTAATATTAACGATCCGGTGTTCTCGCTGGCCTTTGGCGCCAAAACCATGAACAGCATTTCGCAGTTTTCTGAATCGCTGATGCAGGAAGTCCGGGCGAAAGACGCTGGCGTGATTGGCGCGCAGCTGACCGATCTACTGATGAAAATCAAGCAGGTGGATATCAGCGCCTTCGAGCAAAAACCGGGTTTCCTCGCTTCACTGCCGCTGTTGGGATCGCTGTTTAACCGGATCGAGCGCACCATGCTGGAGTACCAGACGCTGGCGAAGCAGGTCGATACCATCACCGAAAAGCTGAATGAAGCGATGGTCGATCTGCTGCGTAATATCTCGGTTCTGGAGATCCTCTTTGATCGTAACCGCGACGTTTTTCAGCAAATTACGCTGCATATCATTGCCGGCAAGCAAAAGCTGGAGCAGATCAAACAGAACGAACTACCCGTTTTGCAGGCGCAGGCGACAACCGATCCGATGAACGCACAGCGCCTTCGGGATCTGCTGGAGGGTATTCAGCGCTTTGAGCGTCGTCTGCATGATTTGATGCTGTCGCGCACCATTGCGATGCAGTCCGCGCCGCAAATCCGCCTGATGCAAAGTAACAGCCAGTCCCTGGCGGAAAAGATCCAGAGCAGCATTCTTTCCACTATTCCTGTCTGGAAGAGCCAGATTGCGCTGTCGATGTCATTACAGACTCAGCGTCAGGCGGCAAAGCTGCAAAAAGACGTGGCCGATACGACCAACGACTTACTGCGCCGCAATGCGGAAATGCTGCAAACCGGAACGCTGGAAACAGCGCGTGAAGTGGAGCGTTCGGTAGTGGATATCGAAACCCTGCGTGAGGTGCAGACGCGGTTGCTCAGCACCATTGAAGACTCCGTGAAGATCGCTACCGATGCGCGCCAGCGCAGAGCCGAGGTGGAAAAAGAGTTGGTCACGATGGAAAACGATCTGCGTAGCCGCCTGGCGTCTATTGCCAACGGCGCGGTGCGTCAGCAGTAAGGCGGGAGAAAGACGATGTTCGATAAAGCAGGAATGCGGTTGGATGCTATTTATAGCAAGCGTTTGAATCGGATCTCCCTCCAGCTACTTATGTTTTTTATTGGAGCGATGTATGCCACTTATTTTGCTCCGTACGCCACGCAGGCTAATACAGGGCTGGGTAGTGAAGCGGGCGGGATAGAAACGAGCTTCGCTGCGGTGGACTGGTTTTGTTTTATTTTGCTCTGCCGCACGTTGTTCTTCGATCGTATCGCGCTGAGTGTCGGGATGCTGGCGGGCTTTTGCTGGCTTTTTGTGGGCGATGCGGTAGCGCTGCCATTTTGGGCAGGAACAATGGCGCTGTTGGTGCACATCTACAGAAGCGGGTGGAGCAAACTGGGTAAAATCCACATCTGGTATCTGTTTTTATGGTTTTCGGCCGCGTTGAAGTATGGCTCGATCTATGAATACACCGCACATCCTGTTTACCTGACGCTGTTTGCCTTGTTATTTGCCGGATACCTCCTGTACGAGCTGGCGCTGAAAGTTAACGCCCGCAGGCAACAGGACCGGTTGGCAATGTTTGCCGAAGCGGAAAGAGAGAAAGAAAAACTGGCTGATTCGGATAAAGCGCTGACGCAGCGGATATCTCGTCTGGAACAAATCAGCGATCTGCCAGGACCGCTACTGGTCGAACTTGCTCAAATCATTCATTCGGCGCAGCAGATTGTGGTGTGCATGAAGACGGACGAGCGGGATGAAGTACCCGGACGGCGGTTTTTGGATCGCTACTTGCCGGGCGTTGAAATGATCGTGACGCAGGGGCAGTCCCTTTCAAAGCAGTTGATAGACGATGAGTTGCGCCAAAAGACGACAGAAGATCAACTGGATATGCTGATCCGCTTAAGGAGTGCTTTTCATCAGCAGCATCAGGCGCTACTGGAAAATGACACGGACGATTTTGACTCAGAGCTCAGAACGCTGGATAAACTTCTTAAAACAGACGGCTATGTGAAATAAAAACGTACCTGTACCCGCAATAACGTGGGTACAGGCCTTTTTCTTCTGCTGTCACCCACTCTCATCCCTCCCGCCATAATACTTTTCTTATCCGGTGAAACTGATCCACATCACAAATTGTTTCGTTGATTATTACTTTCAGGCTAATGATTTTATCGCCTCCTTAATTGATGCCTTTCTCAGCAACGCGCACACTGAGTTCAGTGTTAAGCAAGTCAAAATGATGAGCTGAATCAGGAGGTTAATAATGTTATCTGGGCAAACGCCAGCACAGGTATGGAACACGCGGCGCAGCGAGAAACAGCGTCGCCTGGCGTCCATTCCCGTGCAGGGCAAGGTACTGCCGACCGGCGACCTTGTCGCCATGCTGGAAAAACTGATCGCCCCCGGCGACCGTGTCGTTCTCGAAGGGAACAACCAAAAGCAGGCGGATTTTCTCTCCCGCTCGCTGGCTGAAGTTAATCCGCAGAAAGTACACGACCTGCATATGATTATGCCGAGCGTCGGCCGTAGCGAACATCTTGATATCTTCGAAAAAGGCATCGCTCACAAACTCGATTTCTCCTTCTCCGGTACGCAAAGCCTGCGTATTTCGCAGCTGCTGGAAGATGGCCTGCTGGAAATCGGCGCCATCCATACTTACATCGAACTTTACTCCCGCCTGTACGTTGACCTGTGCCCGAACGTGGCGCTGATCGCCGGTTACAAAGCCGACCGTAAAGGTAACCTCTACACCGGCCCAAGTACCGAAGATACGCCAGCGCTGGTGGAAGCTGCCGCATTCCGCGATGGCATTGTTATTGCCCAGGTCAACGAACTGGTGGATGACGAATGCGATCTGCCGCGCGTCGATATCCCTGGCTCGTGGATTGATTACGTGGTGGTAGCGGACAAACCGTTCTTTATCGAACCGCTGTTTACCCGCGATCCGCGTCTGATCAAGCAAGAACACATCCTGATGGCGATGATGGCGATCAAAGGCATCTACGCAGAACATCAGGTGCAGTCGCTGAACCACGGTATCGGTTTCAATACGGCGGCGATCGAACTGCTGCTGCCGACCTACGGCGAACAGCTCGGCCTGAAAGGCAAAATCTGTAAACACTGGACGCTGAACCCGCATCCGACGCTGATCCCGGCGATTGAGAGCGGCTGGGTGGAAAGCGTGCACTGCTTCGGCGGCGAACTGGGGATGGAAGAGTATATCCGCGCGCGTCCGGACGTGTTCTTCACCGGTTCTGACGGTTCGATGCGTTCCAACCGTGCGTTCTGCCAGTTAGCAGGCCAGTACGCGGTGGATATGTTTATCGGCTCCACGTTGCAGGTTGATGGCCTGGCGAACTCCTCCACGGTCACCCGCGGTCGTCTCTCCGGCTTCGGCGGCGCTCCAAATATGGGGCATGACCCGCACGGTCGTCGCCATGCAACGCCTGCCTGGCTGAACATGATCACTGAACCGGATCCGATGCAACGCGGTAAAAAACTGGTCGTGCAGATGGTCGAAACCTTCCAGGCCGGGGCGAAACCGACCTTTGTGGAAAAACTCGACGCTGTTGAAGTGGCGAAAACCTCCGGCATGCCGCTGGCGCCCGTCATGATCTATGGCGATGACGTGACTCACGTGCTGACCGAAGAGGGGATTGCTTACCTCTATCGTGCGGAAAGCATCGAAGAGCGCCGCGCGATGGTAGCGGCGGTGGCCGGTATCACCGATATCGGTCTGGGGGTTGACGCCAAACGCGTGGCGCAACTTCGTCAGAGCGGCAAAGTGGTTTACCCGGAAGATATGGGCATTCGTCGTACTGACGCCACCCGTTCGTTGCTGGCAGCCAGCAGCGTGGCGGACCTGGTGGAATGGTCCGGCGGTCTTTACAACCCACCTGCGAAATTCCGGAGCTGGTAATGAAACTTCTGCCACAGATTGAAGCTGAAGGCGGTGCCGATTGGCTGGCGCAAGCCGCCACACAGAGTCTGATTGACGAAGCACGATTAAGCCCCAAGCCCGGTCTGGTGGACAGTCGGGGGAACGGCGCGCACCACGATTTAACGCTTGAACTGATGGAGCGTTCCGCGCACAGCCTGACCCCTACGTTTCAGGCGCTGGCGCAACAGAGCTGGTTACGGCCGGTGGATGTGGCGCTCAGACAAACCATCGGGCGATTGGGCCGCGAAGGCGAGCAGCAGATGATGGCGGCAACCGGCGGTGTGAATACGCACCGTGGCGCGATTTGGGCGCTGGGGCTGCTGGTCAGCGCTGTCGCCATGCTCGGCGGCAGTGGTTCGGCTGAGGCGATTACCGCCACCGCCGCAAAGCTGGCGCAACTGCCGGACGAGGCAGCGCCGAAAGTGTTCAGTAAAGGGCTGCGCGCCACCCACCGTTATCGGGTGCCCGGCGCGCGCGAAGAAGCGCAGCAGGCGTTTCCGCACATCATGAAGCTGGCACTGCCGCAGTTGCAGCAAAGCCGCCAGCGCGGCGGCAGCGAAACTGCCGCACGGCTGGATGCGTTGATGGCGATCATGACCTCGCTCAGCGACACCTGTGTTTTATCGCGCGCCGGTCTGGAAGGGCTGGAGACGATGCGCGCAGGCGCACGGAATGTGTTGCAGGCAGGCGGTGTTGCCCATCCGCACGGCTGGCAAGCGCTGGCCAACCTCGACAGGCAAATGCTGGCGCTGAACGCTTCACCCGGCGGCGCGGCGGATTTACTGGCCGCCACACTGTTTCTCGATCGCCTGACCACGCCTTATTTAGCGAATTAAGAGGAAGTTATGGAACATATCACGATCACTGTGCCTGCCGGCCGCGTATTACGCGGTAAAGCACTGGCAGGCGTTGTGGGCTCCGGGGATATGGAGGTGTTATTCACCGCCGACCAGGGGCAGACACTGACAATCGATATCACCACCTCCGTGGACAACAGCCGTGGACGTTGGGAAGCGCTGTTCACCCGTCTGGGACTGGTCAGCACGCTGCCCGCCGGTCAGCTAGTGATTCACGATTTCGGCGCGACGCCCGGAGTGGCGCGCATCCGTATCGAACAGGTATTCGAAGAGGTGAGCTATGCGTGACGATCGCAGTTTTATCGAACTCAAAGCGCGTCAGCGCGCGCAGGCGCTGCTGGATAAAGGCAGCTACCGCGAACTGTTGGATCCGTTCGAGGGCATTATCTCCCCGTGGTTAGGGCCGCAGGGCATTGTTCCGCAGGCGGATGACGGCATGGTTGTCGCCAAAGGCACCATCAATGGTCAACCGGCTGTTGTCGTGGCGATTGAAGGCGCGTTCCAGGGCGGCAGCATGGGCGAAGTCTCCGGCGCGAAAATGGCGGCGGCGCTCGAACTGGCAGCAGAAGATAACCGCAAAGGGATCCCGACGCAGGCTGTTCTGTGCCTTGAAACCGGCGGCGTTCGCTTGCAGGAAGCCAACCTCGGCCTGGCGGCGATTGCCGATATCCATGCGGCGATCGTTGACCTGCGTCGTTATACCCCGGTTGTCGGTATTGTTGCCGGTACGGTGGGCTGCTTCGGTGGGATGTCTATCGCCGCCGCGCTGTGCAGCTATCTGATTGTCACCCGCGAAGCGCGTCTCGGCCTGAACGGCCCGCAGGTGATTGAGCAGGAAGCGGGGATTGAAGAGTACGACTCCCGCGACCGTCCGTTTATCTGGAGCATGACCGGTGGTGAGGTGCGTTATCGCAGCGGGCTGGTGGATGCGCTGGTCGGCGACGGCGTGAACGCGGTGAAAAACGCGATGAATGACGCCATTGCCAAAGGCGTTCCGGCGAAACACCGCACCGATAACTACGACGATTATCTGCAACGTCTGACCCGGTTCGACACCCGTAAACAAGCGGATGCCGAACAGATCAACGCGTTATTTGCCGGGGAGGGTAAAGCATGAGTACGACAGTCAGCCGTGGTGCCTTATGGCTGGAAAAACTGGCACCGAATGCGCAACGCCTGAGCGGGCTGTGCCCGTCCGTACAGGCCGCTGATGGTCAGGTGAACGGTGAAGCGGTGCGTTTTATCGCCGTGGTGCCGGATGCCAACAACCACTATCCGCGCGCCGCGAAAGGCGAAGTCGGTTTGCTGGAGGGCTGGACGCTGGCGAAAGTGGTCAGCGAAACGGTCGCTGCCGATGCTAACAGCAGCGTGAAACGCCCGATCATTGCGGTGATTGACGTGCCAAGCCAGGCTTACGGCCGTCGCGAAGAGGCATTTGGTATTCACCAGGCGCTGGCGGGCGCAGCTGCGGCGTATGCCAATGCGCGTCTGGCGGGCCACCCGGTGATTGGTCTGATCGTCGGTAAAGCGATGTCCGGGGCGTTTCTGGCCCACGGCTACCAGGCCAACCGCCTGATCGCATTTAACGATTCCGGTGTGTTGATCCACGCGATGGGTAAAGACTCGGCGGCACGCATTACGCTGCGTACCGTGGAAGCGTTGGAAAAACTGGCGGCGACTATTCCGCCGATGGCGTACGACATTAGCAACTATGCCACGCTGGGGCTGCTGTCGGATCTGCTGAACATCAGCAATCCGGATGCCCCTTCAGAAAGCGATCTGACGCAGGTGAAGGCCACTCTGCAACAGGCAATCAAAGACGCTCGTCAGGACACCACGTTGAAAAACCGTCTGGGTGCTGACAACCGCCGCAGCTCCGCTCTTGTGCGCGAACGCATGAAAGCAAGCTGGTAAGTAAAAAAGAAACCTGCCAGATAGCAAACCCGTGGGCGCGTACGCCGCGCCCACGCGGCATTCTGCATCTGAAAATAATAACCATCGCGCTATTTCTCTTTTTTCTTAAAGGCTTACAGGTGATCTATGACTTATGTAATTGTTCATGCCCTCGCACCCATTTTTGTCATCATGCTGTTGGGTTTCTGGGCAGGGAAGGCCAAAATGGTCGACAACAAGAACGTTTCCCTGCTGAATATCTTCGTAATGGACTTTGCCCTGCCCGCCGCGCTGTTTAGCGCGACCGTACAAACGCCGTGGGCCGGTATCATCGCCCAGTCGCCATTGATTGTGGTGCTGGTTCTCGCTATGTGGATCACCTACGCGGCTATCTACTTCCTGGCGGTCTCTGTCTTCAAAAAATCGCCGCAGGATGCTGCGGTATTAACCCTGACAGTCGCGTTGCCGAACTACGCGGCGCTGGGTCTACCGATCCTCGGTAGCGTACTGGGTGAAGGGTCTGCAACGTCGCTTTCCGTCGCCGTTTCCATTGCCTGCGGTTCGGTACTGATGACGCCGTTCTGCCTGCTGATCCTCGAACGTGAAAAAGCGCGTGCAGAAGGCAGCAACACAGGTTCTACGCTGGCAATGCTGCCGGTGCTGATGTGGCGTTCGGTGAAAAAACCGATTGTCTGGGGCCCGCTGCTGGGGGTTGTGCTTTCAGCGTTTGGTCTCAAAATGCCGGAATTGCTGCTGGCTTCCATCAAACCGCTTGGCCTGTCTGCGACCGCTGCGGCGCTGTTCCTGACCGGTGTGATCCTCTCGGCGCGTAAACTCGCCATCAACACGATGGTTATCTCCGCCACGATCACCAAGCTGCTGATCCAGCCCGCTATCGCCTGGGGGATTGTGCTGGTGCTGGGCCTGCATGGCTCTGTGGCTATCACCGCGATCCTGATGATTGCGCTGGCGGCTGGCTTCTTCGGCGTGGTATTTGGTAACCGCTTTGGCGTGCAGTCGCCGGATGCGGAAGCGGTACTGCTGTTAAGTTCCGTACTGTGTATCCTGTCGCTGCCGCTGTTTATCTCGCTGACTTCAGGAATGTAATCATGACCACAACATTACGCCCGCACGATCTTCTCTGGCTTGGCGCACGCGATGCGCTGGAAGGGGTAACGGAACCCTGGGTCGATGAAGTGTGGCACGCCGGTTTACCGGTGGTGGTGCGGCGTGATGTTGTTCAGGACGGTCGAATCCCCGTTGGCGTGCGCGGTTTGCGACGCGATCAGCGCGCTGCGGGGTGGGTGAGGCCAGAGCGCATTACCCGCATCGTCTCACCAGAGCAGCTTGTTGCTCCGCTGGCGCTGCTTCGTTCCCCCTTTATTTCTCAGCCGCCGGTGCAACTGGCTGCGCAACTGGCGCAGCAGAACTGGTCGTGGATATGGGGCGTGACCGGCAGCACCGGCTACGCGCTGGCGACGGGGATTCCGGTTATCCATGCGACCAGCGATCTTGACCTGCTGATCCGCGCTCCGCAGCCGCTTTCCTCCGTTGAGCTTTCCCGCTGGCAACAGCAACTGAGCGGTGGATTGTGCCGGGCGGATACCCAGCTTGAGACGCCGAATGGCGGCTTTGCGCTGGCTGAGTGGTTACGCGACGGGCGGGCAATGCTGAAAACTAATCATGGACCGCGGCTGGTCAGCGATCCGTGGTACAGGGAGGCGTAATGAAAATTCTGTTTACCTTTCCGGGGCAGGGGACGCAGCGTCCCGGTATGTTGCGGGGGCTGCCAGGCACGGAACTGGCGCAAGCGCGTGAAGTATTAGGCGCGGAAGTGGATTCACTCGATACGCCGCAGGCATTAGAACATACGCGTGCCGTACAACTGGCACTGCTGATTTCCGGTGTGGCCTGGGCGCGGGAATTACAGCGCCGGGGCATGACAGTGGATATCGCCTGTGGATTATCGATTGGCGCATTTCCCGCCGCTGTAGTGGCCGGAGCGCTTGATTTCCGCGATGCCTTGCAGCTTGTCGCGCTGCGTGGCGACTTGATGGAACAGGCCTGGCCGCACGGGTACGGCCTGACAGCGATTATGGGGCTGACGCTGCCTGTCGTGGAAACGCTGCTCGAAGGGAGCGGGGCGTATATCGCCAACCTGAACGCGGAAACGCAGATTGTCATCGCCGGTAGTGATGAAGCGATGGCGCTGGTCGCGCAGCGTGCGCTGGCTAAAGGCGCAAACAAAGCGCAGCGTCTGGCGGTCAGCGTGCCTTCGCATTGTGAACTGCTGGCCGCGCCCGCGGAAAAACTGGCGCAGGCCTTTACTCACATCACGCTGAACCGGCCGCAATGCGCTTATTTAAGCGGCAGCACTGGCCGTGTGCTGTGGCAGCCAGAAAAAATTGCTGACGATCTGGCGCGTAATATGGCGCGTACCGTGCGCTGGCAGGAGGCGATGGTTGCCGCGAATGAACGCGACGCAAGGCTGGCGATTGAGATGCCGCCGGGCGGCATTCTGACCTGTCTGACGCGCCAGGCGCCGTGGAACGGTGAATGTATTTCGCTGGAAAGAAGTGGTGCGGATGTCGCGCTGCATCTGGCTAAGCGGCTGCGGGGATAAGTTTGCTTGCCCGATGCGTGGATCTTTGCCGGTAAGGCGCAGTTCACAGTTCAGTAGCCGTCATCCGGCAAAGATCAGGCGTTATCCCCCAGACTGCGGGCGTACATTCGCCCTTCGGCGGCCAGTGCCAGTAAATTGGGATCGTGCTCGCGGTTGCGGGCAAAGACAATGGCGATCAACTGCTGCATCTGATACGGCTCGGCGAGACGCTGCAACTGCAGGGAGCTTTCGTAGACCTTTTTCATTCTTCCCGGCATCAGGGAAAACCCCACGCCCGCCTGCACCAGGCTGAGCATGGAAAAGATGTCGTTAACGCGGGTGACGATTTCCGGCTCGAACCCGGCAATATGAAACGCTTCCTGGAACCCGGCGTAAGTGGCGAACCCTTCGGCCAGCGAGACAAATTTTTGCGTACGATAATCGCGCAGATCGGCAAGGTCGTCGCTTTTCAGCCCGGCGCTGGCTGGCGCAGCAAGAAAGATATCGTCATGGAACAGCGGCAGCATTTCGAAATTATTATGGTCGAGTTCGCTGCCGGAGATTGAGATAAGGATTGCATCGAGCGTCCCCTCTTCCAGCATATGCAGCAGCGTCTCGTTTGACCCCATAGTCAGATCCATTTCCAGATCCGGACGGCGCAATTTCATGCCCATAATAAGCCTCGGCACGGTTTCCAGCGTCAGCGAGTAAAGCGTGCCAACACGTAAACGGCCCTGACCGACGCCCGCCGTTTTCCGCGCTTCATCCAGCCCGCGCTCCATCAACTGCATGATTTCCTGGCAATACTCCATCAGCGTCCAGGCGGCAGGCAGAGGGATCAGATTACGTCCTTTATGCACGAACAGCGGGCAACGCACATTTTCTTCCAGCGTGTGCAACGCGCGATGGACGCTGACGCCGCTCAGGTTAAGGGTTTCCGCCGCGCGGGCGATATTTCCCTTTTCCATAAACGTCATGAAAATGCCCAGCTTGCGAAACGTAATGTCGTTGATGATATCCAGATTCATAACTCTCTCGCCCGCTGTCATCGCCCGTTATTCCCCTTGCAGCATCGCTTCCAGCTGCTCGTGCGCTTCAAGCCACGCCATTTCACACTCTTCCAGACCGGCTTTCGCCGTCGCCTGTTGTTGCAGGCAGGTGGTCAGCTCGGCTTTACGGCTTTGATCGTACAACCCGCTGTCGCCGAGCTTCTCTTCGGCTTGCGCCAGTTGTGCATGGAGCTTTTCCATCTCTTTTTCCAGCCGGGCGATCTCTTTACGCAGCGGCTGAGTTTGCGTGCGCAGTTCCGCTTCGCGACGCTTTTGATCTTTACGTGCCTGAGCGCTGTTGCCGTTATCTTTTGCGGCTTCCGCAGGCTGACTTTCCTGTTTCTGCACGTCGCTCAGCCATTGCTGATAATCTTCCAGATCGCCTTCAAACGGCTCCACTTTGCCGTCGTGCACCAGGTAGAGATCGTCAGTGGTGGAGCGCAACAGGTGACGATCGTGCGAAACGACGACCAGCGCGCCTTCGAATTCGATCAACGCTTCGGTCAGCGCCTGGCGCATATCGAGATCCAGGTGGTTGGTCGGTTCATCGAGCAGCAGCAGGTTCGGGCGCTGCCAGACGATCAGCGCCAGCACCAGCCGCGCTTTTTCGCCGCCGGAGAAGCGTTCCGTCACCTCGGTAACTTTGTCGCCCTGAAAACCGAAACCGCCGAGATAATCGCGCAGCTTCTGCTCCAGCTCCTGCGGCGCCAGGCGCGCCAGGTGTTGCAGCGGCGACTCATCCGCGCGTAAAAACTCCAGTTGATGCTGGGCGAAATAACCCAGCTTGATGCCTTTCGCCAGGCCGATTTCACCGCTTTGCGGCGCCAGTTCACCGGCTAACATTTTGATCAGCGTCGATTTACCCGCACCGTTGCGCCCCAGAAGGCCAATACGCGAACCGGGCACCAGGTTCAGCTTGATGGCATTCAGAATGGTACGATCGCCATAACCCGCGCTCACTTTTTCCATTTTCAGTAATGGGTTCGGCAGGCTTTCCGGCGCGCGGAAGCTGAAATGGAACGGATTATCGACGTGCGCTGGCGCAATCAGCTCCATGCGTTCAAGCATTTTGATACGGCTCTGCGCCTGTTTGGCTTTGCTGGCTTTCGCTTTGAAGCGATCAATAAAGCTTTGCAGGTGCGCCACGCGTAGCTGCTGGCTTTCGTAAGTGGCCTGCTGCTGGGCGAGACGCGTTGCACGCTGGCGCTCGAACGAACTGTAGTTGCCGGTATATTCGAACAGGCTTTGTTGTTCGATATGCAGAATTTTGTCGACCACCGGATCGAGGAAATCGCGGTCGTGGGAGATCAGAATTAGCGTGCCCTGATAGCTCTTCAGCCACTTCTCCAGCCAGATCACCGCGTCCAGATCCAGGTGGTTCGTCGGTTCATCGAGCAGCAGTAAATCTGAACGGCAGATCAGCGCCTGCGCGAGGTTCAGACGCATACGCCAACCGCCGGAGAAATCACTCACCGGGCGATCGAGTTGCTCGTTGGTAAAGCCCAGCCCGTGCAGCAGGCTGGAAGCGCGGGAACGGATAGTCCAGGCGTCGATGGCATCGAGTTTGCCGTGTACCGTGGCGATGGCATGGCCGTCGTTGCGCTCGTTAGCGCTGTTCAGCTCGACTTCCAGTTGGCGATATTCACGATCGCCATCTATCACATAGTCTATCGCCGCCTCGTTCAGGGCCGGGGTTTCCTGATTCACCCACGCCAGTTGCCAGGTGCCCGGAAACGTGACGCTGCCGCCATCGGCGCTTATCTCGTTTTTCAGCAGCGACAGCAGCGTTGATTTGCCGCAGCCGTTTTTACCCACCAGACCGACTTTCTGGCCCGGGTTAATGGTGGCCGTGGCGTTATCCAGCAGGACACGCACACCGCGACGAATTTGTAACGAGGAGAAAACAATCATAAGGCGCCGTATGTTCAGACTATGTTAATTTGTCATTATGATAATGTAAGGTTACGGCCTAATGCCGTACCGGGGCCGCAATGGTAGCCCAAAATGAAGGCGATAGACAAAATCATTCTGGGCGGGCAAAAGCAGCCGCGCCGGAAGAATAACAGGTACGACACCCGGGAGGGGAATGATGTCGCAGACAGCCAAAGTGTTGCTGCTGTATGCCCATCCGGAATCTCAGGACTCGGTGGCTAATCGGGTTTTGCTTAAACCGGCAATGCAGCTCCAAAATGTCACGGTGCACGATCTCTACGCGCGCTATCCCGATTTCTTTATCGATATTCCTCGTGAACAGGCGCTACTGCGTGAGCATGACGTGATCGTCTTCCAGCATCCGCTGTATACCTACAGCTGTCCGGCATTGCTCAAAGAGTGGCTGGATCGCGTGTTAAGCCGCGGTTTTGCCAGCGGTATTGGCGGGAATCAACTGGCGGGAAAGTACTGGCGTAGCGTGGTCACCACCGGTGAGCCGGAGGCGGCTTATCGCCATGATGGCCTGAATCGCTACTCAATGAATGACATTCTGCGCCCGTTCGAGCTGACCGCCGCCATGTGCCGTATGCACTGGCTTAGCCCGATCATTGTTTATTGGGCACGCAGGCAGCCGCCGCAGGAACTGGCGAATCACGCCAAAGCTTACGGCGACTGGCTGGCGTCGCCGCTGTCGCCAGGAGGTCGCTGATGGAGGGTTCCGCGCTGTTACTGGCAGGCGTACTGTTTCTCTTCGCTGCCGTCGTCGCCGTACCGCTGGCTGCCCGGCTTGGCATTGGGGCTGTGCTGGGTTATTTGCTGGCGGGGATAGCCATTGGCCCGTGGGGGCTGGGGTTTATCAGCGACGTTGACGAAATTCTCCACTTCTCCGAGCTGGGCGTGGTGTTCCTGATGTTTATCATCGGGCTGGAGCTGAATCCGGCCAAGCTTTGGGAACTGCGACGCTCGATTTTCGGCGTCGGTGCCGCGCAGGTGCTGCTGAGCGCGGCGATTCTGGCTGGGTTGTTGATGTTGACGCAATTCGCCTGGCAAGCTGCCGTGATTGGCGGTATCGGCCTTGCGATGTCATCGACGGCGATGGCGCTGCAACTGATGCGCGATAAAGGCATGAATCGCAGCGAATCCGGGCAACTGGGTTTTTCTGTGTTGCTGTTTCAGGATCTGGCGGTGATCCCGGCGCTGGCGCTGGTGCCGCTGCTGGCAGGAAATGGCGACGATCACCTTGACTGGATGAAGGTTGGCATGAAGGTGCTGGCCTTTGCCGGCATGTTGATTGGCGGGCGTTACCTGCTGCGCCCGGTATTTCGCTTTATTGCCGGTTCAGGCGTCCGCGAGGTTTTTACTGCAGCCACGCTGTTGCTGGTGCTCGGTTCGGCGCTGTTTATGGATGCGCTGGGGCTGTCGATGGCGCTCGGCACCTTTATTGCCGGGGTGCTGCTGGCGGAGAGCGAATATCGCCACGAACTGGAAATCGCTATCGAACCGTTTAAAGGTTTACTGCTCGGTCTGTTCTTTATTTCTGTCGGTATGGCGCTGAATCTGGGCGTGCTTTATACCCACTTATTATGGGTGGTGATGAGCGTCGCAGTGCTGGTGGTGATCAAAACGCTGGTGCTGTATGTGCTGGCGCGTGTGTATGGGCTGCGCAGTTCGGAGCGGATGCAGTTTGCCGGCGTGCTTAGTCAGGGGGGAGAGTTTGCGTTTGTGCTCTTCTCTTCTGCCTCGTCCCAGCGCTTGTTTCAGCACGATCAGATGGCGCTGTTGCTGGTGACCGTCACCCTGTCAATGATGACCACGCCGTTGCTGATGCGCGGCATCGATAAGCTGCTCTCATGGCGCTTTAACACGCCAGAAGATGAAGACGAAACGCCGTGGGTGGAAGATGATAAACCGCAGGTGATTGTGGTGGGGTTTGGTCGCTTTGGTCAGGTGATTGGCCGCCTGCTGATGGCGAACAAGATGCGCATTACCGTGCTGGAGCGGGATATCAGCGCCGTTAACCTGATGCGTAAGTACGGTTATAAAGTTTATTACGGCGATGCGACGCAGGTGGAACTGCTGCGCTCGGCGGGCGCGGAATCAGCACAATCCATCGTCATTACCTGCAACGATCCGCTGGATACGATGAAACTGGTGGAAATCTGTCAGCAACATTTCCCGCATCTGGCCATTTTGGCGCGGGCGCGGGGACGTGTGGAAGCGCACGAGCTGTTGCAGGCCGGTGTGACGCAGTTTTCCCGCGAAACCTTCTCCAGTGCGCTGGAGTTGGGGCGCAAGGCGCTTATTTCGCTGGGGATGCACCCTCACCAGGCGCAGCGTGCGCAACTGCATTTTAAACGGCTGGATATGCGTATGCTGCGCGAACTGATGCCGGTGCATACCGATACGCTACAAATTTCCCGCGTACGCGAAGCGCGGCGCGAGCTGGAGGAGATTTTCCAGCGTGAAATGCAACAAGAGCGTCGCCAGCTGGATGGCTGGGACGAGTTTGAATAAGGGGATTCGAATGGCTGTACGTAAACGTTTTATTGCCGGGGCGGTTTGTCCGTCATGCCAGGCGAAGGATTCGCTGGCGATGTGGCGTGAAAATAATGTCGATATAGTTGAGTGTGTTAAGTGCGGACACCAGATGCGTGAAGCCGATAAAGAGGCTCGCGATCATGTTCGCAAAGATGAGCAAGTTATTGGGATTTTTCATCCGGACTAGCCATATCGGGCAGCTTTTTTTAAGCTAAAGGGTACACGGGTGCAGAATTCCGCTACAATCTGCGCCAGTAATTTTCCCACGCTCAGGAGATATCATGAAAGTAGCAAAAGACCTGGTGGTCAGCCTGGCTTACCAGGTACGTACAGAAGACGGTGTGTTGGTTGATGAGTCTCCGGTGAGTGCGCCGCTGGACTACCTGCACGGTCACGGTTCCCTGATCTCTGGTCTGGAAAACGCGCTGGACGGTCACGAAGTCGGCGATAAATTCGATGTGGCGGTTGGCGCGAACGACGCTTACGGTCAGTACGATGAAAACCTGGTGCAGCGCGTACCGAAAGACGTCTTTATGGGCGTTGACGAACTGCAGGTTGGCATGCGCTTCCTGGCGGAAACCGACCAGGGTCCGGTACCGGTAGAAATTACCGAAGTCGAAGACGACCACGTTGTGGTTGATGGCAACCACATGCTGGCTGGCCAGAACCTGAAATTCAACGTTGAAGTTGTCGCGATCCGCGAAGCGACTGAAGAAGAACTGGCTCATGGCCACGTTCACGGTGCGCATGGCCACGATCATGACCACGACCACGATCACGACGGTTGCTGCGGTGGTCACGGCCACGATCATGATCATGACCATGGTAAAGGCGGTTGCGGTGGTAACGGCGGCTGCGGTTGCCACTAATAAAATCCCCGTCGTCTTTCGCACTGCAGGTGCGTTAGCTTCACTTTCAAACCCCGGTCACATAGTTTTCTATGCTCCCGGGGATTTTCAAGTTTGCCGCCTGCCTGTAACACGAAATACTTAGGGATTTATGCACTGAGCGGGGAAACCCGCTTTTTTTACGCCTCAATAATGGGGCGGCGGCGTTTCTTCTGACGGCGACGCCATATGGGAAGGTTGGCTGGCTTTGAGCTTTTCTGCCATCAGTCGCAGATGCTCGCGCAGCTTTGCCATCTCCAGTTCGTGGGCAATAACCGTCTGGTTTAGCTCTTCGATTGTTATCTCCTGAAAAGCCAGTTTGCTCTCCAGTTCAGCCAGTCGCGCTTCTGTTGTTAGCTCTTGCATTCTTCACCTCGGGTCTGCTTCCGGCTCAAATTTCATAAACCGGACGAATTTTACTGAAGTTTGTCATGCGATACAGCATTACGTCAGAAAATCAGAAACTAATTTAAACAAAAATAGTCAGAAAACAGGTGAATTCGGGTAGTGTCCTTATGTTGATTTCTACCGCAACGCTTTATAGTACGCTTCTTACTTAATGTTTAACCCTGGGGCGAGATGCCCCGACCCCTGGAGAAATGGATGAAATCACTGTTTAAAGTCACGCTGCTGGCGACCACGATGGCCGTTGCCCTTCATGCACCGATCTCTTTCGCTGCGGAGACGGCTAAGAAAGAGACTGCTACAGCAGCTGACAGCAAAGCGGCATTTAAAAATGACGACCAGAAATCTGCTTATGCGCTGGGCGCATCTCTGGGCCGCTATATGGAAAACTCCCTGAAAGAGCAGGAAAAACTGGGCATCAAACTGGACAAAGCCCAGTTGATCGCTGGCGTTCAGGACGCGTTTGCTGATAAGAGCAAACTGAGCGACCAGGAAATTGAACAAACGCTGCAAGCGTTCGAAACGCGTGTGAAAACTGCCGCGCAAGACCGCATGGAGAAAGACGCCGCTGACAACGAAGCGAAAGGTAAAACCTTCCGCGACACCTTCGCCAAAGAGAAAGGTGTGAAAACCTCTGATACCGGCCTGCTGTACAAAGTCGAAAAAGAAGGGACTGGCGATGCGCCGAAAGACAGCGACACTGTCGTTGTGAACTACAAAGGTACGCTGATTGACGGTAAAGAGTTCGATAACTCCTATACCCGTGGCGAACCGCTCTCCTTCCGCCTCGACGGTGTGATTCCGGGCTGGACTGAAGGCCTGAAAAACATCAAGAAAGGCGGCAAAATCAAGCTGGTGATCCCACCGGCTCTGGCTTACGGTAAAACTGGCGTTCCGGGCATTCCGGCTAACTCCACGCTGGTGTTTGACGTAGAGCTGCTGGATATCAAACCGGCTCCGAAAGCTGACGCCGCGGCGCCGAAAGCGGATGCTGGCGCGGCAGATGCGGCTCCAGCCGCTGCGGATCAGCCCGCTGATGCGAAGGCTGCCGATACTGGCACCAAGTAACAGTGTGAAAAAAACGCCGCCTCCGGGCGGCGTTTTTTTTTGCAGTAAGGATATAATCTTAACGTACGATGTATTAATTTATATCCCCATATAAATAATGAGCCTGCCCTGAAAAGTTAACGACAGGCTCCTGAAAAGGAGTGTTTTTTTTCATGTCCAGGTCGCTATTAACCAACGAAACCAGTGAACTAGATTTACTGGATCAACGTCCTTTCGATCAGACCGACTTCGATATCCTTAAATCCTACGAGGCGGTGGTGGACGGGTTAGCGATGCTCATTGGCTCACACTGCGAAATCGTTCTGCACTCCCTGCAAGACCTGAAATGTTCCGCTATTCGCATTGCGAACGGCGAACACACAGGACGTAAAATTGGCTCGCCGATTACCGACCTTGCCCTGCGCATGCTGCACGATATGACCGGTGCCGACAGTAGCGTCTCCAAATGCTACTTCACGCGCGCGAAAAGCGGCGTGCTGATGAAGTCAGTGACTATCGCTATCCGTAACCGCGATCACCGGGTGATTGGCCTGCTGTGCATCAACATGAATCTTGATGTGCCGTTCTCGCAAATCATGAACACCTTTATTCCGCCGGAAACCCCGGATGTTGGCTCCTCCGTCAACTTTGCCTCCTCGGTAGAAGATCTGGTGATGCAAACGCTGGAGTTCACCATCGAAGAGGTTAATGCCGATCGCAACGTTTCCAATAATGCCAAGAATCGCCAGATTGTGCTGAACCTTTATGAGAAGGGCATCTTCGACATTAAAGACGCGATTAACCAGGTAGCCGATCGCCTGAATATCTCGAAACATACCGTTTACCTTTACATCCGCCAGTTCAAAAGCGGTGATTTTTCCGGACAGGATCGGTAATGCGTTTTGCCCTGATGGTCACTGGCCCGGCGTATGGTACTCAGCAGGCCAGTAGCGCTTATCAATTTGCGCTGGCGTTGCTGGAAACCGGACATACGCTGAGCAGCGTCTTCTTCTATCGTGAAGGGGTGAATAACGCGAATGCACTTACGGCACCCGCCAGCGATGAGTTTGACCTTGTGCGCGCCTGGCAGCGTTTACATGATGAACAGCAGGTTGAACTGCATATCTGTGTCGCTGCCGCACTGCGCCGTGGCGTGGTTGATGACAATGAAGCTGAGCGATTAGCGCTGCCTGCTGCGAATTTACAGGCAGGTTTTTCACTCACCGGGTTGGGCGCGCTGGCGGAAGCTGCGTTCTCCTGCGATCGGGTGGTACAGTTTTGATGAAGCGTATTGCATTTGTCTTTACTTCCGCGCCGCACGGCTCATCCTCCGGGCGTGAAGGGTTGGATGCCTTACTCGCTACCTCGGCATTCACCGACGAGATTGGCGTGTTTTTTATCGGCGACGGCGTGTTTCAGCTGTTAGCCGGGCAGCAGCCGGATGCGATTCTGGCGCGCGATTACATCTCTACCTTTAAAGTCCTTCCTTTGTACGACATCGAACAGTGCTGGCTGTGTGCAGCCTCGCTACGCGAACGCGGTCTCGGCGAGGAGACGGCTTTCGTCTTGCCTGCGCAACAGCTGGAGCCGGAAGCGCTGCGTGAACAGCTTGATGAGTACACTGTCGTACTGACGTTTTGAGGCGCCTATGCTGCATACTTTGTCCCACTCTCCCTGGCAATGCGATATGGCGGCGCTGCTGCGCATGCTGCGCTCTGGCGATGATGTACTACTGTTATCGGATGGCGTCACGGCGGCGCTGGAAGATAGTCGCTATATTGCTTTATTGCTAAATGCCCCCATAACCATTCATGCGTTAAATGATGATGTGCAAGCACGCGGATTGAGCGGTCAAATTTCGAGCAGTGTTGTCAGGGTTAGCTATACTGATTTCGTTAGCCTGACGGTAAAACACGCCGTTCAGATGCATTGGTAATGTGGGAACGCTGTATATTTCTTGACACCTTTTAAGCACAGCCATAAAATTCTGCGTCCTCATATTATATGAGGTCGTTTTATTACGTGTTTACGAAGCAAAAGCTAAAACCAGGAGCTATTTAATGGCAACAGTTAACCAGCTGGTACGCAAACCACGCGCTCGCAAAGTTGCAAAAAGCAACGTGCCTGCGCTGGAAGCATGCCCGCAAAAACGTGGCGTATGTACTCGTGTATATACTACCACCCCGAAAAAACCGAACTCCGCACTGCGTAAAGTATGCCGTGTTCGTTTAACCAACGGTTTCGAAGTGACTTCCTACATCGGTGGTGAAGGTCACAACCTGCAGGAGCACTCCGTGATCCTGATCCGTGGCGGTCGTGTTAAAGACCTCCCGGGTGTTCGTTACCACACTGTTCGTGGCGCGCTCGACTGCTCTGGTGTTAAAGACCGTAAGCAGGCTCGCTCCAAGTACGGCGTGAAGCGTCCTAAGGCTTAATGGTTCTCCGTTAAGTAAGGCCAAACTGTTTTAACTTTAATGTCAAACTAAACTCTTAGAGTTTTGGACAATCCTGAATTAACAACGGAGTATTTCCATGCCACGTCGTCGTGTTATTGGTCAGCGTAAAATTCTGCCGGATCCGAAGTTCGGATCAGAACTGCTGGCTAAATTTGTAAATATCCTGATGGTAGACGGTAAAAAATCTACTGCAGAATCAATCGTATACAGCGCGCTGGAGACCCTGGCTCAGCGTTCTGGTAAAAATGAACTGGAAGCTTTCGAAGTAGCCCTCGAAAACGTGCGCCCGACTGTCGAAGTTAAGTCTCGCCGCGTTGGTGGTTCTACTTATCAGGTTCCGGTTGAAGTTCGTCCGGTTCGTCGTAATGCCCTGGCAATGCGTTGGATCGTTGAAGCTGCTCGTAAACGCGGTGATAAATCCATGGCTCTGCGCCTGGCGAACGAACTTTCTGATGCTGCGGACAACAAAGGTACCGCAGTTAAGAAACGTGAAGACGTTCACCGTATGGCCGAAGCCAACAAGGCGTTCGCACACTACCGTTGGTAATCCCTTCGGAGTTTTAGTCACCAGGCGGGCGCTTCCAGTAAGTCGCCCGCCGTTTGGCAACTTAAATCTGAGCGCCTAAGAGACAAACGAGGAATCAAATGGCTCGTACAACACCCATCGCACGTTACCGTAACATCGGTATCAGTGCGCACATCGACGCCGGTAAAACCACGACTACCGAACGTATTCTGTTCTACACCGGTGTAAACCACAAAATCGGTGAAGTTCATGACGGCGCCGCAACCATGGACTGGATGGAGCAGGAGCAGGAGCGTGGTATTACTATTACCTCCGCAGCAACTACTGCATTCTGGTCTGGTATGGCGAAGCAGTATGAACCGCATCGCGTAAACATCATCGACACCCCGGGGCACGTTGACTTCACTATCGAAGTAGAACGTTCCATGCGTGTTCTTGACGGTGCGGTAATGGTTTACTGCGCAGTTGGTGGTGTTCAGCCGCAGTCTGAAACCGTATGGCGTCAGGCTAACAAATATAAAGTTCCGCGCATCGCGTTCGTTAACAAAATGGACCGTATGGGCGCTAACTTCCTGAAAGTTGTTGGTCAGATCAAAACCCGTCTGGGCGCGAACCCGGTTCCGCTGCAGCTGGCAATTGGTGCTGAAGAAGGTTTCACCGGTGTTGTTGACCTGGTGAAAATGAAAGCCATCAACTGGAACGATGCAGACCAGGGCGTAACCTTCGAATACGAAGATATCCCGGCTGATATGCAGGATCTGGCTGACGAATGGCACCAGAACCTGATCGAATCCGCTGCTGAAGCTTCTGAAGAGCTGATGGAGAAATACCTGGGTGGTGAAGAACTGACTGAAGCGGAAATCAAATCTGCTCTGCGTCAGCGCGTTCTGAACAACGAAATCATCCTGGTAACCTGTGGTTCTGCGTTCAAGAACAAAGGTGTTCAGGCGATGCTGGATGCGGTAGTTGACTACCTGCCGTCCCCGACTGACGTACCTGCGATCAACGGTATCCTGGATGACGGTAAAGATACTCCGGCTGAGCGTCACGCAAGCGACGAAGAGCCGTTCTCTGCTCTGGCGTTCAAAATTGCTACCGACCCGTTCGTTGGTAACCTGACCTTCTTCCGCGTGTACTCTGGTGTGGTTAACTCTGGTGATACCATCCTGAACTCCGTGAAGTCTGCACGTGAGCGTTTCGGTCGTATCGTTCAGATGCACGCTAACAAACGTGAAGAGATCAAAGAAGTTCGTGCAGGCGATATCGCTGCTGCTATCGGTCTGAAAGACGTGACCACTGGTGACACTCTGTGTGACCCGGATCACCCGATCATTCTGGAACGTATGGAATTCCCGGAACCGGTAATCTCCATCGCAGTAGAACCGAAAACCAAAGCTGACCAGGAAAAAATGGGTCTGGCTCTGGGCCGTCTGGCGAAAGAAGACCCGTCATTCCGCGTATGGACTGACGAAGAATCTAACCAGACCATTATCGCTGGTATGGGTGAGCTGCACCTCGATATCATCGTTGACCGTATGAAACGTGAATTCAACGTTGAAGCGAACGTTGGTAAACCTCAGGTTGCTTACCGTGAAGCGATTCGCGCGAAAGTTACCGATATCGAAGGTAAACACGCCAAACAGTCTGGTGGTCGCGGTCAGTACGGTCATGTTGTTATCGACATGTACCCGCTGGAGCCGGGCTCTAACCCGAAAGGTTACGAGTTCATCAACGACATCAAAGGTGGTGTAATTCCTGGCGAATACATCCCGGCCGTTGATAAAGGCATTCAGGAGCAACTGAAGTCTGGCCCGCTGGCTGGTTACCCGGTAGTAGATATGGGTGTTCGTCTGCACTTCGGTTCTTACCATGACGTTGACTCCTCTGAACTGGCGTTTAAACTGGCTGCGTCTATTGCCTTTAAAGAAGGCTTTAAGAAAGCAAAACCAGTTCTGCTTGAGCCGATCATGAAGGTTGAAGTAGAAACTCCGGAAGAGAACACCGGTGACGTTATCGGTGACTTGAGCCGTCGTCGCGGTATGCTGCGCGGTCAGGAATCTGAAGTCACTGGCGTTAAGATTCACGCTGAAGTGCCGCTGTCTGAAATGTTCGGATACGCAACCCAGCTGCGTTCTCTGACCAAGGGTCGTGCATCGTATACTATGGAATTCCTGAAGTATGATGATGCACCGAATAACGTTGCTCAGGCCGTAATCGAAGCCCGTGGTAAATAAGCCTCAGGGTTAAAACCAAAGTCCGTGCTCTCTCCAGAAGGGGAGAGCACTATAGTAAGGAATAAAGCCGTGTCTAAAGAAAAATTTGAACGTACAAAACCGCACGTCAACGTCGGCACAATCGGCCACGTTGACCATGGTAAAACTACCCTGACTGCTGCAATCACTACCGTTCTGGCAAAAACCTACGGTGGTTCTGCTCGCGCATTCGATCAGATCGATAACGCGCCGGAAGAAAAAGCGCGTGGTATCACCATCAACACTTCTCACGTTGAATATGACACCCCGACTCGCCACTACGCACACGTAGACTGCCCGGGCCACGCCGACTATGTTAAAAACATGATCACCGGTGCTGCGCAGATGGACGGCGCGATCCTGGTTGTTGCTGCGACTGACGGCCCGATGCCGCAGACCCGTGAGCACATCCTGCTGGGTCGTCAGGTAG